>Ga0160461_1000123_pt1 | contig 90399 bp, 62 predicted proteins | sample HID1975I_E6MG_FD_108266 | JGI IMG/M metagenome (GOLD analysis project Ga0160461, IMG submission 108266) | Enriched soil microbial communities from UW Madison campus, WI, USA - HID1975I_E6 MG | ecosystem: Environmental > Terrestrial > Soil > Unclassified | place: USA: Madison, Wisconsin...
AATCCTGAATTGCGAGGAAAAGCCATTGCTGTCGGCGGTGGTCATCGTGGCGTTGTTTCTGCGGCGAGCTATGAAGCAAGGAAATTTGGAGTTCGTTCTGCCATGCCGAGTAAAACGGCAAAAGAAAAATGTCCGCATCTTATTTTTGTTCCACCCAGATTTGCGCGATACAAGGAAATATCGAGAAAAATCCGTGAAATTTTCTACGAATATACCGATTTGGTAGAGCCACTTTCTTTAGATGAAGCGTATCTTGACGTTACCGAAAATAAAAAAGGAATTGAGTCAGCCAATCAGATTGCCAAAGAAATCCGCCAGAAAATATTTGAACACACTGGATTAACTGCTTCTGCTGGAATTTCAATTAATAAATTTTTGGCTAAAGTTGCTTCAGACATTAATAAACCCAACGGACAGAAAACTATTCATCCCGAAAAAATAGAAAAGTTTTTGGAAGAACTGCCCGTTGAAAAGTTTTATGGTGTAGGAAAAGTAACGGCCAATAAAATGTTTAGTCTGGCAATTTATAAAGGAAAAGATCTAAAAAACAGGTCGCTCGAAGATTTAATAAGACTTTTCGGAAAATCAGGAAGGTATTATTATGACGTCGTTCGAGGAATTCATCATTCTGAAGTAAAGCCTAACCGAATACAGAAAAGTGTTGCTGTAGAGCGTACGTTTTTCGAAGATCTTTTTGATGAACAACAAATCAACGAAAAATTAGAAAATTTAAGTCAGGAGCTTCATCAGCGTTTACAGAAACATCAGATTCTTGGAAGATCTTTAACATTGAAGATCAAATACAAAGATTTTTCGTTGTTTACAAGAAGTTTTACAAAGGAAGAGTATTTCACATCCCCGGAACAGTATTTTGTAACCTCAAAAAAACTGTGGGAACTTCGGCCTTTTGATAAAGCGGTACGATTATTGGGACTATCACTGTCTCACCTCAACACTGAAGAAAAAAAGCAGATTTCAGTTCAGCTAAAAATTCCGTTTGAGGATTTTGAAAATTGAAAATTGATTTTCATTGAATAATCTCATCAAAATATATTAACTATGAACCAAACCATGATTCAGTTTTTCCACTGGTACTCAGAAGGAGACGGAAAACTATGGAAGCACGCAAAAGAACAAGCAAATTATTTATCTCAACTCGGCATCACCTCAGCCTGGTTTCCACCGGCTTACAAAGGCACAAATGGTGGATATTCTGTAGGATATGATGCTTATGATCTTTTTGACCTTGGTGAATTTGACCAAAAAAACTCAATAGCCACAAAATACGGAACCAAGGATGATTATATAAAAGCGATTAAAAGTTTAAAAGAAAATAATATTCAGGTTATTGTAGATGTTGTTTTAGGACACAAAGGAGGTGGTGATGAATTAGAAAAATTTAAAGTTGTAAAAGTTGATGAAAATAATCGGGAAAAGATTATTTCTTCAGAAATTGAAATAGAATCGTATACAAAATTTACTTTCCCGGGACGTGGGAAAAAATATTCGGATTTTGAATGGAATTTCACTTGTTTCAGCGGTGTAGATTATGCTGAAGGAAGAGATTCGCACATCTATAAAATAAAGTCTGAATATGGTGACGACTGGGAAGAGATGATTGATGACGAGAAAGGAAATTATGATTATTTGATGTTTAATGACATCGAACATAGAAATCCTCATGTGCGTGAAGAATTGAATAAATGGGCAAAATGGTATTTTGACGAAACTGGTTTTGACGGTGTAAGACTGGATGCTCTAAAGCATATTTCTTTTGAATTTTATAAAGAATGGTTAACAATGCTACGTTCCAATTCGGGAAAGAATATTTTTGCCGTTGGTGAATACTGGGCTCCCGGGCAACTCAATTTATTACAGAAATACATTGAAGCAACAGAAGGCTGCATGAGTCTTTTTGACAGTTCGTTACAAAACAATTTTCACAATGCATCCAAAGAAGGAGATTCTTATGATTTGAGAAATATTCTTGCTTATACTTTAACGGAAGCCGATCCTTTGCATTCTGTAAGTCTGGTTGACAATCACGATACACAACCATTACAAGATCTTGAGGCGCCAGTGGAAGCATGGTTTAAGCCTCTCGCGTATGCACTTATTTTACTGAGAGAAAACGGTTATCCTTGTATTTTTTATCCTGATTTGTATGGAGCTCATTATAAAGATACCGACCGTGAAGGAAACGAACAGGAAATATTTTTAGAAAAAGTAGACGGTATTGAAGAGCTTTTAAAAGCAAGAAAAGAAAATGCATACGGATTACAAAGAGACTATTTTGAAGATGCCAATTGTCTAGGCTGGATTCGGGAAGGTGATGACGAGCATGAAGGATGTGCCGTTGTTCTTAGTAATAAAGATGCATACGATAAACCTATGGAAATGGGTGAAAGATATATTGGAAGAACTTTTTATGACGTATTGGGAAGATCTGAAGAAAAAGTACAAATAAGAGAAGATGGCTGGGGAGATTTTCCGGTTCCTGCAGGAAATGTGAGTGTTTGGATCCCTGAATAAAGTTTTTTCAACACATCATTAGTCTTTAAAACAAAGAAATCCAGCCTTTTTATAAGACTGGATTTTTTTGTTATTTCTTTAAGTATAAATCAAAATAATCGGTGACTTTCTGCATCAAATGTACTCTGTCTTTCCCAACCACATTGTGCGGATGTCCTGGATAAACAAAATAATCAAGCTGAATACCGTTATCAACAGCAGATTTAAGAAATTTCACAGAATGTTGCCACACCACAACATCATCCTGAGCGCCGTGAATCATCAATAATTTACCCTGAAGATTCTGAACTTTATCTAAAAGATTTGCTGTTTTGTAACCATCAGGATTTTCCTGAGGCGTATCCATATACCTTTCAGTGTACATCGTTTCGTACATATTCCAGTCGATTACCGGACCTCCCGCAACACCTACTTTGAAAACATTGGGCTCCTTAAGCATAAAACTTGTTGTCATAAATCCACCAAAACTCCAGCCGTGAATTCCCATTCTTTCAGCATCTACATAAGGAAGAGACATCAGATATTTCACACCTTGCATTTGATCTTTCATTTCTACTGTTCCCAGATTTCTGAAAACAGCCTGTTCGAATTTCAAACCTCTGTTTGATGAACCTCTTCCGTCCATTGTAAAAATAATATATCCGTTTTGAGCCATATATTCATACCACAGATTTCCTGAAGCCGGGAAAGTATTGGTCACCAATTGCAAATGTGGGCCATTGTATAAATAAACAATAGCTGGATATTTTTTATTAGGATCGAAATTGGTTGGAAGAATGATTTTTCCGTATAATAAAGTTCCGTCGTCAGCTTTTAAGTTGATATTTTTAATTTGTGGACGAAGATAATTTTTCAGCGGATCTTCAGACTTTAAAATATTTGTTGCTTTCAACGTTGAAGTATTAAGAATATCGGCAACTCTCGGAGACGTTGCATTGCTATACGTATCATATAAATAATTACCGTCGCTGCTCAATACTGCAGCGTGCGTTCCTTCCGCATTGTCTAATTTCTGAGTTTTGAAAGTATTCCAGTTGATTCTGTAGATATGTCTTTCCATCGGGCTTTCCTGTGTAGAAACATAATAGATCTCTTTTTTCTTTTCATTAAACCCTAAAATATCGGTTACCAGCCAATCTCCTTTTGTGATTTGAGCAATCAAACCTTTTTCTAAACTGTAGTGAAACAAATGATTATACCCTGTTCTCTGACTTTGCCAAATAAAATCTGTATTTGAATTCGGGAAAAACAATAAAGGATGTTGAGGTTCAACATATTTGTCGCTGCTTTCTTCAAATATAGTTTTCACAAAGTTTCCGGTAACAGCGTCATACTGATTCATCTTTAAATGATTCTGACCTCTGTTTAAAACCCCTACAAAAATGAATTTAGAATCCGGACTCCAGGTAACTGCCGTTAAATATTGATCTTTTTCACCTTCCACTTTTAGGAAAGTGGTCGTTTGATTTTTAATATTATAAACTCCCAATGTCACTTCATGAGAAGTCTTTCCTGCCATCGGATATTTTATATTGGTATTCACAGCAGGAGTTACAGACCAGTCAATTACAGGATAATCTGCAACCATGCTTTGATCCATTCTATAAAACGCAACATTTTCAGAATTGGGAGATGGGAAGATTCCGGTATCAATACCAAATTCGTTTCTATGAACATTAGAAGCTCCGTTCAGAATATTTTCGTTAGAATCATTCGTTATTGCAATTTCTTTCCCATTTTTATTGATGAAAAGATTATTGTTTTTAGTATAAACCAAAGTCTGATTATCTGCAAGCGTTTTTACATTTGCGGGATTATCTCCTAATGTTGCGGAACGTTTTACCTTCCAGTCGTTACCCGATTTCTCAAGCCAATACATTTGATTATTTGCCGTTATATAAGCTTCAGAATTGGTGATAAATTTTACAGGAGGAAGGCCTTTTAGCTTTTTATCAGCAAAATTTTTGTTCAACTGGTAAAGAGAGATCAACGTATCTTGCTTATTTGTCTTAAGATCTGTCGTCAAATATCCGCCTTTTACAGCCTGAATATAAGATTTGCTGTCGCTTGACCAAGAAAACTGTGAAATATTTTTCACAGCAAGATTACTTCTCATGCCGTTTACAGCTTCTGCCATGGTAAATTTCTGGTTTTGAGCCAACGCTGTTCCACCCAAAACAACCATTAATAAAGAAAATTTATATAATTTCATTGCATAAAATTGAATCCGTCAAAAATAAGAAATAAAAGTCACACGTTAAGAAATGTTAAAATAAAAAGATAATGAAAGTGTATTTTAAACTTTAAAAAGGATTATATATTATTATTTGAAAAGTTCCTGAATAATATCATTTCACGGTTGCCAATTCACAAATTGTTATCTTTGTAAAAAATTTAAAACAAAAATATGAGCGTACACATCAGTGCCAAAAAGGGAGAGATTGCCAAAGTTGTTTTGCAACCGGGAGATCCGCTTCGTGCAAAATATATCGCTGAAAATTTTCTTGAAAACGCAAAATTGGTAAGTCAAACGAGAGGTATTTTTTATTACACCGGAACTTACAAAGGGAAAGAAATCTCTGTGGGAGCAAGCGGAATGGGCTTTCCAAGTATCGGAATTTATTCTTTCGAGCTGTACACAGAATATAAAGTTGATACCATCATCAGAATCGGAACTTGTGGCGGATATTCGAGTGATGTAAAATTATTCGATATTTTAAATGTAGAAAATGCAGCCAGCGAAAGTACCTACGCAAAATATGCTTGGGGATTTGAAGAAGAGATTTTTTCTCATCAGGGAAATATTTTTGATATCATCAACAAAACTGCCGAAGAATTATCTTTAAAAACTAAAGCAACCAACATTCACAGCAGTGATATTTTTTACAGAAAAGATCCTGCAACTCCTGCAATTGCTACGAAATACAATTGCCCAGCAGTAGAAATGGAAGCTTTCGGATTGTTTGCAAACGCAAAGCATTTAGGTAAAAATGCAGCGACTATTCTTACGGTTTCTGATATTATCCCAACCAAAGAATTTATTTCGGCTGACGAAAGAGAAACAGCTTTGAAACCAATGATCGAATTGGCTTTGGAAGCAGCTTTGAAAGTGATTTAAGAATCAATTGATACAAATATAAAGAGCTTTACCTGATGAGTAGAGCTCTTTTTAGTTATAGACTTCTATTTTTTTCGTGTAGTTATTTCCCAATTTTCAGCTTGATTTTGATTGTTATCTTTATTCAAAACCAAACGAAAATTTATTTTACCTTTTTCTTTATTCGTGAAAATATTAAATGAAAGTTTCCCTTTTGTAATGAGCTCTTCCGACACAGGATTACTTAGATAATGGCTTTGTACAATTTTAAAATCCTCGGTGAGACTTGTATTTTGAACCAGAAAATTCAAAAATTGTTTCATCTTGCTATCAATATTTTTCTGGCTCAGATCTGACGTTATAAAATTTCCTTCTACTATTAAATCTAAATTGTCACAACCCGAAAGTTCCACTGTACATTCAAAATCCTCAGCATTAAATTTCTCATTCAAAACTTCAGTATAATTATGTATATCAATCGTTCTAAATGATTCTGATGCAGTTTTTAATACTTTCTTATTTTTCCATTTTGCCAGCTCACAGTTAGATAAATAAGTTTCTTCGTATACATTTCCATCTTTATAAATAAAAGATAAATCCGCAGATTCCAGTTCTTCTTCGGGTTTAGAATAAGTACGGTAATTTTGTGTGGCAGTCGCCTTTAAAACTCCGTTTTTGTACGTTATATTATTTAAAATATTATATGAGAAAGGCGCGTAAGCAAGAATTCTATGCTTATCCTGAATATGGTCATCTTTTCCCATAATGATGTATGAAATTTCAGAGTTTGTATTTACATTTCCTCCAAGCATTCCTTCTGAATTTCTTTCAATTATATAGTCTTCAATTCCATCTTTATTAAGATCTTCTGAAGCAATTTTCAGAAAAGAAACACTGTAAGAATCACCATCATTATCGAAAGAAACTGAATAATTTTCGTAATCTACTTTCTCAGGTTTCTCGTTAACTATTTCTTCATCCAATAAAATTTTAAGAATATCAATCTTCTGTTTAGTTTCTTTTATCGGCATGTCATTTTTTGATATAGAAGCCGACTGATTCAGAGTTTTCTTTTCAGTTTGTTTTTTTCCACAATTAAAGAATAAAAGTAAGAGAATTATCAAAACAGATTTCATAGACTATGCATTTACCTAAAATTAATGAAATTTCATATATAAAAAGGATGAACATTAAATTAAAAATAAACCATTTGTGCAATCGATTACTCCAATAAGCTTGTTCAGCTAACTTTTCGGGGAATATCTGAAGGTTATTTTTTGAATTTCTCTTGAATTTTCAACAATTTTATAGTGGGAAAAAGCTTTCTAACTCCCTATAAATAAACGATTAACAAACTTATAAAAAATCTATTTCTCATATTCCTAAAAATTCATTCAGTATTAGATAAAATTATTACATTTAAAGGTTAACAATTATTAATTTATTAATGAAGTTTATAGGATATGATGTTGGAAGCTCATCAATAAAGGCTTCTATCGTGGATGAACAGGGCAAATTGATTGCTCATGCAAAATATCCGGAAAGCGAGATGTCCATCGATTCTCCAAAGATTGGCTGGGCAGAACAGGATTCGGAACAATGGTGGCAAAATCTCAGAATTTTAACTCAAAAAGTAATTGCAGAAAGCCACATCGATAAAAACGAGATCAAAGGAATTGGTATTTCTTACCAAATGCACGGTTTGGTTTTAGTGGGCAAAGATAAACAAGTTCTCCGTCCATCAATTATCTGGTGCGACAGTCGTGCGGTGGAAACCGGCGACAAAGCTTTTGATGATTTGGGTGAAGAAGTTTGTATGAATAAACTTTTGAACTCTCCAGGAAATTTCACCGCGTCAAAACTGAAATGGGTCAAAGAAAACGAGCCGGAAGTGTATGAAAAAATCTGGAAGTTTATGCTTCCCGGAGATTTTATTGCTTTAAAATTAAGTGGTGAAGCAACGACAACCGTAACCGGACTTTCAGAAGGCGTACTGTGGGATTTCCAGAAACATCAGGCTTCAAAAACATTGTTAAATCATTGGGGAATCGACGAATCTCTGGTTTCAACAGTTGTAGAAAATTTTACGGAGCAATGTGTAGTTTCAAAACAAGGTGCTGAAGAAAGCGGTTTACCGGAAGGAATTCCTATTTTGTACAGAGCCGGAGATCAGCCGAATAATGCGCTTTCACTCAACGTAATGAATCCCGGAGAGATCGCTGCAACTGGAGGAACTTCTGGAGTTGTTTATGGAGTGACTAATAATATTCATTCTAAAGAATCTGTGCGGGTAAATAATTTTGCACACATTAATCACACCAAAGAGCAGCCGAGAATCGGGAAAATGCTTTGTTTAAATGGTGCGGGAATTCAGTACAGCTGGCTGCGTCATCAGGTGGATCAGAAAAGACATTCTTACCAGGAACTGAATGATCTTGCTTCACAAATCCCAATCGGATCAGACGGAATTATCGTTCTCCCATTCGGAAATGGTGCTGAAAGAGTTTTAAAAAATAAAGACATCGGTTCATCCACTTATAATGTGAATTTTAACCGTCACAAAAGTGTACATCTTTTTAGAGCCGGATTGGAAGGTATCGCCTACTCTTTCGTATATGGAACTGAAATTCTGATGAATGACGGTCTTCAAAAAGGAATTATCAAAGCTGGAGGAGACAATTTATTTCGTTCTTCCTTATTTGCGCAATCGATTGCATCTTTATTGGATACTGAAATCAGAATTTTTGATACCACAGGTTCTACCGGAGCAGCAAGAGCAGCAGCAATTGGAGCAGGAGCATTTGATACACTCAACGATATTTTAACAGAAAAAGATATTACTACAACTTATATTCCTGATTTTAAAAATATGGATCAGTATAGAGAAAGTTATGCGAAGTGGAAAACAAAACTTGAAAAAGTTTTAAGCTGAGTCTAAGGTTTAGGCTAAAATAAATTTTCTTTTCCCCAACCCTAAAGGGAGGAAAATTTCGTAAAACCCATCAAAATTATACCCTTGAGGGCTCGGGAAATAATTATGATGAATTTTAAAACAGACAATTAAATAAATAAAAAATATAAAATCAATATAATGGCAATTACAACAGGAAACAAAGAGTATTTTAAAGGAATAGATAAAATTCAGTTTGAAGGAAGAGAATCAGACAATCCATTAGCGTTCAAATTTTATGATGAAAATTTGGTGGTTCGTGGAAAAACGATGAAAGAATATTTCAAATTTGCCTCAGCTTATTGGCACACGTTCTGCGCAACCGGTGGAGATCCGTTTGGAGCAGGAACTCAACAATTTGACTGGTTAACCGCTTCTGATGCTAAGCAAAGAGCAACAGAAAAAATGGATGCTGCGTTCGAATTTTTCACCAAATTAGGCGTTCCTTATTACTGTTTCCACGATTATGATTTGATCGACGAGGCAGATAATTTCTTAGAATCTACAAAAAGATTAGAATTCATCACCGATTACGCTAAAGAAAAACAAGCTACTTCTGGCATAAAATTGCTTTGGGGAACATCAAACTGTTTCTCAAATCCAAGATTTATGAACGGTGCAGCAACCAATCCTTCATTTGATGTTTTGGCTTACGCTGGCGGACAGGTAAAAAATGCATTGGACGCAACGATTAAATTAGGTGGAGAAAACTACGTTTTCTGGGGCGGTCGTGAAGGTTATATGTCTCTACTAAACACCAATATGAAGCGTGAGCAGGAACATATGGCGAAGTTTCTACATTTGGCTAAAGATTATGCAAGAGCTCAGGGTTTCAAGGGGACTTTTTTCATCGAGCCTAAACCAATGGAGCCTACAAAACATCAATATGATTTTGATGCAGCAACTTGTTTGAACTTCCTGCGTCAGTACGATTTATTGGATGATTTTAAATTAAATCTTGAAGTAAACCACGCGACTTTAGCACAGCATACTTTTGAGCACGAGCTTCAGGTTGCTGCTGACAATAATGTTCTGGGAAGCATCGATGCGAACAGAGGAGATTACCAAAATGGTTGGGATACAGACCAGTTCCCTGTTGATTTATATGAAATGACTCAGGCGATGTTGGTGATCATTCAGGCAGGAGGTTTCCAAGGTGGAGGTGTTAATTTTGATGCCAAAATAAGAAGAAACTCAACAGATTTGGAAGACATTTTCATCGCACACATCAGCGGAATGGACAATTTTGCAAGATCATTCTTAGCTGCTGATAAAATTTTAGAAAAATCAAAATATTCTGAGATCAGAACCAACAGATATTCTTCTTTCGACAGTGGAAAAGGGAAGGATTTTGAAAACGGAAATCTTTCTTTAACTGATCTTGCAAATTATGCTCAAGGATTGGGAGAAGTTGGTAGAGAAAGCGGAAAGCAGGAATATCTTGAGAGTATTATTAATCAGTATTTATAATATTGGTTAATCGCAAAGGCGCAATTTTTTTTCTTTGAAAATATTTTAAGGCGCAAGACACTTCGACAAGCTCAGTGTGACAAGAGATGTTCGGTAAGGAAATATCTTAAATTTTATCTTCGATAAAATCTTTGCGCCTTAAAACATAAAGCTTGTCAAAGTCTTTGCGCCTTTGCGTACAACCAAAATAATTAACAATTAAAACTAAATCAAACTATGCAAATAATAGATTCTGGTCCTAAATATTCTTCAGGAAAAAAGGCGCAGATCAATATGCTGTATGTTACCGTACTCACGTTGGTCGCCACTTTGGGAGGACTTTTGTTTGGATACGACACGGCAGTAATTTCCGGAGCTGAAAAGTCGATTCAGGAATATCTTATCATTCCTTTAGGATTGAGTTCACTGGCTCACGGAGCAACAATTTCGAGCGCATTGATCGGATGTATCATCGGTGGTGCCATTTCCGGAATGATTTCCACAAAACTGGGAAGAAAAAAATCATTGATGCTTTCTGCATTTTTGTTCTTCATCAGTGCTTTGGGAGCGGCGTATCCTGAATTTTTATTCTTCAAACACGGCGAACATTCAATGGGTGTTTTATTAGCATTTAATTTTTACAGAATCATTGGTGGAATTGGTGTTGGATTGGCTTCGGCAGTCTGCCCGATGTACATTGGTGAAATTGCGCCTGCCGAAATACGTGGAAAATTGGTTTCCTTAAATCAGTTTGCCATAATTTTCGGAATGTTGGTCGTTTACTTTGTAAATTGGGGAATTGCAAGCGGACAAACTGTAGAATGGATCAACGAGATCGGATGGCGGTATATGTTTTTATCATTGACAATTCCTTCTGCCCTATTCGGAATTTTATTGTTTTTCGTGCCTGAAACTCCGCGTTATCTGACGTTTATCAATAAAGATGCAGAAGCGCTTAAAATATTAACCAAAATAAATGGGGAAGCTCGTGGAAAAGAAATTTTCTCCGAAATTAAAAGCACGGTCGTCGAGCATAAAAGTGAAATTTTTGCCTTTGGAAAAACCGTAATTGTGATTGGAATTTTACTTTCTGTTTTCCAGCAATTTGTAGGAATTAACGTGGCTTTATATTATGCTCCGAGAATTTTCGAAAGTATGGGCGTTCACAAAGATTCTTCGATGCTTCAAACCGTTGTGATGGGATTGGTGAATGTTGTGTTTACAGTCATTGCTATTTTCACAGTAGATAAATGGGGAAGAAAACCCTTGTTGATTGTTGGTTCTGTAGGCATGGCGATTGGAATGTTTGCGATTGCGATTTTGTCTTATTATCAAATCATTGGGATTGCCACGTTGGTATTTATCATTGTTTACACGGCTTCATTTATGATGTCTTGGGGACCGATTTGCTGGGTTTTAATTTCAGAGATTTTCCCTAATAAAATAAGAGGAAGTGCGATTGCGATTGCTGTTGCTGCACAATGGGCAGCGAATTATTTAATATCATCAACTTATCCTTTTATGATGGAATTCAGTGGCGCATTTACCTACGGATTTTACGGTGTAATGAGCGTTCTATCCTTATTTTTTGTATGGAAATGGGTTCCTGAAACTAAAGGTAAATCTCTTGAGGAGATTGAAAAGGTTTGGGAAAAATAGATTTATCAGTTATATTTTACATTATTTATTTACAATAAAAGGATTCCGAATGTGGGATCCTTTTTGTTTTTCTTTTCGACATATGCAACTTTTCTTCGGATACGCTCAGGGAGCGGGGATTTGAACTGTGTCTTGTTTTAATTAAATTGTGCCTTGTTGTGTTATGATTGTGCCTTGCTGTAATTAAATGCCTCTTGTTGCAGTTTATAGTACCCTTGTTGCAGTTCGGGGTAGGCTTGTTGCAGTTTGGAGTACCCTTGTTTTAGTTTGGAGTATGCTTGTTTTAATTTGGAGTATGCTTGTTGCATTTTGGAGTAGCCTTGTTTTAATTTGAAGGTGGCTTGTTGTGTTTTGGAGGTGACTTATTGATTTAATTATGATCTTTACTCGAAAATTAAATCATCTTCAAGCGTTCTTCTTCAAGATCGATTTGAAATAATTGCTGACGGATTATTTCTTCATTAATTTTCGGATCTTTATTAAGCTCGGAAAGATATTCACGCTGAGTTTCGAGCATTTCTATAAAAATAAGTTTTGTTTTCTCATTCATCCAACTGTCGTCGGCAGCTTTCGCACGTTCTTCCCAATGTCTAAGAAAAATCTCTAAACCTGCATGATCTTTCAATTCATTTTCGTATTTGGTTTTAAGAAATTGATAAACATGTTGTTTCAGATCTTTCTTTAATTTCTCTCTCGTTAATTCTTCAGATTCTTCTTTAAAAACATCATCAAAAAACCGGGTACGCTTTATAAAATAAGGAAGCGTAAGCCCTTGAACTAAAAGGGTAAGCAAAATCACGACAAACGTAATAAAAAGAATTAAATTTCTATGTGGAAAAGCTTCGCCATTATCTAAAGTCACCGGAATTGCCAACGCTGCAGCGAGCGAAACTACACCTCGCATCCCTGTCCAGCCCAATAAAAGAGGCATCATCCAACGGCGTGTTCTCGAAGAGGCATGAGGCTGTACACTGAGGCGAAAAATCATCGTCGAAATTAACGCAGCATAAGAACTTATCATCCTTGCAGCGATGAGAATTCCTGTTACCAAAATACCGTAAGCGATAGCTGTTTCCAGTGGAATTTGATCTTCCTTCAGTCCATCTACAATTTCCGGAAGCTCTAATCCAATAATTAGAAAAACAACTCCATTCAGAATAAAAATAAGACTTTCCCAAACACTGTATGCGTGAATCCGGCTTGTACTGTTCAAAAACTTTAATCGTCTTGCCGACATAAAAAGTCCACCGGCAACGACCGCTAAAACTCCCGAACTGTGAAACTGCTCTGCAATCCAATACATCAGATACGGTTCAATGATCGTTAATGCAATATCTGAAGGTGCATCGGTTGGAAGAAATTTGTGAGCCTTTACAAAAAGCCATCCCAAAAGCAAACCAATACCAACGCCGCCAATGACCATCCAAAAGAAACTCATCGTTGCATCCATCAAAATAAACTGCCCCGTGCCAACCGCAACCAAAGCGAATCGAAAAATAATCAATGATGAGGCATCATTAAGCAAACTTTCACCTTCAAGAATGGTGGAGGTAGATTTTGGAATTTTGACAAATTTAGTAATCGCACCTGTACTGACTGCATCTGGTGGAGAAACGATTCCGCCAAGTAAAAAACCTAAAGCAATAGTAAATCCCGGGATAAAATAGTTGGTAATTAAAGCCACAGATAAAGCGGTAAAAAATACGACCAGAAAAGCAAAGCTACCGATAATACGCCACCATTTCTTCATTTCTTTAAAAGAAATATTCCAGGCTGCATCACATAATAACGGAGGAAGAAATATGAAAAAGATAAGATCCGGATCTATTCTTATGACAGGTAATCCCGGAATGAAACTGATAATCAAACCTCCAACAACCAATAAAATAGGATAAGCAATTTTGAGTTTGGCAGCAAACATGTTTAAAACAACGATCACTGCAACCATTGCTAACAGAAAAGGTAAAAGACTGTGCATGATATTATTTGTGTTTTAAGATACAAAAATAGCAATTGCAGTGATATATAAATGAAATTTTCATAACCAAATTTGATATTGATTATGAAAATTGTATTGTTTTAAAATATTACAGAAAGTTTGACAGAAAGGAAATTATCTTATGACTTCTAATTCTGTTTTACCTTTTGGAATGTGGAAATAAAGCATATATGTATTATTCTTAAACTGATTTTCTCCAACTTCGTAATTTCCCCAAAGCGGAGAACTTCCATCTATATTATCAATTAATGTAACAATTTTTCCGTCTCCATAGAGCGCAACTTTATAATTTTCTAACGGCTGCATTTTGAGCCCTTTCTGTCCCCATCTTTGTAAAAAAGTCGATAAAAAATTCTCATTGGTTTTTTTATCATAAAAGAAGGCTTGTGCAACCTCTTTTTCTGCCGTTAGTTTTGCATTAGCCATTTCATCTAGTTTTCCATTTTGAAGCCATCCGTGAAATTTCTGATATTCTTTTAACAGTTGCTTTTCCAGAACTGCACTATTCATTTTAGAAAGATCCGTACTGTTTTTCCATCCACTCAAAGTATAAGGAACATCTGCCTGAAAAGTTCCACTATATTCTATGTATGGTTTTCCGGCATCATTTAACATATTCTGGCCACTTTTATCATCTTTTTTCAAAGGAGCCTCAAACTTTACGACTTTACCAAATCTTTTCTCAATATCACCATTTTCACTGAATCTTACGCCTTCGATTTCCATCTCAACTCTTGCACCAGGCTGGATAATATTTTGCGGAACTAATGTCACTTCGCCATTGACCTCTTTTCTATCCCTAACAGGATAAACTTTTATTTTCCATTTTTGAATACCAGGTTTAAGAATGGCAATATTGATCGGTGTGCTTCCACTTGAGGAACCGTCTCCAGGCCCGAAATATCGATCAACCGGATAATCGTTTATCAATACTTCATAGTTACAACCCCCGATAAATATCATCGCCTGGTAATTGATACGCTGGTCATTATGTTTAACATTTTTATATAAATTTCCAAGAATTTCTGTTGCTTTTACGTCCATATTTTTTTTGTTTTGTCCACAACTTTGCAGGCTTATTAAGCTGATTATTAAAATGAAGTATTTGTACATATTTTTTTTAATTTATTCTTTTTTGGAAGGAAAATAAAATTTCCCCCACTTCTTTGGTTCTTTCCAGGCATCAATCGCCTGCCAAGTAAACTCGTTGGTACTTTCTACAGAACCATATTTTGATTTACCATCACGACTGCTTACCTGACCGGAAAAGCTAGCTTCACCTTTTATTTCTAATCCTTCGAAAGTCATTTCAGGAGCCAGATACCAACCATAATCATCGGTATCAATAGGAGCCTTCGCCGTCCATTTAGCTGTTGCTTCGGCACCTAATTTACCTGTTACTATAACTTTGACAAAGAATTTCTTCTTTTCGATATTTAATTCTATCGCAATTTTTAATTTAAATTCTAAATCACATTTTAATTCTGCAACTTGCTTGTCATTTGCATTTCGGTCATCTTTATTGAAACTATTTTCGCCCGTTTTGGTATTGAGAAAGCCTTGTAATTTACCTCCAAAAGTACCCGTCGCGCTCAACTCACAAGTAATTTTACTACCATCACCTATAATTGCCAACGTAATATCTGCCGCTGCAATTACCGCTAATGCGACAGGATGCGCTCTCTGGGCTAAAGCAAGGAAATCTAATGTTGCAGTAATCCCGATAAGCGGTGTCAATTCTAGTACTCCTTGTAAAACAACTCCGGTTTGATTGTAAAACGGACCTCGCTGACTAATATTTTCTAAGCTCCATTCAAATTGGGCTTCTAATTGTGGCCACTGTATACTGATAGAACCTATTGATCTGGTTAATTTCAGATCATATTCTTTTGACTGGCGATCCATTCTACGCTGAAGACTGTCTATATCTTTCTGAGCTCTGGCTCTATCTCTGTCAGTAACCGAAGCTCTATGTCGGGTTTTTGCAGCGTTTAATTGATCTTTGGTCTGCTCCAATTCACGCTTTTCCTTTTGGTCTTTTTTATCAGCGACGCTTTCTAAAGCTTCTTTATGTTCTGCATCGGGTTCTTTATACTTTCCCTCTTTCTTATTTTCATCTCCTAAAAAAACAGAGTTTACAAATTTTCCGATTGCTCCTAAGCTTTCAGTTAATGTTTTTACCTGTTTTGTAATATCTGCAGTGGCATCATATTCATTTTCATCATCCCATTTTGCGCCTAAAGAAATCCCAATACTTTTTCCCTCTCCTGCGGGAATCCATTTTTGTGGTTCTCTTTTAAATTTTGCTTTTTTGGTATTAGCATACCGTTGATTTCCCCAAAGTTCTCTTTCTACCGTAGAATTTGTATAAGACAGTTTTAAGCTCCATCCAACATCGGGATATGTTTTTATAGAAACAGCTTGTTGATATCTGCACGTATTGCTTTTTACCATATACGTGTTTGTAGGAACACCATTTCCCAACCAAAAATATCGAAATATGGGATGTACAGGAATTCCTGCAAGATTAATCGGTGTATAATTATAAATATATCTGGCTTTAAATTTCAATTGCTTATCATCACCATCTGCAGTATACTTTTCTAATTTACCTTTAAAAGCGATTAATTGCTCATGACTTGCGTTGGCTTTGTCGCCACCTATCTGCACTTTTAATTTACTGTCAAAAGACGTGCTGCTTTTCTCCTCTTCTTCTTTAGCATCTTTTTCTATCTTTTTTTCAGGATAATCTATTAAACTCAAAACATGTTTTTCATGATCATTCAGAGTGCCATCAAAAGAACATTCTGTAGTATCTGTATCAAGATCAATTGTAATATCGTGCGTATTATTCAACGGTCCTGCTACCAATTCGAAAAGATTGAGTGGAGGGATAGATTTGTCTTCTAGCAAATCAATAGTGCGCGTTCCGTCACCCACCTCAAACTTATTATATCCACAAGGATGAAATGCCTGAAAATTTGTTTCTATCTTATCTACGAACACCGGTACATTTCCTGTTTCGGGCATTTGTACTTTTACAGATTCCCGACAATTGACTGTTAAAACCGAGTCTAAATCTTTCTTTTGATCACCAAAATGAATGGTTGGTTTGATAACAATCTGCACTTCACCTATACACCATGCCGGATCTATGAATACATCGACGACTGCCTTTTGAACATTCGGTACTATAGAAATATTTCCATCAGACAAATCCTGTTTTGGATCTACCAGATGTCCCGTTATCGTTCCCGCAGGAGGCTGTATACTTTTGGGATCTGAATAATCATAAATCTCAACTTCTGCTAAAAAAAGATCTTTAGAATCTACTACTTCATAAGTAGAATCGGGCTGATCAGGTTTTTTATTTGCATAAACCTGAATTACAGTTCCGTAAGCATTCGCCTTTAGCGTTTTACCATTTGCTTTCAGCTCAACTCTAATATTATGCCCATACATACTTTGTGTATAAATATGCAACTGAACTTTTGAGCCCGGAATAATCGGTTTATCAATCTTTAAAGGGGTATTATCTTTACCATACCCATACCATTCAGCTATTAAAATCTGTGCATTTTGGCTTGCAGTGTGTACATATAAACCAGATTTTATATTTCCTGTAGGAGTAGAATTTTCAAAGAAAGGTTCGAGCCAAGCAAATCCTCCTCCATAGAGGTGTTGCCTAAGAGATAAATTTACTTCTTTGGTACCTAGGGCAATTGTTTCATTCTTTCCGTTTGGTAAACTGCTTCGTTGGTAAGCCAAATTCCAAGCCCATACTACAGATTCAAATTTCTTTTCAAAAGTGTCTAATTCCTGATTTAAATTCTTTAACAGATTATCTTTTGCTTTCTTTAAATTCTCAGCCTTGTTTTTGGCGGCTTTTATATTTTCATCCATGCTTACCTGAGCATGAGTTACTTGTACACCGTTATGATTTTCCATCTCCGTCCATTTACCTCCTTCACTATATCTTTGATTAGCCTGATCAAATAATCTGTTTTGCTCGATTGCTAAATCAATGTCTATATTTTTTTTTTCGTTTTCTAAAGCTGTTATACGTTTCTGGATGTTTTTTTTCCCTTCTATATATTCTTTAATTCCAACAGAAAACACTTGCCCTTCCTGAGTTGTCAAAGTTCTGTATTGTTCATTAAAATCAGCATTATCTGGTTTCAAGACAATAGCGGTTAGTGTATTATTAGCCATTACTAATGTATTAAGATTCTATGTAATCTGTTTTTCTGATATATTCACCAAGATCTGTAAAAGGAAATAATTCCATCAAGACTTCTTTCTCTGCATTCTCTACATTTTGTGCAGATGCTTCCATGATTTGACCGTGATTAATAATGCTTATACAATCCGGAGCCCCAATAGGACAAGTTGCTTTACTATCTTCTAATAATGCTTTGCCGCTGTTATCCTGCAGAGTGATTTTTTCGTAGAAGCCGCTCCATTTCGTCACTACAACCTGACAAGGAGCATTATTGAGTTTTGCACAGCTTCCAAATAAATTTTTCTCAAACGTTTTACCAATATCCATATGGGTAGCCATCAATTTCTGGCTCCCATCTGTGTCGTTAATATAGCGCTTGCTTTGCGTCAAAACCTTTAGCTTATCGGGTGCAGACCCAAACTTACAGCTACAAATAGCGCCTTGGCAAACAAGATGTTTTTCACTCATAATCTGCGATTTTTGATTGACTCATCAGTTGAGTTTTTCTAATTCATAAAGTTGAAAATCAACATTATGTTTTTTGTCATTTTCAAAATAAGAAATAAAACCAACTATAGAATATATTGCTTTTGTTTCTTTATCTAATTTGTAAAGCAATTCTAATTTTCCTTTTTCACGGTTTTGATTAAATAAATTTTCGTCTTCAACTCCGGTTATCTTTAATGCAATCTTGTTGCCTCTCGTCAATTTTTTCTGCAGCCAATATTGTATTTTATAATTGATCTGTTTTGCAATATCTGCATGATAAATCTGAACTACACTTTCTTTCTTAAAGTCTCCATACGTCTGATAAACAGGCAGAAAAAAAAGTTTATAAAACATATTTCTTTCCAAAAACTGTCGCTTTTTATTGAGATTACAAAAAGTATCATCAAACTGCTGAAGAATTTTATCGGTCGTTTCAGACTGATAGTAATCTTTTAGATTAGGAAACGTTTCTTTTTTCCATCTTTCAGCAACCTCATCTGCATTCACAATCTTACTTAATGCGCCATTTCTTTCATTTAAAATCTGTAAAGGATATAAAGTATTATTGGCTTTTTCAAATAATTGCTCGATAGTCTGCTCAATTTTATGGTTGTTTACATATGTTTTATCTTTTGTCAGGGTTAAAATATCCAGTGTTCGTTTTACCTTTATTTTGTAATGTATCTGAAGATCCTTGGGTGAAAATTTAATAACAACTCCATAGTCTTTTTCCTCATTTCTGGTCGGTAAGTCGAGCGTTGTGCTTTTTAAAACCTTAATATCCTCCTCTTCATAATTTTTTGACGGCAGATAAACATGCTGTACATATTTTGATAAATTTAAACTCAATAATTCCTGTAATCCGCAGTGTTGATTATGAAATTGAATAACTTCCTGGGGAGTCATTTTATATTCTTTTGAAAACTCTTCCAGATTGAAGATGCCTTCGATTTTTACTTTAGCAAAATTTGTTTCACTGCTCATTGGTTATTGTTACTGAAATTTTGAATTTGAATTTTAATTACTTATATGACTCTTTAAATTTTTTTTCGCTTTTATAAATCCTTATACTATCTGCTTTAAATGGCTGAGTATTTAGAAAAATTTCCAAATTGTTATTATCGGGAGCGATTTTAATATTCATCTTAAAGTTTTTTTCAGCATTTTCAAATTCTTCATTTGCTTTTTACCAATTGATGAAAATGCGTCCTTCAAAAGCTTCATCTTTACCCGTTTCCCAAAAGAAATTGATTTCTCTTGGAATTGCTTTTTCTTTTACAGAAGGGTTTATCACAGACGGTCGCAACAGAATATCTCTTTCACCGTTATAATAATCTGTATTTATTGAAAACAATTTAAAGTTCTTGTTTTCTGAACTTATCTGAGGTGCCCAATTGTATTTTTTTCTATAATTTATCCATTTTTCAGGTGACTCATCAGGAAGATAATTTTCCTTCGCCAACTGTTCAAATACATTGGCATCAACTCTGTACATTTTCTGATATTTTTCTTTTAATCTCTTAATCTCAGACTCATTGTTGATTTTTTCTGCCTGATATTGACCTAATTCAATTTGCGTCGGTCCAAATCCTAGCCAGACTACAACCATCCCTTTTGGTGCAAAACCAAAAATAAGATCAGACATCCCATAATAAGATTTGGAAAACGCATTATACTTTTTGCGGTAGTCAGGTTCATTATGAATATTAATAAACTCTTTCATCGGCTCATTAGATGACTCAGATTCATCTACAGCGTACGCTCTCTGAACAAACTCTTTTACCTTATCTCTAGGAAAATTTGCTTTTAAATGATAAAATACCCCTTCACTTTCAGCATAATACTTTATATCTGCTCCAATTGGAGTTCCACTCTGTTCGGTAAATCCCTTTCCTGAGTTTCCCCAACTTCCTGAAGAGCTTCCATAAGGCAAATGTGCACCAACACTTTCTAATGTTATTAAAGAATCTTCTACCGGGGTAATCAAATGTTTATTATCCGTATGTGAAATTTGTACGTTATATGATGGAACTGTAGATTCTTTTTCCATTTTTTGGCAACTGATATTTTGCAACAGCAAAAAAACACAAACAATAAAATATGCTTTTTTCAAACTTAATTACTTATAAAATTCTTTATAAATTCTTTTATTTCGCAAAGGTTGAGAATTTGGCATTTTTAGTGAGATAAGGATGTTTCTAATTATAATCATTATAAGAATCTTTATATTCACTTTCTGTCTTGAATACTCTTGTACTGTCAGCTTTCAAAGGTTGATCATTCAAAAACATTTCAAAACTATTATTATCGGGAGCTATCTTAAATTCTAACTTTGCATTATTTCCTGCTTTTTTAAATGCCTCATTGGTCTTTTCCCAACTGAAATAAGCTCTCCCAACAAATTGCTGATCTTTTCCCGTTTCCCAAACGAAGCTAATTTCTTTCGGAATCGCTCTTTCTTTTATCGGGATATTATTAATCCAAGGGCGAAGCATAATTTCTAACTCAGCATTATAATAGTGAAAATTCATCTCAAATAATCGAAGTGCTTTATTTTCGCCGGTAATTACGGGCTTGTAAGCATATCTTATCCGATAATTGTCCCATTCTTGAGGTGATGCTTCTGGATTAAAATCTCTCGCTCTAACTTCCTGACGATTCATACTCCAATTAGCAAATAATTTTTTCTCCAATTCTTTATCGTCTTTAATAACTTCGGCTTGATAACGACCCAATTCTATCCGAACACCCATCCCATAACGCAACCATACGACAACCATTCCTTTGGGTGCAAAACCAAAAACCAGATTAGAAAAACTATTATAAGAATTATAATTTGCACTGAAACGTTCATTCCTACCCAATCGCTTGTACTCTTCTAATGGGGCTTTATCATCTGTTGTTCCTCCACTCTGTGCGTAGGCTCGTTCCATGTAATCTTTGATCTTATCTAACGGAAAATCAACTTTCAAACGATAAAAAGTATCTTCATAACCTGCGTAATAGGTAATATCTGCGCCTATTGGTGTTCCATGTTGCTCAGTCCAACCAGATCCAGAATAGCCCCATTCTCCCGAAGTACCTCCATAAGGTAAACTTGCGCCATTGCCTTCTAATGTGAAAATTTTATCGCTTACAAATTCTATTAAGTAATCATTAGTAGGAGAACAAATCTCTACTTGAAATTCAGGCAGGTTTTTTTGTTTCATATCTTGGCAGCTGAGGTTTTGGGTTATGAATAAAAAATAGATTATTATTTTAATTAGTGATTTATCCATCTTGTATATTTCTTTTTCTGTATTTAGCTTCCAGTGCACCTTCTTTTTTAGGTGCATTGTTGTTAGGATTTGGACTTAATCCAATTTGATTTGCTTTTACCGACCAATGAAGGTATTTATTTCTTAAAGTTTTTAAATCATCTACATTCCCTACTTTACTTATATATGATAATGATTTTATATCTTTTATATATTTAGCAGCAGATGGTTTTTTTCCCTCATTATACTCTTTTACATATTGGTTTCTGATATCATTACACTGGTTTGTATAACCTAATAACTGATTATATATTGGGCTAAGAAAAGGATCATTAATCTTATGATTTTTATCAATTCTACTTTGTATATATTCAACACCAAATTGTTTTGAATAATGAAACATCAGGTTTAAAGGTATTTTGTCATAAGAATTAGAGAGTGTTCTGGTACCTACCAACCCATAATATTGACTTCCTTTATTCCACCAGCGATCATACTTCACATCTTTTTGATAGAAATATTTAATTTTTAGTTGGTCTTCAGTATACCATCCTTCTTCAATTACGATCTTTTTAAATTCCTCACATTCTTTATGGGTTGTTTGGTCGTACGGATCAAAGCGATTGCAATATAACACAGAAATTTCTTCTCCGTTTCCGTAAGATCCCCCAATATCGGAATGAACACCCGGAAGCGTAAACTCCAGCCCATTAATTCCTGTGCTGTTAATATTTGTTAAATCAAAATTATCTCGATATTCGTCGTCAGCAGCGATCTGAAGAACAAAATCTACTTTGTTGTTTCCAATTGTATTTAAACCTAATTGTTTGGTGTCATTGTCAATTCCCATACCTCCGCGATGATTAAGACCGTAAGAGGCAACAGTATCATACAAACCCGCAAATCTGAATTTAATTTTATTGATTTTTAATTCCTTTCCCACAAGACAGGCACCGAAATACCCGTACTGATTAATAAACTTAAGCTTAGAACCATCTTTATCTTTGATGATAAATGTTCCTTCTGCACCAATATACTCGGGAGGGAAAATCTGCAAAATTGTTTTCCCACCAGAATAACTCATTAGCGGTGGCTTGGTGACTAGATGAACAAAATGCCTTGCGGCGGCAGCTCCTCTGCTAAAACCAAAAACAGTAACAGTAAGAGTGTCAATAATTTTACTTTTATCTGTAATTTTAGTGGCAACTGCTTCGGCTCCTTTTATACAGCCTTTCGTTACTTTACCTTTAATACCGGTTTCGCCTGTTCCTTGTATTACACCTTTTACAATACTATCACTTTCTTTATCTTCTGTCCCAATACCTTCAATATACCAACGAACCTGGTTTACAGCGCTTGGATTTAAGGCATCGAAACCTCTTGCTACATTGGTATATTCATTATTATAACTATCATCTTTGTCACTGCTTGCTTCATCGAAATCTCCACCTAATTCTGTATTGGTTTTATTGTTCTGAGTTCCGTCAAAAAACAAATTCAGACTTATATCAATTGTATTAATGGGTTTATCATTAGGATTTACTTGGCTGGGATTATTATAACTAACTCCTGTATCGGTCCCATTTTGTAAAACATTTTTTATCCCATTGTGAGCGATATTGCCTTTCGAAAAAGCCAATTGATCGCCTTCTGTTTGAGAACTTACTTTACCTTCAACAAAATATTCAATACTCATGACTAATAGTTTTTAGACTTTTCGCCACTGTTATTTTTAACCTCCTTTTCTGCGTGATGCTCAACGTTTCCTTTACTGCTCACTTCAATTCCTTGCAAGCTGATAAGCTTATGTTCTTTCTCTCCGAAAGTTTCCATATCACCCTTTACATAATGCGTTAGTTTACCTGTAACGTTGGTGAAAAAGCTTCCTAAAACTCCTACGTTTTTCATGGCTCCAACAGACTCAGAAAAATTCATTGTTACATTTTCAGTTTTATTCATTCCTACTGTATTCGATTGATTGGCTCCAACAGTAGTTGTCATATTTTGTCCCACAGAAATATTCATATTGCCACCGGCATTAAAATTCATATCATTAGGTGCAGTTACCGTAATATTTCCCTTACCATCCATAAAATAAGTATTACCACTCGGATCTAATATAGTCACACTTTTCTCATCATCATTCATCAGAACTTTAATTCCACTTTTGGTTTGGATGGATCGCATGTGATTATTGATTCCACCGCCTAATCCAATTCCCCCATGAAACATTCCGCCCATAACAAAAGGTCTGTCGGGATGATTGTGTACAAAGTTTACCATCACCTGATCACCTACTTCAGGAATCGCAACATAACCTCGGTTTTGAGTAATCTGGTCCGTTCCTCCTGCATCAGGACTCATCATTCTGATAAAATGTGTTGTATCATTCGTCTGCCAGTCAAATCTTACCTGAACTCTTCCCTGTCCTTCAGGATCGGTATTTGAAATTACAGTGGCAATTTGGGGTTGAGCAATTGGTATTGTGAATTCCGGTTTGGGTAAAAATCCTGTATCAGATGCAATTCCCTGAAAACTTCCGGTGTAATGACCGATGGTATCAATTTCATGCGTTGTTTCTGTAACCATGATTTTTGTGAAATAGGAGGTTTCATTCGTATCCGGTTTCCGCATTTCGATATCGACACTGCATCCCGGATGTAAAAAAGGAACCGTTGTAGAACCTGAAACGCTGAAGACATTCACGCCTTCACTTCCTGATGTGCTTTTTTGGGAGTATTCAACATCCAAATGGGTGGTTGCTTTTATCGGAGCAACTCGTAATGATGGTGTTTTAAAAATAGCATCATTGTGTTGATACGCTGTTTTTGCCAAATCTCCAACATGTTGAATCGGAGTAGAACCCGATGTCAGTTTTTCATTTTTATTGCTGTTATAACCGTAAAATTGTGGTTTCGTATGAACCGCTTTTAATTCGACTTTTATATCATTAGCGCTACTTCCGTAGGTTAATTTGATGGGTTGGTTTTGTGGAGGAAGTTTTCCAAAGTGGAGAACTTCTCCGTCATAATAAAACTGTTCACCATACGCTTCTGCCATTCTTGCCAGATAATTATAATGGGTTTCATCATACTGACTGCTGTAAATGATTTGAGAATAATCATTTGTATCGATTCTGATATCAAAACGGCTTTTATCTAAACCCTGCCTAATCACTTCTTCAGCAATAATTCCCATATTGACAGCCTGATTTCCGCCAAAGCTCTGAATATGCGGTGCCCCATCCAATAAAATAGTAGGACTATAACCTGATAAGATAATATTTCCCAAGCTCATTTTCTCCTGACTGAAACCTACGCCGGTAATTACACCGACAAAAGTACGTTCCGGACTGTTTTCAATGTCTTTATAAGAAATAACGGCCGTTAATCTTTTGCCTAAAAACTTATTGGCTTCTTCTAAAGTATGCGTTTGGCGGTCGCCTAAAGTATCGTGAGCTAATGTCAGCGTAAATTCGTGATGTTTCTGAGAACTTTGGGTAAGCTTGAAATGCTTGTAATATTTGATCACCTTACCTTCAATGACCAAAGATAATTTTACCAAACGGTTGATACCGGTATGGTGATTCTCTGAGATCCCGGCCGCATTCTGTGATGGGCGGAAAGCGGAACCTCCAGATGTGTCAAAGTTTTTCATATCTGCGTAATTTTGGTGTATAGAGCATAAATTTATAAAATATTATTCATCTCAGGATGATAAATATTTATAAATTTTTCTTAACTGATTAATGACATTTCAAATTAGACCTTCTCATATCTCGGCTGAACTATTCTTTTGAAAAGAGGAAGGACAAAAAAGACTGTCTTGCGACAGTCTTTTATATATAGTAATAACTCTGTTGATTTTAGCTTGTTGGCCAAATTCCTTCGTATGCAGAGTTTCCGTAGTTGATTTTTTCAGCACTTACAACAAAGCTGATCAACATTGAGTTTTCGTCTACTGCGTCGAAGTCTACCTCATGCTGAATTACATAACCATTTTCCCAGTTTAAAGTAATTAGAGTTCCTTCTTCGTGAGATTTGTTGAAAGTAATTTCACCAGTTGTTGGCTTGTACTTTCCGTTTAACAATGACTCAAGGATGTCAGATTTTTCTGTTGCCTCGATCGTTAATTTGATAAGCGCATTTGATGGGTCTGATGCTACTCTACCTGAAACGTCTGTAGATCTTGAAACACTGTAGTTCAGCTTTAATAATTTTTGACCTTCGCTGCCGTTGAATTTTAAGATTCCTCTTGAATTTGCTGCCATGATAAGTAAATTTTAATCGTTAGTATTTTTTGTGATTTCTATAACCCAAAGATAGATACACCAACAATATCTTTAAAACATTTGAACATCTTTTTGAAAATTTGTAGTAATTCTACGATTTCATGTCGTAAAACTACGATACCTGTATAAAGGTTTTGATAAAACAGATTGTCTATGCAATATTTAATCAAAAATGAAAAATTATAGCTTGCACGCTATTGGTATGCATAATTTGATTAAATTTACCACCATTCCATAAAGGAATATGATGGAAGATTTAACGTTAGTCCAGAATACCTATGACAAAGAAAAATGCTACTATTTATGATATTTCAAAGAAGCTAAACGTAAGTGTGGCAACGGTTTCCAGAGCATTGAACGATAATCCGAGAATCAGTCAGGCAACGAAAGATCTGGTGATTAAAACGGCAAAGGAAATGAACTATAAGCAGAATAACCTTGCCAAAGCCTTAAAAAGCGGGGAAACCAAAAACGTAGGAATCATCGTTCCATACATCAATACCAACTTTTTCTCATCGGTCATCCGTGGAATTGAAGAAGAACTTTCTCTTCACGGATATCATGTAATTATCTGCCAAAGTCATGAAGATGTTTTAACGGAAAAAAAGCATCTCAACACTTTATTGAATGCTCAGGTGGACGGAATTTTCATGTCGGTTTCCCGTACTACAATTGATACGGAACATATTCAGCATATTTTAAATACAACCAATACGCCCATCATATTTTTCGACAGAAAAAAAGATATTCCCGGAATAAGTACCGTTACGATTGATGACTACAAGGGTGGCTACATGGCCACTGAACATCTGATTGAGGAGGGCTACAAAAACATCTGTCATTTTGCCGGAGATCTCAATCTTGAGATTTATCAAAACCGTCTGAATGGCTATAAACAAGCTTTGATTGATCACAAATTTCAGGTAAAAGAAGAAAATATCATCTCTACCGGAAGTTCGATTGATGCCGGAATTGAGGCCATCAAAACTTTATGGGACAGCAAATCTATTCCCGATGCGATATTTTCTGCCAGTGATTTTGCGGCGTTAGGCGCTTGTCAGGAATTAAAAAAACGTAAAATTAAAATCCCTCAGGAAGTTGCTGTTATCGGCTTTTCAAACGAACCTTTTACCCAATTTATGGAGCTTCCGATGAGCTCTATGGATCAGACGCCTTTGATTATGGGAAATATGGCGGGGCAGGTATTTATAGATCACATTAAAGATAATTCTTCGGGAGTTTCTATTGAGAAGAAGGTTGTTTTAGCACCGCAGATTTGTGTAAGGAAGTCTTCAAAAAGGAAGTAAATTTTCTTTTGTCTTAAAACAAAAGAAACAAAAATTCAAGACTTGGAATTGAAAGACTAAAAATGAATTCTGTTCTCTAAAAATTCTAAAACTTGCGCGAATTCATAATTGTTTCTTCGGTTCTTAATTTGTCTCGCGCTTCGAACAGAAGAATTTTCTTAACGTTCACAGAAGTCATTTTCTTAACGCTTTCATTTCCTATGTCGTTTTTACAGTTAACAATACAGATCTTGCCGTCCCGATTTTGTGCAATTGCAATGAATCCTTAGAGTATAATAAGATTGGGCAGTGGTTTATTTTTTAAAATTTCTTTTGTCTTAAAACAAAAGAAACAAAAGTTCAAGACTTGGAACTGAAAGGCTAAAAATGAATTCTGTTCTCTAAAAATTCTAAAACTTGCGCGAATTCATAATTGTTTCTTCGGTTCTTAATTCGTCTCGCGCTTCGAACAGAAGAATTTTCTTAACCTTCACAGAAATCATTTTCTTAACGCTTTCATTTCCTATGTCGTTTTTTTAAGCGCATAAAATATTTGTCAGCATTCCCTTTACAGGCACTTTGTCATTCTGACGAAGGAAGAATCTCAGCTTTAATTTTATTTTGCTATTAAATCAAAGGTTCTACAAATTCAAACAATAGAAATAAACGAAAGATTAAAAATTCCCCTCCTCTGGAGGGGTGGCAAAAATTCGAAAGAATTTTTGACGGGATGGTTTGTTTTCACAAGTAGATTGAAAATTCTATTGTAAGTGTTTTAACCACCCCGTCTTTTACCATTCGGAAAAATCCACCTCTCTGAGTGAAGGGAATTTCCCGGTGAATAAAATTGGTGTTATTTCAGGCATTCAAAATTTTTCTTTTCGTTTTAATTTTTTTCCTACCTTAGTTATTCCTCAAAATAAAAACACACGATTTTATATACATAGTATTAACCTTTAAAATCAAAAATGATGGGATTAACAAATTTGAACTCCACGCATTTGAGCAGTGCAAAGATCACTGCCGCACAGGATGCCATCGCGGCATTGGAAACAGCTCTTGCTGAAATAACAATCAATCTTTCACCTGAAGACCGCAGACGTTACGGAAGCATCAATGAACAAAACAAACTGTTTGTAAACAAAGTCTACGACTACAATCAGAGCCAGGCAAACCTGAGTTCTCCCGAAGTAGATTGGGACGAATTCAACAAAGATCACAGCTCCCGAAATAATATGGAGGGAATGATCAGCAGACTTGAAAGCCTGATTACGAGACTGAATAATGCAAAAACGCTATATGATTACGACAATTATCAGTCGGCGTTGGTTGATTATTCATACACCACCTACAAATCAGGTACAGCATCATCGGGATTTGAAGACAAATACAAAGACCTGAAACAGTTCTTTGTAAAAAATTCAGTCTCTACAGCTCCAACCGAGGAGAAAAAGTAAAACAACGATAATCAGCAACCCCTCCCATTAAAAAGGAGGGGTATTTTTATGCTTTCAACACGTCTTTTAATATAATCGACACGTTATTGAATACTCGGGATAGGTTTTTCACTCCTTACGATACGTCCCGGATTGCTTCGTATACGTCGTTCAGCCATCCGGAGATGTTCTTTAAGGCTCAAGAGTGGTTGCTGAATCCTCGGGATACGTTCAGTATAGGTCGGTAGTGGTCTTTTACCTGTCCGGACTTATCTTTTACCTTTCGGGATAAGTTGTGTAACGTGTCCGGATGTATGGATAACCCCATCGGAGACATTGATAACCCCGCCGGACTTCTTATGAACGTGTCGGGATAGGTTGTACAACGTATCGAAACCTTTATAGAACGTGGCGGGATTTCTTCAGGACGTGTTGGGATAGGTTTCTGACGTGGCGGTTGGGGTTCTGGACGTGGAATTTGGGGTTGAAGACCTGTCGAGAATGGTTTTCGCTGGCGCAAGCGTCTCGCTTGTGACCATTCTAATAATAAGCAATGGGTACGAGCGTGACGCTCGCACCAGCGCGGGGAGATTGGTTTTTGCTGGTGTTAGCGTCTTGGTTGTGACTGCTTTATTTATTGCAATTGGTACAAGCGTGACGATTGCTGCAGTAGAGGAGAATCTTTTAAAACCTTACTAAAGATTATTCTTTACGATGTGATTTTACAACTAATTTAGATATATTTGAAAAACTTAAATGAAAACTAATTTTAAAATGGAAATAAAAATAACTCCCTCTAAATATGACACATCGCTAAATTTAAAAGAAATATTTAAAAATTTTTTCGATTTCAGCTGGGGTTCTGCTTTTACCGAAATTGTTAATGTAAAGGAATCAGTAGAAACTAAAGCATTTTGGTTAATTTTTAAATCTATTAGAGAAACAAATTTTATTTTAAGTAAAAAATATGGTCAGCAAAAAATTGACTCTGTTGATTTACTAAACATAAGCACTAACACTAGATTGGAATTACAAAACTATCTCTCTCAAGAGGTTGTTATCACACAAGAATTTTTCACAAATGCAGTTAATCATAATAATTCCTACTTAATAAAATCTTTTGATCTTTTTCGTAGATACTGTGATTTATTGGGAATTACTTTACCTTCAGACATAAGATTAGAATATTTTCAAAACTTTAGAATTAATTTATCTGAGGAGTTTAATCAGAAAAGAAGTTACTACCAAGATTTACTAGATTATTTTAATAACCCAATTTTTGATCAAAACAATAATTTTAACGAGATGCTAAAATATAACATCTCTATAAAACGCTTTTTTACTGACCAACTTCAAAAAGATATTGAGAGGAAAGAAACGTTAAAAGATTTATATATCGATCCGTATTTTAAAATTTATGTCAATAATGTCACATCAAAAGTTATAGAAAATAGTTCCAATTCACACAGATCTGATTTTTACAATCCTTCTAGCGAATTAACATTACATTCTTTTTTCAATGATCATTTTTTTTTCAATAACAAACATGAAGACTTAAAGGAAAACTATGATATGATTTTTCTTTTAGGGCAGCCTGGACAAGGAAAAACCTCATGTTGCTATAAGTTAGTTTATGATTATTTAGAAAATAATAATGACTTACCAAGAGAAAAATTATTCTTTATAAAGATTAGAGAATTAGTAGCAAAAGATTTTATAGCAAATCCTTTTCAGGAAATTTCAAAAAATTTGCCCGCTGCCTTCGATATTGAAAAAGAAGAAGGATACTTGATTTTGGACGGGTTGGATGAAGCATTTATGAGTGGTGGAGTGAGTGAAAGTGATCTACGAAACTTGTATGAGAGACTGAAAAAAAGAAGGAATAGAAAGTTAAAAATAGTTTTAACATCTCGTTTTAGTTACTTGCAGGTTAACGATTCTTGTCTTGATAACACATTAATAATACATCTAGCAAATCTAAATGATGATCAAATAATTGATTACAGCAATAAATTTTCAAAATTTTATCCTAAAAATAATTTTACTGCAAAAATTGAAAAAATTATTGCTGAAGACAAGTATAAACATGTTAAAGAACTCTTACAACAGGCAGTACTGATATATTTTATAGGAATTTCTAATATAGACATCGACGAAAAAGATTCAAAAGCTAAAATTTATGATAAAATTTTTGATGCGATGGCAATGCGTAGTTGGGATAAAACTGGTCAATTAGATTATCTCAACAGCCGAATGAAAAATAATCCAGAAAATTATAAAAAACATTTACGTGAATACCTTTGCAACTTGGCATTCGAAATTTATCAATCGCCACAATTATTTATAAGCTTACAACAACTTAATAAATTAGATTCTACAAAAAATTTCACAAAGAAATGTTTTAGAGAAGACTTAATTAGTTCTACAGAAAACTTGAAAGAGATTAATAAATATCTGCTGATTAGTTTTTACTTTCAAGAATCAAATAAACAAAGCTCTAATGATACAGCAATCGAATTCTTTCATAATTCATTATTCGAATACTTGACTGCAGAATTTTTTTGGAGAGAACATAAAAAATTATTATTAGCTGTTGACGAAGATGAAGACCTAATTGAGATTGATTATATTAAGTATTTTGAATTATCAAATAGATTAATTGGTAATAAAGAACGTAATTTCGCAGTTGAAACCAACCTTAAAGAAATAATAGACAACGATCAGGAACTGATAAAAAAACAAGTATCAAATCAAATGATTAACCTTTTAGATGAAGCATTGGATGTTGATTTTATTTTACAATATAATCGAAAAACTAACAAGCTTACTTCTCGTGAAAAGGCAAACGAAATTGCAAGATTGATGTGGAATATTCTTCATACAGCAAATAAAAGTAGTGCAGTTCAAACCAATTTCCCATATAAATTAGTAAATTACTTTGAGAGCATACTAACTTTTTTTGAAGATTTTGAAAATATCGAAATGACAAAAATCGATTTATTTAATGGTTTAAATATGCATGAAGGTCATTTAAATAAAGTAACAATCACGGGTGGTTACCACAAGATAGACTTGACAGAGTGCCGAATAACTGATACAATTTTTAATGAGACAAAAATGTTTGACTTATACCTAGAAAAAAATACTTTTGATAATGTTGTATTCCGTAACTGTGATTTAGATAATTACAAAGTATATATCTTTGAAAATAAATTCATAAACTGTCAATTTGAAATGATAAAAATTAGAGACAAAGAATGGTTTGACAATTTTATTGAGAATAATGATTTTGACGATGAAACTTTAAGTAAATTATTTTATGATTCAACAACATTGCAAGATTATGAAGGCAAGGAGTATGAAGCATTTTTTATGGTTATGAAAAAATACTGATGTTCGAGATTTGAAATCCGTGACTTTCATAATAATTTATTAAGTATGGATTACAAAATTCTTGCTGTCAAAAACTCGCTATCGCCAAAAAAGAAAATGCTCTCTACACGATGTAGAAAGCATTTTCAACCCTAATATTTAATATAATTAACCACTACAAAGAGACACCTCGTCTCCATGGAATGAAATCATTCTGATTAAGAACGTCCGCTTTGGTTTTTACTTCGCCGCTGGCTACGTTGATGATGAGTTCCAGAAGTTCGTCTGCCGCTTCGGGAATTGTTTTTTCTCCGCTGATTACAGTACCTGCGTTGAAATCAATAATGTCTGACATTTTTTCTGCCAAAACAGTATTAGAAGAAATCTTCACAACCGGCGTAATAGGATTTCCCATCGGAGTTCCGAGACCGGTAGTGAAAAGCACCATTGTTGCACCAGAACCTACTAAAGCCGTGGTACATTCGGCATCATTTCCTGGTGTACACAAAAGGTTTAATCCCGGTTTTGTAGCATATTCTGTAAAGTCGAGAACTTCTACAATTGGTGCGGATCCGCCTTTTTTGGATGCTCCTGCAGATTTCATCGCATCAGTAATTAAACCGTCTTTGATGTTTCCGGGAGACGGATTCATATCAAATCCTGATCCTGCCGCAACCACCGAGGCTTCAAAATCTTTCATCAGTTTCAGGAATTTCACTCCGTCTTCATCGTTGATGCAACGGTTGACCAGCTCCTGCTCTACTCCACACAATTCAGGAAACTCGGCCAACATGGTTGTTCCACCTACTGCCGCCATAATATCTGAAACTTCACCCAAAACTGGATTCGCAGAAATTCCTGAGAAACCGTCCGAACCACCACATTCCAGACCAATGTTCAGTTTGGTGATGGATGCAGGTTTTCTTTCTATTTCGTTGGCTTTTTTAATGCCTTCATAAGAATCTTTGATAACACCAGTCAGCATTTCATCGATGGTTCCCGATTTTTGCTGTTCGTAAACGACAATCGGTTTTTTATTATTGGGAGCCAATGCATGTAGTGAATCCATGAAAATCTGTACCTGAAGATTCTGACACCCTAAGCTGAGAACCGTAGCTCCCGCAACATTCGGGTTGTTGACATATCCTGCAAACAGTCTTCCCAACGCTTCAGCGTCCTGACGGATTCCGCCACAACCACCTTGATGCGTGATGAATCTTACATCTATATTTTTAAAAACTCGTGTATCTGGTTCTTCTTCTTCAGCTTCAACAGTTGCACCGCCGTTTAATAACGAACGCAATAATAACTGATGTTTGCTGGCTTTGTCGTGAAGTAATTCTTTTTCAAAAATATCTTTCAGCGTTTCGATATTCTTGTTTTCGCAGAATACCAACGGGAAAAACAGCCAAACATTTTCTGTACCTACCTGTCCGTCTTCACGGTGATAGCCCATAAAAGTACGGTCTTTCCACTTGTCAACATTGGGTGGAGTCCAGCCCAACGTCTCGGTTTTCCCGACTACTTTTGCACTTTGGTGCTTTACATTTTCGGTGGTAATCACTTCGCCCTGTTTGATGGATTGGTTGGCTTTTCCAACGATTACGCCATACATTAAAATATGGTCGCCATCCTCAAAATCTACGGCAGCGAATTTATGTTTTGCTTTAATATCTTTAAGAATCGTATAATCTGTACCGTCTAAGTGCACCGATTCTCCGGCAGGTAAATCCAACAGCGCTACAATAACGTTGTCTTTGGGATTTACTTTCAGTACTTTCTTTTGCATGATTTCTAAGAATAAAATTGAATAAAATTTTTGTAAGCAGTTTCCATGTCATTGTTGTCGATTTCGTACAATGCTTTTGCTACTGCGGCTTTCAGACCTTCAACTTGTGTAAGGTCGGTATCCCAGAACAGTTTTTCGCTTAATGCCTGTTCTGAAACTATTTCGTAATCTTCGTTTTTCCAGATTTCTTTGAATCTGTTTACGATCGCTTCTTCGTCATTCAGAGGAAGAGATTTTTCACCAAAACTTCCCTGATAGAATCTGATTAAACTTGCCAGAGAGAACGTTAAGTTCAACGGAAGTCTGTTATTTCTTTCAACATAAGTCAGTAAACTCGGAACTACTCTTACTTTAAATTTAGAAACAAAATATAAAGCAATGCTTGCCAAATGATGCTTAATAAAAGGATTTCTGAATCTGTCGAAAACTTCCTCTGCAAATTCTTTCAGTTCAGTTTCATCTAAACCTAAAGTCTGATTGACTTCGTTAAATATTGATTCGCTTAAAAAAGTTCCGATAAACTGGTCATCGATTGCTTCTTTTACGATTTCTTTTCCTGCTAAAATTGCTGGAGCCAACATCAATGTATGTCCGCCATTCAGAATTCTTACTTTTCTCAAACGGTACGGCTGAATATCATCCACCACCAAAATCTGTTCATTGATCTGATCGAAAGGAATTCTCTGTTTTAAGTCTTCACCTCCCTGAATCACCCATAAAAGGAATGTTTCAGAAACCACCATCATCGGGTCTTCATAATCCAACTGGTCTTCATACGTCGCAGCATCATCTTTCGGGTAACCCGGAACAATTCTGTCGACCAAAGTATTGTGGAAATGATTGCTTTGTTCAATCCATTGCGCAAAGCCTTCTTCTAAATTCCAAAGCTTTGCATATTTTAAGATAATTCCTTTTAAAACGATTGCATTTTCTTCAATCAGTTCGCAAGGAATAATTCTCAACCCTTTATCTGCTGCTCCATTAAAATACTTATATCTTTCATGAAGTAAAACCGCTACTTTCGCAGGGAAATTTTTGTGCGGACCTTCATACGAATTTTCTGTTTCATCATAAGCAATTCCGGTTTCGGTTGTGTTTGAAAAAACAAATTCAAGCTCTTCTTCTTTTGCTAATTCTAAGAAACTGCTGTAATCTGCATAAGGATTAACCGACTTCTGAATCGCTGAAATCACGCATTTTTCATCGATGATTTCTCCTTTTTTAATTCCTCTTGAAAATAAAGTGTATAAATTCCCCTGTTCTTCAAGCTTGTGAACCGAACCGTTTGGTGTAGGCTGTATGTTGACAATTCCTGCGTTGAAATCTGCTTCTTTGTTTAATTTATCGATCACGTAATCTGTAAATCCACGCATGAAGTTTCCTCCACCGAATTGTACAATTTTGATTGGTAATTTTGTGTCTATACCGCTGTTTTGACGGTTTAATTTCTGTTTTGTCTGATTTTCCATCTTCTTGTTGATGATTTTTTAAACGCAAAGTCCGCAAAGTTTTTTTGGACAAAATGCTGTATATTTTAAGTTCGTAAAGCGTTTCACTTAGCTATATAAAAACTGGTTTGCTTTTTATCTATTTTAGTCCCTTAAAATTTCATCAAAATTATTTTACCCCGACCCTAAAGGGAGTAATTTTGATGAAATTTTCAAGGCATTTTTCCACCCTTTAGGGTTGGGGGAAAGAAAAATGCATTGAAAATTTTATTTACTGATCACTTTATATTTCGGAACCAATGTTTTCATAACTGTCCATGCGATCAGGTAAGCGACTGCACAAACTGAGAAAATGATCATGTATCCTTTATCAATTCCGTCAGAAACTACTGCGCCTGACTTTTCCAATTGCTCAAAGAATCCATCCGGCAAACGGTCATTAACGTATTGGGGATATTTTTCTAACAAAGGAACTCCGTCTACGGTTGACCAAGCTTTGTGCGCATGATCGAATAATAATCCTGAAGATTTATTAATGATAAACGATCCGATTCCGCCTGCCATTCCGCCAATTCCTGTGATGGTTGCAATGGCTTTTTTAGGGAACATATCGCCTACTGTGGAAAAAATATTTGCTGACCAAGCCTGATGTGCTGCTCCTGCGATACCGATAATTAAAACCGGAATCCAATAGGTTGCAGTTCCTAAAGGTTGTGCTAAAAGTGCTAACAGTGGGAAAAATGCAAAAATTAACATTGCTTTCATTCTTCCTGAATAGGCATTCATTCCTTTCTTTTCAACAAAATATTTTGGTAGCCATCCTCCGATGATCGATAACAAAGTAATCATGTATAATACAAATAATGGAAGTGCACTTTCTGTGGAATCCATTCCGTATACTGAACTTAAATACGCCGGAGTCCAGAATAAAAAGAACCACCAAACGCCGTCTGTCATGAACTTTCCGAACGCAAAAGCCCAAGTCTGTCTGTAGCTGAAACATTCTTTAAACGTAAATACTTTTTCCGGAACTGAGGTATCTTCATTCGGAAGATCGTCCTGATCCTGATTGATATAAGTTAATTCATGTTCGTTAACTCTCTTATGTAAATGTGGTTTTTTGTAAACGAATACCCAAAGTCCCATCCAAACAAATCCTAGCGCACCAATGATGATAAATGCCCATTCCCAACCCATTGATTTTGCAATAAAAGGAATGGTAAGCGGTGCTGCCAAAGCTCCAACTGTTGCTCCGGCATTCCAAATACTCGTAGAAAATGCTCTGTCTTTTTTAGGGAAATATTCTGCTGTTGTTTTGATCGCTGCAGGGAAATTTCCTGCTTCACCAATCGCTAAAACGAAACGTGCAAAAATGAATAAAGTTACACTTGTACTGATAATTGCACCAGTATTAGAAACTGTTCCTATCAATTCTTTAGAACCGTGAAAACCAGCCGTCCAGGTTCCGGTAAGGATTCCTGAAGTTGCGATTCCACAGAATGCATGCAAAACTGCACCGATCGACCAAACTCCGATTGCCCAAAGGAAACCTTTTTTGGTATCCATCCAGTCCACGAACTTTCCTGCGAAAAGCATTCCCACTGCATAAAATATAGAGAATAATGCGGTGATGTTTCCGTAATCGTTATTATTCCAGTGAAATTCCGGTGCGATAAAATCTTTCCACGTCAATGATAAAACCTGACGATCTAAATAATTGATTGTGGTCGCAAGAAATAACAGTAAACATATAGTCCACCTATATTGTGTCGGCTTAAGAGATTTAACTGAACTCATAGTCAATTTATTTATTTTAAAGTCTGAATAATATCCAGCACTTTTTTGGTTTCATTTTCTATTGTCGTATAGTCTTTCGCAAGCATCAATTCTTTGCTTACCAGCTTGCTTCCCATTCCTACCGCAGAAACACCTGCCTTGAACCAGCTGTCAATGCTTTCTTTCGTGGTATCAACACCTCCGGTCGGCATAAATTTCAGATTCGGGAAAACGTCTTTGATGGCACTCATAAATCCTGGTCCCAAAGCGTTTCCCGGGAATAATTTAATGAAAGTCACCCCAGCTGTTTCAGCCTCAATAATTTCAGTCGGAGTCATACAACCTGGGCTGTACAACAAGTCTTTCGGAATTAAAAATGCTGCAACTTCCGCCACAAAACCCGGACTGATAAAGAAATCAGCACCTGCCTTATAATATTCTTCAGCTTGCTTTACATTTTTGATGGTTCCGATTCCGAGAAGCATTTCAGGCATTTCTGCATTACGAACTTCTACCATTTTTGTGAAATTACTTAACGCAGCTTCTCCACGGCTGGTATATTCTACCGCACGGATTCCTGCTTTGTAAAGCGATCTTAATATTTCTAAAGTTACCGTTTCATCAGCATTGTAATACAGAGGCAAAGCTCCCTGATTGATGATGGTGTTTGTAACCAATTGAATTTTTGTCATTTTGTTTTAATTATTTTGTTAAAATAATCTTTGATGGGGTTTTATCCATCCTTTGGTATGCTGTCCTGTTGGGGACTTACTAAAATTCCATTCTCTTCCTCCCTTTAGGGTCGGGGTTAAAGAAGAAAATTGAATTTTTTCTTTGTTTGATTTTTTTTTGATAGGATTTTATCCTATCCTTAGTTAAATCGTCCCGTTGGGACTTTCTTTGCTTTTTTTTGAAAACAGAGTTCACAAAGGTTTTTTACTCCTAACTGGTTTTTAGTTTCACAAAGCTGCTTCGCTTGTAAAAGACCATTCTAATTTTAAATATGATGACTGCTTATATTTTGAAAACTTCCTGAGCCAATTGCCAAAAGCCAATTGCCAAAAGCAAAAAACTACCTTTTGATGCGTCCTCCGGAATTTCCGGCCATTACTTCGAGGATATCTTCTGCACTGCAATAATTGATGTCGCCTAAAATGGTGTGTTTGATGGCACAGGCTGCATTGGCGAAATTCAATGCTTTTTCGTCATCGAAATTTAATAGTCCATAAATTAAACCTGCTGCAAAAGCATCACCTGTTCCGATTCTGTCGACTACGTTGTCTATTTCTAAAAATTTAGTTTCAAAATAATTTCCGTTAATCAAAGCTCTTCCCTGCGTTTGCTGAGAACTTGCCGTAACCCCGATTCTTATTTTATCGAAAATTTTATGAATGGAAGGACATTGCTTTTTTAATTCTTCACAAGCTTCGATAAAACCTTGCTGATCTGATGAAAACTGAGTTCCCAAAATTTCATTAATCTCATTTACACCACCGATGAAAACCGTTGAGTAAGAAACCAATTCTTTTAAAACCTCGTTTCCGTTTTTACCATATTTCCAAAGGTTGGAACGGTAAGCGGGATCAGTGGTCACTTCGATTCCCATTTCACGGGCTATGAGCAAACCTTCTTTCAAAGTTTTGTAAGCACCTTCAGAGATTCCCGGGCTGATGCCTGTCCAGTGGAAATAGTCGCAACCTTCCAAAGCTTTTTTCCAGTCAATTTGTTCCGGTTTGATGTTGGCAAAAGAACCGTTCAGTCTGTTGTAAGCAATTCTGCTCGCACGAACAGATGCACCTACTTCAAGGAAATATAAACCTAAAGGATGTTCGTTTTTATTGATGAAAGTCGTATCGATCCCAAAACTTTTGATGAAAGACAATGCTGATTCTCCCACAAAATCATCTGAAACATTGCTGATATGCGTCACGTCGCAACCCATTGTTGCCAATGAAGAAGCTACGTTAAGTTCAGTTCCACCGAAAAAAAATTCCATCTCGTGGCTCTGTTTCATTGTTTTGTTTCCGGCAGGCGAAAGTCTCATGATTACTTCACCGAAAGTAAGTATTTTGCTAGCCATATTTTAAATACTCTTTTTAATATCTGCTGTTATTTAAACGCAAAGTGCGCTAAGATTTTCTTTTAAAACTTGATGTATATTTTTAAGTTCACAAAGGCGTTCTACTCACGCATGCTCACAAGGATTTTTCAAGTTGAGAAAAATTGCAGATATGTAAATTATTGTTTTTTTAAACCATTAAGATTTATAAGTTTTAAAGATTTTTTAAGTTGAGCTTCGCTTTAAGCAGCCTGTTTAATAAAATCTTAGATTTTAACTTAATAAAACTTAACCTTTTAATTTCCTTAATGGTTTAAAATTGAATTTATTTAATTCGAATTTAAAAATCGAAATAATTTTTAGCGTTGTGATAACAGATATCGGAAATCGTTTTTCCAATCAGTTCCATATCATCCGGCAATTCGCCGTTTTTCATTTCTTCTCCGAAAAGATTACACAAAACTCTTCTGAAGTATTCGTGTCTTGGGTAAGATAAGAAACTTCTAGAATCTGTCAACATTCCAACGAAACAGCTGATCAATCCCATGTTTGAAAGGGCATTCATCTGCTTGATCATTCCGTCTTTTTGATCCAAAAACCACCATCCGGAACCGAACTGTACCTTTCCTTTGATACTGCCGTCATTAAAATTTCCGATCATTGTTGCGAAAATTTCGTTGTCGGCAGGATTTAAGTTATATAGAATTGTTTTGGTCAGTTTGTCTTTTCCGTCTAAAGCATTTAGCAATTTAGACAAAGTTTCAGCCTGTACAAAGTCACCAATAGAATCCCATCCTGTATCCGGACCCAAGATTCTGTGCATTCTTTCGTTGTTGTTTCTCAAAGCTCCCAAATGGAACTGTTGAACCCATCCGAATTTATGATACGTTTCGCCTAAGAACAGTAAAATAGCAGTTTTGAACTGATTCACCTGCTTTTCAGCGATTACTTTTCCTGAAATTTTATCATTGAAAATTGCATTTACTTCTGCTTCTGAAGCTTCCTCGAAAGAAATATTGTTCAATCCGTGGTCGCATAATCTGCATCCGTTTTCGTGGAAATATTCTACTCTTTTTAATAAGGCATCGCACAAAGTCTGGTAAGAATTGATCTCGATTCCAGCTGACTCGCCCAATTTAGAAATATAATCTGCGAAGTTGTGGTTTTCAATCAAAATCGCTTTATCCGGACGGAAAGCTGTACTTACTTTAATACTGAAATCACTTTTCGCCAAATCCTGATGGTAATTTAAAACATCAATCGGATCTTCTGTTGTACACAAAGATTCTACATTCATCATTTTCAGCAAACCTCTTGTCGACTTTTCAGGAGTCTGAAGCTGTGCCGTGATGTTGTCGTAAATATCTGATGCGTTTTTTTCGTTTAATAATTCATCAATTCCGAAATAACGCTTTAATTCTAAATGCGTCCAGTGATATAATGGATTTCTTAAAGTATAAGGAACCGTTTTCGCCCAAGCCTCAAATTTTTCTTTGTCAGAAGCATCGCCAGTAATAAACTTTTCGTTCACACCCATGGTACGCATTGCACGCCATTTGTAATGATCGCCCGCAATCCAAACTTTAGAAATATTTTCGAAAACTGTATCTTCAGCGATATCTTTTGGAATCAAATGATTATGATAATCGATGATGGGCTGTTTTTCTGCGAAGTTGAAGTATAATTCTTCCGCGTATTTATTTTGTAATAAAAAATTATCTGTAATAAAAGATTTCATTCTAGTAAAATTCTTGTGTTATTCATTAGCAGGTTTTCCGATGGTCGCTAAAATACCTCCATCCACATAAATAATGTGTCCGTTGATAAATTTGCTTGCATCTGAAGCTAAGAAAATAGCCGTTCCTGCAAGATCTTCAGGGTTCCCCCATCTTCCTTCCGGAGTTCTGCTGATGATAAAATCGTTAAACGGATGACCGTCTACTCTGATTGGTTCTGTTTGAGTCGTTGCAAAATATCCGGGACCGATACCGTTCACCTGAATATTGTGTTTTGCCCATTCTGTTGCTAAATTTTTGGTCAGCATTTTCAAACCGCCTTTTGCAGAAGCGTACGCTACTACATTGTCACGGCCAAGCTCACTCATCATAGAGCAGATATTGATGATTTTACCGGATTGTCTTTTGATCATGTGTTTCCCAACCAGTTGAGACATGATGAAAGGACCGGTAAGATCTACATCGATTACTTTTCTAAAGTCTGCAACATCCATCTCTAAAGCCGGAACACGTTTGATGATTCCCGCATTATTGACCAGGATGTCTATTTTCCCATGTGTAGCAAGCATTAATGCTACTTTCTGAGCAGCTTCCAATTCGTCGGTCACATCAAAAAGGTAACCGGTTGCACTATATCCTTTAGAGTGATAATAGTTCAAAGCTTCCTCTAATTTTGATGGCGTTGTACTTGTGATTGCCAATTCAGCACCTGCAGAGGCAAGACCTTCAGCCATTGCCATTCCTAATCCGTGAGTACCGCCGGTTACAACGGCTACTTTTCCGGATAAATCGAATAAATTCATGTAGAAAAAATTACTTTAGTTCGTTAGTTTTAACAGCGTCCATATCGCCATAATCCATATTTTCTCCTGCCATTCCCCAGATAAATGTGTAGTTGGAAGTACCAACTCCTGAGTGAATAGACCATTCCGGAGACAAAACCGCCTGATTATTTTGCATGAAAACATGACGGGTTTCGTGAGGTTGTCCCAAAAAATGACTTACAGTCTGCCCTTCTTCCAAATCAAAATAAAAATAAGCTTCCATTCTTCGGGTATGCGTGTGAGAAGGCATCGTGTTCCACACACTTCCTTCGTGCAACTCGGTCATTCCCATTTGCAGCTGGCAAGTCTCCAATACACTGTTAACGATCAACTTGTTGATGGTACGTCTGTTTGCGTATTTTGCTTCGCCTAACTCTACAATTTCAGCTTCATTTTTTGTGATTTTCTTTGTAGGGAAAGTGTGATGCGCAGGTGCAGAATTGAAATAAAATAAAGTCTGACCTTCATTTCCGTTTTCAAAAACGACATCCTTTGCCCCTTTTCCTATATATAAAGCTTCTTTGTTTCCAAGCTCGAAAACTTCTCCGTCAACGGTTACCTTTCCCGCAGCGCCAACGTTGATGATTCCCAATTCTCTTCTGTCTAAGAAGTTCTCTGCCTTCAGATCATCAGTAGGCTCCAGTTTCAACGCACTTTTTACAGGCATTGCACCACCTACGATCATTCTGTCGTACATAGAATACACTACATTGATTTGATCTTCATTAAATAAATCATTCATCAAAAACTCCCTTCTTAGGTCTTCAGTTGTATATTTTTTTACATCTTCAGGATGATGGGCGTAACGAAATTCTGATTTTGTCATACTCTAGATTTTAAACTTAAATTAAGGTTTTTAAAAACCTGTTAAACATTGCGTAATCGATTGCATTAAATTACACTAAAATTCCACAGAAATACTTGTTGTTAAATATATAGAATATATGTATTCGGTTAACAAAAAATTAATTTAAATTTTAAATCAATTGATTTACAAGTAATTAAAATTAATAATATGAAAAAATTTATAGAATTTTAAGATAACAGAAGTTGAATTTTTTAACGAAATAAGGCAACAAACACTTAAGAAAATAAAAATCATGCCAATTAATATGTGAATAAATTTGACATTGCTATATAGATAAGGATATGATAAAATTAATATATCCACAATCACAATTTAACACAATTTCTATCATTTATAAAATACACAAGTTTTTCAGAACGAAAAAGATGATAAAAATCAGACTAAGTAATCAAAAATAGTTTTTGCCGCTACTTTTTGGGAGTTTTAAATAGATTAAAAAGCTATGATTTGGCTTAATTTTATACAATTACAATCATTAAACATCAGATTATTTTCACTTTTTTAAGCATTTAAAAGAAAAAAGAAACACAAACATAAATTACTGAATAACAATTAATTAAAACATAATACAAATTCTAAATTTTGTATTTATTAACAAATTAAACAGTCAAATTAATGAAAAAATAACATTTTTTTCTTTGCGTAATGAAAAATAATATTAGTTTAGAAGCCAAGATATTTTATTAAGATTAATTACGCAATCGATTGCACTCAAAAAAGCGTATATAATAAAAATATTCCTACAAACAGAATACTTAAATAATCCACAAAGAAAAACTACAGAAGTTATTGGCTTCTCAAACCACACATTAAACTATATAAGGATACAATAAATGGATAAAAAGGTACAATCAATAAAGTGGTTATATTTAACTGTTTTCCTTCTTCCCATACTTGGTATGGCCCAGGAAAAAGAAACCAAGATCGACGAGGTTGTCTTGGTAGGATATAATAAGGTTTCTAAAAAAGATGTTACCAATGCCGTATCATCTGTAAAAGGAGAAGCATTAAAAGACATGCCGGTAAACTCTGCTGCCGAGGCTATCCAGGGAAGACTTGCGGGTGTACAAGTGCAGGCAAGTGAAGGTAAGCCGGGAGGTGATGTAGATATCAAGGTAAGAGGTGGTACTTCTATTACAGGAAGTAATGCTCCGCTCTACATCGTAGACGGTGTACAAATGGATAATGCAATGAGCATTCTTTCGCCTAAAGAAATTGAGTCTATTGAAGTATTGAAAGACGCATCTTCCACTTCTATCTATGGATCTCGAGGTGCAAACGGTGTTGTTTTGATCACAACAAAAAGCGGACGCAAGAAAGCTATAACTACAATTAACTACAACGGTTTTACAGGTGTAAGAAAAATCATGAATACGCTTCCTGTACTAGACCCTTATGAATTTGTATTGTATCAGTACGAGCTCTACAACAAAAACGGAATTGCAGAAGATATTACTTCTTTTGCTACACGCTATGGAACGTACAGTGAGCTTGCAGATAAATATAAGAATATTCAGAAAAGAGACTGGCAGGATGAGCTATTTGGTAAAGAAGCATTTAACTTTACACATAACTTAACCATCAACGGAGGTTCTGAAAAATCAGCTTTCGCACTTACCCTAAATCATGTAGATGAGGACGGAATTATGCTAAGCTCTGGCTTCAAGAGAAGCATGGCCAATTTTAAGTATGATTACGACATCAGTAAAAAGCTTAAATTTGGAATTAATGCAAGATACAGCAGATCTTTAACGACAGGAGTAGGTACTTCCAGTACAGGATCACAAAGTAACAACAGATTGAGAAACTCTGTAAGATACCAGCCTTTTGAAGGTGGATCAAACGTTCCGATCGATGATTTCGATCCTTCATACTCAACGATGACCAACCTTGTAAATCCCCTTATTCTAAATGATAATGAAGTAAGAGACAACAGAATCAATGATTTGTTGTTAAATACTTATTTGAACTATAATATTACCAAAGACTTAACTTTTAGAACGGTCATCGCTTACGTACAAAGAGATATTGCGACCAACCAGTTTTGGGGAAGCGTAACGTCTCAGGCAAGAGCCAATGCTGATATGCCAATCGTACAGCTTGACAGATCTCAAACCAGAAGGATCACCAATACCAATACATTAAACTATACCAAAAAATTTGGACAACATAAGGTGGATATCTTGCTTGGTCAGGAGACCGTGCAGACTGATGGAGAATCTAGCTACGATTATGTAAAATGGTTCCCAAAATCTATTTTACCTAATGAAGCATTTGCCAACATCGGAGCCGCTACTCCACCTCCAGGATTAATACAGGATGCTGCAAGAACAGCGATGTTACCACCAGATCGTTTAGCATCATTCTTTGGGCGTGTAAACTATATATTTGCCAATAAATATATCCTTACAGCATCGGTAAGAGCTGACGGATCTAATGTTTTTATGAAGGGAAACCAATGGGGATATTTTCCAGCAGCTTCATTAGCCTGGAAACTTAAAGAAGAAAAATTCCTTAAAGATGTTAACTGGTTAGACGAGTTAAAGCTTCGTGTAGGCTATGGTCTTTCAGGAAACAACAGAATTACTTCTTATTTGTGGGCAAATTTCTATAACGTCAATGCCAATAACGGATACGTATTCGGTACTTCTGTTACACCGGGATCAGGTGTTTCTACAACACAGGCTAACCCGAATGTAAAATGGGAGGCCACTGTTTCTAAAAATGCAGGGATCGATTTTGAACTTTTCAATGGTAGATTATATGGTAGTGTAGACGGATACATTACAGATACTAAAGATTTGTTGGTTTTAGCTAAAGTACCATTTCCTGGTTATGCCAATCAGTTTCAAAACTCAGGTAAAACAAGAAATAAAGGTCTTGAATTTACGATGGGAGGGGTAATTGTAAATAATGAAAACTTCAACTGGAAAATAGACGCCAACCTTTCTGCAAATAGAAACACTATTTTAAGCCTTGGAAGCGGTGTTGCACCAGGACAAGATTCTTACCTGGTACAGTCTGGAGGAATTGGAGGTTTCGATTTTATCGCAAAGGTAGGTAGCGCTGTAGGAACGTATTACGGATATGTAACTGAAGGAAGATATGAAGTATCAGATTTTGATTATAATGCAGCTACACAAGTTTATACTTTAAAAGCAGGACTTCCCAACAGCAGCCAGATTGCTTTAGGAGCAAAAGCGGTACAACCGGGAGATTTAAAACTGAAAGATATAAACGGTGACGGTCAGATTACCGACGCAGACAGACAAGAATTGGGAAGCGCACAGCCAAAATTCTATGGTGGTTTTAATCAGACATTCAGATATAAGAATTTTGATATGAGCTTATTATTTAATTTCTCTGTCGGAAATAAAGTATATAACGCAAACAAGATAGAAAATACAACGCAGTATCTATATAGAGACAACAATATGGCTGCAGACGTTGCCAACCGTTGGAGATGGTTTGATGATAATGGTGTAAAGGTAAACGATCCTACACAATTAGCTGCTTTAAATGCAAATACAACCATGTGGACTCCTCCGACAGGACAGTACATTCTTCATTCTTATGGTATTGAAGACGGATCTTTCTTAAGATTAAACAACGTAACGCTAGGTTATACTTTACCAAAAGGTTCTTTGGAAATGATCGGTGTGAAAAATTTCAGATTATATGCAACGGTAAACAACCTGTTTGTAATTACCGGATACTCGGGATACGATCCTGAAGCTAGTACACGAAGAAATCCTTTAACTCCAGGAGTAGACTATGCAGCATACCCAAGAAGTCGCTTTTATGTAACCGGAGTAGATATCACTTTCTAAAAATTAAAAAAAATGAAAAAGAGCAAATCAATATTAATTTTAACTTGTCTTGCAGGAGCACTATTTTTAAACTCTTGTAGTGACTTTCTTAATCCCGAAAACCTTTCAAGCGTTTCTGAAGAACAACAGTTTGACAGTACAGCAGATACATTTTCAGCTTTGGTAGGAGTTTATTCTCAACTTGGTGGTGACGATGGCTACGGACAAAGATTATCTTTAATCATCCCTCAGTCCGGAGACGACTTCAGAACTTCAGGAAGCTACAATTGTAATGATAGAAGAGGTGTAGCTACATTTGGCGCCTGCCCTACAAATACTGAGCTGAATAATCCTTTCGGAAAGCTGTACACCGGAATTGAGCGTGCTAATCTTGTCATTAAAAATATTCCTTTATCTCCCGTAATGAAAAACGGTTCAGAGGATGATAAAAAATTAATGAACAGATATCTTGGTGAAGCATTAACATTAAGAGCGCAATATTATTATGAACTGATCAAAAACTGGGGAGATGTGCCTTTTTATCTTGTTCCGGCTTCTGATATTGCAGACCAAAACCAGCCAAAAACAGATCGTGACGTTATCTATGAGCAAATTATTGATGATCTTGCAAAAGCATCTGCTGTAGTGCCGTGGAGATCTGAAGGAGGAACTACCAGCAACAGAATCTCTAAAGGCTTTGTGAAAGGCCTTAGAGCAAGAATTGCGTTGGCAAGAGCAGGTTGGTCTTTAAGAAGAAGCCCGCAGGTAATGGCACAGGGATCAAATCCTCAGAAGTATTATCAGATTGCTTATGATGAGACCAAAGATATTATGAATCATAGCGGTGAGCATTCACTTAACCCTAGCTACGAAAGTGTTTTCAGAGCTCTTCATACGAATACGCAAGATGCAACTAACGAGATTATTTTTGCCGTTGGAGCTTTTGGAGGTGGTACAAGAACAGACTCTAAAATAGGATATTATAACGGTCTTAAACATCATGATAATTCTAACTGGAAAGGTGGTGGAGGCATCAATGCGTTGCCTACATACTTCTATGAATTTACAAAATATGACCTTAGAAGAGATATGAATGTTGGGATCTTTACAGTAAACGCATCAAATCTGGCTGAGCTTGTAGCTGCAAATTCATTTACTGATTCAAAATACAGAAAATCTTGGACGAGTATTACAGGTCCTTCTCAAACATTAGCTGTTGACTGGCCATTATTGAGAATATCTGATGTAATGTTGATGTTTGCCGAAGCAGATAACGAACTGCATGGTGCACCTTCTCCAGAAGCTATCAATGCAGTGAGAGCAGTAAGAAGCAGAGCGTACACAGGTAATTTAGCACAAATCGGGACAATTCCTACTGATAAAACAGGTTTCTTTAATTACATTGTTAAAGAAAGAATGCTAGAATTGGGTTCTGAAGGAATTAGAAAATACGACTTAATCAGATGGAATTTACTTGCTACCAAAATTGCAGAAACAAAGCAGAAACTTTCAGATTTTATCAACGGTGTAGGTGCTTATGCTAATGTTCCGTTAGATATTTATTATAAAGCTTCCGCATTTGATCCTACAAAAACAGCTCAGCAAAACATTACTGCTATTGATGTATTTACAACTACAGGAGTAAATAAAGCAGACGTTTTTTATGTTCCTAGCCAATCGACTACACTTCCAGCAGGTTACAAAAAAATCGCTTGGAGATCTGGTGTTTTACCAACTTATGTAAACGATCCTTCGGCTGGATATGCACAATATTTCCAGGTCAATAAGCGAGAGCTTTTACCAATCTATTTTGAGTACATTCAAAATAACCCTGCTCTTACCCAAGACTATGGTTATTAGTAAAAATATACATTCATATTAATTAATTTTCAGTACAGACTTCCTCCTTTCGGGGAGAAGGTCTGTACTTTTCTTCAAGAAAAAAGTTCAGGAATATGCAGGTTTCAGATTTAAAAAATACTAAGTTCTTCTTTATTTTTTCACTCGTTTTGATCAGTCTTCTTTCTTTCAAGGCTAATGATGATAAAACCATCACAGTTTCGAAAGACGGAAAAGGAAATTACACGACCATTCAACAGGCAATTGACGCTGTTGAAGAAGGAACATCGGTAAGAACAAAAATTATTATAAAACCCGGAACTTATAGAGAAAAAATTACAATTTCTGCTACAAAAAGCGCGATAACTTTAATTGGAGAAAATGCAGAAAACACCATTTTGGTTTACGGCGATTTTGCTTCAAAACCAAATGCGGAAGGCAAAAATATTGGAACAACAGGTTCATCAACTATTTTTATTTTTTCTGATAATTTTTCAGCTAAAAATATCACTTTTCAGAATGATGCAGGACCAGTCGGGCAAGCTGTGGCAGTTTTAACAACGGGTGATAAAATTGCTTTTGAAAATTGCAGATTTTTAGGATTTCAAGATACTTTATATCTAAAAGGAGCTCAGGATTTGGAAGACAAAACAAAACCTTCAAGAAATTATTTTAAAAACTGCTACATTGAAGGAACTACCGATTATATCTTCGGAGCCGGAACAGCCGTTTTTGAAAACTGTACCATCTATTCTAAAAACAATGCTTCATATGTTACTGCAGCTTCTACTCCACAGGAAAATCAGTTTGGTTTTGTGTTTATTAACTGTAACTTAACAGGAAATGCTGCAACAAATTCTGTATATTTGGGACGACCTTGGAGGCCATTTGCAAAAACTGTTTACATCAATTGTGCAATCGATTCCACAATAAAAAAAGAAGGTTGGCATAATTGGTCTAAACCTGATGCCGAAAAAACAACTTTCTACGGAGAATACAATTCCAAAGGAGCCGGAGCTGATATTTCAAAAAGAGTTTCCTGGTCACATCAGCTTACGAAAGATCAGGCAAAAAAATATACTGCAAAAAATATTCTTTCGGGAAAAGACAATTGGAACTATAAAAAAGCTTTAAAATAAGTTGACATCAAAACAATCGATTATGAAAAACACTTTTTTTGCAGCTTCAATACTGGGAATTTTCACCTTACAAAACTGCACGACTCAGTCTAAAGTTTTAAATGAAAACCCGACTGTAATTTCAGGAAAAACAATCAGTTTTCCCGGAGCAGAAGGTTTTGGAAGATTCACTACCGGAGGAAGAGGTGGAAAAGTTTTATTTGTAACTAAAACTTCGGATGATGGTTCAGAAGGAACTTTAAGACACGCTTTAGAACAAAAAGGACCAAGATATATTGTTTTTAAAACCGCCGGAACAATTTATCTGGAATCGCCTTTAAGAATCAAAGAAGGCGATGTTACAATTGCCGGACAAACTGCTCCCGGAGACGGAATTACTGTTGCCAATTACGAAACTTTCGTAGCGGCAGACAATGTGATTATTCGCTTTTTGCGTTTCAGAATGGGAGATCAAAAGAAATATGAAGGCGACGCTTTGGGTGCAAGATTTATAAAAAATTTAATTGTAGATCATTGTTCGATGAGCTGGTCGACTGATGAAACGGTTTCAATTTATGTCAATGAGAATACCACACTTCAATGGTGTGTAATTTCAGAAAGCTTAAGAAATTCTGCCCACCAAAAAGGCGCACACGGATACGGAGGAATTGCCGGTGGAAAATTCGCTTCTTTTCATCATAACATCTACGCAAATCATGACAGCAGAAATCCAAGATTGGGTGAATATGCGGGAAGTAAATTTGCTTTGACTGATCTGACTGATTTTAGAAATAATGTCATTTACAATTGGGGTCACAATAATATCTACGGTGGCGAAGGAATGAATGTAAATATGGTTAACAATTACTACAAACCCGGACCTGCATCGATGAACAAAAAAAGAATTGCCGCCATCGACAAAAATGAAAGACCGGAAACCGAAGTATACAACATCTGGGGGAAATATTACATCAACGGAAATTTTTCAGAGGGTAATCCCGATGTTACGGCAGACAACTGGAATTTAGGTGTTTTTAATCAAATGAAACCTGCTTACAATTTGACTGATGCTGATAAAAATTCAATTAAAATCAGTCAACCTCACGATATTCAGAATAATGTGAAAACTGATTCTCCAAAAGAGGCGTATGAAAAAATATTAAAAATCGGAGGGGCAAGTTTGGTGAGAGATGCGGTAGATTTACGAGTTTTGGCACATGTAAAAAACGGAACATTTTCTCATAAAGGTTCGCTTGGCAGCGACAACGGAATCATCGATTCACAAAATGATGTCGGAGGATTTCCTCAATTGAAAACAGGAAAAATCCCTGTTGATTCAGACAACGACGGAATGCCCGACGACTGGGAAATCAAAAATAATCTTGACCCGAAAATAGCTAATGCCAACGGAAAAGATTTAGATAAAAACTATGACAATATCGAGGTTTACATGAATGACCTTGTGAAAAAAATAACCGAAAAACAGTAAAAAGTCACTGAACTTTTTCTTTAAATGGTTATCTAAAACGAAAGTATTATGTCAGAAAAATTAAAATCAAACGTATTTAAACTGATTTTAGCGGGAGCTGTTTTCGCAGCCGGTTCGTCATTCGCACAGAAGAACGTCATCGAAAATATTCGCCAAAATCCTAAAACTCCTTTTTCCTACGCCGAATTATCCATAAAAGACGGCGGAAAATGGCAGGGAAATGAATACATCGGTGGAACATTTAAAAATGTCAGCCAATTACAACTTCCATCGGAACATACCGACCATTCTTACTACATCAGATACGAAGGAATTGGCCTGGAAAACAATCAAATCGCCTATCGATTATATCTGGACTGGAGAAATGCCACAGATATTTTCGGTAAAAAAGTCAATACTTTAGTGTTGCCGGAAGTCGGGCAAGACGGCTTTGAATCTTACCATCACGACGCCACTTGGGGCCAGGATATTTTAAAATCCGGCCGTACCATCGGAGTCGGTTCTTACGGAAGATATGATGAACAGAATGATTTTGTTGAAACCTTTAAAACGGTAAAAAGTACAACTGCAAAAGTTTTTAATGAAAACGATAAGTCTTTCGCAACCATCGAATACAAAGGCTGGAAAACTTGGGGAAAAGCAGTTGATCTTCAATCGAAATTGACCATTTTCAATAGAGACCGTTTTGTAAAGGTTGATTTGAATTTAAATGAAACACTTTCAGGATTATGTACCGGAATTGTTGCGTTTAAAGATATTCCCATGAAAGAGGCGGTCAGTAAAAATAAAAAATGGGGTTATATTGCCACGTACGGAGCGCAGACTTTGGCAAAAAAAGAAGACAATCTTGGGATGGTAATTTTCTATCCTATCGAAAGTTTTGATAAATATGTGAAAACAAAATCTACACATACAATAGTTTTCAAAAAAACTAAAAATGTTTCGTATTACTTTATGGGAGCTTGGTCTCAGGAACCAAACGGAATTAAAACCGAAGAAGAATTCTATAAAGATTTAGATAAAAAATTAGAAATTTTAGATAATAACAATCAACTTTAAAATTTAATGACAATGAGTTTTATTAATCAAAAATTAAAAATATACGCTGTTGCAGTTTTAGGTTCAGGAATGTTTCTGGCTTGTGCACAGACAAAAACGGCAACCGCTGCAAAAGCTACAACACAAACTTCAAAATCCGGAAAAGTAGTTCCTACTAACTTGAAATGGTCTGAAAGAATGATGCTTTCAGAAATGCAGAGATTCCCGGAAGCCTGGATGCTCGATTTCAGCAAAAGCCCGAAATGGACCTATCCTTCAGCGATTGTTTTAGACGGCGCCGAGCAACTTTATATTAAAACAGGTAAGAAAGAATACTACGATTACATCAGTGGCTTCGGAGAAACTCTGATCAAAGAAGACGGTACAATTCTTACCTACGACATCGAAAAGTACAACATCGACCTTCTGAATAGCGGAAACGTATTGCTTTATCTTTACGAAAAAGAGAAAAAAGATAAATACTTGAAAGCTCTGCAGACCCTTCGTAAGCAAATTGACGGACAGCCAAGAACCAACGAAGGATCTTTCTGGCACAAAAAAATATATCCAAACCAGGTTTGGCTAGATGGTCTGTATATGGGAATGCCTTTCTATACGCATTATACAAAAGATTTCTCTAAAGGTGCAGATGCAACGAAAGCGTATGATGATATTGTTTTTCAGTTTGATTCGGTTCAGAAAAATCTTTTAGACAAAAAAACAGGATTGCTGTATCACGCTTGGGATGAGAGCAAAAAAGAAGCTTGGGCAAACAAAGAAACCGGACTTTCTCCAAATTTCTGGGGAAGAGCCATGGGTTGGTACGGAATGGCCATGGTTGACGTTCTTGATTATTTACCAGAAAATCATCCTGGAAGAGCAAGAATTATTTCTTACTTAAAATCTTATGTTGATGCTGTAATCAAAGTTCAGGATAAAAAATCGGGTCTTTGGTATCAGGTTTTAGATAAGCCACTAGCGAATGGTAATTACGAAGAAGCAACCGCTTCCGCAATGTTTGTTTACACGATGATTAAATCGGTGAACAAAGGATATCTTCCAAAATCATACAAATCAGCAGCTAAAAAAGGCTACGACGGAATCATCAAAAATTTGATTACTGTTGACGAAAACGGTGTTGTCAATTTAAATAAATGTTGCGCTGTTGCCGGTTTGGGAGGAAAACCGTACAGAGATGGTTCTTATGAATATTATGTAAATGAAGAAATCCGTTCGAATGACGGAAAAGGAACAGGACCATTTATTTTGGCGAGTTTAGAATTTGAAAAATAATGTTTTAAAACATTAAGGGAATTAAAAGGTTAAGTTTTTAAGGTAAAATTTTAGATTATTAAACATATTGCTTAAAGCGAAGCTAATCTTAACATTACTAAACTTCTTAATAAACCTTAATGGTTAAAAAAACATTTTAATTTAAAATTTCCAGTCTTTGCAAACGAAAAATATGCAGAGCAATATTAAAAAATCTTTTTCCCAAAGTTTCGGGATTAAAATTTAAACCAGATCAAAAATCTGATTTTATGACAACAAACAAATTTTTAAATATACTTTCAATCACCGCATTTTCCATCGCATCAACGTATTTGAACGCGCAGGAAAAACCTTACGTTTCAGAAGTCTGGACTGCCGATCAGGGAAAAAATTACAGAAACCCTATTTTATACGCAGATTATTCAGATCCGGATGTTACAAGAGTTGGTGATGATTATTATATGACCGCTTCAAGTTTCAACGAAGCTCCGGGATTGCCCATCTTACATTCAAAAGATATGGTCAACTGGAAATTGGTAAACTATGCTTTGCCAGACGTTTTACCTGCAGAACATTTCAGTATTCCCAAAAGAGGCGATGGAGTTTGGGCGCCAAGTATTCGTTTTAATAAAGGTGAATTTTACATTTATTGGGGCGACCCCGATTACGGAATTTACATGGTGAAAACCAAAGATCCTCTAGGAAAATGGGAAGAGCCAGTTTTGGTCATGGAAGGAAAAGGTTTGATTGATTCTTGTCCTTTCTGGGACGAAGATGGGCAAGCGTATTTAGTTCACGGTTGGGCAGGAAGCCGTGCCGGAGTTAAAAGCTTACTTTCCATCAATAAAATGAATCCTGAAGGAACAAAAGTTTTAGATAAAGGAGTTCATATTTTCGATGGTCACGATGCGCATCCAACGGTTGAAGGCCCTAAAATGTACAAAAGAAACGGCTATTACTACATTTTCGCTCCGGCGGGAGGTGTTGCGACAGGTTGGCAATTGGTTTTGAGATCAAAAAATATTTACGGTCCTTACGAAGAGAAAATAGTTCTCGAACAGGGAAAAACAAAGATCAACGGTCCACACCAGGGAGCTTGGGTTGATACGCCTTCAGGTGAAGATTGGTTCTATCATTTTCAGGATGTTGATGCAGGAGGAAGAATCGTGCATCTTCAACCCATGAAGTGGGAAAAAGACTGGCCTGTAATGGGAATCGACAACGATAAAAACGGGATTGGTGAACCGGTTCTTACTTATAAAAAACCAAACGTCGGTAAAACATATCCGATCATAACTCCTCCTGAAACTGATGAATTTGATGGTGAAAAATTAGGTTTACAGTGGCAATGGAGCGCCAACGAAAATATCGTTTGGTCATCTAAACTTCCGGGACAGAAATTTTTAAGATTATTTTCAATGAAAGTTCCTGAAGGAGAAGTAAACCTTTGGAACGTTCCGAATTTATTGACTCAGAAATTCCCGGCTCCGAATTTTGTGGCTTCCACTAAAGTTAAATTAACTCCGGAAGATGCCAAAGAAGGAAAAACTGCCGGACTTCTGGTAATGGGAATGGATCACGCATCGATTGTCATTACAAATAAAACTGACGGATATTATGTTCAGTTGAGAAAAGCTGAAAAAGCAGACAAAGGCGGTGTTGAAAAAGTTTTATTTGAAACTAAATTAAAATCAAACGAAGCTTATTTCAAAGTTAACGTCAGCGAACCCAACGGAATTTGCACATTCAGTTACAGCGAAAACGGTAAGAATTTCATCAAAGTCGGTGAACCATTCCAGGCAAAACCAGGAAAATGGATTGGCGCTAAAGTGGGATTATATTCTGTAAGCACACAGAAAGCAAACCGTGGTGGCTATGCAGATTTTGAATATTTCAGAGTAACAAAAAATTAATTTAGTCTCTCGCAAATTTTGCTGATTTCGCAGATAATTTTAATATAATTAAAATCTGCATAATCTGTTTAATCTGCGGGAATTTAAAATAAGAAACTTAACGTTTTTTGAAATCCGTTAGGTTTGATACAATCATCAACAGAAAACTAAAGAATAAATATAATGAAGAAGTCGTTTAATATCGTCAGTCTTGCGGCAGTTATGCTGTTTTCAGGACAGATGTATGCTCAAAATAAAGATATTTACACAGGAATAGAGTTTAAAATGCCGCAGGTGGCGGAAACTTCTTTTCCTGCCAATACAGTTTCCATCAAAGATTTTGGAGGCATTGCAGGCGGGAATGTAAAAAATACAGAAGCTTTCAAAAAAGCAATCGACGCTTTAGTAAAAAAAGGCGGGGGTAAACTGGTTGTTCCGAGAGGAATGTGGTTGACGGGCCCAATTGTTTTGCAGAGTAACATTAATCTTCATATCGAGGAAGGTGCATTTGTGGTTTTCAGTAAAGATAAAAGCGATTATCCTTTGGTAGACGTAAGTTTTGAAGGTTTAAATACCATTCGTTGCCAGTCTCCGATTTCAGCTAAAAATGCTAAAAACATTGCCATCACAGGGAAAGGAGTAATTGACGGAAGCGGTGATGCATGGAGAGCCGTCAAAAAAAGTAAAATGGCAGAATCTCAATGGAAAGAAATTGTGGCTTCAGGCGGAATTCTTTCTAAAGACGGTAAAACCTGGTATCCTTCAGAAAGCTATAAAAAAGGATTTGAAAGCAGCTCAAGCTTCAATGTTCCCGATAAAATTTCAAAATCTGAACTTGAATCTGTAAAAGATTTCCTTCGTCCGGTAATGGTAAGTATCGTTGGTTGTGACCAAGTTTTATTGGATGGTCCAACTTTCCAAAATTCTCCAGCTTGGAATCTTCATCCATTAATGACTTCTAACTTAATTTTAAGAAATCTTACCGTAAGAAATCCCTGGTATTCTCAAAATGGTGACGGTGTAGATTTAGAATCTTGCAAAAATGTTTTGATCTACGACAATACTTTTGATGTAGGTGACGATGCAATCTGCATCAAATCTGGAAAAAATGAAGACGGAAGAAAAAGAGGAATGCCAACTGAAAACGTAATCATCAAAAATAATGTGGTTTATCATGGTCACGGAGGTTTTGTTATTGGAAGCGAAATGTCTGGTGGGGCGAGAAATATTCATGTTTCAGATTGTACATTTATTGGAACTGATATAGGTCTTCGTTTCAAAACAACTCGTGGAAGAGGTGGTGTGGTTGAAAATATTTATGTGAAAAACATTGATATGATTAATATTCCAACTCAGACGATTGGGTTTAATATGTTCTACGAAGGAGCTTCTCCGGTTTTGGAAGACGGGCAAAAAGAGGAAGGAAATAAAGCTCCTGAAAAAACATTCCCGGTAACTGAAGAAACACCAATTTTCAGAAATATTTATTTTAAAAACATCAATGCAGTTAATTCTTACGAAGCGATTACCATCAATGGTTTAGCTGAAATGAATATCAAAAATATCGTCATTGAAGATTCTCAGTTTGATACTAAAAAAGCATTAACCATCGTAGATGCAGACGGAATTACATTGAAAAATGTAAAGCTTAAATACAGTGAAGGAACCGGAGCCGTTGTTTACAACAGTAAAAATGTAGATCTGTCTACCCTTCAGTTAGAATCTTCTCAAAAGCCAACAATTAAGGTTTTAGGAAGCAAAACATCAGCGGTAAAACTTCCGAAAGATGTAAAAGGCGAGCAATTGCAGATTTCGAAAGAGGTTGCAAAAAACGCAGTTAAATAATTTTCATTTTAATATGAGTTTTCACAAACTATATTTTCTTTTTGTTTTTTTTGTAGGAGCAAAAGCATTCGGTCAGACAAAGCCGAATGCTACTCCTTACACCAATGAAGCAACATATGAAAAACTTAAAAAGAAACATCCATTTATCACTCCGTTGAACAGACCAATTCCTGCAAACATTGGGATTGATAAGGATGTAGAGTATGCCAACATCAACGGATTATCATTAAAAGCAGATATTTATTATCCTCTCGATAAATCTAAAAAATATCCGGGAATTGCATTGGTTCACGGCGGAGGATGGATTTCGGGAAGTAAGGAAAACGAAAAATATATGGCTCAGGAATTGGCTTCAAGAGGTTATATAGCCATTGCAGTCGGTTACCGTTTGAGCGAAGTGGCAAAGTATCCCGCAGCAATTGATGATGTAGAAAATGCCATTAAATATGTAAAGAAAAATAAAAAGAAGTATTCTTTAGACACAAAAAAAATCGCAGTTTTAGGAGAATCTGCAGGTGCGCAAATCGCAACTTTAGTAGGCGTAAAAACTAAAAATAAAATTCAGGCAATCGTTAATGTAGACGGAATTGTATCGTTTATTCATCCTGAAGCCGAAGAAAGTACTTACGCAGCTTATTGGTTAGGTGGTGACAGAAATGTGAATTTAAAGAACTGGACAGAAGCTTCACCGTTAGAATTTGTTGGTAAAAATACACCTCCTACTCTATTCATCAATTCTTCACAACCTCGATTTCATGCCGGAAGAGACGATATGATGAAGATTTTAAAAAGTCATAATATCTTTACCGAATACCACGAAATAAAAGACACTCCGCATTCCTTTTGGTCTGCAGAACCCTGGTTTACAGAAACGTTGAATCTGACAGTGGATTTTTTAGATAAAACGCTGAAGTAATGTTTAGGTTTAGGTTTAGGTATAGGCAAAATTAAAACGCAAAGATTTATTATTTATTGAAAATATTTTAGGAGCAAAGAATAATCAATAAATTGATTTTAAGCGAATATTTTTTCAAGTTTCAGCGACTTGTCGCAATCTTTGCTCCTTAAATGTGCACGATTTAAATTAAATCTTTGCGTTAAAAAAAAGACGAATCATTAAGAAAACAGAGAAAAAACAAAATGTTTCGCTAATTTTTAAATAAAACATCTTCCTAAAAATCAGAATCAATCATAAAAATATTTTATGAAAAAACTACTTTTAATACTCTTCATTTCTATCACCAATTTTTTATTGGCAGGAAATGAACCTTACACAACAATCACCGTTGCACAAGACGGAAGCGGGCAATTCACCTCCATTCAGAAAGCGATAACTTCGATCAGAGATTTGGGTCCGGGTGAAGCTTTGGTTAAAATAAAAGCAGGAACATATCACGAAAAAATAGTCATTCCTTCTTCAAAACATAAAATCACTTTACAAGGCGAAAACAAAGAAAACACCATCATCACCAACGATGATTATTCCGGAAAAACTGATGCTTTGAATGAGAAAATGACAACATTCAATTCATACACGCTTTTGGTAATGTCGGATGATATCAAAATCTCAGACCTTACGATTCAAAATTCGTCTTGTAATCAGGGACAGGCCGTTGCTCTTCATGTGGAAGGTGATCGTTTTATTATTAAAAACTCTAAGATTTTGGGTTGCCAGGATACCGTTTATACAGGTGGAAATCATAGCAGACAACTTTACGAAAACTGTTATATAGAAGGAACGACCGATTTTCTTTTTGGTTCGGCAACGGTTGTTTTTAAAAACTGTGCGATTAAAAGTTTAGCGAATTCTTACATTACCGCTGCTTCAACAGATCAATCTAAAAATTTTGGTTATGTGTTTTTCGATTGTAAATTAATTGCAAAAGAAGGCATCAACAAAGTATTTTTGGGAAGACCTTGGCGACCGTATGCAAAAACAGTTTTCATCAATACCGAAATGGGAAATCACATCATTCCCGAAGGCTGGAATCCCTGGAAAGGCGACAAAATGTTTCCCGATAAAGACAAAACAGCTTATTACGCAGAATTTGGAAGCAAAGGAGAAGGCGGAAAAACTGAAAGTCGTGTTGGATGGTCGCATCAGTTGACAAAAAAAGAAATGAAAAAATATACAATCAAAAATATTTTCGGAGACTGGAACCCAAATATGAGTAATAAATAAATGGTAATGAGTAATTATATAGACTAACATAATATAAGATGCTTCGACTTCGCTCAGCATGACATCGTGACAAAATGCAGCTGATTTAAGGCTGTTAGTATTAGAAATGTCATGCTGAGCTTGTCGAAGCATCTCACAAAAATCAATTTAAAAATGAAAAAAATACTTTTAGTTCTGAGCGTTGTAATTTCAACAATCGTTTTAGCTCAGAAAAAACCAACCCTATTTCTTATCGGCGATTCTACAATGGCCAATAAAGATAATCCCGATAAAAACCCGGAACACGGTTGGGGACAGGTTTTAGGACAATTCATGACCAACGGAATTGAAATTCAGAATCACGCGATGAATGGGAGAAGCTCAAAAAGTTTCAGAACCGAAGGAAGATGGGATAAAGTAGAAAAACAGCTTAAAAAAGGTGATTTTGTAGTGATTCAGTTTGGCCATAATGATCAGAAATTAAAGGATTCTACAAAGTTTACAAATCCTTACACTCAGTACAGAGCCAATCTTGAAAGATATGTGACCGAAACCCGAGCAAAAGGTGCAACACCAATTTTGATGACTTCAATTACAAGGAGAAACTTCAATGAAAATGGTGTTTTAATCGACACTCACACCAATTATCCTTTGGTGGTAAGAATGGTTGCAGACAACATGAAAGTACCTTTTGTAGATATGCAGTTACTGACCGAACAGATGGAAATTTCCTACGGTCCGGAGAAATCAAAACTGCTGCATCTTCATTTTAAAGCTGGTGAAAATCCTTACTATTCCAAAGATAAAGCAGACGATACGCATTTATCAAAACTCGGTGCAGAAACAGTTGCGAAACTGGCTTTGAAATCTCTGAAAGATCTGAAAATCGGTTTAGAAAAGTATATTAAATAATCAAAACGACATAGGAAAATGGAGCGTTAAGAAAATTTAAATCCAATCCGTTAAAAAATTTCCACTGTTTGAGTGCGGCAAAAAATTATTAAAACAAAACAAATGTTCAATTCACGCGAGTTTGGAAATTTTAGGATTTAATTTAAATTTTTAGCGGAAGTTTCCAAGTCTTGAATTTTTGATTCTTTTGTTTCAAGACAAAAGAATATATTAAAAAATAAAATTATGAATTTCAAAAAAGAGCCATTTTTCGATGGCAATTCCGAATGGGAAGATCTGGGAAACGGCGTTTCCAGACAGTTTGTAGGTTACAATTCTCAGGTAATGATGGTCATCGTTAAATTTGAAAAAGATGCAATCGGTACTTTACATCAGCATTTTCATTCACAAATCACGTATGTAACATCAGGAAAATTTGAAGTGACGGTTGATGGCGAAACAAAAATTTTAAAACAAGGTGACGGATTCTTTGCACAACCTAATATTTTTCATGGTGTAAAATGTCTGGAAGCCGGACAATTGATTGATTCTTTCACTCCATTCAGAGAGGATTTTCTGAAAGATTAAATTACAAATAATCAAACCTCATAGGTTTTAAAAACCTATGAGGTTTTTTCTAAATATACTTTAAAGTAAAAAATTAAAGTCATGAAAAAAACCTTTTTTCTCTTCATTATTTTTCTTTTTACACAAATTACCGCACAGGAAAAACTCCTGTTCTGGCCTAAAGGTGAAATGCCAAACTCCAAAATCCTGGCGTCAAAAACCAAGAAGAAAAAAAATCCTGCGAAATTAAAAGAAGCTGAACTTTTTGCTTTTTTACCTCCCATTAAAGAAAGAGGGAAAAAGTCTGTGATTATCATTCCCGGTGGCGGCTATTCTAAACTGACATACGATGAAGGCGCTTTTCAGATCGCAAAATGGATGAATACGCAGGGAATTTCTGCTTTTGTTTTAAATTACAGATTGCCTACTTCGCCTGATTTAATTCAAAAAGAAATTGCGTCTTTACAGGATATCCAGGCTTCCATTAAATATATCAGAAAAAATGCCGCACAATGGGGAATTTCGCCCGATCAGGTGGGAGTTGTGGGAACTTCTGCTGGTGGACATTTGGCGGCAATGGTAAGTAATATTTCTACTGATTATACAGAATTAAAAGATGACTGGGCTACAATTTCCACTATTCCGAATTTTGCAATCCTATTTTGTCCGGTCATTGATCTTGGCGAATTTGCTCATGTGGGAAGTCGAAACAGTCTGCTCGGAGAGAATGCTTCTCCAGAAAAAATCCAGGAATATTCTATGCAGAATCGAGTGACAGACAAGACACCACCAACGATTTTGTTTCATAACCAGGATGATACTGCAGTTCCGCCGATGAACAGTATTTTATATTTCAAAGCTATGACAAAACATAAGGTGAAAGGCTCGATGTTCATTTTTCCTAAAGGTGGCCACCGTTTTTTTGTAACAGACAAAGATGCGATGAGTGAAAACTGGAAAAAGCTATGTTCAGACTGGCTTGCGGGTATTGGTAATGAGTAATGAATAATGAGTAATTTAAAAATGTTCTCATATTTTAACGATCATCCATAATATTTCATAATTGAAAATACTTTGTATTACTTTATTAAGTTTACGCCTTTGTATATCTTAAAAACATTTAAGATTTAAAATTCTTTGTTTGACTTTGCGATAAATTAAAACATTATAATACACAACCCACATTCAAGAGATGAATCAAACTGTAAAAAAAGTGTTCAAACAACGTGTCAGTATAAACTTTGCGCCTTTGCGATTAACCAACACAAAAAAAATTGATAATCAATGAAAAACCTCATCCTTATATTCAGCATATGTATTGGAATTCAAATTTCGGCTCAGCAAAAAATAACCGTCTGGCCGAAAGGAGAAATGCCTAATTCTAAAGGCTTACAATTAAAAATTATTGAAGAAAAAGAAGGTCGAATTACGCAAATTCAAGAGGCTGAACTCTTCGCTTTTCTTCCTGCAAAAGAAGAAAGAAAACCAATAGCAATCATCATTATTCCCGGAGGTGGTTACAGACATTTGACGTATGATCTGGGTGGATATTCTTATGCAAAATGGCTTAATACTTTAGGCATTTCAGCCTTTGTCTTAAATTATCGTTTGCCCACTTCTCCAGACTTGAAACAAAGAGAAATCGGTCCGTTACAAGATATTCAGGCTGCCATAAAATTGATCAGAAAAAATGCTGCTCAATACGGAATTTCGCCTGATCAGATTGGTGTTTTAGGAACTTCCGCTGGTGGACATTTGGCAGCAATGGTAAGTAATATTTCGACAGATTACACAGAGTTAAACGGCGATTGGCAGAATTTTTCCACCGTTCCGAATTTTGCAATTTTAGTTTCTCCGGTTATTGATCTTGGCGAATTTGCTCATAAAGGAAGTCGTGACAATCTTTTAGGAGAAAATGCTTCATCAGAAAAAATAAAAGAATATTCTATGCAAAATCGAGTGACAGATAAAACTCCGCCTACAATTTTATTTCATGCTCAGAATGATAATGCCGTTCCCGTAATCAACAGTATTTTGTATTACGAAGCGATGATTAAAAATAAAGTAAAAGGTGCAATGTTTATTTTTCCTGAAGGTGAACATAACATCGGAATCTCAAATAAAACTGAACTGACGGATAACTGGAAGAAAATCTGTGCAGACTGGCTTAGGAATATGAGTAATAAGTAATGGGTAATAATTAATACTGATATTTCACGAAGATTTTTTCAAGGCGTAACATTTTAGAAATCGCTAATGAAGCTTGAAGATATTTATTTAAAAACTTTTTTCATTTTAATTAAAAGAAAGTATACATCGGCTTAAAATCAATTCATTGATTATTCTTTGCTCCTTAAAATGCTACAAATCAAAACAAAATCTTTGCGTTAAAAAAAATAAAACCACATTAACAAAATTTATATAATGCTAAAAATCATTCAACATAAAATCTTTTTACTGGCTTGCGGAACATTGATTTCCGTCTCAACTTTTGCACAGCAAAATTTAAAGTTAACCTACAATAGACCTGCAGAAAACTGGAACGAAGCTTTACCTATCGGAAACGGAAAGCTCGGCGCAATGGTTTTTGGTGGTGCAGTTCAGGAACATCTTCAGTTGAATGAGGAAACAATTTGGGCTGGTGAACCGGGAAATAATGTTCCTAAAAACACGTTTGACAGCATTCAGAAGGTAAGAAGATTGATTAATGAAAGTCAGTTTGAAAAAGCACAGGATTTAACCAATACAACTTATCCGAGAACGGCTCCCAAAGACTTAAATTACGGAATGCCGTATCAGACGATGGGCGATTTGTTTCTTGATTTTAAAGGTCATGAAAATTTTAAAAATTACATTAGGACTTTAGATATTGAAAAAGCAATCAGCACGGTTTCTTATCAGGTAAATGGCGTGACTTTCAAGCGAGAAATCTTCTCATCTTTTGCCGATAATGTAATTATGATCAAATTATCTTCCAGTAAAAAAGGAAGTCTGAATTTTGCTTTAAATGCTTCTACGCCACACAAAATCAATTCAATCTTCACCGAGAAAAACCAATTGGTGATCAATGGAACAAGCGGTTCAGTAGACAATAAAACCGGAAAAATTAATTTTAAAACCGTCGCTGTGCCTGTTTTAAAAGGTGGAAAATTAACCTCAACAAAAGATCAACTGAATATTTCAGGAGCAGATGAAGTGGTGATTTATGTTTCTATTGCAACAAATTTTAAAAAATACAATGACCTTTCGGGAAATCCCGATGCAAGAGTTTCAGAATATTTAAAATCGGCTTTAAACAAAAAATATGATGCTGAATTAAAGGCACACATTGAAAAATACCAGAAATATTTTAAGCGTGTCAATTTAGATTTCGGAACAAGCAAACAGGCTCAGAAAACAACCGATGTCAGAATTAAGGAATTTGGAAATTCACAAGACCCCGATTTGGTGGCGTTATATTTTCAATTCGGGCGTTATCTTCTGATTTCATCTTCGCAGCAAGGAACCCAGCCTGCCAACTTGCAGGGAATCTGGAATTATCAGCTAAATCCTTCCTGGGACAGTAAATACACGGTCAATATTAATACAGAAATGAATTATTGGCCAGCAGAAAATACCAACCTCAGCGAAATGCACGAGCCTTTGTTTGATATGATTCAGGATTTATCGATTACCGGACAGGAATCTGCTAAAGAGATGTATCATGCAAGAGGCTGGAACATGCATCACAACACAGATCTATGGCGAATTACAGGAATTGTTGACGGTGGTTTCTACGGAATGTGGCCAATGGGTGGCGCATGGCTAACTCAGCATGTCTGGAATCATTACTTATACACCGGAGATAAAGAATTTTTAAAGAAAAACTACGACGCTTTGAAAGGTTGTGCTTTGTTTTACTTAGATGTTCTTCAACAAGATCCTTCCAAAAAATATCTGGTGGTTTCGCCTTCTATGTCTCCAGAAAATAAATACTTCAAAAATGTAAGTATCACAGCGGGAACAACGATGGATAATCAGTTGGTTTTTGATGTTTTTAATAATTTTATCAATGCTTCAAAAATTTTGAATCAAGATCAGAACCTTTCCAATGAAGTAAAAACTGCTTTAAGCAAACTTCCGCCGATGCAGATCGGGCAGCACGCTCAGCTACAAGAATGGCTTACCGATATGGATAAAACTGATGATAAGCACCGACATATTTCGCATTTGTATGGATTGTTTCCTTCCGGACAAATTTCACCGTTCAGAAATCCAGATTTGACGGAAGCTGCAAAAAATTCTATGATTTATCGTGGTGACAAATCTACAGGCTGGTCGATGGGCTGGAAAGTAAATTGGTGGGCAAGATTACTGGATGGAAACAGAGCTTTTAAACTTATTTCAGATCAATTAACTCCGGCTCCGATGGAAAATAAAGGTCAGTCGGGAGGAACTTATCCTAATTTACTCGATGCGCATCCGCCGTTTCAGATTGATGGAAATTTTGGCTGTACTTCCGGGATTGCCGAGATGCTGTTGCAAAGTTATGACGGCTATATTTACATTTTACCGGCACTTCCGGATGCTTTGCCGAATGGTTCTGTAAAAGGGTTAAAAGCAAGAGGCGGTTTTGAAATAGATATGGATTGGAAAAATTCTAAGCTGACAAAATTAATCGTAAAATCTACTTTAGGCGGAAACGCGAGAATTAGAGTGGCGAAGGATATACATTTAAAATCTAAAACAAATTTCGCTTCAGCTACAGGAGAAAACACCAATGAATATTATCAGATTAACACTATTAAAAAGCCATTAGTTTCTGAAAAAGCTCATCTCAAAACGATTGCAGTTCCCGAAACTCAGATTTTTGATTTTAAAACAGAAAAAAACGGTACTTATCAATTCATTTCGTATTAATTAATCACTAAAGCGCAATCGGTTGAAATAAATTAATATTCAATAAATAGCTTTAATTAATAATTTATACTCAATAAATTTGCTTATTTAATAAATATTCATAATTTTATTAAACTAAATAAAAACAAAACTATTAACCATGAAAATCAACATCAAAGCAACTATTGCTATAGTTGCTCTCAGTACAGCTTTTGCATTTATCGGATGCGGAAATGACGACATCAAAACCGAATTCTCTGAAAACCCCAACGGAAACAGTATCGAAAACCCATTTGCCGCTAAAACGGTAGTTCCCTTAGCGAGTTGTGTCGCTCCTGGATGGGCTTCTCAAAACGGAGGAACCATTGGAGGCGGAACCGCTGCTGAAACTACCGTAACCACGTATGCACAGTTAAAATCAGCTATTGAAAACACCGCCGTTAAAGTAATCAAGGTTACCGGAACGATTACCATCACAACTCGTTTATCTCTTCAGGATCAAACTGGAAAAACAATCTACGGAACAAGTGGTGCAAAGCTTGTATCAACCAATCAGACTAAAGATGGATCAGGAATTATCAATATCAAAAGATGTAACAATATTGTTGTAAGAAACCTGATTTTTGAAGGCCCCGGAGCTTATGATACCGACGGTTGGGATAACGCAATTCTGGATGACTGCCGAAATGTGTGGATTGACCATTGTGAATTCAGAGACGGTGTAGACGGTAATTTCGACATTAAAAACAAATCGGATTATATTACTGTTTCTTATACAAAATTTCATTACTTGAAAGCTCCGAAACCAGGTGGTTCAGGCGGAACTGATGATCACAGATTCTCCAATCTGATTGGCTCAAGTGATGGCGCAACAGCAGACGCAGGAAAATTAAATGTAACATTTGTACGTTGCTGGTGGGCTCCTGGATGCAGAGAACGTATGCCAAGAGTAAGATTTGGTAAAATTCATATTCTGAACAGCTATTTCAACAGCTCGGTAAGCAACAAATGCATCGCAGCCGGAGTGCAGGCAAATATTCTTGTGGAAAGAAATGTATTTGAAAATGTAAAAGAACCTATCAATTTGATGAGCGGATTTACTGCCGTGACTCAGACAGGAAGTACTTTTACGAATGTAACCGGTAACACTGCTGGAAGCGGAACAGCATTTACACCTCCCTACTCTATTGTAAAACTTGATGTAAATAATGTGAAAGCTGATGTAACGGCCAATGCCGGAGCAACTTTATCAGGAAATATCTGCGAAAGCTTCTAAACGATATTTTTAAATTAAAAAGCCTGATGTGTCTTCATACATCAGGCTTTTTCTTTTTATTCGGAAATTTTATTTTTCTTTAACCATTTTGGAAAATCACTTTCAATTAATTTGGTTCCGGATTCATTATACCAGCTGTAGCCCATTCTACGTTCTTCAGAAACCTCATCATAATTATATTTTACGCTTCCGTCACGGTCACCAAAAATCGGTTTATTGGTCGGAATATCATAAAATCTAGCCCAAACGTTCGAACCTTCTTTTTTGCTCAAAGCACGGATTGCTTTTCCGTTTTCTCGTGAAACCTGATATGTATACCCAACAATTTTACTTTCATCAAACCATTTTACAGCAGACTTTATTGATTTTTCAATTTCAGGATTAACTGGCTGCATCATAAGAAATTTTACAATCGTTACCGATTCTCCGGTTGCCAAAGAAACAGGCTCAAAAGCTCTTGCCTTTTCAGGTTTTAATGTATTCTCATCATACTGATCTGCCCAAATCGAAAGCTTACCGTTTTGTATAACCTGAGTTTTCAAAATACATTTAATCCCTTTTTGTAATGCCTCTTTAGATTTCTCTTTTAATTTGGGATCAACCATTTCAAAGCCCTCTTTTCCTTCTGCCACATTATACAAAACCGTCAAAGCATTAATCATTGCGTTGTCGTTGTATGTAACCTGTTTTCTGTAAATTGATGAATTGGGAAAATACTGTGGAAACCCACCATTTTCATACTGCATCGAAAGTAAATATTGAATTCCTTTTTCGGCAGATTTCAGATAAGCCTGGTTTTTTGTAGATTGAAATGCTTTTATTAAACCGTTGATTTCCTTTGATGTAGCATTGTTATCTATGGTTGCGAGATCATTGTCATTCGCTTTGATAATTTTCAATAATTTTGAATCTATTTTTGCAGTATAATCTACATTTTTTTTATCGCTATTATGTTTTCCCCAACCTCCGTTTGGAAGCTGATAAACCATCATTTTTTCCGCCAAAGTATCTTTTACCTGTGCTGAAACTCCTGAAAATGCCAGACAAAATATGGCAACTGAAAGTTTTAATTTAATCATTATTCAACTTTATTTAACGGTAATAATTAATGGATTGGCTACAATTTTAGATTGCTTCTGCAAAATGTTTTCCCAATCTTTTTGAGTTTGAATCTGTCCACTTTTCTGCCATGCAAACCCTGCATAATAAGTCAATTTTTTCTGAGGCTTTGTAATAACCAGCAAATTACTCTGATCTGGAGTTTCAGATTTAAAAGCAACCGACTTTTCTACAATTTTAGGATTCACAACAATTCCTTCACCAACAAATGCGTCATCTATTTTTTCCCAGTGAAGATAATATCCGTCTTTATCATTCAATTTTGATTCACCTTCATTTTTATGAAGACTAATTCCGATTGTATAATTGGGAGCAGGTTTTTCGGTGTCAAAACTTGATTCAAATTTAGAAAAATTGGAACCCAGATCAAGAGAAATTCTTTTCGTCTCTTTCACTCCAAATTCACTCCACGGAGCGTAAGTTAATTCAAAAACAGTTCTCAAAGGACCTTCGGCAATCGTTTTAGAACTTATAAAATTTTGAGAAACCTGAAGTTTTTCATCTTTCCAAATTCCAATTCCTCCCGTACCACGGCTGTCTCCAACATGATAAGGATCGTAGCCTTCTCCTCTCGTATCTTTGTGATAATACATCGGATCAGTCAGATAACCTTTGTACCATTCGTTAATAACAGATTTTTCGGTTCTTTTAAACCAAATATCAACCCCGCTTGAAAGTGTACTTCCTTTTACACCTGCTAAAGCTTCAGCCTGACCTTTTGGACCGTAAACTCTGAACGCAATTTTATCATTTTCCCAAGTGTAATCGTCAACTCTTTCTGGAACTAATCTTGAATAGGTTGTCAGTTTACTTTCAGGAACTGCTACTTTTGAATCAGCAATAATTTTATAAGAATTGGTCTTTTTCGCATCTATATTTGCCTGAAAAAGAACTTCATCATTTTTCCCGTCTCCATCGTTATCAATCCACTGAATGGTCACATAATTATTCTGAGCATCTTTAATTCTCAAATCTTCTGCTTTATTTTTCCCTAAAAACCCCTTCAACTGGTTAATTGGAAGAGAAACTATTTCATTTCGAGCGAAATTCTGAGTATTTTTAACCTGAATTGATGTCTGTGCATTCACAAAATTCGCAGCTATGCAAACGATTGCACAACTCAATCGGGTTATTGATATTTTATTCATAAATATGAAATGTTATTTTCTCAAAAGTAAAAATAAATCGCTGAACACAAATCATGTTTCTCCTTAAAAGTTTCTTAAAATGATTTTTAATCTCTTCAAATTTTGTAAACAAGATTTTCGTCAAAAAAATGGAATCGTGGCTTTGGTTGCTGGAATAAAGGGAATCCAGGTCTTTAAATAATTTTCAATAATGACAAAAAAGTTTTAATTGGGACGCAGAAATGTGAAGAAAGATGTGAATTTTTAACGGAGATTAAATGGTTAGAAAATAAAATTAAGTTGTATACAATCTAAATTTACTAAGAAAGAAGATTTTATATATTTGGGAATTAAAAGCACAAAAAAATATTATGCAAAAATTTTTAACCGTATTTTTCCTTTTTACATCAATCATTACTTTCAGTCAGGAATATTTAAATAAAAATGAAAATTTTGATTTAATTTTCTATAGATACTTAGATAGCTTAACAGCTGCAAATGAAATCTCTGTAGAAGAATATTTAAAATTTTCAAAACCATTTTCGAAATGGGATATCAGGCCTGTAACACACGAAAAAGTTTGGAGTTTAGATTCGATAAGAACATCAAGCGAAATACCTAATTTTTTTTGGGGTGGGTTTTCTCAACATTATAAATTTAGCAATAAGGAAGCTGGAGATAAACCAAATCATTTTTTAAAATCGGCTCAAATAGAAGGAAATTCTAATGTTGAATTTTTGAATAAAAATCTTAACAAGTTTAAAGCTCTTGCATTAGCTGTTCAAAAAAATGACAACTCCATTTTCTTAAATCAAATTTCATTAAAGCGTGTTGATGATCTGTATAAAGAAAATAATAAGTATTGGAGTTACATAATTTCAGAAAAATCACCATTCCCTATTTCTACTCAAATAAATATTGAAGAAAAAATTAAATTTAATAAAGAGCAGGAAAAGATTCTGAAACTGATGGAAGAAATAAATATTTATTCATTAGTAAAAACTAAAAAAGGTATTTTCTTTTTAAAAGATGGTTTCATTGACAATTCTTGTGGCTACTATTTTACATCCAATAAAATAATGGAACGTGATAATCATCTGTTTGAAATAATGGATTTTGTTAATATTAATGATGACTTCTACTATTATATCGCAAATTAGAATTGACACCAAAATATTGTTCTCTTTAATTCCCAACTCTTTCCAGAATCATTCTCTACATTTGCTACATGAAAATCCTTGTTATAGAAGACGAAAAAGAACTTTTAAAATCTATTCATGATTCTTTGATTCAGGAGCAGTTTCTTATTGAGACTGCAGAAAATTATCAATCTGCAAGCGAAAAGATTGCTTTATACACGTACGACTGTATTTTGCTGGATATTATGCTTCCTGGTGGAAATGGTTTGCAACTTCTTCAACAGCTTAAAGACATGGATAAATCTGAAAATGTCATCATTATTTCTGCAAAAGATTCTCTTGAAGATAAGCTTACAGGATTGGAACTTGGTGCTGATGATTATTTAACTAAACCTTTTCACAATGCCGAACTCAACGCCAGAATAAAAGCCGTTCTGCGCAGAAAAAACCAGGATGGCAAAAACAGTATTGAGATTGCCAATATCGAACTGGATCTTACCAAACGAAGCTTTTCTGTAGATGGAGAACGTATTACACTTAACCGAAAAGAGTTTGATATTCTTCATTTTTTCCTGCTTAATAAAAAACGGTTGGTTACCAAAACAGCTTTAGCAGAGCATGTTTGGGGAGATCACATTGATCAGGCAGATAATTTTGATTTTATTTATTATCAGATTAAAAATTTAAGGAAAAAACTACAGCAATCGAACGCCGAAATTGAGATCGAGGCTGTCTACGGAATTGGCTACAAATTGATAGAAAAATGAAACTTCTCAATAAATCTATTCTTCATCTGATGACCTATCTTTTGCTGATCGTAAGTTTATGGTCGGTGATTTTTTATTTCAATATGCTTGATGAAATCAAAGGAAGTGTGGATGAAGAGCTCGAAAACTATAAAAGACAAATCGTTTTTAAAGCAGAAAAAGATTCCACGATTTTACAGCAGAAAACTTTTGATGAAGGTTTTTTTTCCGTTAATAAAATAAGCGAAGAAGAAGCTCTCAGTTTTAAAGATACTTATGAAGACACAGAAATCTATGCACAGGATGCCGATGACGAAGCTCCAGAACTAGAACCTGTAAGAGTTTTGACCACTGTTTTTGAACAAAACGGAAATTTTTATGAGCTGAAAATCTTCAATAATATGGTTGAAGAAGATGATCTCGTAAAAGAATTACTTTGGGATGCCGCCGGGTTGTATGTTCTTTTAATTTTCAGCATTTTGGTCATTAATAATTTGGTATTACAAAGACTTTGGAAGCCATTTTATGAACTTCTGAATGAGCTGAAAAATTACCGTTTAGGAATCAGCAAAAGCTTTCCGCAGGTTGAGACAAAAACCAAAGAATTCAGTGATTTGCAGGATGCCGTCACTACCCTTTTGCAATACAGCGAAAAAAGCTATGAGCAGCAAAAAGAATTTATTGGCAACGCTTCTCACGAACTTCAAACGCCGTTAGCGATTGCCATTGGTAAGCTTGAACTGCTAATTGAAAAAGAAAATTTCACAGAAAATCAGGCTGAAAAGATTGCTGAGATCATGGAAATTATTGAGAGATTAGTTCGTCTCAACAAATCTCTTCTTCTGCTTACAAAAATTGAAAACAAACAGTTTTTTGATAATCAGGAAATTAAAGTCAATGATATTGTCGAAAAAAACATAGAAGATCTTCAGGATATTGCTGAATTTAAAGAAGTTGAGATCAGTTTTTCTGAAAACAGCGAACTTTTGGTGAAAGCCGATGCCGCATTGATTAATATTATCGTTTCCAATTTACTGCGAAATGCAATTTTCCATAATATAAAATCCGGAAAGGTGGAAGTGCAGATTAATGCTAAAAAATTAATCGTTAAAAACACAGGAATTGAAAATTCTTTACAGCCTGAAAAGGTTTTTACAAGATTCCAAAAATCTGAACATCATCAGTCAGGAAGCGGTTTGGGATTAGCGATTGTACAAGCGATTGCTGAATTGTATGGTTTTTCGGTTTCTTATGATTTCAAAAACGGAATGCACGAGTTTATAGTGAATTTTTAATGCTTTAATTTTTTTAACGCAAAGATTTTATTTTCTTTCTTAAAATTTAAGAAGCAAAGAATAATCAATAAAATTGATTATGAGCGTGCGTTATTTTCAAGCTTCATAATTATCGCAACCTTTTCTTAAATCTTATTTATTTTATAAATCTTTATGTTTAAATAATCTGCAATATTTTTTAGGTTTAATAGAAACTACTTTTTAATTTTTACTTTAAAACAAATTCCCATTTCTTTCCAGATTTCTTCCCAAATTTTTCCCGATTCGTGCTGTTGATTTGTACTATGAAAACAAAGAAACAAATTTTACTAGCAGGAATTTTAAGCATTTTAGGAGGTTTCTCAGCATTTGCACAAAACCAATCTAAACCCGTAAAAGTCTCTCACGCAGAACCTATTTTTCAAGACTTGGTAAGAGATCTCGGAGCAAGAAAAGGCGAAAAGGAATTAAATTTGGGTGCCGATTTTTCAAGTGGAAAAAATTACAGAGAAAGCGGATATTTAGCCGAGTATGAATTTGCACCGATTAACCGATTGGGTCTCGAAGTGGAAACCGATTTTTCTTTTTTCAGTCCAAAAAATAATTCTACCAAAGAACAAATTCCCGGAAACCGATTAGATGGAATCAGACTTTCTGCGCAGTACACTTTTTTTGTTTCGGAAAAATCTCAGACTTCAATGGCTTTAGGCTATACTCAAGTTATAGAATTTACAGATTTCAAAAATTATGGCAAAGGAAAATTTATTACAGGTTTAGTGTACAGTCCGTTTTTTGTGGCTGCGAAAAAATGGGGTTCTCATATTCATACTTTGGTTTACACGTATCCGATGATTCAGCATGAATTGGGAGAAAACACGACTCCGGTTGATTGGCAAATCAATACTTCTGTGATGTATTCTTTACCTAATTCCGGTCATTTTATAGGCGCGGAAGTCAACAAAGAAATCAGTCATGGAAAAATGACGGTCACTCTTCGTCCGCAAGTAAAAATTAAACTCGATTCACATTTTGCTGTGGGAATAGTGACGGGAATTCCTGTTTCGCACGACAAAGAAAATGTGTCTTCGTTTTTTAGATTAGTATATGAACCTTGATTTTGATTGGATTTTTTTGTTTGTTATTCGCAAAGACGCAATTTGTTTTAAGCCTCTCAAACTATACGGCGCAAGGATTTTATCTTAGATAAAATTTTCAGGTCTTGCAAATTGTGCACATTAAACAGATTTTTTATTTTAAGTCTGTTAATCTCCGAGAGAAAATTTAGATATTAAATTAGATGTAACTATAAAGAATTATTAAAGTTTTTAAGCAAATTTTAGATCTACCTTAAGAAATTCATTTCTCTTAACTCAACTTAACAACTTAATAATCTTAATGGTTTAAAAAATGACTTTAGAAAAAACCTACCGCAAATCCTTTTTAATGACCAGATATTTCAAATCTTTATCTCCTGCGTTGCTAATTCCATGCTCTGAATTTGGAGGACAGTACAAACTGGTATTTGCTCCGACTTCCACGGTTTTACCATTAAGATAAAAAGAAGCTTTTCCTTCCAAAATATAAAAAAATTCTTCTTCAGGATGATGATGTGGCGCATGCGTAGATTTTCCAGGTTCTACAATGCTCATCTTCAACGTGTTTTCTTCAGTGAATTTCTTATCGGCAAACCAATACTGATAACCGGATTTTGTTTTCGTCGCTTTAGTTAAATCAAATTCGTTCACGCAGTTTTCAATCGTATATTGAGAAGATTCATTTGCTGCAGCTGTTTTCTGAGCATATATCTTTTGCTGAAATAACATGATCATTATGATAACCGTGAGTTGAGATAATCTTTTCATTTTTTTCATTATTTAAAACAATCTGTTCAAAGATATTCATTTCTTCTCTGAATTTAATTGTGGCAAATTATTTAGATATCAGCTTAAATAATTATATCCTTTAAATTTTTTAAACCCTCACATATTTTACTGTTGAAGCTTAAGAAATTTATTCACTTAAACGATCTTAAAACTTAAATTGATTTAATGGTTAAAAAAACATTTCGAAAGATCATTCCCAATTGTTTCCAGAATCATGTCGGAAATTAGCATTATAAAATTTACGTTATGAAAAATTTAATAGTAGCAATCAGCATTTTAGGTTTAAGTTTAACCAACATTTCAGCACAGGATATTCATCAAAATGAAGTTCCTTCGGTTATTCTTAACAATTTCCAAAAAAGTTTCCCAAAAGCAGCCGATATCGACTGGGAGATTAAAGGAAATCTTTATGAAGTAGAATTTGAAACAGGATTATTAGGTAATGATCATAAAGTTTTGTATTCCAGAGACGGAAAATTGGTAAGACATGAAGAAGAAATTTCAAAAAATAATCTTCCAAAATCGGTTGTAACTTCCATCAACAAATCTTTTTCTGGTTACAGAATCGATGATGCAAAGAAAATTACCGAAGGTAGAAAAGTGATTTACAATGTCGAATTGAAAAATCTTTCTCAAGAATGGAAAGTAGTTTTTGATGCACAAGGAAGAATTTTACAAAAAAGAGAAGATTAATTTTTAATCTTCTCCTTAATTTCATCCTAAAAATCTATCTCCATAAGAACAACTGTTTTGTACATATCTGTTTTATTTCTAAATTGCATTGTCTCTCGAAAAAGAGAATGACAATCACAAAAAACATTTATGGAGCAGATTATTCCGTTTGATTTACAGATACAGCACAACCCTTATTTCAATTATACTTTTTGCCTAAACCAATATCCTTTTCTGCAGAGCATTGCTTTCAGAGAAGTTGCTGAAGATTTAGAAAATCTGAATCTTCAGATTACCTCATCTTTGGGTTTATTTGAAAAATATGACGTATATATTGATAAAATCAGGCAGAATGCATTGTATAAAATATCTCTTTTCAACTTCGTTTTTAATAACGCTTTATTGAAAAGACTGACTGAAAAAGATTTAGATCAAATCAAAATTCAGGTTTTTAAAGACGGAGAATCTATTTATGAAAAAAGTTTCAGTATAGAAGTTCTCCCGATGGATTATTTTGGTGGATTGCAATCGTATCCGCAACTTTTGGCTTCGTATGTTCTTTCAAATAATAATCTTTTATATAAACTGAAAGCTGATGCGATTGATATTTTAGCGAGAAATAAACTTACTCCATCTTTTGAAGGTTATCAACAGAAAAGCAAAGAAAGGGTTTTGCAAATGGTTTCGGCGATTTACAAATCCATTCAAAATCTGGAGCTTATTTACAGCGCAATGCCTCCAAGTTTTGAGAAGAACGGACAAAGAATCAGGCTTGTGGATACGGTTTTGGAAACAAAATTCGGGAACTGCATTGATATTTCTTTGCTTTTTGCAGCGTGTCTGGAAGCAATTGATTTGAATCCGATTATCGTTGTAACAGACGGTCACGCTTTTGTTGGAGTTTGGTTGGATGATCAGCGTTTCGATGGAATAATTAATTTTGATCAGGCTGCAATTTCCAAAAGAATTGCCTCTGGAATAAAAGAAATTGCGTTAATTGAATCGACCAGTCTTTGCAAAGGAAGTAATCTTTCTTTCAAAGATGCTATGAATTCTGCGGAAACTCAGTTGATGGATTCATCAAGATTTTTGCTTTCATTAGACATCAAAAATGCAAGGTCAGCGGGAATTTCTCCACTCCCACTTTTAAAAAATGAAACGATTAAAAGTCTCGATTTCGATTCCAATAAAAATTCAACAGAACTCGATCAGGATTTTGATTTGGGAACTCAATATGATGATCTTGAACTGACAGACTTTTCAAATTTAACCAAGCAGAAAGTTTGGGAAAGAAAACTGCTCGATCTTTCGCTCAGAAATAATCTTCTGAATCTGCGGTTTACCAAAAGTATGCTTCAATTGGTTGATTCTAAAATTAATGTACTTGAAGACAGTTTAGCTGACGGGAAATCATTTACGATTCATCCAGACAACAATCAGGCGGTTCTCAGAAAATATAATCTTTATGGCGAACCTTTACATCAGTCGCAACCGCTTTTTAAATTTGCGGATGATGAGTTTAAATACAACCGACTTTTAACATATTATCATCAGGATGATCTCGATAATATCCTCACCAACCTTTACAGAAGCGCAAAACTCGCAGAAGAAGAAAACGGGAAAAGTACATTGTATTTAGGAATCGGATTATTAAAATGGTTTGAACCAAAAAATAAAGACGTTCCAAGACTGGCTCCGATTTTATTAGTTCCTGTTGAACTTTCGAGAAAATCTGTGAACTCTAAATTCACGCTTCGAAGCCGTGAAGAAGAAACGATGATTAATATTACGTTGCTTGAATATTTAAAACAGGAATTCAAGCTCAACATCAACAGCCTTGAAAATCTTCCGATGGACGAATCTGGAGTAGATGTTCCAAAAGTTTTGGCGATTATCCGAAATGCGGTTCTCAATCTTGAAGGTTGGGATGTTCTGGAACAGTTGGTTTTGGGAATTTTTTCCTTTAATAAATTGATTCTTTGGCAGGATATTTCAAAATATTCGGAAGAAATTCAGAAAAGTTCGATTGTAAAAAGTTTGATCGACGGACGATTGACAGGAACTTTGCAAAGCGTGGAAAATGATGCTCAAAGTTTAGAAAATATCTCCGCTTCAGAATTGGTTCTACCTATTTCGACCGACAATTCTCAGTTAAATGCGGTAAAGAATGCCAGTCTTAATAAAAGTTTTATCCTTCACGGACCTCCCGGAACCGGAAAATCACAGACGATAACCAACATTATTGCCGATGCTTTGTCGAATGATAAAAAAGTACTTTTTGTAGCTGCGAAAAAAGCAGCTTTGGATGTGGTTCATCATCGATTGGAAAATATTGGTTTGGGTGCATTCTGCCTCGAATTGCATTCCAATAAATCTAAAAAATCAGATGTACTTAAACAGTTTGAAAGAACTTTGGAAGTTCCGAAATATAAAATCAATGCCGATTATCACGAAGAAGCAAAACGTCTCGACGATCGTAGAAAAGAGCTTGGAAAATATGTAAATGAATTGCACAAAAAATTCCCGATTGGCTGGAGTTTATTTGATACGATTGCCTTCTTGGAAACCAATCATGTAAAAGCAGATGAACGTTTTCACATCAATTTCCCTTTGGAAAGCGCCGATGTTTTCAACTGGAATCAGTGGAAAGACTGGTTGATTCCGTTTGCATCAATTGTGCGGAAAGTCGGGCAACCATCACTTCATGCTTTACGTCCTATGAAAATTTCAAGCCATCAGTTTGAAAATAAAAATCTGATTCTTTCCGCAATTTCTCAATATAATGAAAAGAAAAGTTCGGCAGAACAAGTAAAAAGCCAGTTCAAATTGGATGAAGTTTCCAATTCTGACAGCATAGAAATTCTTGAATATTTAAAAAACAATCCGGTGAAATCCGGTTTGGTTGACCTTGTTTTCAATGAAGGTCAGTTGAATTTATTTAAAAACTGGATGACTCAGCAAACGCAGTTTCAACAAACTGAAAATCAAATCACTTCCAATTTTAATTCTTCCATTTTAAATGTAGATTTTGCTTCATTAAAATTATTGTGGAATCAGGCAAAACATACATGGTTTATTCCGAAATGGTTTAAACAAAGGAAAGTGAAGCAGCAACTAAACGGTTACGCCAAATCGGGAATTGAATCTGATGTGCAAATCGATGGACTTTTTGACAAGCTTGAAAATTATCAGCAACTTAAAAATCAACTTTCAAATCTTCATTACAATGCACTTTCTTCGGTGACAAATCTTTATTTTAACGGAAGTTCGTTTGATATTTCTGCGATTGAAAAAGATTTAAAAACCATTGAAAGTACGAAGGATTTAGCTCAAAAAATTTCCATTCCGAATTTTCCGGAATGGCTGAAAGATTTTTCATTAAAACAAAATAACAATCAGAATATTTCTGAAGTCGTTGAAACGTTGAAAGACTTTGACAATGCAGAAACTCAGCTTTTAGAATTTGTGCATGAAGTTCCTAATAATGCGGATTTACAGACAATTGTTCAGAATATTCATCAGTTGGAAGACTGGATCAATTTTAATGCTTTAAAAGAAAAAGCACAAGATTTAAATCTAAACTGGTTCATTGATTTCCTTGAAAAAGGCTGGCTCGATACAGAATCTCTTGAACTCGAGTTTGAAAAAATCATTCATCTGAATTTATTCATTAAAACCATTTACAGTTCGGGAACTTTGAACGGTTTTGATGCCAATATTTACGAATCTCAGATTCAGCAGTATAAAAATCTTCACAAAGAATTTACAGAACTGACCAAAAATCAGTTAACGATGAAACTGAGCGACCGTATTCCGAATTTTTCTCAGGAAGCCGTTCAAAGCTCAGAAATCGGGATTTTACAAAAGGCAATTCGCAATAAAGGTCGAGGTTTATCGATTAGAAAACTATTCGATCAAATTCCTACTTTAATTCCGAGGCTGAAACCTTGTATGTTGATGAGTCCGATTTCGGTGGCGCAATATTTTGATGTAAATGAAGAGCATTTTGACTTGGTTATTTTCGATGAAGCTTCGCAGTTGCCGACTTCTGAAGCGGTAAGTGCTTTGGCGAGGGCAAAACAGGCGATTATCGTGGGCGACCCAAAACAGATGCCACCGACCAGTTTTTTTGCGTCTCAAAAAGTGGATGAAGAAAATTTTGAGCTGGAAGATCTGGAAAGTATTTTGGATGATTGTCTAGCGCTTTCGATTCCTTCAAATTATTTATTGAGACATTACCGAAGCAAGCATGAAAGTTTAATTTCTTTCTCCAACGCTCATTTTTACGATAATAAACTGCTCACGTTCCCATCTCCGGATGATCTGAACCGAAAAGTGACATTTGAATTTATTGATGGATTTTACGATAAAGGAAAAACGAGAACCAATAAAAATGAAGCGGAGGCAATAATTCAATACATTAAAGATCATCTTGAAAGGAAAAACAAAAAATCGATTGGTGTAGTGACTTTCAGCCAGACTCAGCAAAGTCTGATTGAAGATTTACTGCAGAAATTATTTCAGGAAAATCCGCATTTGGAAGAGTTTACCATTAATTCTGAGGAACCAATTTTCATTAAAAATCTTGAAAATGTACAGGGTGACGAACGTGATATTATTCTGTTCTCGATTGGTTACGGACCTGATGAAGACGGCAAAGTTTCGATGAATTTCGGTCCACTCAACCGAGATGGAGGTTGGAGACGACTGAATGTTGCCGTAACAAGAGCACGCTACGAAATGAAAGTGTTTTCTTCGTTAACAGGCGACCAGATCGATATGAACAGAACGAGTTCGGAAGGTGTTTTAGGTTTAAAAAACTTCCTGAATTTTTCTGAGAAAGGTTTGGTTTATCACAATTCAAATTCCAATATAAATCAGCAGAAACTGATGGTGAATTCGATTGCGAAACATTTGGAGGAAAGCGACCTGAAAATTAAAACCAACATCGGAACTTCAGAATATAAAGTTGATATAGGCGTTATTAATCCTGAAAATGAAAACGAATATTTGATGGCGATTTTAGTGGACAGTGAAAATTATTTCAATATCAATACAACCAATGACCGCGAATTGCTCGTTCCGAATGTTTTGAAAGGTTTGGGTTGGAATGTTTTCAGAATCTGGACTTTGGACTGGATTAAAAACAAAGAAAAAATTATTGAGAAAATTCAAGCTGAGATTGAAAAAATAAAAACTGAAGTAAAAGATAAAAAAGAAGAAGTCATTGAACTGAAAACTTCTGAGAAAGTCTATCTGAGTGAAGTTTCCGAAGCTGAAAAACCTTCAAAAATGATTCCTTATGTTGCAGCAAAATTGAGGCCGGCAGTTAATGCCAATTCTGAAACCATTTATTCTTTTGAAAACAAACAGGTTCTTCTCAGTCAAATCAAAACCATTATTGATACCGAATCACCGATTAGCCAAAATGCTTTATTCAGGAAGATTCTCAAGCTTTGGAACACTTCAAGAGCAGGTGGAAAAATGAATACTTATCTTTTGGAAACTTTGAATTCCATTCCGAATTTACAAACCTCAGAAAGTTATCAGAAATTTTACTGGAGTGAAAATCTACATCCTCAAAATATTGATTTCTATCGAGATAATTCTGTAGAAAAAAGATTGATTGATGAGATTGCTCCTGAAGAAATATCGGTTGCTATTATGGAATTGATGCATTCGAGTTTGAGTTTGAATAAAGAAGAATTGGTTCGTGCGGTTTGTAAAACTTTTGGGTTTGCCAAAGTGGGTTCTCAGATTGATTCTGTAGTGAAGTTTTGTGTGGAGGATTTGGTTGGAAAAGGGATGTTGAAGGAGATTGATGAGAGAATTGTTTTGGGGTGAAATTATTATTATAGAGATTATGCGAAAAGAGCTATTATTTGAAGTTATTTAAATTGAAAATATGATTATTAATGACAATTTGAAAGATGGTTTAAATCTCGTTTTAAATGAAGCAACATTTTTAGATTTAAACTTTATAGAGACTCAAAATATTATAGTTTGTAAATTAGATTTGCTTAAAAATAATGGAAACTCAATTCCTAACATTGTGTTTTTTGTATTGAGAAATATCAAAAGGTTTGCTGCAAAATATTCTATTACTGACAGTAGTGGTGAAAGCGTTATTAAATTTGACTTTTCAGAAATTTCAATTCATCTGAAAGATTTTATCTTTAAAGATCTTTATGGTTGGGATTTTATAAATACGGAAGAATCTGTGATTGATCTTAGTAAAGAAAATTTAAGTTTCAATTATTGTATTGAAGATAATTTTGAAATTTTTAATTCTATCAAACTATTCCAAGAGGGTTTTGAAAAGGACATTGATATAAAAATTTGGTTTGAAAAATTAGAAATTCTTGATGAAAACAAAAATCTGCTGAATTTTGATTCTGTAATTTCTCAACAAAACGATATTTGGAAAATGATATTTGGTAAGTAAAGCGCAATTAAAATTGAAGACTTCGAAAGTTTTCAAGGAATGTAACTTGACGAAGATAATGATTTTATCTACAACATTTAAAGATCTTTAAACAAAATGCCTAATAAAGAAGAAAAAGCAAGACGCAGACAGATTCACAAAGAATTGCAGGAAAAAGCTCAGATAGAATTTGAAGAAAGTCTTCCGGTTTCCCGTGAGCTTTTTCAAAAATTATTTGATTTTTTAGATGAAGAATTTGAGATAAATGATTGTGATGATAATCTAAAAATGACAAAACAATTTTTAGAATCCCAACATATTCAGAATATGGAAGAAGTTAAAAACTGGTTAAAGGAAAATGGTGGCTTTTGTGATTGTGAAGTACTCAATAATGTAGAAGAACGTTTTGAAGAGTAAATTTAAATAAATACACGAATAAATGTCGTCTGAAATAAAAATGAAAAAGATTACAACCATTGTTTTATTGCTATTAAGCATCGCTCAACTTTGCGCTCAGGTTCCCGATTTAGAAAAGGCAAAACGCAAATATTTCCAAGCCAATGTAATCAGCTACAAAACGACCGCATATTATCCAAATCCTGAAACGGATGCAGTCTCTGTTTTCAATGTTTTATACACCGTTTACAAACCTCAAAATAAAGACTTTGAATTCTACAGTAAGAACGAAACTTCAGAAGAATTCTATAAAAACAATTCGTATTACGAAGTAAATCATGCTGAAAAAACTGTTTACCAATACGAAAATAAAAAAAATCAAAACGCTGCAATTTCATCTTCTCGTCTCAGGCAATTCGGACCAACCACTTTGCTAAAACAGAAATGGAGCTTTATTGATGAAACCCAAATCGATGGGAAAATTCACAGTCATTATTCAAATATTGAGAGCATTGATCATTACGAAGGAAAAGAAATAAAAGTTGAGTTTCATATTTATATTTCGAGAAATTTTACAATCAGCAAGTTTGAAAGAAAAAGTTTTGTTGATGGAAAACTTGGGCAAACCGTAACTTATTTATTCAGCAATTATATTTTCTATGATAAAACAACCAATTTTAAAGTTATTCTTCCTACACAGTATGCCTTAAAATACTTCGAAAGGCAAGAATCTCTGCAACCCTTAGCAAAAAATACAGAAGCTCCGTCTTTTGAAGCCATCGACATTAACGGTCAAGAATTTTCTTTCATTCCAAAAGAAGAAAAGCAAACCCTTCTACTCTTTTCTTCAACCAATTGTGGCTATTCTAAAATCATTTCTGATTATATTTTAAGCTCTGGTTTTAATTTAAATCCTAAAATTGAACTCATCAATATTTTCGGTTCAGATTCTAAAGTAAATGTCAAGAAATATTTCGTCAGTAAAGAAGTAAAATTCCCGATAATTACTGATCGAAAAGACCTTGAAAAACAATTTGGAATTAATGGTTATCCCATCCTTTACTTGGTGAATGAAAACGGAATTATTACAGAAACTTTAGATGGCTCATCACAAGTATTACCGTTTCTGAAAAGTTTAAGTATCAAATAAAATTAAAAATCACAAACAGGAGATAAGTAGAAGTAATTTTCTTATATTAGTTTTCACAAACAATCATCGATGAAATTATTTCTAACACTTATTTTGCTGTTTAGCTTTCATTTTATTTTTGCTCAAAACACTGAGTATAAACCTGAAAATAGCCTCAAACAAGATTCTGTGAATGTTCAGAATAAAGTTGCCGAAATTATGATGGTGAATGTTGACAAAGATAAATCTCAATCGCAAACTTCAGATTCGGAAGTAAAGACAAAAAACCTTACTACTCCAAAAACCTCATCAGACACAAAATCAACCACGGAAAAATCTGCCATAGCTCAAAATATAAATATCGTTCAGGAAATCAATACGGTATTAAACTATAAAATTAACCGGATTTGGAGAGAAGATCTATACTGTCTGGTTTGTCAAAAAAATTATAGTCCCCGACTGGCTGCTTAAATGTCAAATAATATTTAAAAGAAAAGCACTTCCAAGATGGAAGTGCTTTTCTTTTAAATAGATTTATTTCAAATACGTTTCATATAAATCTGTTCTTCTGTCTTTCAGAATCTGAACGGAACCGTTATAATGCAGATCTTTCAGTAAATTAACATCCACATCTACAATCAGCGTCATTTCAGTATTGGGAGTCGCCTCACCTTTCACCGCATTAGACGGGAATGCAAAATCTGAAGGTGTGAAAACCGCCGCCTGACCAAACTGAATATCCATATTATTCACACCCGGCAAATTTCCTACACAGCCCGCAATCGCTACATAACATTCGTTTTCTATGGCTCTTGCCGCAGCACAGTGACGAACTCTCATGTACGCATTTTGAGTATCGGTAAGATAAGGAACAAACAAGATTTTCATTCCCTGATCAGCTAAGATTCTTGGTAATTCAGGAAATTCTACATCATAGCAAATGACCAAACCTATTTTTCCGCAGTCGGTATCAAAAACTTTAATTTCGTTTCCGCCTTTCATTCCGTAATATTTTCTTTCGTTCGGCGTGATATGAATTTTTCTGTATTCATCAATTCTACCGTCACGGTGAAGAAGATAACTTACGTTGTACAAGTCGTTATTTTCAAAAATCGGCATACTTCCGGAAATAATATTCACATTGTAACTGATTGCCAGATCTGAAATTTTCATTTTAATTTCCTCGGTGATTTTAGCCAACTCAATCATACTGTCGCGTTCGGAAAGATTGTTAAATGGAGCTAATAAAGGAGTATTGAATAATTCCGGGAACAGCACAAAATCTGATTTATAATCTCCCATTACATTTACAAAGAACTCTACCTGCTCATAAAAAGCATGAATATCTTTAAATTGCCTCATCTGCCATTGCACCAATCCCAGACGAATAACGCTATCCTGCATTGTATTTGGCTTTTTGCTGTAATAGATATTATTCCACTGCATTAATACAGCATTTTCGCGCGAAGCTTCATCTTCGGGAAGATATTTTTTCAGCACCTTTATCGGCAAAAAATTATTGGAAAGCTGGAAAGAAAGTACCGGATCATATATCTCCTTGTCTCTTACTCTTCTGATGTACTCTCTCGCTGACAATTCATGACTGTGCTTATGATAATGCGGAATTCTTCCACCCAAAATAATAGATTTCAGATTTAATAATTCACAAAGTTCTTTTCGGGCATCATATAATCTTCTTCCCAATCTCAACTCACGATATTCGGGATCAACAAAAATTTCGATTCCGTATAAAACATTTCCGGTTGAAATATGGGTATTGAAAGAGTAATTACCTGTGATATCACTATACGTATGATCATCACCAAACTCATCATAATTAACGATAATAGACAGCGCAACAGCTGCAATTTTTCCGTCTACCGTGATGCAGATCTGTCCGGCTTCAAAAATTTTATTAAGCTTTGCAATGCTTTTTTTTGACCAGACGTATTCTGACATTTGAGGATAGGCTCTGCGCATGGTTTCTACCAGCTCGTCATAATCATCTACTTTCAGGGTACGTGTTTCTATCTGCATAAATATATTTTTACTAAAGTTACGCAAAAACTCTGCAAACCTTTTGACATCGTCCTTTAAAAATATTTGAAAGATGTTATTTAATACAAACTATATTTTCGTTTTGTAAAAAATCACAATGTATTTGTATATATTTTTTCTTTAAAAGCATTATTAATTCATCGTGTTATAAAACCAAATTATTTAGACGCGTAAAGCAATAAACTCACACGTCTAATTTGTTTAAGTTGGACGTATAAACTTCTAAATTAAGACGTCTAACTTTAATTGATGTTGCCTAGAACCAACTCAGTTAAATGAAAATTAAAAAAAAAGAAACACCAACATTTTCTGGAGGTGTTTCAAGAGTACGAAAAAAAAATCTATTGTTTTTGAATTTTATATAATCTTCCCGCATCGGTTACCGCATACAATGCATTATCGGTTCCCTGCGTGATATCTCTGAAACGCTGCCCTTCATTTACCAATAAACGTTCTTCTCCCATCACTTTGTTATCTTTTATAACTAATCTTACGATGTGAGTTCCGCTTAATGAGCCTATAAACAGGTTATTTTGCCACTCCGGAACGTTATTTCCTTTGTAAAACGTCATTCCGCTTGGTGAAATCACAGGATCCCAGTAATATACAGGCTGCTCCATTCCGCTTTGCTGCTGAATTCCGCTTCCAATAACTCCACCACTATATTCTATTCCGTAAGTGATTGTTGGCCAACCGTAATTTTTTGCAGGCAATACACGATTAATTTCGTCTCCGCCACGAGGTCCGTGTTCACTTTGCCATAAATCTCCTGTTGTAGGATGAATGGCAATTCCCTGCGGATTTCTATGACCGATACTGTACAATTCAGGTAAAGCTCCAGACTGAGTAAAAGTAGGGTTTCCCGGAGCCGGAGCGCCATCTTTTGTTATCCTTAAAATTTTACCGATTGCTGCAGTAACCGATTGCGCCAAAGGTCTTGTAGAAAGATCAGAACGTTCCCCTACACTTACCATAAGATTTCCGGTAGAGTCAAATAAAATTCTTCCTCCATAATGTAAATTTCCTGCAGAAGAAGACGGATTTGCTCTGTAAATAACGACCGCATTTTCTATAGATGTTTCAGAGGCTGAAAGTTTTCCCTTTGCTACTGAAGTCTGAGTTCCTCCTGCAACATTTTCAGAGAAAACCCAGTAGATCATTCTGTTTGTAGAAAATTGCGGGTCTATACAAAGTCCTAATAAACCTCCTTGTCCGTTAGAATTAACTGCAGGGATTCCCGTTATTGGATTGCTTAAAGTTCCTGTACTGGTTGCAATTCTCATTGTTCCGGTTTTTTGAGTGATCAGCAATCTTCCGTCAGGTAAAGCGGTGATTCCCCAAGGCGACGTTAATGATGAACTTAAAACTATACTGTTGTAAGGCGTTTGTGTTCTAACGCCATTTACCCTTGTCTGCCCGGCAAAAGCAGGAGAATACGTTGTATTTGCAGGATTGGTTTCGACAGGCGGATAAATTGCCTCATTTCCAGGCTCTTCAACAGGTTGTTGCTCGATGTCATCAGAACAGTTTGCCAAAAACATCGCAGATGCAATCAGCATGTAATGTACTTTAAATTTCATATTGACTAAGATTTGGTGATTTGATTTATAAAATGACAATTTAAAGTTTGGAAATCATCAAAGTTTGCGCCAATAATTCAGTATTATTTAAAATAACTCAGTTTTGAACATAAAAAAAAAAAGATTCAAGTTAAACTTAAATCTTTTTTATTCTTTGATGCTTTTAAAATTCAAATTCACCGATAGGAATTTCTTTATCACTATCATTATCTTCCTTCTGATTCTGAAAAACAACTATTTTTCTTTCTTGTTTTCCGGTTGCATAATTGATGTAAATTTCAGCCATAATTGCAGTCGGACCTGCAATTCCCGTTTGATTTTCGCTATAGAAATTGGTCTGAATCTTATATTTTCCTTTAACTGCTTTTTTCAATAAAAATTGCTCCGGTCCGAAACCCTGTGTAAAATCATTGCTCAGTCTTCCCCCAACTTCTGTCGAAGAATGAGAGTACATACATACTTCTTTATTAGGGTCTGTTACCCAAAGATCAATATCTGTATCGTCTTTATTCCAGTTGATAACAACACGGATATTTACAGGAAGATCTGTAATAATTTTAGGATTAATATTTTTTAAATCTAATTGACTTCTGTAGTTGGTTATCAGTTGATTGATTTCCATTACAACAACCTCCTCGATTCCGTCATCACGATCGGCTAATTCATCAGTATAAGATTGTGTAAGAACTTTGTATAGATTATCTAAAGCTTCCTGATAAAGCTTATTATCTTCTAAAGCCAATGCATAATCACGGTAACTTTGAGGATCAAATGGACGCCATTCTAAAACTTTTTCGGTGATAAATAATTCTTTATCATACGTTCCTGTCTTTTTTAATTTATAAGCCAATAATTTATACAGTTCCTCATTTTCTATATCTAAATCCGCAATTGAACTTAGAACTTTTAGGCAAGTTTTCTTATCATTATTTTTAAACAGTAACTCAGAAACATCAAAATAATACTGTGGAAGATTTTCGTAGTCTTTTCTGTTTTTAAGATAAATTTGGTAGATTTTTTCCGAATTTTCAGCAGTTTTAAAAAGCTTCATATATTCGGCATTCGATTCTACATCTTTTATCTCAATTCTGCCAGAGTTGATAATGTCTGATGCATTTTCATATCTCGGAGTAACAACGATACCTTCTACTCTTCCCTGTAATGAAAGCAATTGTGTATTTGAACCAACAGAAGGCACACCTCTAACGGTAACTCGATCGGAAGTTACTGAAACAGATGAAGAAGTAACAGATTCTTTAGGAGTGACTCTATTGTAACCCATCACTACAACTTCCTCAATTTCATTTGAGCGGTCGGAAATTATCGAGTCCGATTTTGCTAAGCTAGGGGGAGATTCTACAGTTTTTGCAGCAGGAGCTGCAACCGGCAAAGATAAATTTTCAACTTTTATACTTTCCTGATTATATACTGCAGTTTCTATCGGTCTTTCAACTTGCATTGGCACGTTAGAAGTGGGTTTCGGATAAGTTTTTCTTGTTTTTGCCTGAAAATCTTTTTTCCACCATTCTTTAAGCTCTTCAGTCATATGTTCTGCATCACTCATCAAATCTTTTGTCCATTCCTCCTTTTCATTTCTTTTGCTTTTTACAATTTCATCATATTCATTTTTTAATTCTTGAGGCGGAGCAATCTCATACTTCACATAATCCTCAACATTTTCTAAAACCATTAAGCTCATATTATTGCTTACCAATCCGAAGTGCTTGCTTATATTTTTTATTTCATCTTTATTTTTTATTTCAAAAATCTCCAGTTCGTTTAGTTTTTTCTGAGCCCAGAATTTTGAAATATCCCAATCTTTAATAGTTTGCTCATTCGAATTTAAACGAATAGTTTTTGTTTCGATAATTTCATCTCCGTAACCGAAATTAACTTTGACGGATGTTTGATTCCCTTTTAAAATTCCCGATAAAACGAAATCTTTAGAAACAGTTTGGGTAAAAGAAGGATATACTTCAGAAACAGAATCATTCTTTTCAACTCCTAAAAACTTTAGAGGCTGAAAAAGCAGTTTTCTGACTTCTTTTTGCGGATTACTTTCATTTAAATTTAAAAATTCGCCTCCTGTCTTATTGCTTATAAATTTCAACTGACCAAAATTCACATTATTGGAAGATGAAATTGTGTAAGTTGGCTTATTCCAAATCAATTTTAATTCTCCGAAAGACGATAATCCATCAGTAAAGAAAAAAATCTCTTCTTCTTTTATTTTTTCCAATTGTCCAAAGTCGGTTCCTCCGTCGTATATTGTCAGAGATAAATATTTTTTCAGTTCGTCCCAATTTCCGTTATTTATTTTAAAAGTTTTACCTTCATCAAATGTATTGTTGATAAAGTAAACTTTGACTTTCAGATTTTTATTCGTGTTGAAATATTCTTTCAGCAAAGCAAATTCTTTTTCATGATCGCGTTTTTTTCCGCTTAAAGAATTATCCCAGACTATTGCTACATTTTCAGGGAGTTTTTTTTCTCTTTCATTCTGTTTAATATTTATATCTACTAAAAAATAAGATGAATTATCCGAAGCTTTCTGCATTAAAACATTTGGAAGATTATTTTTAGGGAAATTTATTTTTAAATTGTTTCCCGGCTTATATTTTGTCTTGTTCACTTCTGCAATCCAAACATTTCCGTTTTTAACAAAATTAAAATTGCCATCTGGTTTTTCTTCAAGTTTAGGAGCTTCTGTATTTTGGAAGACAGAAGTTTTAATTGAAAATTCTGGGATTTCTGAGGTATAATTTAGCGGTAAAAAATATTCATAGCTTTCTCCTGATTTTTTAAGCTCATAATTATAAGTGATCTGAACCGTTCTTTCACCACCATTTGCATTAAGGGGATAAATTGTCGTACGGAAATTATTCCCTTCAACTTTTTCTAAAATTCCGGGATCTACATTTTGTTTTTTTATCGTTTCATACACTTCTCTGACTTTTTCTTTTTCTACAGGAACTGCATTCCTCAGTTTTCCGTTAATATCTAAAGCATAACCACTTGCATTTACTCCTTCTGGAAGCGGAAATGTAAGTTTTGCCTCTTTTATACGAGCTGAATTATTTCTGAAAACCATTGTAACAATATTCGTAGAAATCTTGCCCGTAATTTTGGTTTCTATGACCAACTTCTTTAAGATAACCTCTTTATTTTTAACATAATTTCCTTTATAATCCGAAGTCTCCACAACGGGAATCTGCGCAAAAAACAGAGCAGGAAAAAACAACAATAATTTCAGATATAAACTTTTCATATATTCATTGAAAGTGGAAAAACCTTTCATTCATAAAGATGCATAAATTAAAAGAAAGGTTGGAAAGATTTTTAAATTTTTCACAAAAAAACCTTTCAATAATATGAAAGGTTTGTTAATTTATGAGAAATGGATTGTTATTAATTTAAAATCTCATTCATTTTCGTCAAAATAATTGGTTTTCCATCGGTAATTACAATAGTATGCTCATGTTGCGCCATGTATCCGCCTTTATTTCCTACCATCGTCCAGCCATCATTCAATTCCACTGCAATCGTTGAATCTGTCGAAATAAATGTTTCGATCGCCACAACAGAATTTTTCTTAAACCTTCGGTTATCGTAACGATTTTTGTAATTCATCAATTCATCAGGTTCCTCATGTAGACTTCTTCCCACACCGTGACCGCCAAGATTTCTAATGACTTTAAATCCTCTTTTTTTGGCTTCAGTTTCCATTAAAAATCCAATATCAGCGATTTTTACGCCGCCTTTTATATTATTAATGGTTTTTTCCAGAATTTCCTTTGATGCATCAACTAGCTTTTGATGTTGGTTGATGTCATTTCCGATGACAAATGAGCCTCCATTATCTGCCCAATATCCATTAAGCTCTGCCGAAACATCAATATTAATTAAATCACCTTCTTTCAGAACTCTCTCTGAACTTGGAATTCCATGACAGAATTCGTTGTCTACACTTATGCAAGTCCAACCCGGAAATCCATACGTAAGATAAGGCGCCGACTTTGCACCAAAGTCTGAAAGAATTTTTGCTCCGTATTCGTCAAGATCTTTTGTCGTCATTCCAACTTTCGCGTAATTGATCATTTCTTTCAAAGTAAAAGGGATCAATCACAAAACTTGGGGACTATGCAAAAAGTTTAGACAACCTGAACAGAAAAAATGCTTTATCCCGCACACCTCTTAATTGCAATCTGAAGTTTTTTATTTTCGCATTGAAAGACTCT
>Ga0160461_1000149_pt1 | contig 76819 bp, 62 predicted proteins | sample HID1975I_E6MG_FD_108266 | JGI IMG/M metagenome (GOLD analysis project Ga0160461, IMG submission 108266) | Enriched soil microbial communities from UW Madison campus, WI, USA - HID1975I_E6 MG | ecosystem: Environmental > Terrestrial > Soil > Unclassified | place: USA: Madison, Wisconsin...
AGGTGTGCGCGCTTCAACTTCTGACTCGCCGTGTCTGTCTGAGCGCAGTGAACGCAGCGAGTTACACGGCGCAGGCCGGCTTCGCGAGCACCGCAGGGAAGCCCCGAAGGGGCCGGCGCAGTGAAGGCCGCCGGCGGGCAGCGCAGGCCGGGCGGCCTCCCCAAGAGCAGCAGCGCCCCGGCAGCCTCCTCAAAGGTAGCGCCCAGGTACAAGCGCCGCGCCCGCGCATCCGCACCCCAAGGAACACTTTATGCATGCCGCACCGCACCATCGACTTGGCGACAGGAGCGTGCCCCATGTTGGACAAGACCCAGACCCAGTTCTCGCATGTGAAGCCTGGTGATACGCAATTCACCGGCGGCGGCCTCAGGGATTTCTTCCTCTACCGCGACCTCGGCATCGCCCAGGCCACCAACGGCAAGGTCATTGCGCACCTCGTCAGGGCCAATCTGCCCCCGGAAGAGGGCACCGGCTGGCACCGTCATGAGGCGGATTTCCAGATCGTCATCATGATGAAGGGCTGGGCCCGATTCATGTACGAAGACAAGGAAGCGCTCGTCGAAGCCGGGGACGTGGTGCATCAGCGCCCCGGCATCCGGCACTACCTGTTCGACTACTCCCCCGACATGGAGTACCTCGAGATCGTCTCGCCCGCCGACTTCAAGAGCATCGACGTCGAGCCGGCCGCGGCGGTGCCCGCGGCAACGCCCTGGCCCGCGGCCGGCTGAATGCCTAATGCGGCCGCCGCGGCGGCTTTTCCAGCTTGTCGCGCCGCACCGCCTCGTCTTCCATCAGTTCGAACCACATCGCGTTGAGCACGGCAAAGGCCGCCGCCAGCGGCAGGCCGAGAATCCAGGCGAAATACCACATGTCGATGCTCCCTCGGGTTCAGTAGGCGTGGTCGCGGCCCTGCGCGATATCGTCGGCGTTGACCTTCCCGCGCAGGATCGAATAGACCCAGCTCGTGTAGGCCAGGATGATCGGCAGGAAGATGATGACGCACACCAGCATGATGAACAGCGTCATGTGGCTCGATGAAGAGTCCCATACCGTCAGGCTCACGCGCGGATCGATCGACGACGGCAGGATCATCGGGAACATCGACACGCCCACGCTCAGCACGATCCCGGCGATGCCCAGCCCGCTCATGATCAGCGCCAGCAGCGGCTTGCGCGCCAGCAGCAGCACCCACGCCAGCGCGGCGCCGGCCAGGCCCACCAGCGGCACCAGGTAGAGCGCCGGATAGGACGCATAGTTGGCAAACCATGCGCCCGCGTGCGCCTCCACCGTCTTGGCCAATGGGTTCGACGGACCGGTCGTGATCACTTCGCTGGTGATGCGGTAGCCGCCGATGAACATGTACAGCAGCACCCCGCCCAGCAGGTAGAGCACGATGGTCAACAGCGCCGCGGTGCTGCCGAAGCGGCGCGCCCGCTCGGCCACGGCGCCCTCGGTCTTGAGCAGCACCCAGGCGCCGCCGTGCATCACCAGCATGGCGACGGACAGCAGGCCGCACAGCAGCGCGTACGGGTTGAGCAGCCCGAAGAAGCTGCCCGTGTAGTGGATCTGCATGTCGTCCTCGAGACGGAACGGCACGCCCTGCAGCACGTTGCCCACGGCCACGCCGCAGATCAGCGCCGGCACGAAGCCGCAGAAGAACAGCACCCAGTCCCAGCGCGTGCGCCACGCGGGGTCTTCGTTCTTGCTGCGGAACTTGAACGCCACCGGCCGCAGGATCAGGGCCGACAGGATGACGAACATCGCCAGGTAGAAGCCCGAGAACGAGACGGCGTACAGGTGGGGCCAGGCCGCGAAGATGGCGCCGCCCCCGAGGATCAGCCAGACCTGGTTGCCTTCCCAGACCGGGCCGACGGTGTTGATCACCACGCGCCGCTCCAGGTCGTTGCGGCCGACGAACGGCAGCAGCATGTTGGTGCCCAGGTCGAAGCCGTCCATCACCGCGAATCCCGTCAGCAGGATGCCGAGGAGCAGCCACCAGATCAGGCGCAGCACGTCGTAGGAGATGAGTTCATGCAGGATCATTTTTTTTCCTTGTTTCGCTCATTCGGCGCCGACCGGCACGCTGGGAGGCATGTGCCCGCGGCGCCGCGCGTCGGCCACCGTCTCCGGGCGCAGTTCGGGGCCCTTGCGGATTGCCTTGAGCAAGAGCTTCCACTCGATGATCAGCAGCACCGTATAGAGCAGCGTGAAGATCACGAGCGTCAGCAGCACCGTGCCGGCACCCAGGTTCGACACCGCCACTGCCGTCGGCAGGACACCCTCGATCACCCAGGGCTGGCGCCCCAGCTCGGCGACGATCCATCCGCACTCCGCGGCCAGGAACGGCAGGGGGATGCTCCACAGCGCCACCTTCAGCAGCCAGCGGTGCCGGTCCAGCGTGCGGCGCGCCGACAGCACGAAGAAGGTGAAGGTCAACAGGATGAAGAAGATGCCCAGGCCGACCATCACGCGGAACGACCAGTACAGCGGCGCCACGGGCGGCAGGGTGTCCCGGGCCGCCTGCCGGATCTGCTCGGGCGTTGCCTGGCGCGGGTCGTCGACGTAGCGCTTGAGCAGCAGTGCGTAGCCCATGTCCGCGCCGTGGTCCTCGAAAGCCTTGCGCGCATCGTCGGGGATGGCGGCGCTGCGGCCGGCCGCACGGATCTTCTGCAGCGCGTCGTATGCCTTGATCCCGTTGGTGATGCGCACCTCGGCGCGCTTGATCAGTTCGTCGATGCCCGGAATCACCGTGGTCAGCGAGCGCGTGCCGATCAGGCCCATCACCCATGGAACATGCACGGCGAAGTGCGTCTCGCGCGCGGCCTGGTCCGGAAAGCCGAAGGCGGTGAACGCGGCCGGCGCCGGCTCGGTTTCCCACATCGCCTCGATGGCGGCCAGCTTCATCTTCTGGTGCTCGGTGGAGAGGTAGCCGCTTTCATCGCCCAGCACCACCACCGACAGCGAGGCGGCCAGCCCGAACGATGCGGCCACGGTCATCGAGCGCTTGGCCAGCTCGATGTGGCGACCCTTGAGCAGGTACCAGGCCGAGACGCCGAGCACGAAGATGGCCGCCACCGTGTAGCCGGCGGACACGGTGTGCACGAACTTGGCCTGCGCCACCGGGTTGGTCAGGACCTCGGCGAAGTTGTCCACCTCCATGCGCAACGTCTGCGGATTGAAGACCGAGCCGACCGGGTTCTGCATCCAGCCGTTGGCAATCAGGATCCACAGGGCCGAGAAGTTCGAGCCCAGCGCCACGGCCCACGTGGCGATCAGGTGTCCGACCTTGGACATGCGCTCCCAGCCGAAGAAGAACAGGCCCACGAACGTGGCTTCGAGGAAGAAGGCCATCAGCCCTTCGATGGCCAGCGGGGCGCCGAAGATGTCGCCGACATAGTGGCTGTAGTAGGACCAGTTCATGCCGAACTGGAACTCCATCACCACGCCGGTGGCCACGCCCATGGCGAAGTTGATGCCGAACAGCACGCCCCAGAACTTCGTCATGTCGCGCCATATCGGGCGACCGGTCATGACGTACACCGTCTCCATGATCGCCAGGATGATCGACAGGCCCAGCGTGAGCGGCACGAACAGGAAGTGATAGAGCGCAGTGAGCGCGAATTGCAAGCGTGACAGTGCGACGATGTCCAGATCCATGGCTCTTCCTTTCTTGTGGTTTCTTGTAGCCGACCCTCAGCCCTCGTTCCCTTCAGTCCCGCCTCAGCGATGCGAGCAGCGATTCGAACGCCGGTGTTCCCCGTATCGCCTCCTCGACGAGACATCCGTCCTGCACGCGCAGCAGCCGGTCGGCCAGCGCAGCCTCGCGCCGCAAGTGGGTCGCGATCACGAGACTGCGTCCCTGCGCCAGCCCTTGCAGGCGCCGCAGGACATCGTGCGCAACGCGAGTGTCCAATGCTTCGGTCGGCTCGTCCAGTAGCCACAGGGCACAGTCGCGCAGCAGGAGACGGGCCAGCGCCAGCCGCCGGGCCTGGCCGCCGGACAGGCCGAGGCCGCCTTCGCCCAGGCGGGCATCGAGGCCGCCGGGCAACTCGCGAACGTCCGCCGCAAGGCCGGCCGCGTCAAGGGCCCACCAAAGCCGGGCATCGTCGGCGCCGGGCGCGGCCAGCAGCAGGTTGTCGCGCAGCGTGTCCTGGAACAACTCGGTGCGCTGCGTGAGCCAGCTCGCCGGCAGCGCGTGCACGCTGCCCGAGAGCGCCGTCACCTCGCCGGCCACCGCGGCCAGCAGCGTGGACTTGCCCGCGCCGCTGCGGCCGACCAGTGCCACGCGTTCGCCGGGCGCCACGCGCAGGTCGATCGCCTTCAGCGCCGGGCACGCGCTGCCTGCATGCGTCACGCTCATGCCCGAGATCAGGACCGTGGTGCCGCCCGGCGGGGCCGACACCGCGCAAGCATCGCCCGCATCGGACAGGCGTGGCGCGATGCGCCGCACGGCCAGGAGGCTGCGCCCCAGTTCCATCGCGCCACGTCGCAAGCCCGCCAGCGGCTCGGTCGAGCCGACGGCCAGCAGCACCAGCAGTGCCGCCGCAGGAACGCTCATGCCGCGCGCATCGACCATCCAGGCGGCCGCCAGCAGCACGCCGGCGAGCACCACGGCGCCCAGCGCGCCGTAGGCCAGGACGGCACGCGCCTCCAGACCCTGCAGCTCGGCCTCGCTGCGTGCCAGCCGCTGGTCGGCGCGTTCGAACGCTTCGCATTGGCGCTGCAGGTGCCCGGCCATCACGAGTTCGGCCTGGCCCGCCAGCAGGTCCACGGTGCTCGCGCGCAGGCGCTCCAGGTGCAGTGCGCGGCGCATGGACAGGTGCCGCGCGCGCCACCCGGTCCACAGCGCAATTCCCCATCCTGCCGCCAGCAGAAGTGCCGCGAGCAGCAACGCGAACCACATGTCGAAGAAGGCCATCACCAGCCCGGCCATCAGCGCCGCGCCCGCCGCGCTCAATGCCGGCACGGTGACCCGCAGGTAGAGCGACTCCAGGGCATCGATGTCGCCCGTCAATCGGTACAGCAGCCGTGCCGGCCGTGCCAGCAGGCGGCGCGCCGCGCGAGGCCGGGCCCAGCCCAGGAACAGCCGCTCGCGCAGCGCCGCGCTCACGCCCAGCGTGGCCTCGTGCGTCACCAGCCGTTCGCCGTAGCGTGATGCGGTGCGCCCGATCGCCAGCAGTCGGATGGCCGCCGACGGCATGAACACATCGAAGGCCATCGCGCTCGCGACCTGCATGCCGGCCAACGCGGTGGCCGCGATGAACCAGCCCGACAGGCCGAGCAGCGCCATGCCCATCAGCACCGTGGTGGCCGCCAGTCCGGCGCCCAGGGCGAGCATGGCCGGCCGCGCCGACATGTAGAGCCTGGCCACGGCACCCAGCTCGCGCTGCAGCCCGCCCTCTCGCCGCGCCGGAGGGGCCGATGCCTTCAACACCGCCGCAAGCGCCTCGCCGTCGATCTGCCGTGCGCTCATTGGATGCACATGGCGCCGGCGCCATCGGAAGGTTGCAGGTGGACCACCCTGTCCATGCGCGCGGCCAGCAGCGGGTCGTGCGTGGCGACGATCAGGGTGCGCCCCACGGCCAGCTTCAGCAGCAGGTCGCCGACCTGCAGGGCGGTCTCGCTGTCCAGGTGCGCCGTGGGCTCGTCCAGCAGCAGCAGGTCGGCCCGGCGCGCACGCAAAGCCAGCCGTGCCAGCGCCAGGCGTGCCAGCTCACCCCCGGACAGGCCGGCACCGCCCTCCCCCAATGCCGCCGCCGGATGGGCCTGTGCCACCGAATCGAGACCGGCAAGCGACAGCGCGTCGACCGTGTGGTCGAGCCGCGGCAGGGGATCGCCCGGCACCAGGTTGGCACGGATCGAGCCGGCAAATACATGCGGCTTCTGCCCCATCCAGCCGATCCGGTCGCGGACCCGCGCGGCCCCTTCGTCGTCGAGGAGCGCGCCGCCGATCTCGATCTGCCCGGCCCGCACCGGCAGCAGGCCCGCCAGCAAGGCCAGCACGGTGCTCTTGCCGCATCCGCTGGCGCCGAACAGCGCCACCCGTTCGCCGGGCGCCACGTCCAGCGCGAAGGCCTCGGCGCCTGCATGCAAGCGCGGCCCGTCGCCGTCATGGAGGCGCAAGCCGCGCACGGACACCGCCGGCGGGCCACCCGAGGCCATCGGCTCGGCCGATACGCCGCCGGCCAGTGGTTGCCCGGCACCGGGCAGCGCCAGGCCCGGCCGCGTGAGTTGCGCCACCGCCTGCAACGCCGCCTCGCCGGCGGCACGGTCGTGCCAGGCGGCGGACAGGTCGCGCAGCGGCTCGAAGAATGCGGGCGCCAGCATCAGCACGAACAGGCTCTCGCCCAGCGTCAGCCGCCCCCGCCATGCACCGAATTCCAGTTGACCGAGCAGATGGAAGCCCACGTACACGGCGACCATCGCAACGCCGAGCGCGGCAAAGAGCTCCAGTACGGCCGATGACAGGAACGCGATCCGCAACACCGCCATGGTGCGTTGGCGCAGTGCCTGCGCATTGGTACGCAGCCGCTGCGCCGTGATCCGGACTGCGCCAAGGCCACGCAATGTCTCGAGGCCGCGCAGGCGATCGAGCAGGAAGGCGTTCATGCCGCCCTGTTCGAGCAACTGTTCGCGGCTCGCCGCCTGGGCCCGCCAGCCGACGATGGCCATGAACATCGGAATGAGCGGGGCCGCCAGCAGCAGCACCAGCGCCGCAACCCACGAACAGGCCGCCACCGCCGCGAGCATGACCGGCGGGACCAGCATCACCCGCCAACGCGCGGGCTGGTAGCGCAGCAGGAAGGCCATCAGCAGTTCGGCCTGCTCGGCCAGCACGCTCGCGGCCAGGCCGGAAGCCGGGCGGCCTCGGTCCAGCGGCGATCGCGCCACCAGGGCGCGGCAGGTTTGCGCGCGCAGGTCGCCCAATGCAGCGCGTGCCTGGCCGAACAAGCGGCGTGCGCCGTCGGCGTCAGCCAGCGCGCGCGCCAGGCCAAGCAACAGCACGCCCAGGATCGGCGCGACGAGGTCCTCGAACCCGCGGCCATCGGCCATGCGCTGGACCGTCAACGCAACAAGCGCGGCCTGCGGAATCCACAACAGCGATGCCAGCACTTGCAGCAGCGCGCCGGCCTGCGGGCGGCTGGCCATGCCACGCAGGCGCTGTTCGACGCTGGGCTCGCCGTGCATTCCGGTATCAGTGCCTCGCGCAATGACGTGGACTCATGATGCGCACCGGCATGGCAGGACGGACCCGACGCCGGCAACCTCCTTCACAATGCGTTTTGTTGGCGCATCATGCCCGCGTTTTCGCATCCGCCGACGCTTACCCGACCAGCGCCGTTTGACATGAACACACTGTCCCGTCACCTGAAGATCGCATTGCCGCTCGCATTGGCCGCGTCTGCGGCACAGGCTCATCCAGGCCACGCCGCCGGGCTGGCCGGAGGCCTTTTGCACCCGTTGCTCGGCCCGGACCACCTGATGGCCATGGTCTGCGTGGGCATCGTCAGCGTGCAGCTCGGGGGCGCCAGCATCTGGCGCGTGCCAGCCGCCTTCGTTGCGGCAATGATCATCGGCGGCGCGGCCGGCTTCGCATGGGCGGGCGCGCATTTCGCCGAAGCCGGCATCGCCCTGTCGCTCGTCGCGCTGGGCTCTGCCATCGCCTTGCGCAAGCGCATGCCGCATGCGCTGGTCATGGCCTGCGTGGGCGCGTTCGGCTTCTGCCACGGCTACGCGCACGGGGTGGAGATTCCCGAGGCGGCCAGCCCGTGGCTCTACACGGCGGGGTTCGTCGCCAGCACGTGCGCGTTGCACGTGGCGGGCATCGGCCTGGGCTGGCTGGGCGCCCGCGGCACCACCGCCCGCGTCATGCTGCGCGCCAGCGGCGTGGCGGTGGGCGTGCTGGGCCTGGTCTACCTGGGCGGCATCGCCACGACCGCCGCCTGACCCAGTCTCAGAGCTTCAGGCGCTGCCTGGCGGCGACGTATTCGGCCTTGAGCTTTTCCACGAACGCGGCGGCACCGGTCACCTCGGTGATCGCGCCGATGCCCTGCCCCGAGCCCCAGATGTCCTTCCAGGCCTTCTTGGCGCCGCCTTCGCCGCCGAAGTTCATCGTCTTGACATCGCCTTGAGGCAGGTTGGCCGGATCCATGCCGGCCGCGACGATCGACGGCGCAAGGTAGTTGCCGTGCACGCCGGTGAACAGGTTCGAGTACACGATGTCGTCGGAGGTGCCCTCGACGATGGCGCGCTTGTACTCCTCGCTGGCGCGCGCCTCGTGCGTGGCAATGAAGGCCGTCCCGATATAGGCGAAGTCTGCGCCCATGGCCTGCGCCGCCAGCACCGCGCCGCCGGTGGCGATCGAGCCCGACAGGGCCAGCGGGCCGTCGAACCACTGGCGGATCTCGTGGATCAGCGCAAACGGGCTCTTCACGCCCGCGTGGCCGCCGGCACCGGCTGCCACGGCGATGATGCCGTCGGCGCCCTTCTCGATCGCCTTGCGGGCGAACTTGTCGTTGATGACGTCATGCAGCGTCACGCCGCCATAGCTGTGCACGGCCTGGTTGACGTCCTCGCGTGCGCCCAGCGACGTGATGATGATCGGCACCTTGTACTTCTTCACCATCTCCATGTCGTGCTCGAGCCGGTCATTGCTCTTGTGCACGATCTGGTTGATGGCGAACGGTGCGGCCGGCCTGTCCGGATTGGCCTTGTTGTAGGCGGCCAGTTCCTCGGTGATCTCGGCCAGCCACTCGTCGAGCTGCGACGCGGGCCGTGCATTGAGCGCCGGCATGGCGCCCACCACGCCCGCCTTGCACTGCGCGACGACGAGCTTCGGGTTGCTGATGATGAACAGCGGCGAGCCGATGACGGGCATCGGCAGGTTCTGCAGGACGGGGGGCAGTTTGGACATCGGGTCTCTCGTGTTCGCGGGATCAGAAGGCATCGAGCGCCATCGCGATGGTGCTGTCGGCGCCGGCGACGATGCTGTCGGCGGTGGCCGGCACGGCGTTGAGCACGTGCTCGGCAAAGAAGCGGGCCGTGACGATCTTGGCCTGCATGAACGGTACGTCGTGACCCTTGGCGGCCAGCCCGGTCGCCACCAGCAGCGAGCGCGCCAGCTGCCAGCCGGCCACGAGGCGGCCGGCCATCAGCAGGTAAGGCACGCTGCCGGCGAACACCGCGTTGGGCGACGACTTCATCGTGCCCGTCATGAAATCGACCACGCGAACGAACGCCTCGCGGGCTGCCGCAAGGCGCACCGCCACGGCCTTGGCCTCGTCGCTGCCGAGTTCCACGAGTTCGCCTTCGGTCTTCTCGATCTGCGCGGCGATCGCCTTGGCCACCTGGCCGCCATCGCGCAGTGTCTTGCGCCCGACCAGGTCGTTCGCCTGGATGGCGGTGGTGCCCTCGTAGATGGTCAGGATCTTGGCATCGCGCAGGTACTGGGCCGCGCCCGTTTCCTCGATGAAGCCCATGCCGCCGTGCACCTGCACGCCCAGCGATGCCACCTCGAGGCTCATCTCGGTGCTGTAGCCCTTGACCAGCGGCACCATGAATTCGTAGAAGGCCTGGTTCTGCTTGCGCACGTCGGCGTCCGCATGATGGTGCGCCGCGTCGTAGGCGGCCGCGGCCACGGCGGCCATGGCGCGGCAGCCCTCGGTCTGCGCACGCATCGTCATCAGCATGCGGCGGATGTCCGGGTGATGGATGATCGGCGCGCTGCCGGCCACCGAGCCGTCCACCGGGCGGCTCTGCACGCGCTCGCGCGCATAGGCCACGGCCTGCTGGTAGGCGCGCTCGGCGATCGCGATGCCCTGCATGCCGACGGCGAAGCGCGCCGCGTTCATCATGATGAACATGTACTCCAGCCCGCGGTTCTCCTCGCCGACCAGGTAGCCCACGGCGCCGCCGTTGTCGCCGTACTGCAGCACCGCCGTGGGCGACGCCTTGATGCCCAGCTTGTGCTCGATGCTCACGCAGAACACGTCGTTGCGCGCACCCAGGCTGCCGTCCTTGTTCACCAGGAACTTCGGCACGACGAACAGGCTGATGCCCTTCACGCCTTCCGGGGCCCCGGCCACGCGGGCCAGCACCAGGTGCACGATGTTCTCGGCCATGTCGTGCTCGCCGTAGGTGATGAATATCTTGGTGCCGAACACCTTGTACGTGCCGTCCGCCTGGCGCTCGGCCCGGCTGCGCACCAGCGCCAGGTCGCTGCCGGCCTGCGGCTCGGTCAGGTTCATGGTGCCGGTCCATTGGCCGCTGACCAGCTTCTCGAGATAGGTGGCCTTGAGCTCGTCCGAGCCGGCGGTCAGCAGCGCCTCGATCGCCCCGTCCGAGAGCAGCGGGCACAGCGCGAAGCTCATGTTGGCCGAATTGAGCATCTCCGTGCAGGCCGCCCCAATGGTCTTGGGCAGGCCCTGCCCCCCGAACTCGGCGGGCTGCTGCAGGCCCTGCCAGCCGCCGGCCGCGTACTGGGCATATGCCTCCTTGAAGCCGGGGGTGGTGCTGACCACGCCGTCCTTGAGCGACGAAGGATGGCGGTCGCCCTCGACGTTCAGCGGCGCGATCACGTCCTGGTTCAGACGGGCGCATTCCTCCAGCACGGCCTGCGCCGTCTCGAGGCCGGCGTCCGCGAACGGCGGCAGCTTGGCCACTTCATCGATACGGGCCAGGTGCTCGATGTCGAACAGCATGTCCTTGAGCGGGGCGGTGTAGCTCATTGTTCTCTCCTGAGATGCAAAAAAACGCGAAAAAAAGGGCATCCGACGATGCCCCTTTCTTGTTGAAGGCGCGTGTCCTACAGCGCCTTGACCAGTTCCGGCACGGCCGTGAAAAGGTCGGCCACGAGGCCGTAGTCGGCCACCGAGAAGATCGGTGCTTCTTCGTCCTTGTTGATCGCCACGATCACCTTGGAGTCCTTCATGCCGGCCAGATGCTGGATGGCCCCGGAGATGCCCGCGGCGATGTACAGCTGCGGCGCGACGATCTTGCCGGTCTGGCCGACCTGCCAGTCGTTGGGCGCATAGCCCGCGTCCACCGCCGCGCGCGAGGCGCCCAGGCCGGCGCCCAGCTTGTCGGCCAGGGGAGCCATGACTTCCTGGAACTTCTCCGCGCTGCCCAGGGCGCGGCCGCCGGAGACGATGATCTTGGCTGCCGTCAGTTCGGGCCGCTCACTCTTCGTGACCTCGCGGCCGACGAAGCTGCTCTTGCCGCTGTCGGCCACGCCCTCGGCGTTCTCCACCGAGGCGCTGCCGCCTTCGGCCGCCGCGGCATCGAAGCCGGTGGTGCGCACCGTCAGCACCTTGATCTTGTCGCTGCTCTGCACGGTCGCGATGGCGTTGCCCGCGTAGATCGGGCGCTCGAAGGTGTCGGCGCTGTCGACCTTGGTGATGTCGCTGATCTGCGCAACGTCGAGCTTGGCGGCCACGCGCGGGGCGACGTTCTTGCCGCTGGCCGTGGCCGGGAACAGGATGTGGCTGTAGTTGCCGGCGATGGCCAGCACCTGCGCGGCCACGTTCTCGGCCAGGTTCTCGGCGAGCGAAGCGCTGTCGGCGGCGATCACCTTGGCCACGCCGGCGATCTTGGCGGCGGCCGCAGCGGCCTCGGCGGCATTGGCGCCGGCCACCAGGATGTGCACGTCGCCGCTGCCGCAGGCGATGGCGGCGGTGACGGTGTTGAGGGTCGCCGGCTTGACGGTGGCGTGGTCGTGTTCAGCAATAACGAGTACGGTCATGTCGCGGTTCCCTTAGATTACCTTCGCTTCGGTCTTGAGCTTGTCCACCAGCGTGGCGACGTCCGGCACCTTGATGCCGGCGCCGCGCTTCGGGGGCTCGGCCACCTTGAGCGTCTTCAGGCGCGGGGCCACGTCCACGCCGAGTTCGTCGGGCTTGAAGGTGTCCAGCTGCTTCTTCTTGGCCTTCATGATGTTGGGCAGCGTCACGTAGCGCGGCTCGTTCAGGCGCAGGTCGGTGGTGATGACCGCCGGCAGCGACAGCCTCAGCGTTTCCAGGCCGCCGTCCACTTCGCGCGTGACGCTGACCTTGTCGCCCGCCACTTCGACCTTCGAGGCGAAGGTGGCCTGGGGCAGGTCGGCCAGGGCGGCGAGCATCTGGCCGGTCTGGTTGGCGTCGTCGTCGATCGCCTGCTTGCCCAGGATGACGAGTTGCGGCTGCTCCTTGTCCACCAGGGCCTTGAGCAGCTTGGCAACCGCCAGGGGCTGCAGTTCTTCGCTGGTCTCGACCAGGATGCCGCGGTCGGCACCGATGGCCATCGCGGTACGCAGGGTTTCCTGGCACTTGGCCTCGCCGCAGGACACCGCGATCACTTCGGTCACCACGCCCTTTTCCTTCAGACGCACGGCCTCTTCGACGGCGATCTCGTCGAAGGGGTTCATGCTCATCTTGACGTTGGCGATATCCACGCCCGTGCCGTCACTCTTGACGCGGACCTTGACGTTGTAATCGACGACCCGCTTGACGGGGACAAGAACCTTCATTGGGATGACTCCATGAATAGTGAAACCTGGGGAGAAGAGTGTGAGCCGGCCATTTTAGGACGGCGACTTCCGAGCACCTGTTCATTTCGGTCAGCGCCCCCGGCGGGCGATCGATGAATAAACGAACGGTCGTGCTTTTTTTGAGGGATTATAGGTGACCAAAGTGCGTTCGGCCAGCCTGCTCGCGCCGGCACGGTAAGAAAACGATACGTGCGCCGTCGGCGCGGCCCGCTCAGACGTCGGCCAGCACGCGCAGATGCTGCTCGACGCTGTCGGCCAGCGCATCGAGGTTGTAGCCGCCCTCGAGCATCGAGACGATGCGTCCGTCGGCGAAACGCCGGGCCACGTCGCGAATTCGGCTGGTGATCCAGTAGTAGTCGTTCGCGGTCATGCCCAACTGGCCGAGGTCGTCCTCGCGGTGGGCGTCGAAGCCGGCGCTCACGAAGATCATCTGCGGCTTGAAGTCCTCCAGCCGGGGCACCCACATCATCTCGACGATCTCGCGGATCTCCATGCCCCGCGTATAGGCCGGCACCGGCACGTTCATCATGTTGGACGCCGGTTGCTCGGTGCCGCTGAACGGATAGAAGGGATGCTGGAAGATGCCGACCATCAGCACCCGCGGATCGTTGGCCAGAATGTCCTCGGTGCCGTTGCCGTGGTGCACGTCGAAATCGACCACCGCCACGCGCGACAGGCCGTGCACCTCCAGCGCATGGCGCACGCCGATCGCGACGTTGTTGAAGAAACAAAAGCCCATCGCCTTGTCGTGGCAGGCATGGTGGCCGGGCGGGCGCACCGCGCAGAAGGCGTTCTCGAGCTGCCCGCCGATGACCGCATCGGTGGCTGCCACCGCGGCGCCCGCCGCGCGGCGCGCGGCCAGCATCGTGAAGCTATTCATCGAGGTGTCGGGATCGATCTGTGCGTGGTCCGGCCCGCCCGCCGGCGCGTCGGCCACCAGGCGCTGACCGAGGGCCTGCAGATGCTCGACGTGCCCGGCCGTGTGGGCCAGGCGCAGTTGCTCCATCGTGGCCAGGGGAATGTCTTCCTGGCGCTCGAGCGCGTCGCCGACGCCGCTGGAGAGCAGGCGGTCCTCGATGGCGTCGAGCCGCCCGGGGCATTCCGGGTGTCCCTGCCCCATCTCGTGCTTCCAGAAGTCACGGTGAATGAAGTAGCCCGTCTTGCCCATGGTGTCTCGTGGTACAGGTCAAGGGGGCCCCGCCGAGGGTTATTTGACCTTCAGGTATCGTTTGCAGATGGATACAAAAATGGACGTCGCGGCCAAGCTCGCGAGCCTCCTGAATCAGCTTAACACGGTGATCGTGGGCAAACAGGCCCAGGTGCGCGACTGCGTGGCCTGCCTGCTGGCGGGCGGGCATCTCCTGATCGAGGACGTTCCGGGAGTTGGCAAGACTACCCTGGCCCATGCGCTGGCCCACACGTTCGGGCTGCAGTTCTCGCGAGTTCAGTTCACCGCAGACCTGATGCCGGGCGACCTGTCCGGCGTGGCCGTGTACGACCGCACCCAGCAAAGCTTCGTGTTCCACCCGGGGCCGGTCTTCACCCAGGTCCTGCTGGCCGACGAGATCAACCGCGCCAGCCCCAAGACCCAGAGCGCGCTGCTCGAGGCCATGGAAGAGCGACAGGTGAGCATCGAAGGCGAGACGCGCGCGCTGCCCTCGCCGTTCTTCGTCATCGCCACCCAGAACCCGCACGACCAGCTGGGCACCTTCGCCCTGCCCGAGTCGCAGCTCGACCGCTTCCTGATGCGCATCTCGCTGGGCTATCCCGACCGCGCCGCCGAGCGCGAGCTGCTGGCCGGCGACGACCGGCGCGACATGCTCGGCCGGCTGCCGGCGCTGCTGACCGCCGGCGAACTGGTGGCATTGCAGCAGCGAGTCCAGCAGGTGCACGCGGCCGAGCCACTGCTCAACTATGTGCAGGACCTGCTCGCGGCAACACGCTCGGGCCGCTGGTTCCTGCAGGGGCTGTCGCCGCGTGCCGGCATCGCCTTGCTGCGCGCGGCCAAGGCGCAGGCGCTGCTGGACAACCGCGACTACGCCGCGCCCGACGACGTGCAGGCGGTGCTGGCGCAGACCATCGCCCACCGGCTGACGCCGGTGGGCGATGCGGGCCGCGGCGCGGTCGAGCAGGTGCGCGCCATGATGGCGGCGACGCCGCTGCCCTGACGCGACAACGGCAGGACCCGATGAACCCCTCGCTGCGCCAGCGGATCGACGGCTGGTTCCTGTCGCGCCGGCCGCCGTCGGACCGGCTGCAGCTGACCCAGCGCAACGTCTACATCGTGCCCACGCGCGCCGGCTGGATGCTGGGCGTGACGGTGCTGGTGCTGCTGGTCGCCTCGATCAACTACCAGCTCAATCTCGGCTACCTGCTCACGTTCCTGCTGGCCGGCAGCGTAGCCGCCGGCATGTACGTCAGCCACGCGACGCTGCGCGGGCTGGCGCTGCACCTGCTGCCCCCGGAGCCGCAGTTCGCCGGCGCCGCCGCGGTGCTGCGCGTCGTGCTCGACAACGACCGCCGCGCGCCGCGCTGGGGCATCGGCATGGCGGTGCGGGGCCCCGGCCGGCTGCAGTGGGCCTGGTGCGACGTGCCCGGGGGCGGCAGCAGCACGATCGAGGTCGCCTTCCGCGCCGAACACCGCGGTCTTCATCCGGCGCCGGCGCTGGTGGTGGAGACGCGGTTTCCGCTCGGCACGTTCCGCGTCTGGTCGCTCTGGCGTCCGGCGGCAAGGGTGCTGGTCTACCCTGCGCCTGAAATCCAGCCGCCGCCGCTGCCCCCGGGCGACCCGGTGGCGGACGCCACGCTTGCGTCCGACGCCCGCGTCGCCCGGACCGGCGAGTACGACGGCGTGCGCGCCTACCGGCGCGGCGACCCGCTCAAGATGGTCGTGTGGAAGAAGGTCGCGCGCGCCATGGCCGCCGGCTCGGACGACCTCTACAGCCGCGAGACGCAGCAGGCCCGGCAGCAGGCCTTGTGGCTGGACGAGGCGCACACCGGCCTGCCCGGGCGCGAGGCCCGGCTCTCGCGCCTGGCGGCGTGGGTGCTGATGGCCGACCGCCTGGGCGTCGACTACGGCTTGCGCGTCGCCGGGCGCCAGGCCGGCCCGGCGCAGGGCGAGGCGCACCGGCGCCAATGCCTGGAGCTGCTCGCCACATGCTGAGCCGCGCCAGCCTGTCCCGCCTGCCGCGCGACGCGCGCGACACGCTGTTCCTGCTCGCCGTCATCGGCGTCATCGTGCTGCCGCAGGTGTCCCGGCTTCCGGTGTGGTGCAGCGCGTTGACCGCCCTCGTGCTGCTCTGGCGCGGCCGGCTCGCCCTGACCGGCCAGCCGCTGCCGGGGCGCGTGTGGCGCATCGGGCTGCTGGTGCTGGCCCTGGGCGCCACCGCGGTCACCCATCGCACGCTGCTCGGGCGCGACGCCGGCGTCACGCTGATCGTGCTGCTGCTGGCCTTCAAGACGCTGGAACTGCGCGCGCGCCGCGATGCCTTCGTCGTGTTCTTCCTGGGCTTCTTCGCGATGCTCACGAACTTCTTCTACTCGCAATCGCTGCCGACGGCCTTCGCCATGCTGGTGGCGCTGCTGGGACTGCTCACCGCGCTGGTCAACGCGCACATGCCGGTCGGCCGCCCGTCGCTGATGCTGGCCGCGCGCATGGCCGGGCGCATGGCGCTGCTGGGCGCGCCGGCGATGGTGGCGCTGTTCGTCCTCTTCCCGCGGGTGGCGCCGCTATGGGGCATGCCCACCGACGCCATGGCGGGCCGCTCCGGCCTCGGTGGGGACATGCGCGTCGGCGCCATCGCCGAGCTGGCCCTGGACGACGGCATTGCCGCGCGCGTGCGCTTCGAGGGCGACCGTCCGCCGCCGCAGCGCGACCTGTACTTCCGCGGGCCGGTGCTGGCTCGCTTCGATGGCCGCGAATGGCGCGCCCTGCCTGGCTACCTGTCGGCCCGGGTGCCGTCCGCGCTCCAGGTGCGCGGCGCCGCGGTCGACTATGAAGTGACGCTCGAGCCGAGCCACCGCCCCTGGCTGCTCACGCTCGACGCCGCGCCCGATGCACCGCAGGGCCCGCCGGATCTGCAGCTGCGCCAGACCCCGGAACTCCAGTGGGTGGCAGGGCAACCGATTCGCGACATGCTGCGCTACCGCGCGCGCAGCTTTCCGCAGTTCGTCAACGGCCCGACGCGGCGAGTGCCCGACCTGGCCATCTACACCCAGCTGCCGCCGCAGAGCAATCCGCGCACGGCCGAGCTGGCGCGGCAGATGCGCGCCGAGCCGACACTGGCCACCGACGATGCCGCCTTCGTGCGCTCGGCCCTGGCGCGGCTGCGCACCGGCGGCTACAGCTACACGCTCGAGCCCGGCACCTACGGCGAACACACCGCCGACGAGTTCTGGTTCGACCGCAAGGCCGGCTTCTGCGAGCACATCGCCTCGGCCTTCGCGGTGCTGATGCGCTCGGCAGACATTCCGGTGCGCATCGTCACGGGCTACCAGGGCGGGGACCTCAACCCGGTGGACGGCTACTGGACGCTGCGCCACCGCGACGCCCACGCCTGGGCCGAGGTCTGGCTCGCCGGCCAGGGCTGGGTGCGAGTGGATCCCACGGGCGCCATCTCGCCCGACCGGGTCGGCGCCTTCCGCCGGCTGAGCGCGCCAGACGGCGTCTTCGCCGGTGCCGTCAACGCGGTCGATCCCACCTTGCTGCAGAACATGCGCGCCGCCTGGGAAGCCGTGAACAACCGCTGGAACCAATGGGTGCTCAACTACACGCAGGGGCGCCAGCTCGACCTGATGCGGCACCTGGGCTTCTCGGCACCGAGTGCGCAGGACCTTGTCCTGCTCCTGCTGGCGCTGGTGATCGCCGCCAGCCTCGGCGCCGCCCTGTGGACCTTGTGGGAGCGCCATCGGCAAGACCCATGGCTGCGCCTGCTCGCGCGCACGCGCCTGCGCCTGCTGCGCGCCGGCCTGGCGCTGCCGGACACCAGTACGCCGCGCGAGATGGCCGCCCGGGTGCGGGCGCACTTCGGTGCGGACGACCGGGCGGCCGCGGCGCTGGCCGACTGGCTGCTGCGACTGGAGGCGCAGCGCTACGCGGCCAGGCCCGAGGCCACGCTCGGCGCGCTGCGAGCCCAGGCGCGGCGCCTGCGCTGGCCCGGCTGAGCGGCCGGCTTCGTGCGTACGTCACGCCGGTCGCAACCGGGTGTGACGTTCGGCGCTCAGCGCGCCCGACGACCGGCACAATGAAGCAATGCGACGCCGAGACCTCACCGCCCTGCCCCTGGCCCTGGCCGCCCTCCAACTGGGCGCACCGCTCGACGCCGGGGCCGCGCCCCGGCGCGCCGCGAAGGTGCGCAGCGAACCCGTCTACTACGCCGGGCGCGACGACGCCATGCAACTGGCCGACGAGATCGCCGTCCGCAACCGGCTCGACCGCGGCTGGACGCGCGACGTCATCGGGCAGGCTCGGTTCCTGCCCAACGTTCCGCCGCTGATGCGCCCGCGCGGCGGCGGCGGCGGACGACGCAACTGGCAGGCCTACCGGCGCCGCTTCGTCGAACCCATCCGCATCGGCGCCGGCACCGACTTCTGGCGCGAGCATGCCGGCACGCTGGCGCGGGCCGAGCGCGACTTCGGCGTGCCGCCGGAGATCGTCGTCGGCATCATCGGCGTCGAGACCATCTACGGCCGCATCATGGGCAACTTCCGCGTGCTCGACGCGCTCGCCACGCTGTCCTTCGACTTTCCGCTGGATCATCCGCGCGCCGACCAGCGCATCGCCTACTTTCGCGGCGAACTCGAAACCTTCCTGTCGGCCGCCAGCCGCCTGGGCGACGACCCGCTCGAGGCGCTCGGCAGCTACGCCGGCGCGACCGGCCTGCCCCAGTTCATGCCCAGCAGCATCGCCAAGTACGCGGTCGACTACGACGGCAACGGCCACATCGACCTGGCCGGCAGCCCGGTCGACGCCATCGGCTCGGTCGCCAGCTACTTCAAGGGCTACGGCTGGCAGGCCGGCTTGCCCTCGATCTATCCGGTCGACCTCGACGAGTCCCGCGCCCGGCTGGACGTGCTGTTGGCGCCGGACATCGTGCCCAGCTTCAGCGCCGACAGCTTCAGCGCGGCCGGTGCCCAACTGCCGCGCGAGGCGCAGCGCTTCGGCGGCCTGCTCGCGCTGATCGAACTGCAGAACGGCAGCGCGCCCTCCACCTACCTGGCCGGCACGCAAAACTTCTACGTCATCACCCGCTACAACTGGAGCAGCTTCTACGCGATGTCGGTGCTCGAACTGGGGCAGGAAGTGGCCGCGGCCATGCGCGGCGCATGACGCAGTCGTTGCCGGCGCGGCTGGCGCTGTTCGCCGTGGCCACGCTGTTCTTTCTGTGGGTGTCGCGCCATGCGCTGCGCAACCCGCGCGCGCACGGGTTCTTCCGCTTCTTCGCATGGGAATGCATCGCGGCGCTGGTGGTGCTCAACGCGCCCCGCTGGGAAGCCGAGCCCTTCTCGCCGCGGCAACTGGTCTCCTGGCTGCTGCTGTTCCTCTCGCCCTGGCTGGCATGGCTCGGCGTTCACGCGCTCAAGGCACGGGGGCAGCCCGACGCGCGCCGCGCGGACGCCGAACTGCTCGCATTCGAGCGCACCACCCGGCTGGTGACGCAAGGCGTATTCCGCCACATCCGCCACCCCATGTACGCCGCCCTGCTCGCCCTGGCCTGGGGCGCCTATCTCAAGGACGTCAGCCCGGCCAGTACCGCACTGGTGGCGCTGTGCAGCCTCATGCTGTTGTTGACCGCGCAGCGCGACGAGGCCGAATGCCTGGCCCATTTCGGCCCCGACTACGCCCAGTACATGCAGCGCAGCAAGCGATTCATTCCCGGCGTGTTCTGAGCAGAAGCCACCAGCGCGTGGCCAGTTCGTCGCCCGACTCCTCCACGCTGCCGAGCAACAGCGCCGGCGCATCCGCGGCGAGCGCCTCGGATTGCGCCAGCCGCCACGTCACAGGCAGGGCCCGGCTGCAGACGCAGGCGCCATCGCCCTGCCAATCCAGCCATCGGCACAGCGTGGCCAGCAGCAGGCTGGGCTGGCTCTGGATGAAGCCGAACGGCAGCGGCATGCCGTCGGGGCTGCGCGCCGCATGCGCCGCCGTTTCATGTGTGGCGCTCTGCGGGCCGCTGCGGCTGGCCACGCGCACGAGCGCGCCTTCTGGCAGCCCGGACAGGCCGGCGGCATCCAGGCAGGCACGCGCGCCATGCAGGCCCAGTTCCGCCCACACGCCCAGGCGTCGCGGCCGTTCGGCCAGTCGCGCGGCCAGCGCCTGGCGCCAGCGGGCATCCGGCGGTGCGGCTTCGAAGGATGCTGCCAGCGACCAGTGCGCGCCGAGAATCCAGGCCGGCGCGGGTGGCGAGACAGATCGAGGCTGGCCGAGGTTCATGTTGGCGCCTCGTCGGACAGGACCCATGCCGCATGACCGCCGCCGATGCCCGCGAACAGAAGCAAGGCATGCCGCACGTGGGCATGCGGTACCTCGGCCAGGCGGGGCGCGAGCAGCGGATCCGGCGCGTAGTCCAACGATGGCCAGGCGCGCGCCGCCAGGCAGCCACTGAGCAAAGCGATCTCCGCCGCGCCGGAGGCGCCCATGGTGTGGCCCAGCGCAGGCTTGAAGGTGACCCAGGCGCAGCGCCCTCGCCCGTGGACGCCCGTCGCGGCAACCTGGTCCAGCACGCGGGCTTCCACCGCATCGTTGGCCGGGCTGCCGACGGCGTGCAGCTTGACCAGCCCGATGTCCGCTGCCGCCACGCCGGCGCGCTGCAACGCCTGCCGGATCGCCTGCGCCAGCGCCCCCGCTTCGATGCCGGCCGGGTTCCCGCCCGCGACCACGTTTGCCCCGCCTGCCAGCCGCCAGCGCGCCGGGGTTGCGCGCAGGCTCAGCGCCGCCACTGCCTCGCCGGGCAGCAGCCCGTTGCGGGCGGCGCCCATCGGTTGTGCAGCGCGTTCGCTGAGCAACTGCATCGCGCCGAATCCGGCCACCGTATAGCGATTGGGCAGTTCCAGTCCGAGCACCAGGGCCTCGTCATGCTCGCCGCCGGCGAGCAGGCCATGCGCGGCCAGCAGGGCCTGGGCCGACGAAGTGCAGGCGTTGCAGACGCTGAAGACCGGCCCGCGCCAGTCGAGCCAGCCGCCCACGGCCTCGGCGAAAGCATGCGGATCGCCGTCCCAGTCGAGGCCGGTCTCGCGCAGGCCGATGTCGAGCGACGACGACGCCACGAAGAGCGGCCCCGCGCGGCGGCCGTCGAGCGCGCCGCTTTGCGCCGCTGCGGCGCAAACCCATGCCCGCGCCTGGGCGAGCCAACCGGCGCCGGCCGCTTCCTTCGGCCAAAGTGCATGGACCGGCCAGTCCAGGTCCGCGTAGCGCCGCATGCGGGGCCTCGTGGCGCTGCGCAGGGCATGCAGCGCGGTCGGCAGGTCCGGTCCGAGGGCGCTCGCCAGGCCGCAGCCATGCAGGTACACAGGCCTCACGTGGCGCCCAGCCTGGCCTGCAGGTGCTGCGCCAGATAGGCCAGCGACTGCAGCGCCTGGCGCGTCTCCTTGCTGTCGGGCATTCGCACGCCGTAGGCCTGCTGCAGCGCCATCGACAGTTGCAGCGCATCGAGCGAATCCAGGTCGAGTCGCGCGTCGGGGCCAAACAGCGGTTCGTCGTCGGCCAGGCCGCCGGGCGGCTCGTCCCGGTCCACCGCCTCGAGCACCACCCGCTTGAGTTCGGCCAGGCCTTGCACGCTGCCGATGTCCTTCATCCCCGTCTCCTGAAAAGCCATGCCGAACACGCGCCGGCAGCCACCGCCAGCAGCAGCAGCCTGATCACCTGCGGCATGACCTGCGCCAGCCCGCCGCCGCGCAGCAGCACGGACAGCAAGGCCTCCAGCCCCCAGTTCATGGGCGACAGGCTGGCCACCCGCTGCATGAACGCGGGCATGACGAAAGTGGGCACCATGATCCCGCCCAGCGCGGCCATCAGCACGTTGAGCGCCGGCCCCAGCGTCGCGGCCTGCCCCGGCGTGCGCACCAACCCGGCCAGCGCCAGCGAAAGGCCCACCGCCGCGGCACTGATGGCGCCGAGCGCGCAGAACAACGCCAGCCAGTCCACGCCGGCCAGGGACAGGGCATCCCCTCCGAGCCAGGGCATCAGCCAGATACCGACGCCGAGCATCAGCAAGACCTGCAGCAGGTTCACCGCCAGGTACGGCAGCGCCTTCGACAGCAGCAGCGTGTGCGGGCGCACGCCCAGGCTGCGCAGCCGCGCCAGCGTGCCATTGGCGCGCTCCTGGATGTACAGGTTGGACAGCGAGGCGACGATGAAGAACATGCCGAACACCAGCCATGCCGGCACGTTCTGCTGCACCGCCGTCGGCCGCACGCCGGGCGCCGCCACCCGCGCGGCGTCGACCAGCGCGGCCACGGACGCATTCGCCGGCGGGGGCAGCGCGCCCGCTTCCAGCATGGCGTGACGCGCCTTCAGCTCGCCGGCGAGACCGAGCAGTTCGGCGCGCAGCGCGTTGAGCAGGTTGCCGTCGATGCCCGGCTCGGCCAGCAGATGGACGCGCGCCTGCGTCGGCAGGCCCAGGGCCCGCAGTTCGTCGGACAGCTGCGCGTCGAGGACGACCACGTACTTCAGCGTGCCCCGGTGCAGCTGGCCGTTCCAGTCGGCCGGCAGGGGCTGGGGCGTGCCGTGCGCGGCCGCCCAGTCGCGCGCCAGCTGGCCGGCCGGCGCGCCGCCGTCGCGGTTGTCTATCGCGTAGGACAGGCTGCGCAGCGGCGGGTCGTAGTAGTCCTGCAGCGCCAGCGACATCACCACGATGAACACCGCCGGCAGCAGGAACAGCGCGGCCAGGCCGTGCACGTCGCGCGAGAGCACCAGCAGTTCCTTGCGGATCAGGGCCAGGAGCATGCTCAGGCCTCGTCACGCAGAGGGCGCCGCGTGAGCGTCATGAACAGGTGCTCTAGGCTGTAGCGGCCGTAGGTGGCCTGCGTGACGCCCAGGCCGCGCGATTCCAGCGCCGCCAGCACGGCCGCCGGCGTGTGGTCCGGCGCCAGCTGCACTGTCCAAAGGCCGCCTGCGATCGGGGCCTGCACGCTCCCGAACGGCAGGAGGTCTTCCTGCGCCAGGCCCGGCGCCGCCAGGCACAGCACGTCGCGCCCGTGGGCAAGGAGTTCGGACAGGCTCCCCTGGCACAGCACCTGGCCGCGGTCGAGGATCAGCGCGCGGTCGGCGATGGCCTCGATCTCCTCCATGTAGTGCGACGTGTAGACCACTGCCGTTCCGGCACGCGCCAGCCGGGCGATGGCCTCGAGGATGAAGGCGCGCGATTGCGGGTCCACGCCCGCGGTCGGCTCGTCCAGGATGAGCAATTCCGGTTCGGCCAGCAAGGCGATCGCCAGGTTCAGGCGCCGCTTGAGGCCGCCCGACAGGCGATCGGCCCGCGACGAGGCAAAGCGCGCCAGTTGCGCGAAATCCATGCAGTCGCGGATGCGCGCCCGCCGCCTCGGCCCCTTCAGCCGCGCGGCGGCAGCGAAGCAGTCCAGGTTTTCCTCCACGCCCAGGGCGCCATAGAACGCATGGTCCTGCGGCGCCACCGCGATGCGCGTGGGCGCGCCGGCGCGCACCTGCGCCAGCGGCACGCCGTCGATCAGCAGGCGCCCGCGCTGCGGTACCAGCGTGCCGGCCAGCAGCGAGATGAGCGTGGTCTTGCCCGCGCCGTTGGGCCCCAGCAGGCCCAGCACGCTGCCGCGCGCGGCGCTCAGGGACACGTCCTGCAGCGCATCGATGGGCGCGCCGGGGTAGCGGTGGGACAGCGCCTCGATGCGCAACATGGGCGTCAAGCCACCGCGGCGCGCAGGTCGCGGAAGAACGACTCCTCGGCGTCGGCCTGTGCGCGCAGCAGGCGAGCCAACGCCGGAGGGTCCAGCGCGTCGCGGCCCTTGACCATGCGCGCGGCCGCCAGCGCCAGGCGGCGCCAGTCGTCGCCGATGGCGGTCAGGCGATCGGACAGCGGCATCAGCTGTGGCATCGCCGCGATCTGCGCTGCCTCCTGGAGGAAAGCGGCATAGACGAAGCGAAAGCCCGCGCCGCCGGTGCCGATCTCTTCCTGCATGCGGACCATGTGGCCGACGAAGTCGAGACTGCCGGCGTCGTCGCGCGGCAGGCGCGCCAGGCGCCCGGCGAGGGTGCGCATGCCGCGCACGCCGACGATGGGCAGTGGCGCCAGCATGCGCCCGGCGGCCTTGCGGATAGCATGCCGCAGCGCTTCGGGCGTGATCTCCTTGCGGCCCACCGATTCGGGGTAATAGAGCAGGCCCTTGGGCGCGAGCATGCCGCGCGCGAAGCGGGCCCGAGAGAGGTCGGGCGCCGGGCAGCGCATGGGCGTCTCGAACACCGGGTCGCTCACCAGGTAGTCCTGCCCTTCCCTGCCGTAGACCAGCAGGTTGTGCGCATTGAAGTGGAAGCGCATGTCCGGCGGGAAGTAAGGCAGCCAGAACACCGACGTCTGCACGCCCACCAGGCGGCCCTGGCCGAGCAGTTCGTCCAGGCGGCGCTCGCCGGCCGCGGGCGCGGAAAAGGTCTCGAAGCGGAATCGCGCCTGCAGCGGCCCGATCATGCCCTTGATGATCGCCTTCGGCGGCATGCGGTAGGCGATCAGCGGCAGGCCCGAGACCTTCACGAAAGGCAGGTAGGCGAAGGACAGCGCACCCGCCAGGCCGAACGCCAGGCTCTCGCTCATCGGCACGCCATGGTGGCGCAGCAGGTTGGCGATGACGCCGCTTTCGCAGTGCGCCGCGTGCTGGTGCTGGAAGTTCAAGGCAAGCCCTTCAGTTGCGCCACCTCCAGGCCCAGCGCCTGTGCATAGCGTGCCAGCAGTGCCGGCGACAGGCGGGCGAAGCGGCCCGGGCGCAGATGCCGGCGCACGCGCCACTGCCACAGGCCGCTGGTCTGCGACAGCAGCGCCACGTCCATGCGACGCTGGTGCATCCAGTACTCCAGCGGCGAGGCCAGGCCGCGCGCCGCGCGCTCACGCGCGGCTTCGGCGCGCGCGAGCAGCACGTCGACGGCATGGCTGGTGACGATCTCTTCGGCTTCCCAGCCGCGTGATGGCACACCGACCAGCCGCCCGCCGGCATCGCGCGCGTACATCAGCTTGCAGTGGCCGCCAAGGGTGGCGTTGCCTTCCTGGGGAACGACGTCGAGGTCCATGTCAATGCCCTGGGCGGGAAGCCGGCTTCACGTCAGGTGGCCTGCATGTGGATGAAACCGCTGGAGAAGCGCCCGCTTTCGGGCACGAACATCAGCAGGCGCTGGCCCTTGCGCACGCGCCCGGAGCGCAGCAGCTCGTCGAGCATGATGAAAGGCGAGGCCGAACCGGTGTTGCCGCGCGTGGCCAGGTTGCTGAACCAGCGCTCGCGCGGGATCGGCAGCCCCGCATCGCGCAGCGCGGGTTCGGCCGATTCGAGAAAGTAGTGCGACGACATGTGCGGCAGGAACCAGTCGATGTCCTGCGCACGCAAGCCGCGCCGCCGCACGATCTCGGCCAGCGGCTCGACCAGCGTGGCGCGCGCGATGTTTTCGTTGAGCAGGCGCACGTCCTGCTTGATGGCGAAGATGGACCGCTCCTGCCACTGCGCCCCGTCGAACCCGGCCCAGCCCTGCAGCCGGCCGCTCTCGTCCTTCTCGGCGCCGCCGTACATGCAAACCGGCAATTCGTGCGCGGCGGACGACAGCTCGACCCAGTCCACCCGCAGCGGCAGCGGCCCGACGGGCTCGCGTTCGAGCAGCACGGCGCCGGCGCCGTCGGACAACATCCAGCGCAGGAAGTCCTTCTCGAACGCGACCTCGGGCCGTTCCTGCAGCTGCGCCACGCGATGTGCCGACTCCGCCTCGAAGTGGCGCGCCATCAGCAGCGGCGAGACCAGCTCGGAGCCGGTGGCCACGGCACGCCGCGCCTCGCCTGCCTTCACCGACAACCAGGCATGCTTGAAGGCCGCCGTTCCGGCCAGGCAGATGCCGGCGCAGGACACCACCTCCAGCCTGGGCCAGCCCAGCTCGCCGTGCACCATCACGCCATGATTGGGCAGCAACTGGTCGGGCACCGACGTGCCGGTGGCCAGGCAATCCACCTGGCCGAGGTCGTCGCCGAGCGCCCGCACCGCCTTCGCGGTGAGCTGGGCGTTGCTCATCGACGCGCGTCCGGTGGCGCGGTCGATGGCGTAGTGGCGGGAAACGATGCCGTTGCTGCGAAGGATGAGCCGGCGTGCGCGCGAAGGCAGGCCGGCGACTCGTCCGAGCAGGTCCTCCATCTCATCGTTCGAAACCGGCGGCAGGGGCAGATGGGCCGCGCTGCGAGTCAGGTAAACATCAATCCCCATACAGGTGGTAGCGCTCCCCGGCGCTGCCCGAAGGCAATTCAAAGTGGGCCTGAATTCTAGACAGGCGATCCCGGAACAAAGGCCGCAGCAGTGCCTGCAGCATCAGGCTCAGAGGCACGAACGTGACAATTAGCGTCAGAAGGAAAAGGAAATAGAGCGCCAGCAATGGCTTGCGCAATGCCGCCCCCGGCGGCCCGACTGCGCGCAGCAGCTTGCCCCACAGGAAGAAGCTGCGCGTGCCTGCCTTCTCGCTCACGTACAGGCGCGCGTCGGCCCGGGCCGCGCCCAGGCCGGCCAGCAGCGGCGCGCTGCCCTGCTCCCGGTCGTGCGCGAGCGCGTCGCGCAAAGCCAGGCCGAAGCGGCGGGTGCCGGCGATCTGCGCCTCGGACAGGCCGGCATCGGGCATGCCCCAGAAGCCCTTCTTGCGGCCGCTCAGCAGCCAGACCGGCGTGGTGACGAAGGTCGCCAGCGTCGGCCCCGGATCGGTCAGCACCACGTGGTCGAGCAGGCGCGCGCCGCTGGCGTGCAGCATGGCCTGGAGCTTCTCGAAAGCCAGCATCCACATGTTGCGGCAGGCCACCACCGCCACCACCGGTTTGCCGCGCAGCAACCGCTGCGCCACCGGGTGCTTGAGAAAGCCGGTGATGGGCAACGAAGGCGCCAGGAACCAGACCTGCCACGGCAGGATGACCAAGTCGAATTCTTCCTCGCCGGTCAGCGACAGCGGCGCCAGCGCCGGCGGCACGCCGTGCGCCGACTCGGGGAAGGCGTCGAAGAACCGCAGGAACGGCCATGGACAGGGGTAGTCAGGCTGCGGCCGCAGCTGTTCCACATGGACCGAGATGGCGGGGTCGGCGCGCAGCGGCTCGAGTATGCGTTCGGTCACGCGGCGCAACTGGCCGGTCTGCGAGTAGTCGATGACCAGCACGCGCTTGACGCGTCCGGCCGAAGGATCAGGATTGGCAGGCAATGGGGGCGACGGAAGGGAGATCGGGTCAGGGACTGTACCCAATCTCCCCGGCACGGCTGCGGCTCAGCGCACCTTGCCTTCCTTCCATGCAGTCAGCAGCTTGTTGTAGTCCACCGTCTCGCCCTTGGGCTTCTCGTTGGCGAGCTTCTTCCAGGGCGCGTGCTGGTCGCTCAGCCACTTCGACGGATCGCTCTTGGCATTGAGCTTGGGCGGGCACTTGGCCATGCCCGCACGCTCGAGCCGCGCCATCACCTGGTCCATCTCCTCGGCCAGGTTGTCCATGGCTTTCTGCGGCGTCTTCTCGCCGGTGACCGCCTCGGCCACGTTCTTCCACCACAGCTGCGCCAGCTTGGGATAGTCGGGCACGTTGGTGCCGGTGGGCGACCAGGCCACGCGCGCCGGGCTGCGGTAGAACTCCACCAGCCCGCCGAGCTTGGGCGCCATGTCGGTCATCGCCTGGCTGCGGATGTCGGACTCGCGGATCGGCGTGAGGCCGACGATGGTCTTCTTCAGCGACGTGGTCTTGGCGGTGATGAACTGCGCATACAGCCAGGCGGCGGCCGTCCTGTTGGCGTCATGGCCGTCGAAGAAGGTCCACGAGCCGACGTCCTGGTAGCCGTTCTGCATGCCCTGCTTCCAGTACGGCCCGTTCGGGCCGGGCGCCATGCGCCACTTGGGCGTGCCGTCGGCATTGACCACCGGCAGGCCGGGCTTGGTCATGTCGGCGGTGAACGCCGTGTACCAGAAGATCTGCTGCGCGATCTGGCCCTGCGCCGGCACCGGCCCGGCCTCGCCGAAGGTCATGCCGGTCGCCTCCTTGGGCGCGTACTTCTTCATCCAGTCGACGTACTTGGTCAGCGCGTAGACGGCGGCCGGCGAGTTGGTGCCGCCCCCGCGCGAGACCGAAGCGCCCACCGGCGTGCACTTGTCGTCCGCCACGCGGATGCCCCACTCGTCGACCGGCAGGCCGTTCGGATTGCCGATGTCGGCCTCGCCGGCCATCGACAGCCAGGCATCGGTGAAGCGCCATCCCAGCGACGGGTCCTTCTTGCCGTAGTCCATGTGGCCGTAGATCGGCTTGCCTTCGGTGGTCTTGACGTCGTCGGTGAAGAACGCGTCGATGTCCTCGTAGGCGCTCCAGTTCAGCGGCACGCCCAGGTCGTAGCCGTACTTGGCCTTGAACTTGTCCTGCAGGTCCTTGCGTGCGAACAGGTCGGCGCGGAACCAGTACAGGTTGGCGAACTGCTGGTCGGGCAACTGGTAGAGCTTGCCGTCGGGCGCGGTGGTGAACTTGGTGCCGATGAAATCCGCCAGGTCCAGCCCCGGGTTGGTGAACTCCTTGCCCTTGCCCGACATGTAGTCGGTCAGGTTCATGATCTTGCCGTAGCGGTAGTGGGTGCCGATCAGGTCGGAGTCGGAGATCCAGCCGTCATAGATCGACCGGCCCGACTGCATCGAAGTCTGCAGCTTCTCGACCACGTCGCCTTCCTGGATCAGGTCGTGCTTGACCTTGATGCCGGTGATTTCCTCGAACGCCCTGGCCAGTGTCTTGGACTCGTACTCGTGCGTGGTGATGGTCTCCGACACCACCGAGATCTCGTTGACGCCGTTGGCCTTGAGCTTGGCCGCCGCATCGATGAACCACTTCATTTCCGCCGCCTGCTGCTCCTTCGACAGGGTGGAGGGCTGGAACTCGCTGTCGATCCACTTCTTCGCCTCGGCCTCGCCCGCCGATGCCGCCTGCGCGGCGCAAAGGGTCGCGGCCAATGCCAGTGCTGTGTAACGCATCCTCATTTGCTTGTCTCCTCGTTGCGCACCGCCCCTGTGTGGTTTCGAACCCGCGGCCCCGGCCCAGGGGCGGCATGAGGGCCGGGACCTGCGTGGAAAAGCGAAGACGTGGCGCGCGGGCTAGCCCTTGCGCATGATCACGCCCAGCACCAGCATCGAGATGGCGAAGCCGATCCAGATGGAAGGTTCGGCCTCCAGCTGCAGCCATTCCTGCAGCCAGCCGGCCAGGCCGACGAAGATCAGGTTGATGTAGGCCGCGCACAGCAGGCCGATGAAGAGCCGATCGCCGCGCGTGGTCTCGATCGGCAGCCAGCCGCGCCGCAGCGTGGTGGGCGAGCGGATCTCCCACACGGTCATGCCCACCAGCAGCACGGCGATGACGCTGAAGAACACGGCCACCGGGGTGGTCCAGACCATCCAGTCAAGCATCGCGATGTCCTTTCGGTCGATTGATCGGGCGGTTGCGCTCATGCGGGAGCCGGCGGCGTGCCGGACCTGCGAAGCAGCGTAGCCCGGGGTCGGTCATACGCGCCCCATGGCGAAGCCCTTGGCGATGTAGTGGCGCACGAACCAGATGACGATCGCGCCGGGCACGATGGTCAGCACCCCGGCCGCCGCCAATGTGGCCCAGTCCATGCCCGATGCGCTGACCGTGCGCGTCATGGTCGCCACGATCGGCTTGGCGTTGACGCTGGTCAGCGTGCGCGCCAGCAGCAGCTCGACCCAGCTGAACATGAAGCAGAAGAATGCCGCCACGCCCACGCCGGCCTTGATCAACGGCAGGAAGATGGTCAGGAAGAAGCGCGGAAAGCTGTAGCCGTCGATGTATGCGGTCTCGTCGATCTCGCGCGGTATTGCGCTCATGAAGCCTTCGAGGATCCAGACCGCCAGCGGCACGTTGAACACGAGGTGCGCCAGCGCCACGCCGATGTGCGTGTCCATCAGGCCCACGGTGGCATAGAGCTGGAAGAACGGCAGCAGGAACACCGCCGGTGGCGTCATGCGGTTGGTCAGCAGCCAGAAGAACACGTGCTTGTCGCCCAGGAAGGTGTAGCGCGAGAACGCATACGCGGCCGGCAGCGCCACGCTCAGCGAGATCACCGTGTTGATCAGCACGTAGATCAGGCTGTTGATGTAGCCCGAGTACCAGGATTCGTCGGTGAAGATGCGCCGGTAGTTCTCCCAGGTGAACTCGGCCGGGAAGAACGAGAAGCTCGACAGGATCTCCCCGTTGGTCTTGAAGCTCATGTTCACCATCCAGTAGATGGGCAGCAGCGCGAAGACCAGGTAGGCCAGCAGGAACAGGTTGCGCTTGCGAAAGCGGCGTGCGTCCGGGTTCATGGCGCCTCCTTCAGGTCTTGCGTGCCCACCCGCTGCATCCAGTTGTAGAGCACGAAGCACAGCAGCAGGATGATCAGGAAGTAGATGAGCGAGAACGCCGCCGCCGGGCCCAGGTCGAACTGGCCGACCGCCTTCTGCGTCAGGTATTGGCTGAGGAAGGTGGTCGCGTTGCCCGGTCCGCCGCCGGTGAGCACGAATGGCTCGGTGTAGATCATGAAGCTGTCCATGAAGCGCAGCAGCACTGCGATCATGAGCACGCCGCGCATCTTCGGCAGCTGGATGTAGCGGAACATCGCGAACCGGCTGGCGCCGTCGATGCGCGCGGCCTGGTAGTAGGCGTCGGGAATCGAGCGCAGGCCGGCGAAGCACAGCAGCGCCACCAGCGGCGTCCAGTGCCACACGTCCATCACCAGCACCGTGAGCCAGGCGTCGCGCGCATTGCCGGTGTAGTTGTAGTCCACCCCGAGCTTTTGCAGCATGTGGCCCAGCAGGCCGATGTCGGCGCGGCCGTAGATCTGCCAGATGGTGCCGACCACGTTCCAGGGAATGAGCAGGGACAGGGCCACGATCACCAGCACCGCCGACGACTTCCAGCCGGTGGCCGGCATCGACAGGGCCAGCGCGATGCCCAGCGGGATCTCCACCACCAGCACCGCCAGCGAGAAGCCGAGCTGGCGCAGCAGCGCCGAGTGCAGTTCCTCGTCGCGCATCACCGAGGCGAACCATTCGGTGCCGACGAACACCCGCCGATCCGGAGAGATGATGTCCTGCACCGAGTAGTTGACTACCGTCATGAGGGGCAGCACGGCCGAGAAAGCCACGCAGACCAGCACCGGCAACACCAGCCACCAGGCTTTCTGGTTGACCGGCTTGAGAATCGCGTTCATGGTTTCTCCTTGGCGCGGCTCAGGCGATGAGCTGCTCGTCGCGGTAGAAGCAGGTGCGCAGGTCGACCACCTGCAGCCACACGCTGTCGCCCAGCGCCGGCAGCGGCGTGCCGGGTGCCAGCCGTGCCTTGAGCACGCCGCCCTGGGCCTGCGCCGTCAGCATGGTGCAGATGCCGATGTCTTGCAGGCGCTGCACCGTCGCGGGCACGGCGCCCGGCCCGTGCGGCGTGGACAGCCGAAGATGCTCGGGCCGGATGCCCACCTTCAGTGCGCCCTCCGGCAACGGCCCCGGCGCCGTCATTTCGACGCCGCCCACCTGCAGGCGGCCGCGGCTGAACTCCGCGGGCAGGAAGTTCATGCCCGGCGAGCCGATGAAATGGCCGACGAAGGTGTGGGCCGGGCGTTCGAACAGCGCCTCCGCGGGGCCGACCTGCACCGCGCGCCCGCGCGACATCACCACCACCTCGTCGGCAAAGGTCAGCGCCTCGACCTGGTCATGCGTGACGTAGATCAGCGTGAGCTTGAGCTCGCGGTGGATCTCCTTGAGCTTGCGCCGCAGCTGCCACTTGAGGTGCGGGTCGATCACGGTCAGCGGCTCGTCGAACAGCACGGCCGAGACGTCCTCGCGCACCAGGCCGCGGCCGAGCGATATCTTCTGCTTGGCATCGGCCGACAGGCCCGAAGCGCGCTGGTTGAGCTGCCCGCCCAGCTCCAGCATGTCGGCGATGCGCGCCACGCGCTCGCGCACGCGCGCGGCCGGCACGCCCCGGTTGCGCAGCGGAAAGGCCAGGTTCTGCGCGACCGTCATGGTGTCGTAGATCACCGGGAACTGGAACACCTGTGCGATGTTGCGCTGCTGCGGCGTCTGCGCAGTCACGTCTCGGCCGTCGAACATCACGGTGCCCTGCGACGGCGTGAGCAACCCCGAGATGACGTTGAGCATGGTGGTCTTGCCGCAGCCCGATGGGCCCAGCAGCGCGTAGGCGCCGCCATCGGCAAAGCTCATCTTCAGCGGCAGCAGCGCGTAGTCGGCGTCTTCCCGCGGATTCGGCCGGTAGGCATGTGCCAGGTCGAGGTCGATGCGGGCCATGCGTCAGCCTCCGTTGTGCCAGTCGGGTGCCAGCACCAGTTCGCCGGCCTGGTCGAACACGTGGACCTGCGCGAGATTGAAGCGCAGTACCAGCGATTCGCCCAGGCCGAAGCGGTGCACCCCGCTGAGTTGCGCCACCAGCTCGCCGGCCGGGCTGTCCAGGTGCATGAAGGTGTCGGACCCCGCGATCTCGGCCAGCGCGATGCGCGCCATCAGTTCGACCTCGCCGCTGCGGGTATCGGCAGGACTGCCCACGCGCAGCGCCGAGGCACGCAGGCCGACCGTCACCGGACCCTGGGCCGCGCCCGGCAGCGCCAGCGGCAGAGCGAGCCCGCCGCCCAGCTGCACGCCCGCGCTGCTGGCCTGGCCCGGCAGCAAGTTCATGGGCGGGTCGCTGAACGCACGGGCGACGCGCAGCGAGCGCGGCGCGTGGAAGACTTCGGCCGTCGGCCCGTACTGCAGCAGCTCGCCGGCGTCGAGCACGGCCGTGTAGCCGCCCAGCAGCAGCGCCTCGCCTGGCTCGGTGGTGGCATAGACCACGGTCGAGTCGCCGGCCGCGAAGATCTGGCCCAGCTCTTCGCGCAGTTCCTCGCGCAGCTTGTAGTCGAGGTTGACCAGGGGTTCGTCCAGCAGCATCAGTGGCGCATTCTTGGCCAGCGCACGGGCCAGCGCCACGCGCTGCTGCTGACCGCCCGACAGTTCGGACGGATAGCGGTCGAGAAAGGCGTCGATGTGCAGCTTCTCGGCCAGTTCGCGCACCCGGTCGTCCACGCGCGGCTCGCGCCGCAGCCGCATCGGCGAGCCGATGTTGCGCGCCACCGTCATCGAGGGATAGTTGATGAACTGCTGGTAGACCATCGCCACGTTGCGCTCGCGCACCGGCGTGCCGGTGACGTCGCGGCCGTCCACGCGCACGCGCCCGGTGGTGGGCGCATCGAGGCCGGCCATGAGCCGCATCAGGGTGGTCTTGCCCGACTGGGTAGCGCCGAGCAGCACCGTCACCGCGCCGGGCCTCGGCGCAATGCTCAACTCGTACAACCAGGTCTGCGCGCCAACTTTCTTCGTGACGCGCTCAAGGCTGAGCTGCAATTGCGTCCTCCTTCCCTCCTGTTCGCGGCGGATTCTCCGCCATCCAGCGCCCGACCTCCGCACAGGCCTCGCGCGGCAGGTGCAGGCCGAGCTTGGAGCGCCGCCAGAGCACGTCCTCGCCGCTGACCGCCCATTCCTGCTGCTGCAGGTAGCGCAGCTCGCTCTCGTACACGCCGGGCGCCACCTGGGCGCCGAGGTCGGACAGCGAACGCGCATCGCCGATCACCTGCCCGATGCGCGCGCCGTACGCCCGCGCCAGCCGACGCGCCAGGGCCTCGCCGAGCCAGGGGTGCCGGCCGTGCAGGGCTTCGACGAAGCGGTCGAAATCGGCATCCGGCCGGCCTGGCGCGCCAATCCAGGCCGACAGGTCGCCGCCGGCCAGGAAGGCGCCCTCGGTCCAGGCCGCACGCGGCTCGCCGAGCATGCGGCCGATGTCGTCGGCGGCGTCCTCGGCCAGCTTGCGGAAGGTGGTGATCTTGCCGCCCCACACGGACAGCAGCGGCGCGCCGTCCGCATTGCTCTCGAGCATGTAGTCGCGTGTGACCGCGGAGGGGTCGCCGGAGGCATCGTCGAGCAGCGGGCGCACGCCCGAATACGTCCAGACCACGTCGGCCGCGCTGATCGGCTTGTCGAAATAGCGGCTGGCCTGCGTGCACAGGTACTCCACCTCGGAGGCCGCGATGCGCGCGGCGCCAGGATCGTCGCCCTCCAGTTCGATGTCGGTCGTGCCGATCAGGGTGAACTTCTCCTGGTAGGGAATGGCGAAGATGATGCGCTTGTCCGGATTCTGGAAGATGTAGGCGTGCCCGTGCGAGAAGACTTGCGGCACCACGATATGGCTGCCCTTGACCAGGCGCAGGCTGCGCGTGGCCAGCGACTCGGCGCCCGCCGGCCGCGCCACCTGGCGCAGGAAGGCTTCGGCCCACGGGCCTGCCGCATTGACCAGCGCACGCGCGCGCACCGTCCGGCGTTCTCCTCCCGCGCTTTCCAGTTCGGCCGTCCAGCCCTGCGCGTCGCGCTGCGCCTGCACGCAGCGCGTGCGCGTCAGGACCTGCGCGCCGCGCTCGCGCGCGTCGATGGCGTTGAGCACCACCAGCCGCGCGTCGTCCACCCAGCCGTCCGAATAGACGAACCCGCGCTTGAACTGCGGCTTGAGCGGCGCGCCCGCCTCGTGCGTGCGCAGGTCGATGCCGCGCGATGCAGGCAGCACCTCGCGCCGCGCCAGGTGGTCGTACATGAACAGGCCGATGCGGATCATCCACGCCGGGCGCATGGCCGGATCGTGCGGCATGACGAAGCGCAGCGGCGACATGATGTGCGGCGCGCTGCGCAGCAGTACCTCGCGCTCCTGCAGCGCCTTGCGCACCAGCGAGAACTCGTAGTACTCCAGGTAGCGCAGGCCGCCGTGGATCAGCTTGGTCGACGCCGACGAGGTGTGCGAGGCCAGGTCGTCCTTCTCCGCCAGCAACACGCGCCAGCCGCGGCCCGCCAGGTCGCGCGCGATGCCGCAGCCGTTGATGCCGCCGCCGACCACCAGCACGTCAAATGTCGCGCCCTCCTCCGGCAGCGAAGACGAGGGCGAGGACAAGGAAGAAGGAACTGCGCTCACTGCGTGCAACCTCGAAGGATCCGTATGAAGGTGAAGGGCCGATCGACGAGCATTTCTGTTCGCGTCGGTTCATTTTGATTCGCTAACTTTCGATTTTGCCTGGAGTTTTCCCTCAGTTGCATTCGGTTTCGTTCGTTTTAAAGTCCAATTGCCGTCTTCCGACTTCATCCGTCCCGCGCGCCGCCATGGCCCTCGCCAATTCGAATCCCCGCCAGATCAACCTGCTCGACACCGTGCGTGCCCGCGGCGCGATCACGGTCGACGAACTGGCCGACATGCTGGGCGTGACCTTGCAGACCGTGCGCCGCGACGTGCAGCGCCTGGCCGACGCCGGCCTGCTGACGCGCTTCCATGGCGGCGTGCGCGTGCCCTCCTCCACCACCGAGAACATCGGCTACCAGCAGCGCGAGAGCCTGCACGCCCTGGGCAAGGCGCGCATCGCCCAGGCGGTGGCGGCCAAAGTGCCGGACGGCTGCTCGCTCATCCTGAACATCGGCACCACCACCGAGGCGGTGGCCAAGGCGCTGCTGCGGCACCGCGGACTGCGCGTCATCACCAACAACCTCAACGTGGCCAACATCCTCACCGGCAATCCCGACTGCGAGGTGATCGTGGCCGGCGGAACCGTGCGCGCGCGCGACCGCGCCATCGTCGGCGAGCCGACGGTGGACTTCATCCGGCAGTTCAAGGTGGACATCGCGGTGATCGGCATCTCCGGCATCGAGGCCGACGGGTCGCTGCGCGATTTCGACCTGCGCGAGGTGAAGGTGGCGCAGACCATCATTGCCCAGGCGCGCGAGGTCTGGCTGGTGGCCGATGCCAGCAAGTTCAACCGCCCGGCCATGGTCCAATTGGCCGAGCTGTCGCAGATCGACTGCCTGTTCACCGACGCGCCGCCGCCCCAACCCTTCCCGGAACTGCTGGAGCAGGCGCAAGTGCGCTGCGAAATCGCGAACCCCTGAAAACGCCCATGACCTACCTGCTCGCTCTCGACCAAGGAACCTCCAGCTCGCGCAGCATCGTCTTCGACGCCGATGGCCGCATCGTCGCGATGGCGCAGCGCGAGCTCACCCAGCACTACCCGCAGCCCGGCTGGGTCGAGCACGACCCGGTCGAGATATGGCAGGGCCAGCTCGCCACCGCGCACGAGGCGCTGGGCAAGGCCGGGCTCACGGCGCGCGACATCAAGTCCATCGGCATCACCAACCAGCGCGAGACCACGCTCGTGTGGAACCGCAGGACCGGCCGGCCGGTGCACCATGCCATCGTCTGGCAGGACCGCCGGGCCGAGCCGCTGTGCGCCCAGCTGCGCCGCGATGGGCTGGCCGACACCATCCGCGACAAGACCGGGCTGGTCGTCGACGCCTACTTTTCCGCCACCAAGCTGCGCTGGCTGCTCGACAACGTGCCCGGCGTGCGCGCCCAGGCCGAGGCCGGCGAGCTGGCCTTCGGCACGATCGACAGCTGGCTGATCTGGCAGTTCACCGGCGGCAAGGTGCACGTGACCGACGTGACCAACGCCTCGCGCACCATGCTGTTCAACGTGCACGACAACCGCTGGGACGACGCGCTGCTCGAGGCGCTGCGCATCCCCGCGGCGCTGATGCCCGAGGTGCGGCCGTCGAGCGGACATTTCGCCGACACCGATGCCGGCCTGCTCGGCGCGGCGCTGCCGATCGGCGGCGTCGCCGGCGACCAGCAGAGCGCCATGGTCGGCCAGGCCTGCCTCAAGGCCGGCATGGCCAAGAACACCTACGGCACCGGCTGCTTCCTGCTGCTGCACACTGGCGAGGAGTTCCAGCCGTCTCACAACGGCCTGCTCGTGACCAGCGCGGCCCAGTTCGACGCCACGCCGCAATACGCGATGGAAGGCAGCGTGTTCGTCGCCGGCGCGGTGGTGCAGTGGCTGCGCGACGGCCTCAAGGCCATTCCCGGGAGCGCCCAGGTGCAGGGGCTGGCCGAGAGCGTGCCGGACGCCGGCGGCGTCATAATGGTGCCCGCCTTCACCGGGCTGGGCGCGCCTTACTGGAACGCCGAGGCACGTGGCACCATCACCGGCCTGACCCGCGGCACCACGGTGGCGCACATCGCCCGCGCCGCGCTCGAGAGCATCGCCTATCAAAGCGCCGCGCTGCTGCACGCGATGAGCCGCGACACGCTGGCCGCCGGCGGTGCGCCGGTGTCCGAGCTGCGCGTGGACGGCGGCGCCAGCGTCAACGACCTGCTGATGCAGTTCCAGGCCGACCTGCTGGGCATTCCCGTGGTCCGCCCGCAGGTCACCGAAACCACCGCGCTCGGCGCCGCGTACCTGGCGGGCCTGTCCTGCGGCGTCTACCGCGACCAGGCGCAGCTGGCCAGCCAGTGGAAGGAAGAGCGGCGCTTCACGCCCACCTGGAGCCGAGACCGCGCCGAGGCCGCCATGGCGCGCTGGGAGCATGCGGTGCGGCAGGCCATCGCCCCCTGAGGCCACGGCATGACGGCCGCCGCACGCCCTACGGACAGCCGCCGAGGCTTCCTTCGGCGCGTGCTGGCGGCGGGCGCCGCCCCGTTGGCGGCGGCGCCCGCCATGGCGCAGACGTCGCCGGCGCCGGCATCGGCGCAGGCACTGGCCATGCGCACCGTCCCCTCCAGCGGCGAGCGCGTCCCGGCGGTCGGCCTGGGCACGTGGATCACGTTCAACGTAGGCCGTGATGCCGCCGCGCGCGAGGAATGCGCCGGCGTCATGCGCGCCTTCTTCGATGCCGGCGGACGCCTGATCGATTCCTCGCCCATGTACGGCTCGTCGCAGGCGGTCGTCGGCGAAGGGCTGGCGCGCATCGGCCGCGCCGGCGACGTGTTCGCCGCCGACAAGGTCTGGACCGGCACCGGCCGTGACGGCCCGTCGCAGATCGAGGCCTCGCGCCGGCTGTGGGGCGTGCCGCGCTTCGACCTGCTGCAGGTGCACAACCTGCTCGCCTGGGAAGACCATCTGCCGCTGCTGTTGAAAATGAAGGCCGACGGCCGGCTGCGCTACGTGGGCATCACCACGTCCGAGGGAAGGCGGCACCGCGAGTTCGAATCGATCATGGCCAGCCAGCCGCTCGACTTCGTGCAGATCAGCTACAACCTGCTCGACCGCGACGTCGAGGCGCGCATCCTCCCGCTGGCGCGCGAAAGGCGCATCGCCGTCATCGTCAACCGCCCGTTTCGACAAGGCGCGCTGCTTCAGGCGCTGCAGCGTCATCCGCTGCCGGCATGGGCGGCCGACATCGGCTGCGACGGCTGGGCGCAGGTCGCGCTCAAGTTCATCGTCTCGCATCCGGACGTGACCTGCGCCATCCCCGCGACCAGCCGTGCGGACCACGTCCGGCAGAACCTGGGCGCCGCGCGCGGCGCCATGCCCGACGCCGCCATGCGCCGGCGCATGGCGGCCCACGTCGCGTCGCTCTAGCCAGGCCGGCCATGTCCGAGTGGTGGACCTACCGGCCGTCGGATTTCCTGCTGTTTTCCGCGCGCACGTACCACCGCCTGTTCGAGCGCTACAACGCCGAGACCTGGCCTGTGCATCTGCTCGCGTGCGCGCTGGCGCTCGCGCTGGCATGGCTGCTGATCAGGAGGGCCTCGGCGCCCCGGACGGCGCGCGCGGCCTGCGCGCTGCTGGCTGCGGCGTGGCTGTGGATCGCCTGGGCCCTCCACCTGCAGCGCTATGCGGACATCAACTGGGCCGCCGTCTGGTTTGCCGCGGCCTACGCGCTCCAGGGCCTGCTGCTACTGCTGGCGGCCGCATGCGACTGGCGCCGCCAACCCGGGCCGCGCGACACGATCGGCCTGGCGCTGTTCGGCGCGGCCCTGTTCATCCAGCCGTGGCTGACCGTCGTGCTGTCGGGCCGCCCGTGGCGCGAGATCGAACTCTTCGGGCTGGCGCCCGACCCCACCGCACTCGGCACCATCGGCCTGCTCCTGGTGCTGCGGCCGGCGCGCGCGAGCGGCGCAGCGCGCACGCTGCACGCCGCGCTCTGGCCGGTACCGCTGCTGTGGTGTCTGATCGGCGCCATGACGCGGTGGACACTGCACGCCCAAGGGCAGGGCGGGTGAACGATCCGGCTCACTCCGGCTGCGCGTCCAGCGCCGCCACCTGCGGGCGGCTGCGTTCGCTGTGCAGCATGTACAGGCCCGAGCCGACCAGCAGCGCGATGCCCAGCCAGGCCCAGCCGTTGGGCACCTGGTCCCAGACGGCATGCCCGAGCAGCACCGCGATCAGCACCGCCGTGTAGCGGAACGGCGCCGTGAGCGACACCTCGCCACTGCGCATGCACTGCACCAGCAGCAGATAGCCCGACGCCAGCAGGGCCGCCGCGGCGCCCAGCAGGCCGAGTTCGCGCAGCCCGAACGGCTGCCACGGACTGGCCAGCGATACGCAACCGGCCAGCAAGGTGACTGCCACTGCCGTGGCGAGCGTCACGATGAGCGAGGGCACGGATGGATCGATCCGGCGCGTCATCAGGTCGCGCGTGGCATGGAACAGGGTGCCCAGCAGGCACAGCAGCGCCCACGCATTGAAGCCGTCGCCGCTGGGCTGCACGATGCACAGCACGCCGGCGAAGCCCAGCACCACCGCCGCCCAGCGCGCCCGCCCGGCACGCTCGCCAAGGAACAGCACCGCGAAGACGGTCATGAACAGCGGCGCCGCCAGGTTGATGGCGGTGGCATTGGCGATCGGCAGGTGGAACAGCGACAGCAGGTACATCATGGTCGCGCAGGCGTCGACCGCACTGCGCAGCGCCACGCGCGGCTGCAGCACCGCGCGCACCTGTCGCAGGGCGCCGGTGCGCCGCGCGACCAGCAGCACCAGCACCGAGGCGATCACCCCGCGCAGGAAGATCAGCTGCGCTGACGGCAAGGTCTCGCTGACATGCTTGACCAGCGCGTCGTTGAGCACGAAGCAGGTCATCGCGCCCATCATCATGGCGATGGCCCGCCCACCTGTACGCGGGGAATGGCGAGCGGCAAGCGGCTGCGCACTCATGAGGTCAGGCGTCCCGCACCAGGGCCATGGCCCAGCCGTCGACGTACTCGCCGTCGATCCGGTAGGCGTGGCGACGCAGGCCTTCTGCCACGAATCCCAGTCGCTCGTACAGCGCCTTGGCGTTGGCGTTGTCGGTGCGCACGTTGAGTTCGATGCGCGTGACGCCACGGGCCCAGGCGGTGTCGATGGCTGCGCGCATGAGGCGCGCGCCGATGCCGCGATGCCGCGCTGGTGGCGCCAGGCCGATGCCCAGCGTGCCGACGTGCGCCCTGGCCTGCCCCAGGCTGGGCAGGACGTCGCACCAGCCCAGCACCGCGCCGTCCTGCAGCGCCAGCCACTGGCAACCGTTCCCCGCCACGATCGATGCGAGGAAGTCGTCGCAGGCGGCGGGCGGGGGCGCTTCGGTGAAGGCCAGGAAGCGCTTCTCGCGGGCCACGGCGTCGAGTACGCGGCGCACGCCGGCGAAGTGCTGCGGGGCGAGGGGTTCTATGGTGACGTTCATGTTGCCTGGTCCGATACGGCGTCAACGCGACAGCACCCGCCACACCATCTCGAGCCCGGCCGACCACAGGTCGGTGGTGAGGTCGACGCGCTCGCGGCGCTCCTCGCGCTCGGCCTTCAGGCGGTCACGCTCGATGGCCATGAGCGCGTCGGCCAGGTCGGTGCTGCGCGATGCGTCGTCCGGCCGTACGGCCGCCTGGGCATGGCGCTGCAGGGCCTGTTCCACGGCAGCCGGGTCCAGCAGCGAGAAGGCGGCGCGGCAGTGCGGACAGGCGTGGTCCTTGCGGATGTCCACCGGCGCGCCGCAGCCGGTGCAGTAGATGGCGTCCACGCGCCGCGCCAAGTCCTCGATCTCGGGCCGGGTCAACTGCCGCACGAAGCCCTTCTCCACCATGAACGAGGAGAAAGTGGCGAAGCGGCCGTGCCCCTGCGCGCAGCGGTAGGTGACGTAGCGGCCGCTGCGCACCACGTCGAAGCCGTGTGCCAGGCGCTGGCGGCAGCGCGGGCAGCGCAGTGGGTCGCCGATGGGTTGGTGCGCATCGGCGCGGTGGCGGTGCAGCAGCGTGAAAAGCGCCAGCACCGCCGAAGGCGCGAGCTGCAGGTTTTCGGTACGGTCGAACCACAGGCCCTGGCAGGCGAAGCAGATGTCCAGCTCCACCTGCGTGCCCAGGCGGGTATCGAAGCGATGAGCCTCCATCGGCTGGAGGCAGGAAGGGCAACTCGAATGCACGGCGCGAGTATCGCACCGCGCACCCGCGCTCTTTTTCAGTGCGTCGGCACCAGGAAATCCTGGCTGATGCGCCCGCCCAGGTCGTTCACCCGGTCGAGGAACTGCGTCAGGTAGGCGTGCAGGCCGGTGGCCAGGATTTCCTCGACCCGGCTGTACTGCAGGTCGGCCAGCAGCTTGCCGGCACGCCGCAGCGTCTCGGCACTTTGCTGGTTGTGCACCTTGGCCAGGTTTTCCACCACCTCGTGCATGCACGCGTGCAGCGAGCGCGGCATGTCCGGGCGCAGGATGAGCAGTTCGGCCACCCGCTCCGGGCGGATCACGTCGCGGTAGACCTTGCGGTAGACCTCGAACGCCGAGACGCTGCGCAGGATCGCGCTCCAGTGATAGAAGTCGTACTCCTGGTCTTCCTCGGTGGCGGCGCCGAAGAACTCGGTGTTGAGCGCGTGGAACTTCACGTCCACCAGGCGCGCAGTGTTGTCGGCCCGCTCGAGGAATGTGCCCAGCCGCGCGAAGTGGAAGGCGTCGTCCTGCAGCATGGTGCCCAGCACCACGCCGCGCGACAGGTGCGAGCGGAACTTCACCCACTCGAAGAAGGCGCCCGGATCGCGCTCGAATTCGCCGGCGCGCAGCATGCGGGTGACGTCCAGCCAGGTGGTGTTCATCGTCTCCCACGACTCGGTGGTGAGGGCGCCGCGCACGGCGCGGGCGTTCTCGCGTGCCGCGCGCAGGCACGAGACGATGGACGACGGGTTTTCCTCGTCGCACACCATGAAGTGCATGGTCGCCTCGGGCGTGATCTGGTCGTGCTTGCTGTTGAAGTTGGGCAGCAGCTCGCTGATCGACAACAGGCCCTGCCAGCCGTACTTGGCGACCTCGGCCGACTGCGGCAGCAGCGAGGTCTGGTAGTTGACGTCCAGCAGGCGGGCGGTGTTCTCGGCACGCTCGGTATAGCGGGCCATCCAGTAGAGGTGATCGGCGGTGCGCGACAGCATCGTTGGGCCTTTCTATCGGGTCAGAGGCCGGGCGCCGTCTGCGTCTGGGTCTGTGCCTGCCGGTCCTGGGACTGGCTCTGCGACATCGGTCGGGCACGCGTGGCTTCGAGGATCCAGGTGTCCTTGGTGCCGCCGCCCTGCGACGAGTTGACCACCAGCGAGCCTTCCTTGAGGGCCACCCGGGTCAGGCCGCCGGGCACCATCTGGACTTCCTTGCCGCTGAGCACGAAGGGCCGCAGGTCGATGTGCCGCGGCGCGATGCCGGATTCGACGAACGTGGGAGCCGACGACAGGCTCAGCGTGGGTTGGGCGATGTAGCCGTCCGGCCTGGCCTTGAGCACGGCGCGGAACTCCTCGATCTCGGCATGCGTGGCCGCCGGGCCGATCAGCATGCCGTAGCCGCCGGCGCCGTGGACTTCCTTGACCACCAGCTCTTTCAAGTGCGCCAGGGTGTAGTCCAGGTCATCCTGGTTGCGGCACATCCAGGTGGGCACGTTCTTGAGGATGGGCTTCTCGCCGAGGTAGAACTCGATCATCTTCGGCACGTACGGGTAGATCGACTTGTCGTCCGCAACACCGGTGCCGACCGCGTTGCAGATGGCCACGTTGCCCGCGCTGTAGGCGCGCATGAGGCCGGCGCAGCCGAGCGTGGAGTTGGGGCGGAACACCTCCGGGTCGAGGAAGTCGTCGTCCACGCGCCGGTAGATCACGTCGATGCGCATCGGCCCCTGGGTGGTGCGCATGTAGACGAAGTCGTCCTTGACGTACAGGTCCTGGCCCTCGACCAGCTCGACGCCCATCTGCTGGGCCAGGAAGGCATGCTCGAAATACGCGCTGTTGTACATGCCGGGGGTCAGCACGACCACGGTCGGGTCGTTGCTGGCCGGCGGCGCGCTGGCGCGCAGCGTCTCGAGCAGCAGGTCGGGATAGTGGGCCACCGGTGCCACGCGGTTCTGGCTGAACAGTTCGGGAAACAGCCGCATCATCATCTTGCGGTTTTCCAGCATGTAGCTGACGCCGCTGGGCACGCGCAGGTTGTCCTCGAGCACGTAGTACTCGCCGTTGCCCTGGCTGTCGGGCGCCCGCACGATGTCGATGCCCGAGATGTTGGAGTAGACGTCGTTGGGCACCTGCACGCCCATCATCTGCGGGCGGAACTGGGCGTTGCGGGTGATCTGCTCGGCCGGGACGATGCCGGCCTTGATGATCTCCTGACCGTGGTAGACGTCGTGGATGAAGCGGTTGAGCGCCGCCACCCGTTGCACGAGGCCTTTTTCCATGCTGGCCCATTCGTGGGCCGGAATGATGCGCGGCAGCAGGTCGAAGGGAATGAGCCGCTCGGTGCCGGCGCCTTCCTCGTCCTTGGCGCCGTAGACCGCGAACGTGATGCCGACGCGCCGGAAGATCATCTCCGCCTCCTCCCGTCGGGTGCGCATCAGGTCCTCCGGCTGGCGGGCCAACCACTGCGCGTAGCGCTCGTAGTGTTCCCGGATGGGCGCGCCCGGGTAGGGCAGCCGGTCGTACATCTCGTCAAATTTGTGCATACGGCCTCGTTCCTCTGCGAGCTAGCTTAGCAGCAAGTTCGGGACCAGCCTGCATTCTTCGTGCGGCCTGGTGCCGGCGGCCGGGCTTCGCGCGGGTGCTCTAAGCTTGCTTCTGTCACAAGGGATGGAATGGAAAACGTCATGAGGAACTTGGAGACGGGCGCGGGTCTGCGCTTGCAGGTTTGGTCGGGCCATGCGCCGCAGCAAGGTGCGTGCCGCCCTGCCCGGCGACGTCGTGCGCTGCTGGTGGCGGCCCTCGCGCTTGGCGCCAGCCAGGGCGCGCTGGCGCTGCGGGTCGCGCAGCTCTCGCCACAGGGCGAGGTGGCCAAGGTCACGCAGGTGGTCGCCACGTTCGACGGCCCGGCGGTGCGCCTGGGCGATGCACGCGCGCCCGAACCGTTGTCGCTGTCGTGCGACGATCCGCAGGCCGCGCTCGGCACCGGCCGCTGGACCAGCGACCGGCGCTGGGTATTCGACTTCCGCCAGGCCTTGCCGCCGGGCGTGAGCTGCACCGTCTCGGCCCGCGCCGAATTCCGCTCGTCCGGCGGCGAGGCGCTTTCGGCGTCCACCCGGTACCGGTTCCAGACCGGCGGCCCGGCGGTCATCGATCGCTGGCCCGGCGGCGGCCGGATCGAGGAAGACCAGGCGTTCCTGCTGGAACTCAACGGCGCCGCCTCGCCCGAAAGCCTCGACAGCGCCGTGTGGTGCGCGGTGGAAGGCATCGGCGAGCGCGTGCCGGTGCGCCGGCTCGACGACGCCACGCTACAGACCCTGCTGCGCGCGCGCGGCATCGCCGACAGCCGTGACGGCCGGGCACGCCATTTCGTCGCGTTGCAATGCAAGCGCACCCTGCCGGCCGGCGCCAAGCTCCAGCTGGTCTGGGGCAGCGGCGTACGCACACCGTCGGGCGTCGCCGGCACCGTGGAACGGCGCTTCGACTTCCAGGTGCGCGAGCCCTTCGCGGCCGAGTTCGCCTGCGAGCGCGAGAACGCCCGCGCCGGCTGCCTGCCGATCCGCCCGATGACGCTGCGCTTCAACGCACCGGTGACGCGCGCCCTGGCCGGGCAAGTCCGCCTGGCCGGTGGCGCGCAGCCGGCCACGCCGGTCATCGATGAAGGCGGTTCGCCGGACGACCTGATCTCGCAACTGCGCTTCGAGCCGCCATTCGCCGAAAGCACCGAATACCGCATCGAGCTGCCGCAGGGTTTCCAGGACGCCTCCGGCCGCCCGCTGGCCACGCCGCAGGCCTTCCCGATGCGCGTGGCCACCGGCCAGATGCCGCCGCTGGCCAAGTTCGCCGCGTCACCGTTCGGGGTGATCGAGCGCCTGGCCGAGCCGGACGGCCGCGCGTACCTGCCGATCACGCTGCGGCGGGTGGAGAACGATCTGCAGGTGCGCCAGTTGGCCGACCTGAACCCGCAGGACGACGCCGAGATCATCCGCTGGAGCCGCCGCCTGCCGCGCTACGACGGCGGCACCATCGCCCGCGCAGACGCCCGGCGCGACAGCCTGCAGCCGCTGCCGGCGCCGCGCGACGAGAACGACCGCGACGACGTCGAGACGCGCGCCGTCTCGCTGCTCGGCGGCCGCGACGGCGTACGCCGGGCCGAGCTGCCTCGCCCCGAGGCGGGCGCGGGCGGCGAGCGCCCGTTCGAGGTGATCGGCGTGCCGCTGGCGCCGGGCTTCCACGTGCTGGAGGTGGCCTCGCCGCGGCTCGGTCAGTCGCTGCTCGATCCGCGCTACGGCGATTCGCGCACCATGTACGTCCGTACCAGCGCGCTGGTGACCAATCTGGCGGTGCACTTCAAGCAGGGCCGCGAGAACGCGCTCGCCTGGGTCACCACGCTCGACCGCGGCATGCCGGTGGCCGGCGCACAGGTTCGTGTGCGCAGCTGCGCCGGCGACGAGGTCGCCGCGGCCCGCACCGACGACCAGGGCCGCGCCCGCTTCCCTGCCCTGTCCGGCCAGCCCCCGGCCTGCCCCGGCGCCGAGGAATGGGACGAGCGCGCCTGGTTCGTCAGCGCACGCGCCACCGACGCCCAGGGCGTGCAGGACCTGGCCTTCGTCTGGAGCAACTGGCAGCGCGGCATCGAGGGCTGGCGCTTCAACTTTCCCACCAGCGACTCGCCCGAGCCGGACGTGGTCGCGCACACCGTGTTCGACCGCAACCTGCTGCGAGCCGGGCAGACCGTGTCGATGAAGCACTACCTGCGCAGCCAGACCGGCAACGGCTTCGGCCTGCCCAAGGACAGGCCGGCGCTGCTGGCCATCGTGCACGAGGGCAGCGACCAGGAGTTCACGCAGCCGCTGGCCTGGCGCACGACCGGCAGCGCAGGCTTGAGTGCCGAGAACACCTTCGCGCTGCCGGCCGGTGCCAGGCTCGGCCGCTATCGCGTCGAGCTGCGTCCGGCCGCCGGTGACGAGCGGAGCCGCAGCTACGTGAGCAGCAGCTTCCGCGTCGAGGACTTCCGGTTGCCGGTGCTGTCGGGCCGCATCGGCACCGGCGGCGACGCACCCCTGATCGCGCCCGAGCACATCGATGCCGACGTGCATCTTCAGTACGTGGCGGGCGGCCCGGCCGGCGGCACGCCGGTGCAGGTCTCGGCCATGATGCGCCCCCACCGTCCGGACTTCGCCGACTACGAGACCTTCAGCTTCTCGCCGCCGCGCAAGGGCGCGGACGCCGCCACCGACGCCGCGGACCTGCCGCAGGACGAGACGCGCGTGGTGGCCGATCGCCTGCCGCTCAGGCTCGACGACCAGGGCGACGGGCGCGTGCCGATCGCGCCGTTGCCGCGCATCGGCCAGGCGCCGCGCGAACTCGTGCTCGAGGCGAGCTACTCCGATCCCAACGGCGAGGTGCAGACGCTGCGCGGCAGCCGCACGGTCTGGCCGGCCGGGGTGATCGCCGGCCTGCGCGCCGAGGACTGGGTGTCCGTCGACAAGCCCCTGGCATTGCGGGCGCTGGCGCTCGACCTGGCCGGCAAGCCGCGTGCAGGCGTGCCGATCGAGGTCAAGGCCGTGGCGCACGTCACCACGAGCAGCCGCAAGCGGCTGGTGGGCGGCTTCTACAGCTACGACAACCACACCGAGACGCGCGACCTGGGCACGGTGTGCAGCGGCCGCAGCGACGCGCTCGGCGGTCTCGAGTGCAAGGCGAAGCTCGAGACGCCCGGCGAGGTCGAACTGGTGGCCCTGGCGCGCGACGACCAGGGGCGCACCAGCGCAGCGGCCACCAGCGTGTACGTCACGCGACGGGGCGAACTGTGGTTCGGCGGCCAGGACCACGACCGCATGGACGTTCTGCCGGAGAAGAAGACCTACCAACCGGGCGAGACCGCGCGCCTTCAGGTGCGCAGCCCGTACCGCCAGGCCACCGCGCTCGTGGCAGTCGAGCGCGAGGGCGTCCTCGACACGCAGGTGGTGCGGATCGACGGCAGCGATCCCACGGTGACGCTCCAGGTCAGGCCCGAATGGGGACCGAACGTCTACCTGAGCGTGCTGGCGCTGCGCGGGCGCCTGCACGAGGTGCCGTGGTACTCCTTCTTCACCTGGGGCTGGCGCTCGCCGCGCGCCTGGTGGCAGGCCTTCCGCGAGGCCGGCGCCGACTACGTGCCGCCCGGCGCCATGGTCGACCTGAGCAAGCCGAGCTTCCGCTTCGGCGCCGCCGAGATCCGCGTGGGCACGGACGCCCACCGCATCGGCCTGGCGCTGTCGACCGATCAGCCGCGCTACCAGGTGCGCGGCCAGGCGCTGCTGCGCATCCGCGGCACACTGCCGGACGGCAAGCCGGCCGCCGGTGCCGAGGTGGCGGTGGCCGCCGTCGACGAAGCGCTGCTCGAGCTGCAGCCCAACGACAGCTGGAATTTGCTCGAGGCAATGATGCAGCGGCGCAGCTGGGGAGTGGAGACCGCCACCGCGCAGATGGAGATCGTCGGCCGGCGGCACTTCGGCAAGAAGGCCGCGCCGCCCGGCGGCGGCGGCGGAAAGAAGCCCACCCGCGAACTGCTGGACACCCTGCTGCTGTGGCAGCCGCGCGTGGTGCTCGACGCGCAAGGCCAGGCCGAGGTGCGCGTGCCGCTCAACGACGCGCTCACCCGCTTCCGGCTGGTAGCCATTGCCGACGCGGGCACCGGGCTGTTCGGCACCGGGCAGACCACCATCGAGACCACGCAGGACCTGCAGCTGATCAGCGGCCTGCCGCCGCTGGTGCGCGAGGAAGACCGGTTCCGCGCGCAGGTCACCGTGCGCAACACCACGGCCAAGCCGATGACCGTCAGGCTCACGCCGCATGCCGCGCAGATCGCCGCCGAGCCGCAGACGGTCGAGCTTCCCGCCGGCCAGTCGCGCGAAGTGGGATGGGACGTGACCGCGCCGGCGCAGCCCGCGCGCAGCCGCAGCGAGGCGCTCACCTGGGAGATCCAGGCCGAGGACGTGCAGGGCGGCGCTCGCGACGCGCTGAAGATCAGCCAGCGCCTGCTGCCCGCGTTGCCACTGTCGGTGCAGCAGGGCACGCTGGTGCAGCTGGCCGACGCGCTCGGCGCGCCCTACCAGGTCGAGGTGGCCGCGCCGGCGGGCGCCCTTGCCGACAACGGCCAGCCGCGCGGCGGCCTGCAGATGCAGGTGCAGCCGCGCCTGGCCGACGGCCTGCCCGGCGTGCGCGCCTGGTTCGAACGGTATCCGTACGCGTGCCTGGAGCAGAAGGCCAGCATCGCCATCGGCCTGCAGGACGCCGGGCGCTGGCAGTCGCTGGTGGCCGAACTGCCCACCTACCTCGACAAGGACGGACTGGCCAGCTACTTCCCGCCGCGCAGCGGCGACGACGAGCGCGGCAGCGACACGCTCAGCAGCTACCTGCTCGCGGCCAGCGGACAGGCCGCCGCGCTGGACAAGCGCTTCGCCCTGCCGCCCGAAATGCAGCGCCGGCTCGAGGACGGCCTGGTCGCCTTCGTCGAAGGCAAGCTCGAGCGCAAGTTCTGGAGCCCGCGCAGCGACCTGGACGTGCGCAAGCTCGCCGCGCTCGAAGCCCTGTCGCGCCACGGCCGGGCCACCGGCGCCATGACCACGTCGCTGACCATCGCGCCCAACCAGTGGCCCACCGGGGCAGTCATCGACTGGCTGCAACTGCTCGAGCGCGTGAAGGACGTCCCCCAACGCGCGCGCCGCCTGGACGAGGCGCAGCAGATCCTGCGCGCGCGCCTGTCGTTCCAGGGCACGCGCCTGCTGCTCGGCGACGAGCGCGGCGACGACTGGTGGTGGCTGATGGCCGGCCCCGACGTCAACGCGGCGCGCCTGCTGCTGGCGGTGATGGACGACCCGGCATGGCGCGACGACGTGGGCCGCATCGCCACCGGCCTGATCGGCCGTCAGGTACGCGGCGCCTGGCGCACCACCACCGCCAACCTGTGGGGCAGCCTGGCGCTCGCGCAGTTCAGCGCCACGTTCGAGCGCGATCCGGTCGAGGGGCGGACCATGGCGCAGCTGCAGCCCGCCGCGGGCGGCGCGCCGCAGGAAGCCATGGTCGACTGGCGGCGCATCGCAGCAGGCGCAGCAGGCGCGGCAGGCAACGGCGGCGCGGCCGGCGGCGCCGATGCCAAGCCCGGCGCGATGTTCCTGCCCTGGCCCGCCGGCGGCACCGGTACGCTGCAGGTCAGGCACAACGGCGGCGGCCAGCCCTGGCTCACGCTGCAGGCCAGCGCCGCCGTGCCGCTGGCCGAGCCGCTCGACGCCGGCCTGCGCGTGCGCCGCAGCGTGAGCCCGGTCCAGCAGGCCCGCACCGACCTGCCGCCCGGCCGCTACAGCCGGGGCGACGTGCTGCGCGTCACGCTCGACGTCACCGCAAGCACCGACCTCGCCTGGGTGGTGCTCAGCGACCCGGTGCCGGCCGGCGCCACGCTGCTGGGCAGCGGCCTGGGCCGCGACTCGCAGATCGCCACGCAGGGCGAGCGCGGACCGCGCGGCGCCTGGCCGGCCTTCGAGGAGCGCAGTTTCGAGGCCTATCGCGCCTACTACGAGTACCTGCCCAAGGGCAGCATGAAGGTCGAGTACACCCTGCGGCTGAACAACGCCGGCGACTTCGCGCTGCCGCCGACCCGCATCGAGGCCATGTACGCGCCGGACATCTTCGGCATGTCGCCCAACGCGCGCGTGCAGGTGGAGGCCCGGTGACAGGCGCTCCGCGCAGCGCCGCGCGCGCCGGCCTGCTGGCCGCCGCCGCGCTGCTGGGGCTGGGCGCGGCGCGGGCGGACGCGCCTTCGTTCGAACAGGTGCGCGCCGCCTGGCGCCCCTCGTACACCGTGGTGGAAGACCGCGACGGCGAGCCGCTGCAGCGCCTGCGCACCGACTTCGGCGCGCGGCGCGGCGCCTGGACCGGCCTGGCCGACGTGTCCGCCGCGCTGCGCAGTGCGCTGCTGTACAGCGAGGACCGGCGCTTCTGGGCCCACAGCGGCGTCGACTGGCAGGCCGTGCCGGCTGCCGCCTGGGGCAACCTGTGGCACACCCGCACGCGCGGCGCCTCGACCATCACGATGCAGCTGGTCGGACTGCTGGACGACGACGTTGGCGCCGGCCGCCGCGACCTCGGGCAGAAGGTCGACCAGGCCGTCGGCGCGCTTCAGCTCGAGCGGCACTGGCGCAAGGACCAGATCCTGGAGGCCTACCTCAACCTGCTGCCCTTGCGCGGCGAACTGGTCGGCATCGACGCGCTGTCGCGCCAGCTGTTCGGCAAGGCGCCGCACGGGCTGGACGCGCGCGAGGCGGCCGTCACCGCCGCGCTGGTGCGCGCGCCCAACGCGGCAGCCGGGCAGGTGGCACGGCGCGCTTGCGACATCTGGCGCGCCGCCGACGCCGCCAACGCCGACTGCACCGCACTGCCCTTCTACACCCAGGCGGTGCTGCAGCGGCGCGACTTCGCGCCCAGCGCCGGCGACGCGCCGCACGCCGCGCGCCAGGTGCTGCGCCGCTACCGCGACGCCCATCCCGGCGAGGCCGGCGCGCCGCAGCGCCTGCGCAGCACGTTGAGCGCGCCGCTGCAACGGCTGGCGACCACGGTGCTGGAACGCCAGGTGCGCGAGCTGCGCGACCGGCACGTGCGTGACGGCGCGGTCGTGGTGCTGGACAACGCCAGCGGCGACGTGCTGGCCTGGGTCGGGTCGTCCGGCGCCTGGAGCCGCGCGCCCGAGGTCGACGCGGTGCTGGCCCGGCGCCAGCCCGGCTCCACGCTCAAGCCCCTGCTGTACGAACAGGCCATCGAGCAGCAGCGTTTGACAGCCGCCTCGCTGCTGGAAGACTCGCCGGCACAGATTCCCACGCCCGGGGGCCTCTACATCCCGCAGAACTACGACCGCACCTTCAAGGGACTGGTCAGCGTCCGCACCGCGCTGGCGGCATCGCTCAACGTGCCCGCGGTGCGCACGCTCGTGGCGGTCACGCCGGACGCGTTCGCGCGCCGGCTGGTCGCGCTCGGACTGCCGATCGACCGGCCGGGCGACCACTACGGCTACAGCCTCGCGCTGGGCAGCGCGGAGGTCACGCTGCTGTCGCTGGCCAACGCCTATCGCGCGCTGGCCAACGGCGGGCGCGTGGCACCGGTGCGCCTGCTGCCGGGCGACCCGGCACCGGCGCCGGTGCAGGTGATGGACCCGCGCGCCGCGTTCATCATCGGCGACATCCTGTCCGACCCGAACGCCCGCGCGCGCACCTTCGGGCTGGACAGCCTGCTGGGCACGCCCTTCTGGAGCGCAGTCAAGACCGGCACCAGCAAGGACATGCGCGACAACTGGGCGGTCGGCTTCAGCGCACGCTACACCGTGGCGGCATGGATCGGCAACGCCGGCGGCGAGCCGATGTGGGACGTGAGCGGCGTCAGCGGCGCGGCGCCGGTATGGAGCGAGCTGATGCGGTCGCTGCATCGCCAGGTGCCCAGCCATGCACCGGCACCGCCCGATGGCCTGCGCCAGGTGCCGGTGCGTTTCGGCCCCGACGACGAAGACGACGCAGGCAACGGCGCCCCGATCGAGGCGGCCCGCAGCGAATGGTTCATTGCCGGCACCGAGCAATCCGAATTCATCGCGCAGCGCCTGAAGCCGACGCGGGCAGACGACGGCACCAACCCGGCACGCATCACGCGCCCGGCCGCCGGCACGCTGCTGGCGCTCGACCCGGACATCCCGCCGGACCGCCAGCGCATGCGTTTCGAGGCCGACGGCGTGAAAGACGGCGCGAGCGACACGGCCGGCGCAAGCCAGTTGCAATGGCGCGTCGACGGACGCGCGGTCGCCCGCGGCGCACAGGCCCAGTGGCTGCCCTGGCCCGGCCGCCATACGCTTGAACTGGCCGATGCGCGCGGCCGGGTGCTGGACAGCGTGCAGTTCGAGGTGCGCGGCGCCGGTGTCGCGCCGGGCGCCGCGCCGCGCTGACCGTCGCGCCTGGCAGGGCGGTCAACGCAAGGCCGGCAGGCGCGCCACGTGATGCCAGTAGCGGCGCCGCAACCGGCGCTCGCAAGCCCACGCATCGGGCTGCAGGCTGCGCCAGTGCACGGCGCCGCACGCCGGCGTATCCATCGCCTCCACGTCCGCGGCCTCATAGCGGGCCCGCACCTGCCGCGCCGGATGGCCGAAGCGGTTGCGGTAACCCGCCTGGAACACCACCAGCGACGGCTGCACGGCGTCGATGAATCCGGCCGTCGACGAGGTGCGGCTGCCGTGGTGCGGCGCCACCATCAACTCGGCGCGCAGGGCCGCGCCATGGGCACGCGCCACCAGGGCGCTTTCCTGCGCCGCCTCGATGTCGCCGGTCAGCAGGGCCGCGGCGCCATCGGCCGCGACGATGCGCAGCACGCACGACCGCGTGTTGGCAGACATGGCCCGCGCGTTGCTCCCGGCCTGCGCCATCGGCTCGAACGGATGCAGCACCTCGAAGCGCACGCCGTCCCAGGTCCACCGCCGTCCCGCGGCGCATGCCTCGAAGGGCCGACCGGCGCGCAGCGCATGTCCCGCCGGCAGCGACCCGGCCAGGCGTGCCTGCGGATGCGCGGCCAGGACGGCGCCGGCACCGCCGGTGTGGTCGCTGTCGCCGTGGCTGAGCATCAGCATGTCCGGCCGTTCGCCGAGCGCGCGCAGCATCGGCACCAGCAGGCGCTCGCCGGCATCCGTGCCGGAGCGGCCATAGCGCGGACCGGCATCGAACAGCAAGCCGTGGCCGGCAGTGCGCACGAGCACCGCGCTGCCCTGGCCCACGTCGGCGGCCAGCACCTCGAAGGCGCCGTGCGGCGGCCGCGGCGGCAGCCACAGCAGCGCGGGCAGCAGCAGCGGCAGGCCCAGCACGCGCATCGACACCGGCAGGCGCATCGCGACCAGCAAGCCACCGACGATGCCCGCCATGCCGGCCCAAAGCGGCGGCGCCGGCAGCGACAGCTGGGCCAGTGGCCACGCGGCGAGCATTTGCAGCACGGCCATCAGGCCTTGCACCATCCACGCCGCCAGGCCCCACAGCGCCGGCACCAGCGCGCCCAGCAGGGCCGGCGGCAGGACGCCCAGCGTCACCCACGGGATCGCCAGCAGGTTGGCCAGCAGGCCGACCAGCGAGACCTGCTGGAACAGCAGCAGCGTCAGCGGTGTCAGTGCCAGCGTCACCACCGCCTGTTCCCGCACCAGCCGCAACGGCCCTCGCTGCCAGCGCGACCCGTCGTCCGCCGCATTGCCCGCATCGGAGGCGAACAGCACGCCCACCGCCACGAAGCTGAGCCAGAACCCTGCCTGCATCAGCGCCCAGGGATCGAGCGCCACCACCGCCGCGCAGGCCGCGAGCCAGGTCAGCGGCCATGGCCACCGCACGCCGCCGCTGCGCAGCAGCGCCACCGCCGCCAGCATGCAGACGGTGCGCTGCGAAGGTACGCCCCAGCCGCTGAACAACGCGTAGGCGCCGGCCAGCAGCACGCCGCCGACCGCCGCGGCATGCTGCGCCGGCCAGCGCAGCATGAGCGTGCTGCTGCCGCGCCACAGGCGACCGATGGCCCACCCGGCGAGCCACGCGAACAGGGTGACGTGCACGCCGGAGATGCTCATCAGGTGCGCCACGCCGGTGGCGCGGAACAGGTCCCAGTCGGCCCGCGCGATGGCGGCCTGGTCGCCGGCCACGAGGGCCGTCAGCACGCCGGCCTGGTGCGCGTCCGGCACGCGTGCGGCGATCGCCTCGCGCACCGCTTCGCGCGCCTGCTCGACCGGATGGCGCCAGCCGGCCCGCGCCAGCCGCACTGGTGCAGCGTCGACGCCGCGCGCCGTTCGGACATAGCCGCTGGCCTGCACGCCCTGCGTCCAGGCCCACAGCTCCAGGTCGAAGCCATGCGGATTGGCGTTGCCGTGCGGCGCCTTCAGGCGGACCGGCAGGCGCCAGCGCTCGCCGGCGCGCAGTCGTGGCGGCGCGGGGCGCGTGGCCCCGCTGGACCCCGGCCAGGCTGCATACCAGGTCAGGTTGATGCGCGGCGGCAACCGCACCCCCGGCGGACCGGCCTCGACGTCGAAGCGCATGCGCAGGCCGTTGCCCAGGTGCTGGGGCATCTGCGACACCACGCCGGTGACCAGCAGGTCGCGCCCTTCCAGCGCGGGATCGAGGCTTTGCGCCGCGAAGGCGCAGGCGCGTACGCCGGCCAGGCCGGCGCCGATTGCGGCGCCAGCGAGCAGCGCGAGCGCGAGGTCCGCACGGCCTGCGCCGGGCCACCGCCGCGCCGCCAGCGCCGTCGCCACCGCCGCGCCGGCCGCGATCAGCGCCGCGTAGGCCGGCCATGGCCACAGCGTCGCCTGCTGCAGTTGCCCTGCGCTGCCGAGCACGAAGCCGCCCAAGGCCACGAAAGGCCAGGCCGCTCGCACGGCTTGCCTGTCTGCCATGCCTTCCGGTTCCCCCCTGTCGGCGCCTCTGCGGGCGCGATGCTGTCCTGCACTACGCCGGGGAGTATGCGTCAGGCGGCCCGGGTTCGGCCGCGCTTCGGGCCATTCCGGCCGGCTTCACTCGGCCCGGATCTGCCCCTTGGCGACGATGTCGCCGAACTTCGCCTGCTCGCCCTGCAGGAACGTCGCGAACGCCTGCGGGCCAAGTCCCAGCGGCACCACGCCGCCGTCGTCGAAGTTCCTGCGCACCGAGGGCTGCGCCAGCACCTGTCGCAGCGCGGCGTCGAGCTTCGAGACGATTGCCGCCGGCGTTCCCCTGGGCACGAAGATGCCCTGCCACACCGTCACGTCGGCGCCCTTCCATGCGGGTTCCACGCGGCCCAGCGGCGGCACGTCAGGCATGGCCGGCGAAGGCTTGTCGTCCAGCACGCCATAGATGCGTACCTTGCCGGCGCGCGCCTGCTGCATGACCATCGACAGCGGCAGCACCGCCAGGTCGAGCTGGTTGCCGCTCAGGTCGGTGACGATCTGCGGGCCGTTGCGATACGGCACGTGCACCAGGTCGACGCCGCCCTTCTGCTTGAGCCATTCGCCGCCCAGATGCAGCGAGGTGCCGACGCCGGAGGTGGCGTAGCTGTACTGGCCGGGGTGCTTCTTCATGTCGGCGTAGAGCTCGGCCGCCGTGGTCGCGGCCAGGCCGGGCTTGCCCACCAGCACCAGCGGCTGGGCGCCCAGCAGGGTGACGGGCATCAGGTCCTTGAGGCCGTCGTAGCGCACCGTCGACGGCGTGACCATCCTGGCGATGACGATGGCGCTCTCGACGGACATGAGCAGCGTATAGCCGTCCGGCCTGGCGCGCACCACCTTGTCGGTGCCGATGATGCCGCCCGCGCCCGGCAGGTTCTCGATGATCACCGGCTGCCCCAGGCGCTGCGACAGGTCCGGCGCGATCCACCGCGCCATGGCGTCGACGTTGCCGCCGGCCGAATACGGCACGAGGATGGTGACCGCCTGGGCCGGCCAGGCGCCATCGCCGCCGGCATGCGCGGGTGCGGCGAGTGCGGCGAGCGCTGCCAGGGCAAGGCCGGCCACGGCGCGGCGGGTCGGGTGGAAAGAGGCACTTTTCATGACGAAGCTCCTGCAGGCAATGAATGGGTGGGTCGGATCAGCGTTCGGTCTGCCCAGCGAGTTCGCCCTGCAGCGCGTCGAGCTCACGCTCGAAACGCTCGCGAAGATCGCGCCTGGCCGCGTCGTCGAGCCAGCAGGCCTGCACGCCGGCAAGGCTGAAGGCGCGCGCCTCGTCCCAGCCCCAGCCGCAGCCGTCGAGCACGGTGGCGTAGGTGTGGGCGATGTCGGTATGGAACATGGCCGGGTCGTCGGTGTTGAGCGTCACCGGCAGGCCGGCGTCCACCATCGCCCGCAGGCTGCGCAGCCGTCGTTCGCGGTTGCGCGCCACGCTGGTGATGCCGCAGGCGCAGAAGTACACGCCGCGATCGCGCGCGCGCCGCACGCCGTCCGCATCCGCCAGGAGGTTGTAGCCGTGGTCCAGCCGGTCGCAACCCATCAACTCGATGCAGTCGTCCACGTTGGACGGGGGCGCTTCCTGCAATGTCTGGTTGTCCTCGCACACGTGGGCGGTGCGCTTGAGGCCGGCCCGGCCGGCGCGCTGGAACAAGGGGGCCATCTGCGCCGGCGGTCCTTCGCGCTCGGGCCCGTCCAGGCCCACGCCCACGACCAGCTCGTGCCGCCGGCCGACGATGTCGTCCATGGCCTGCCGTGCGCTGTCCATCGGCAGTCCCCGGTCCAGCGCGGCGATCAGCAGCGCGGAGCAGTCGAAGTCGCGCATGGCCGCCTGTACCCCGGCTACCAGCCCTTCGAGCTGCACCCGGTACGGCACGCCTGCCGGAAGGTAGTACTGCGGGTTGAAGGACATCTCGACGTGACGCGCGCCGCTACGGCTCGCGTCCTCGACCGCCTCGTAGGCCATGCGTTCGAACTCGCCGGCGCTGCGCACCGCCCGGGCGCCCAGGCGCAGCACGTCGATGAAATCGTAGAAGTCGCGGTAGGTGTAGAGGGACTCCACCGGGCGCGGCAGCGCCAGCGCGTGGCGCCCGGCGAACGCGGCCAGCGTCGCGGGGCGCAAGGTGCCGGCCAGGTGCATGTGCAGGTCGACCTTGGGCAGGCGCGCCAGCAGCTGCGGAGTGATCGGTGCGCGATGCGCCGCCGGTTCGGACAGTGTTGAATGCATGGCCGGACCTTATCGGCGCGGCGCGCTACCGCCCAGGTCACGAACGTGGTGGCGGTTATGACACCGGCGTTATGACCGCGGCCTTTGCGCCAGCAGGCGCGCGGCACCGACGATCTCCTCGCGCAGCCAACGCATCGCCCGGTTGGCATGGGTGCGCTCGTGCCACACCAGCCGGTAGCGCATCGGCGGAATGCGCACCGGAAACGGCACGATGGCCAGGCCGTGCTCGCTCGCGAAGTCCTCGGCCAGCAGGCGCCCGGTGGTGAAGACGAGGTCGGTGGCCGACAGCACGGCCGGCGCCAGGCTCAGGAACTGCGTGCGCACGGCCGTGTGCACCGCCACGCCGAGCCCGGAAAGTGTGGCGTCGATGATGCTGCCCTGCCCCGGCATGTGCTCGAGCGAGGTGAAGTGCCGGGCGCGCCGGAAGTCCTCCAGCGTCATGTCGCCACCGGCCAGCGGATGGTCCGGCCGCATGAGGCAGACCAGGGGCTCGGTCAGCAGGCTGGTGGCGCGCAGGTGCGCCGGCAGCTCGGGCCACACGGTGATCACCATGTCCACCTCCCCGTCGGCCAGCTGGCGGTAGTGCTCGAAGCGCGAGCCCAGCCCCCGCACCACCAGGTCGCACTCGGGCGCCTCGCGCGCGATGCGTCCGATGACGTCGGCGAAGAAGCGCTTGGGCAGGAAGTCGTAGGTTGCCAGCCGGAAGCTCAGCCGCAGCTCGCGCGGCGAGCTTGGCATGGCCTGCGACGTGAGCAGCGACATGTCCGCCAGGATGCGCCGCGCAGGCGCCGCCAGCGTCTGTGCCCGCTCGGTCGGCACCATGCGGTTGCCGACGCGTACCAGCAGCTCGTCCCCGGTCAGCTGCCGCAGCACCCGCAGGTGGCGGCTCATGGCGGACTGGGCGATGCCCAGCTTGGCGGCCGCCTGCGACACGCTCGCCTCGGTCAGCAGCGCGTACAGGGAGCGCAACAGGGGTTCGTCCAGACGCCGGACGCCGTCGTCGTCTGCAGGGGGAATGACAGCCACGCGCGCAGTGTGCCGCAATGCAGACCGGCGATCTGGCGCACTCCTTGCATCCTTCTCCGCTAGTATCCGCCGGGCGGCCCGCTGCTCCCGGCGGCGCCCGACTTGCTGGGAGAACCATGTCCATCCACGCCGCGCTCCACCACGTCACGCACTACAAGTACGACCGCCCGGTGCAACTCGGCCCCCAGGTCGTGCGCCTGCGCCCGGCGCCGCACTGCCGCAGCAACGTCATCTCGTATTCGCTGCGCATCGAGCCCGAGCAGCATTTCATCAACTGGCAGCAGGACCCGTTCGCCAACTACCAGGCAAGGCTGGTCTTTCCCGAGAAGACGCGCGAGTTCAAGGTCACCGTCGACCTGGTGGTCGAGATGGCGGTCTACAACCCGTTCGACTTCTTCCTGGAGCCGGAGGCGGAGAACTTCCCCTTCAAGTACGACCCCGCGGTCGCGCAGGAACTGGCGCCCTACCTGGCGACCGAGGCGATGACGCCGCTGGTCGAGCAGTACCTGGCGCGGGTCGACCGCAGCCGCCAGCGCACCATCGACTTCCTGGTCGGGCTCAATCAGCAGGTGCAGCAGGACGTGCGCTACCTGATCCGCATGGAGCCCGGCGTGCAGACGCCGGAGGAAACCCTGGCGCTGGGTTGCGGCTCCTGCCGCGACTCCGGCTGGCTGCTGGTGCAGCTGCTTCGGCACATGGGGCTGGCGGCGCGGTTCGTCTCGGGCTACCTGATCCAGCTCACGCCCGACGTCAAGGCGCTCGACGGCCCCAGCGGCACCGAGGTCGACTTCACCGACCTGCACGCCTGGTGCGAGGTGTACCTGCCCGGCGCCGGCTGGGTCGGGCTGGACGCCACCTCCGGCCTGCTGGCCGGCGAAGGCCACATTCCGCTGGCCTGCACGCCCAGCCCCTCCAGCGCCGCGCCGATCGAGGGAATGATGGACGAGGCCGAGGTGGAGTTCGGCCACGAGATGAAGGTCTCGCGCATCTACGAGGCGCCGCGCGTGACCCGGCCCTACACCGACGACCAGTGGGCCGCCGTGCTCGCCCTGGGCGAGCAGGTGGACCGCCAACTGGCAGCCGGCGACGTGCGGCTGACCATGGGCGGCGAGCCCACCTTCGTGGCCACCAGCGACCGCGAGGCGGGCGAGTGGAACACCGATGCGCTGGGCCCGACCAAGCGCGGCTACGCCACCGAATTGGTGCATCGCCTGCGCCGGCGCTACGGCGACGGCGGCTTCCTGCACTTCGGCCAGGGCAAGTGGTACCCGGGCGAGCAGCTGCCGCGGTGGGCGCTGTCGATCTACTGGCGCGCCGACGGCCAGCCGGTCTGGCGCGATCCGTCGCTGTTCGCCGACGAGCGCGAGCCGACGCACTACACCGACGCGGACGCGCAGCGCTTCGTCCGCGCCCTGGCCGGCAGGCTCGGCATCACCGACCGCCACGTGCTGCCCGGCTACGAGGACGTCTACTACTACCTGTGGCGCGAACGGCGCCTGCCGGTCAACGTCGACCCCTTCGATTCGCGGCTTGACGACGAGATGGAGCGGGCCCGGCTGCGCCGCGTCTTCACCCGCAAGCTCGACTCGGTGACCGGATACATGCTGCCGCTGGCGGCCAGCCATGCCGTGGCCGACCGGCCTTCGCTGGCCGGCCCCGGCTGGCAGACCGGCCCCTGGTTCCTGCGCGACGACCGGCTGTACCTGGTGCCCGGCGATTCGCCGATGGGTTGGCGCCTGCCGCTCGATTCGCAGCCCTGGACCGCCAAGGCCGATTTCCCCTACCTGGTCGAGCGCGACCCGATGGCGCCGGCCGGCGCGCTGCCCGACGCCACGACGATGCAGGGGCGCTACGCCGCCACCGGCGCGAACGGCACCGCCGGCGACCTGCGCGCGATGCCCTACGACCTGCGCGCGCCGCAGGCCACGCCCGCCGCCGTGCGCCTGCAGCCCGGCACGGGACCACACGGCGGCGCGAGCGCCGGGACGACCGCCGACGCCCAGGCGCCGGGCCGCTTCGAATCGGCGCAGGGAATCACCCGCACCGCGCTGTGCGTCGAAGTGCGCGACCCGCGCCGCGCCAACGGGCCGGCGGTCGAGAAGGTCGGCACGGCGTCGGGCGTGATGTACGTGTTCATGCCGCCGCTGGCTCGGCTGGAGGACTACCTCGACCTGCTCGCCGCGGTCGAGGCCACTGCCGCCGGGCTCGGCGTGAAGATCGTGATCGAGGGCTACCCGCCGCCGCGCGACACGCGCCTGAAGCTGCTGCAGGTCACGCCCGATCCGGGCGTGATCGAGGTCAACATCCACCCGGCGCACAACTGGGGCGAACTCGTCGAGCACACCGAGTTCCTCTACCAGGCGGCTTTCGAGACACGCCTGTCGGCCGAGAAGTTCATGACCGACGGGCGCCACACCGGCACCGGCGGCGGCAACCACTTCGTGCTCGGCGGCGCCACGCCGGCGGACAGCCCGTTCCTGCGCAGGCCGGAACTGCTGGCCAGCCTGCTGCTGTACTGGCACAACCATCCGTCGCTGAGCTACCTGTTCTCAGGCATGTTCATCGGCCCGACCAGCCAGGCGCCGCGCGTGGACGAGGCACGCAACGACCAGCTCTACGAACTGGAGATCGCGCTGGCGCAGATCGCCAGGGCCCGCGAAGTGCACGGCGAGGACATGCCGCCCTGGCTGGTCGACCGCACGCTGCGCAACATCCTGATCGACGTGACCGGCAACACGCACCGCAGCGAGTTCTGCATCGACAAGCTGTACTCGCCCGACTCCAGCACCGGCCGCCTCGGCCTGCTCGAGCTGCGCGCCTTCGAGATGCCGCCGCATGCCCGCATGAGCGTGGCCCAGCAGCTGCTCATGCGCGCGCTGGTCGCCCGCTTCTGGGACACGCCCTATCGCGCGCCGGCCACCCGCTGGGGTACCGAGCTGCACGACCGCTTCCTGCTGCACGCCTTCGTCAAGGCCGACTTCGACGACGTGATCGAGCAGATGCGGCAGGCCGGTTTCGCCTTCGACGCGGCCTGGTTCGCGCCGCACCTGGAATTCCGCTTCCCGCTGGTCGGCCAGGTGCGCGCCATGGGCATGGAGCTTACGGTGCGCAATGCGCTCGAGCCCTGGCACGTGATGGGAGAGGAAGGCGCACCCGGCGGCACCGCGCGCTACGTGGATTCGTCGCTCGAGCGCCTCGAAGTGCGGGTGACCGGCCTCAACGAGAGCCGCTACCTGGTGACCGTCAACGGGCGCCCGCTGCCGCTGCGGCCCACCGGCACGGTGGGCGAGTTCGTCGCCGGCGTGCGCTACAAGGCCTGGAACCCGCCCTCGTCGCTGCACCCGGCCATCGGCGTGCATGCGCCGCTCACGCTGGACCTGGTCGACACCTGGATGAAGCGCTCCATCGGCGGCTGCCAATACCACGTGACGCACCCTGGCGGGCGCAGCTACGACACCTTCCCGGTGAACGCCTACGAAGCCGAAAGCCGGCGCCTGGCGCGCTTCTCGCGCATGGGCCATACGCCCGGCACGGTGGACACGCTGCCTGCCAACATCGAAATCACCGGCAGCCGTGAATTCCCGTTCACTTTGGACTTGAGGCGCTGACCCGCGCCACAGGGGCGGAGGCCATCTGCGTCACGGCAATGTAACAATTGACCGGCTGTGGATCCCCTCAACCCCTCCCTTTTCGACGCCGAGCCCGAGTCGCCGGCCGCCCTCGCCGCGCTGGCGGCCGCCCTGACGCCGCCGGCCGGCCCGGGCCACTACGACGAACTGCGCGGCCGCGCCACCGCTGCCGCGCCGGTGCCGCGCGCGCCAAGCGCCCCGGCCGGCCCGCAGTTGCGCGACGCTGCGGTGCCGGCGCCGGCGGCCGGAGCCGTCGATGCCGCGGCCGAGGCGCCCGAAGACGGCGCAGCCGCGGGCGACGCCGCCACGCTGGCACCGGCCTGGTCGCATTTCTTCCGTGAACTCGGCCCCGGCGGCTTCGCCGACCTGCCCGAGCGCGCGCGCAGCCTGGCGCGGCAGATCCGCGACAACGGCGTCACCTACAACGTCTATGCCGACCGGCACGGGCCGCAGCGGCCGTGGTCGCTCGACCTGTTCCCGCTCATCATCTCGCCTGAAAGCTGGGCTGGCATCGAGGCCGGCGTGCTGCAGCGCATGCGCGTGCTCGACCGCGTCCTGGCGGACGTCTACGGGCCTCAGGACCTGCTGGCCCAGGGCCTGTTGCCCGCTGCGCTGGTGCAGGGGCACCCCGGCTACCTGCGCGCCATGCACGGCGTCAGGCCGCCGGGCGACACGTGGCTGCACATCGCCGCGTTCGACCTCGGCCGCGGGCCGGACGGCAACTGGTGGGTGGTGTCGCAACGCACGCAGGCGCCATCCGGCCTGGGCTACCTGCTGGAGAACCGCATCGCGGTGTCGCGCCAGTTCCCGCAGGCCTTCGAGTCGCTGCACGTGCAGCGGCTGGCGTCCACCTACGTGGCGCTGATGAACGCGCTGCAGCGCATGTGCCCGGCGCAGACCCAGCCGCACGTGGCACTGCTCACGCCCGGCCCGTACAACGAGACGTACTTCGAGCACGCCTACCTGGCCCGCTACCTCGGCATCACGCTGGTCGAGGGCAGCGACCTCACCGTGCGCGCGGAACACCTCTACCTGAAGACGCTCGAAGGCCTGCGCCCGGTGCACGGCCTAATCAAGCGCGTGGACGACCAGTTCCTGGACCCGCTCGAACTGCGCCCCGACTCGACCCTGGGCGTGCCCGGGCTGATGCAGGCGGTGCGCGCCGGCAACGTGCTGGTGGCGAACACGCCCGGCTCGGGCTTTCTCGAATCGCCGGCGTTGCTCGGCTTCCTGCCGGGCCTGGCCAGGCACCTGACCGGGGAGTCGCTGCTGCTGCCTTCCCTGCCCTCGTGGTGGTGCGGCGAGCGCGCCGCCATGGAGGCGGCGCTGCCGCAACTGGCCCAGTCGGTCATCAAGTCGACCTACCCCGATGCCGCCGGCCAGCTGCACGCCGTGCTGGGCAGCGAAATGGATCGCCGCACCATGGAGGAATGGGCCGGGCGCATCGCGCTGTCGGGCGAAGCGCATACCGTGCAAGGCTACCTGCCGCTGTCGCAGATGCCCAGCTGGAGCGAGCGCGACGGCGATGCCGGGGGCGGCGGCAAGCTCTCGGCGCGCACCGTGCTGCTGCGCGTGTTCGCCGTCAGCGACGGTCCCGGCAGCTGGCGCATGCTGCCCGGCGGCATGGCGCGCATCGCCGGGCCGGACACGCGCATCGTCTCCATGCAGCGCGGCGGCAGCAGCGCCGACACCTGGGTGCAGACGCATGCCGACATCGACCGGACCAGCCTGCTGGCCAGCCACGCCAGCGTCCAGGCCCTCACGCGCAACCGGGCGCCGGTGACGAGCCGGGCGGCGGAAAACCTGTTCTGGTTCGGCCGCTACACCGAGCGCGCGGAAAACGCCGTGCAGCTGGCGCGGCTGACGCTGAGCCTGCTGCCCGGCGAGGAGCAGGAATCGCAGCCGCTGCTCGCCTGGCTGCACAAGCTGGCGCAGCACAACGCACTGGTGCCGCGCGACGTGCCGGCGGCACCGCGCTCGCGCCGCGTCTTCGAGCGCGCGCTGATCGCCGAGCTGGGCAACACCGAAGGCGGCAGCGTCGGCTTTTCGCTGCGCTGCATCCGCAACGCGGCCAGCGCGCTGCGCGAGCGCCTGTCGCAAGACCACTGGAACCTGATCGTGCGCACCGAGGCCGAGTTCTCGGCCAGCGCCGCCCGACTGGCCGGCGACCAGGCCGAAGGCCTGCATTCGGCCTCGGCAGCCCTGCGCGCGCTGGAAGACGCGACGCAGGCACTGTCGGCGCTCACCGGCGCGCAGACCGACCGCATGACGCGTGACGACGGCTGGCGCCTGCTGTCCATCGGCCGCCACATCGAGCGCCTGGCCTTCTTCACCGATGCGCTCATGGCCGGCATTGCCGACGGCTCGGTGCACGACCTGCCGGGCTTCGAGGCGATGCTGGCGCTGTTCGACAGCACCATCACCTTCCATGCGCGCTACCAGCAGCGCCGGGACGTCGCGCCGCTGGTCGACCTGCTGGTGCTCGACCGCGACAACCCGCGCTCCCTGGCCTGGGTGACGCAGACGCTGCGCGGGCGCATCGCGCGGCTCGCCGGCAGCGCGCCCGGCGAACTGGCCGAGCTGTCGCACAAGCTGCCCGATCCGGCCGGCTGGTCGATCGACCACCTGTGCGCCGCCGACGCGGCACCCGGTCACGCGGCGCTGATGGACATGCTCGACCGGCTCGAGACCGCGACCTACCAGGTCTCCGACGAGATCGGCGCGCGCTACTTCACCCTGACTGCCGAATCGCTGCATTCGGTGGGTGTCTGATCGGCCGCCATGCTGCTGCGCGTCACCCACGAAACCCGCTACGCCTACACGCCGCCGGTCGAGACGGCGCAGCACATGGCGTACCTCAGGCCGCGCGAGCTGCCGCGACAGGCGCTGCTCGAGCACGCGCTGGAGATCACGCCGGAGCCGGCGCAGCGCAGCGAATCGGTCGACGTCTACGGCAACGGCCGCGCCTTCTTCGCGCTGGAATCGCAGCACGACACGCTGGTCGTGACGGCGCGCAGCCTGGTGCGCACCCACGCCGGCGCCACCGCCGGGCCGGGGGCGGCGGACCGGGCATGGGAGCAGGTGCGCGAGCACTACCGCTACCGCAAGGACGCGCCGCACGACCCCGCCGCCGAGTTCGTCTTCGCCTCGCACCACGTGCCGCGGCACGACGCGTTCTCCGCGTATGCGCGGGCGAGCTTCGCGCCGGGCCGGCCGCTGTTCGAGGCGACGCTGGACCTGACCCGTCGCATGCATGCCGACTTCATCTACGACGGCGACAGCACGCAGGTCAACACGCCGGCGGTGCAGGCGCTGGCGCAGCGCCGCGGCGTCTGCCAGGACTTCGCCCACATCATGATCGGCTGCCTGCGCACGCTCGGCCTGCCGGCCCGCTACGTCAGCGGCTACCTGCTGACGCAGCCGCCGCCGGGCCAGCCACGCCTGCTCGGCAGCGACGCATCGCACGCCTGGGTCTCGGCCTACCTGCCCGGCGCCGACGGGCAGCCGGGCACGTGGGCCGACTTCGATCCCACCAACGGCCGCCAGCCGGGCGAGGACTACGTGGTGCTGGCCATGGGACGCGACTTCGCCGACGTCTCGCCGATGCGCGGCGTGCTGCACGGCGGCGCCGGGCACACGCTGGCCGTGGCGGTCACGGTGGAGCCCGCCGACGAGGCCGGTGCCGACGACACGCACGCGGGCCAGCCCCCTGCGCGGGGGCCGTGAATCCGTCCGGGCGACAATGGCCTTTTTTCGAACGGAGGATTCCCATGAGCGTCTACGACAAACTGAAGCAACTCGGTATCGACCTGCCGCCGGTGGCCGTGCCCGCCGCCGCGTATGTCCCCTTCATGCGCACCGGCAACCTGGTGTTCCTGTCCGGCCACATCGCCAAGAAGGACGGCAAGGTCTGGGCCGGCCAGCTCGGCGCCGGCATCGACACCGCCGAAGGCAAGCAGGCCGCACGCGCCGTGGCCATCGACCTGCTGGGCACGCTGCACGCCGCCGTGGGCGACCTGAACAAGGTGCGGCGCGTGATCAAGCTGATGAGCCTCGTCAACTCCACCGGCAGCTACGTCGAGCAACACCTGGTGACCAACGGCGCCAGCGAACTGATGGGCGAGGTCTTCGGCGACCGCGGCGCGCACGCGCGCAGTGCCTTCGGCGTGGCGCAGCTGCCCATGGGCGCTTGCGTCGAGATCGAACTGATCGCCGAGGTCGAATAGGCCGCATGAACGTCCATGAGGCGGTGAGCAGCCGGCGCTCGGTGCGCGCATTCCTGGACCGGCCGGTGCCACCCGACGTCATCCATCGCGTGCTGGAGGCGGCCCTGCGCGCCCCCTCGGGCGGCAACCTGCAGCCGTGGCACCTGAGCATCGTCGGGGGCGAGCCCCTGGCGCGGCTCAAGGCCCTGATGCGCGAGCGCGTACGCGACGACCCGCGCGGCGAAGGCAGCGAATACGACGTCTACCCGAACGAGCTGGTCGAGCCCTATCGCCAGCGGCGTTTCGACGTGGGCGAGGCCATGTATGCGCGCCTGGGCATCCCGCGCGAGGACAGGCCCGCGCGGCGCGCCTGGTTTGCGCGCAATTTCGAGTTCTTCGGCGCGCCGCTGGCGCTGTTCTGCACGGTCGACCGGCGCATGGGTCCGCCGCAATGGTCCGACCTCGGCATGCTGCTGCAGAACGTGATGCTGCTGCTGCGCGCCGAGGGCCTGGACAGCTGCCCGCAGGAATGCTGGGCCATGTACCCGCGCACCATCGGGCAATTCCTGCAACTGCCGCCCGAGCGCATGCTGTTCACCGGCATGGCGATCGGCTATGCGGATCGCGACGTGCCGCTGGACGCCCTGGTGACCGAGCGCGCCCCGCTCGGCGAAGTCGCGCAGTTCATCGGCTTCTGAGGCGCCGGCCTGCCAGCGCGCTGGCAGGCCGCAGGGGCCTCAGAACGCGTCGGCCATGCCCATGGCCGGGTCGCTCACCGCGTGGCGCCCGGTCTCCACCCGGCCGGCGAAGCGGCGGTAGAACGCACTGTCGCCTTCGCAGGTAACGGCAAAGTCGTACCACTGGCCGGTGGCATCCAGGCGCCAGCGCAGCGTCTCCTCGCCGCCGCCCCTGACGCGCACGGTCCAGTCGTCGTCCGAGTGTCCGCCGCCGCCTCCGTGGCCGTGGCCGTGGCCGTGGCCGTGGCCACGATCATCGTGGTCGTGGCCGCGCTCCCAGCGGCCGGCGCCGATCGCCTGCACGCTCGGATAGGCCTTGTTCGACTGCACGCTGAACACGCAATCGCGCCGTCCCTCGTTGCGCAGCTGCAGGTAGATGTCGCCGCCGCGGGCGTCATACCCGACCCGGATCTCGGGCGCCGGCGCGCCACCCGCGCGCAGCGCGTTGAGATCACCCTTGAACTGCCGGTGGTAGCCGTTGGGGCCGAGCACCCACAGGTCGTACAAGCCGGCGTTGTCGGTCGCCGCGTTCCAGTCGCCGTCGAGCCGCTTGCCCGGCTCGACCACGAAGCGGCGCGGCAGCCGGTCGGCCAGATGCAGCTTGTCGTAGACATGGAACACGGCGGCCGCGCGGCCGGTGTTGGCGAACAGCAGTTGCACCCGCCCGCCCACGGCATCGCTGCGCGCGCTGGTGTGCAGCTCGTAGGGCAAGGCGCGCGACGGGCGCACGCCCGTGGCCTGCCGGGGCAGTGCGGCGTCGGCCGTCGGTTCGATCTTCGGCAGCGCCTGCTGCGCCGCCGTCAGCGCATCGGCCTCGGCCTTGGTCTTGCGGCCGGCGAGCGTGGGCAACGGCTCGTCGTTGGGACGGTCGAAGTTGAAGGCGCTGGTCAGGTCGCCGCAGATGGCGCGCCGGTACGCGCTGATCTGCGGCTCGGGCACGCCGAAGACCTTCTCCAGGAACATCAGCGTCGACGTGTGGTCGCTCACCTGCGAGTTGACCCAGCCGCCGCGGCTCCAGGGCGAGACCACCCACAGCGGCACGCGCGGGCCCGGGCCGTAGGGGCGGCCATCCGGCGCGGGCTGCTTCTCGGTGGCCGGCGTGTAGTCGTGGTATTCGACGGCCACGTCGGCAGCGGCCATGGTGCTGGCGCCGGCGAGCGAGCCGTCGTCGTTGCGCGAAGGCGCCGCGGGCGACGGCACGTGGTCGAAGAAGCCATCGTTCTCGTCGTAGTTGACCAGCAGTACCGTCTTGCTCCAGACCTCCGGGTTGGCGGTCAGCGCGTCGAGCACTTCCTGCACGTACCAGCCGCCCTTGGCCGGGCTCGACGGGCCGGCATGTTCGCTGTAGGCCGACGGCGCGATGATCCAGGACACCTGCGGCAACTGGCCGTTCCTGATGTCCTCGCGCAAAGTCTCCAGGAAGCCGTACGGCATGGTGTTGCCGAAGCCCTTTGCCAGCGGGCTCAGCGCGTCGTCGACCGAGGCGTCGTAGAACGGGCCCGCCGCGGTCACCGGCTGCGTGATGTCGGTGTCCGGCACGTACACGGGACGCCGCGCCGCCGGCATCTGCTCGATGGCGGCGCGCCAGTGGCGAAAGCCCATCATCTCGTTGCAGCCGTAGTTGTCGATCAGGCTCTGGTAGACCTTCCACTTCACGCCGGCCTTCTCCAGCCGGTCGGCATAGGTGGTCCAGGTCCAGCCGTCGGTGGACACGCCGATGTCGTTGCCGCCGTTGAACTGGTTGTTCAGTCCAGCGACCTCGACCCGGCTGCCATCGACAGGACTCAGCCCGTTCGGCCCATTGGTGCCGCTCCAGTAGAAGAGCCGGTTGGCGATGGTGCCGGTGTGCATGCCGCAGTGGTAGTGGTCGCACAGCGTGAAGGCGTCGGCCAGCGCGCGCTGGAACGGCACTTCCGCGGCTTCGTAGTAGCCCAGCGACAGGAGCTTCTTCGCGTCCGGCCACTTGTACATGCGGCCGTGGTCCCACGCGGCCTGCGAATCCGCCCAGGAGTGCGGCGTGCTGCCGGCGCGCTGCGCGTTGCCCTTGCTCTCGTCGAGGTGGTAGGGCGTGTAGGTCGTCGGCGGCGTGGTCAGCGTGTAGGTCTGGTGCAGGATGGTCTTGCCGTTGGGTGCCGGCACGGCGAAGCGGTCGCCGAATCCACGCACGCCCTTGAAGGTGCCGAAGTAGCTGTCGAAGGAGCGGTTCTCCATCATCAGCAGGACGACGTGCTTGACGTCCTTGACGGTGCCGGTGTCGCGGTGGGCGGGAATCGCCAGCGCGCGCCGGATGCTCGGCGGGAAGGCCGAAAGGGTGGCGGCAGCAAGACTGGTGCCGGCCGCGCTCTGCAGGAACTTGCGTCGTGAGGTCATGTTGTTCTGTCTCTTTCTGGATGTATTCAGGGGGCGTAGGTCACGCTGGGCTTTTCTTCCGTCTCGGGCTTGCCCTCGGACGGGCTTTCGGTCTTGCTCGACGAGGACGCGGCACTCGAGGCGCCGCCGCTGTCGGCACCGCCGCTGCCTCCGCAGGCGGACAGGCCGGCCATGCCCGCCATCAGTGAAAGCGCGAGCCAGGCGCGCCATCGAATCAACTTGCGCATGAGGAACGAACTCCTTTGTATGAAGCGACAGGCCCGAGCCGGGCGCACGCGAGCGCGCGACACCGCCGACGGACATGCCTCCTTGTGGTTATGGGAACTGCGTGCCCTGGCGGATGCGGGCGAGGCCAATGGCATCGCGCTTCGTCATGGCAGCGTCGAGACTAGGCATTCGCCGTGACAGGTCAACGAACGAAGCATGACTTCGCGCATCGCCGATGCGCGCAACACACGAACCGTTGCCAGTTGCAACGAACGGTGCGAACTAAGTGATTCAGCGCAGCGCGAGCGTGTCGCGCCGCGGCGACAGCGGTCAGCCGGCCAGCACGAGGCTGGCGCCCTTCTCGCCAATGACGATGGCCGCCGCGTTGGTGTTGGCCGAGGTCATCGTCGGCATGACCGACGCGTCGATGACGCGCAGGCGCTCGATGCCGCGCACGCGCAACTGCGCATCGACCACCGACCGCGCGTCGCCACCCATGCGGCAGGTGCCGACGGGGTGGAACACCGTGCCGCCCTTCTCGCGCGCGAAGCGCGCCAGCTGCGCATCGTCCCGGACATCGTTGCCCGGCAGGTACTCCTCGCCGGTGACGAGGTCGCGGAACGCCGGCTGCGCGTAGATGTCGCGCAGGATCTTCAGCCCCTCCACCAGCACCTTCACGTCGTGCGGCTCGACCAGGTAGTTGGTGGTGATGCGCGGCGGCGCCAGCGGGTCGGCGCTGGCAAGCATGACGCTGCCGCGCGACTCCGGCCGGCACTGCGCGGCCGAGGCAGAGAACCCCGAGAAGCCGTGCAGCGCGTCGCCCGGCTTGTCGACCGACAGCGGCATCACGTTGAACAGCACGTCGGCCCGCGCGTCCCGGGCCACCGCCGTGCGCACCATGCCGCCTACCTGGCCGGCACCGACGGTCAGCGGCCCGCGCTGGCCGAACAGCCACTGCGCGCCCATCGTCGCCAGCCCCAGCGGACTGCGCACCTGGTCGTTGAGCGACATGCGCCGTCGCAGCTTGACGATCACGCGCGCCTGGTAGTGGTCCTGCAGGTTGGCACCGACCTCGGGCGCGTCCACGTGCACCCCGATGCCCAGCGCGCGCAGCGCGTCGGCCGGCCCGATGCCCGACAACTGCAGCAGCTGCGGTGTCTGCAGCGCGCCGGCGGACAGGATCACCTCGGCATCGGCACGCGCGCTGTGGCGCTGGCCGTCTTCGCCGAGCCATTCCACGCCGACCGCGCGGGCGCCTTCGACCAGCACGCGGGTCACCTGCACGCCGCAACGCACCTGCAGGTTCGCGCGATGCCGCACCGGCGCCAGGAAGGCGGTGGCGGCGTCGCAGCGCCAGCGCCCGCCGAGCGTGAGCTGGTAGGCGCCCAGGCCCTCGTCCTGCGCGCCGTTGAAATCGCCGCTGCGCGCAAAGCCGGCCTGCTCGCCCGCCTGCAGCCAGGCCGCGCAATAGGGATGGTCGTTGCGCAGGTCGGACACGCGCAGCTCGCCCGAGCCGCCGTGGAACTCGGTCTCGCCGCCGTCGTAGCGCTCGGACTTCCTGAAGAACGGCAGCAGTTCGCTGTAGCTCCAGCCGGAGCCGGGTGCGCCGGCCGCGCGCGCCCAGTCGTCGAAGTCGGCGCGCTGGCCGCGGATGTAGATCAGGCCGTTGATCGCGCTGGAGCCGCCCAGAACCTTGCCGCGCGGCCACACGATGCGGCGCCCGCCGGTCTCGGCCTGCGCCTCGGTCTCGAACTGCCAGGAAAACCGCTTGTCGTAGATCGAGCGGAAGTAGCCCACCGGCAGGCGCAGCCAGAAGTGGGTGCTGTCGGTGCCGGCCTCGAGCAGCAGCACGCGGCAGCGCGGGTCGGCGCTCAGGCGATTGGCCAGCACGCAGCCGGCCGAGCCGGCGCCGACGATGATGTAGTCGAAACCTTCGGCCGGCCCGCTCATCGCGTCATGCCTTGACCAGGCTGGTGAACAATGCCGGGTCGAAGTACTGGCTGGCCTTCAGCGGGTTCTGGATATTGGCGTTGCCGACGAAGAAGTCCGTCACCTGCTGCAGCCAGTTCGTGACGGTGCCGTCGGCATACTTGGCGCGCCATTCGGCCGACGAGTAGTACTTGCTGGCCTTGAACTGCTCCTTGAACTGGTCCAGCGGCACCTCCTTGTACTGCGACTTCTGCAGTGCGGTGGCGGCGCCGTCCGGGTCGTTGATCATGCGTTCGTTCGCCGGCAGCCAGCCGGCGATGAGCTTTTGCAGCACCGGCTTGTTCTTCTCGTAGAAGTCGTTGCGCGCGGCCCAGCCGCCGACGATGGCCGCCTGCGGGAAGAAGGCCGAGGCGTCGATCAGCTTCGTCGCGCCGGGCACCTTCGCGCGCACCGTCGTGTCGAACGGCGACCACAGCGCCACGGCCGGCACCGCGCCCGAGATGAAGGACGTCACCGCCTCCGACATGCGCTGGTTGACCAGGCGCACGTCCTTGGCCGGGTCGAGCTGGGCCGAGCGCAGCGCCCGGTCGAGGAACACGTGCGCCGTGGTGCCCGTGGTGGTGGAGATCTGCTTGCCCTTGAGGTCGGCCAGCGTCTTGATGCCCGAATCCGGGCGTACCCACAACTGCGCCGTGGCGTACTCGATGTTGTTGATCAGGAAGACCTTGCCCTGCCCGCGCGCTGGGAAGTTCGACAGCACCGCGCCGGTGGCCAGCACGTCCAGGCTGCCGCCCACCATGGCCTGGAAGATCTCCAGGCCGGTGGTGAACTGGCGCAGCTCGAGCTCGAGCCCCTGCTTGGCGAAGGTGCCCATTTCCTGGCCGAGCCAGATCTGGCCGTCCACCGCCGGCGTGTGCAGGTAGCCGACGTTAACCTTGGTGCGCGCCTGTGCCCAGGCCGGCAGCGCCAGGCTGGAGGCCGCGGTGGCGGCCAGTGCGGCACCGCCGCGGAGGATGCTTCTGCGTTGGAGAGACATGTCGCGTTTCCTTTCGAGCTCGACCAAGAATCAGACATCCGGCGCGGGTGGCGCCGGGACAACGAACCGGTTCAATCGGACAGGCGCACCTGCTGCTTCGACTGCGCGGCGTACTCCTGCATCACCAGTTCGCGGATCTGCGCGCGCAGCTGCGCGAAGCGCGGGTCTTCGTGCACCGCCTCGCCGCGCGGATAGCCGAACGGGACCTCGATCACCGTGCGGATGCGCGCCGGCCGCGCCGTGACGACCACGATTCGCGACGAGAGGTAGATCGCCTCGTCCACCGAGTGGGTGATCAGCATCACCGTCTTGCCTTCGGCCTGGAGCACTTCCAGCAGCAGGTCCTGCATGGCGCTGCGGGTCTGCGCGTCCAGTGCGCCGAAGGGCTCGTCCATTAGCAGGAACTCTGGCCGGACCGCGTAGGCGCGCGCCAGCGCCAGTCGCTGCCGCATGCCGCCGGACAGGTGCTTGGGATGGTGGTCGGCAAAGTCGGCCAGGCCCATCAGGCGCATGTAGCGGTCGATGATCGCGTCGTGCTCGGCCCGGGGCGTGCGGTTGGCCGACAGGCGCAGGCCGAAGGCGATGTTCTGCCGCACCGTCAGCCATGGAAAGACGCCGTATTCCTGGAAGATCACGCCGCGGTCCGGCCCGGGCGCCGTGACCGGCTTGCCGTCGAGCAGCACACGCCCCTGCGTGGGCTGCACGAAGCCGGCCAGCATGTTCATGAGCGTCGTCTTGCCGCAGCCGGACGGGCCGATGATCGAGACGAACTCGCCCTGGTGGATGTCCAGCGAAAGGCCGTCGAGCACGCGCATCGGGCCCTGCGTGGTGGGGAACTCGACCACCACGTCCTCGAAACGAACGCGCGGCGCGGTCATGCCAGCCTGTCCTGCCAGGCCACCATGCGCCGGGTGGCGGCGCGCAGCAGCAGGTCCATCGCCAGGGCGATGAAACCGATGCAGATGATCCCGACGTAGATGATGTCGAGCTGGAAGAAGGCCGAGGCGTTCTGGATCAGCGCCCCCAGCCCCTGCTGCGCGGCAATGAGTTCGGAAGCCACCAGCGTGGCCCACGCCACGCCGAGCGCCACGCGCACCGCGGTGAGGATGTGCGGCACCGTCAGCGGCACGATGACGCGGCCGAATATCTCCAGGTCGCTCGCGCCGAGCGTGCGCGCAACGCGAACGTAGATCGGGCTGATCTGCGCGATGCCCTCGTACATGACGATCACCCCCGCGAAGAAGGACGCGTAGAACAGAATCACCGTCTTGGCGATCTCGCCGATGCCGAAGTAGACGATGACCAGCGGGATGAGCGCGATCGGCGGCAGTGCACGGAAGAAGTTGATGACCGGGTCGATGAACGTGCGCACGCCGCGATACCAGCCGAGGCAGAACCCCACCGGCACCGCCGCCAGCGTGCCCAGCGCCACCCCGATGAACACGCGCTGGGTGGACATGAGGATGTCCATGGGCAGGCGGTCGCCCATGAGCGAGACGAAGCGCTCGGCCACCTCGTGCGGCGCCGGTACCAGCGCCGGGTTGACCAGCCCGCTGTAGCGCAGGCCATACCACAGCGCCAGCAGCACCAGCCATGGCAGGACGATCAATGCGATTCGGCGTGGCGCCGTGCTGCGGGGCATGAAGTGGAGTCTCCTGTGCAAGGGTGGCGCCGCGGCGTACCCTTCTGCTATATTGAGCTAAACGTACTGTAGACCATACCTTTAGAACATCGCCTATGGCAAGTGCGGATTCCCCCCGATTCGGCGACAGCCCCATCCCGCGCTACCTGCAACTGGCCGAGCTGATGCGCCAGCGAATCGCCCGTGGCCAGTGGCCGCAGGGCCATCGCCTGCCCTCGCTGGACGAGCTCGGAAGCGAGTTCGGCGTCGCCCGCGTCACGGTGCGCCAGGCCGTCGACATGCTCGCGCGCGACGGGCTGCTGTCGCCGCAGCAGGGCCGGGGCACCTTCGTCACCGGCCAGCCGAGCGACCGCTGGCTCAGCGTACAGACCTCGCTTGCCTCGCTGGCGCGCATGTATTCCGACACCGAACCGCAGATCGTCAACATCGACGAGTCGACCACCGCGCCGGCGCTGCGCCCGGGCGAGGGCCAGGCGGCCGATCGCTACGTCTTCATGCGGCGCGTGCATTCGCGCCAGGGCCAGCCCTACTGCGTGATCAACATCCACCTGGCCGAGCCGGTGTTCCGCCGTTCGCCCCGGCGCTTCCGGGACGAGCCGGTCATCCCCATCCTGGTGGGCCTCAAGAGCCTGCGCATCGCCAAGGCGCACCAGGTGCTGACCATCGGCACCGCCGACATGGAGGTCGCGCGGCTGCTCGACGTGCCGGTCAATTCGCCCGTGGCCGAAGTGCGGCGCATCTTTCGCGACGACACCGACCGCGTCGTCTACCTCGGCGAAGTCACCTACCGCGGCGACGCCATCCATGTCGAGATGAACCTCCTGCCATGAACGACACCGCCGCCGCACCCGTCGCCCTGCCCCGCGCGCCGCTGCGCATCGCCAGCGTCGAGGCGCACGTGTTCCGCTACCCGGTGCGGGTGCCGGTGCGCACCTCGTTCGGCACCATGACCGACCGCCCGGCCCTGTTCGTGCAGGTGCGCGACCAGGACGGCGCCAGCGGCTGGGGCGAGGTGTGGTGCAACTTTCCGGCGTGCGGCGCCGAGCATCGGGCACGGCTGGTGCGCACCTGCATGGCGCCGCTGCTGGAAGGCCAGGCATTCGACGGCCCTGCCGCGGCCTGGGATGCATTGACGCGCCAGACCGCCGTGCTGGCAATCCAGTCGGGCGAACCCGGCCCGATGGCGCAGGCCATTGCCGGCATCGACCTGGCGCTGTGGGACCTGGCCGCCCGGCGTGCCGGCCAGCCGCTGTGGCGCTACCTCGGCGGTCGGCAGGCGCGCATTCCGGTGTACGCCAGCGGCATCAACCCCCAGGGCGCGACGGAGATGGCGCAGCGCATGCGTGCGGCCGGCCACCGCGCGTTCAAGCTCAAAGTCGGCTTCGGCGCCGCGCGCGACATCGACAACCTGCAGGCGCTGCGGCGCGAACTCGGCGACGCGGCGCCGCTCATGGTCGACGCGAACCAGGCCTGGACACTGCGGGAGGCCCTCGACATGGCACCCCGCCTCGCGCCATTCGGCCTCGGCTGGCTCGAAGAGCCACTGCGCGCCGACCGTCCCTGGTCCCAATGGCAGCAACTTCGCGCCCAAGCCCCGATGCCGCTGGCCGGCGGCGAGAACCTGGCGGGCGATGACGCCTTCGACGCCGCCATCGCGGCGAACGTCTTCAGCGTCATGCAGCCGGATGTCGCCAAGTGGGGTGGCATCTCGGCCTGCTGGCCGGTAGTGCAGCGCGCCCTTGCCGCGGGCCTGCGCTATTGCCCGCACTACCTCGGCGGCGGCCTCGGCCTGCTCGCGTCGGCACACCTGCTGGCTGCCGCCGGCGGCGACGGCCTGCTCGAGATCGACGCCAACGACAACCCGTTGCGCAGCGCCCTCAGCCCGGGCCTGTCGCGGATCGACGAAGGCTGGGTGACGCTGGACGAGACACCCGGCATCGGCGCGCCCGACGATGTGATCGGCGTGGCGGCGTCGGTGGCGGCGCCAGTCGCCGTGCTCTGAACAGTCCGGCGGTGGATGACAACCATCCACGAAGCAAAGCCTGGCTTGCAGACGCTTCTGAAAAGCAACGATTGTTGGCGAATCCTGGAATTTCTGCCGCGCAAGCGCCTGGGTTATAACGCCCGGCGCGAGCGCAAGCCCGGCCTCGAAGCCTGGCACGCATGCGTTGCATCGCTTTGCAATTCAGGGGGCCACAAGAATGAACATCGCAGGGAGGGCCGCGCTCGCCGCAGGCCTGTTGCTGCCGGCACTGATCGCTGGCGTCTATGGCGCCGGATGGCTGGTCATGTGGCTGCTCAACGTGCCCGGGCGGCTGGACGCCCTGACCTACTGGCACTACGCACAGAGCATCGACCTTGCAGCCTTCCAGCCCTTCGCCGACAAGATCAGGCTGGCCGGCTACATCGGCTTTGGCGTGCCGCTGCTGGTATGGGTCGGCACGGTCGTCGCCTTGCTTTGGGGATTGCGCCTCGATGACCTGTTCGACCTCTCCGAGCCGACCCGCCCGAAGCAGGAGGGATTTGTCAGTGGCACGGCGCCCGTACAGCAGACGCCAGTGAATTTGCGGCGGCCGGGTGGCGGCCCGCATGGCGAAGAGGCGCAGAGAGTCGTTCGGTTCCACGACGCATCCCCGACGCGCTCTGCAGATCACGCCGCGGACTCTCGCAAGCGGCAACCCGCACGCACAAGTCTTGCCGCGCCGACTCACCTCCCGCCGGTGCCGCCAGCGCTGCGAGAGATGCTAAAGGACTACCCGGAACATATCGAAGAAATCCAAAGGAGCCTGAACGACGTGGCGGCCAAACCGCTTAAGGGAACGCCCGTCTTCGAGCAAGCGCTTTGGGCGCTGGAAGGGGCGTTGGGCAGCTTTATCGACGAGGCCCAGGAGGAACTCAGACTCGCCGAAGCCAGTGGTGACCCGCAGGCAATTGAGAACGCAAGGCAAAAGAGGCACCTGATGTTTGATGCCCGCGGCGAGCGCGACTGGGATGACCTCTGGGAGTTCTTTGAAGGAAACCGGGGGGCTTCTGCTTGAGCGCAAAAGCCTGGCTTGCAGACGCTTCCGAGAAGCAGCAACGATTGTTGGCGAATCCTGGAATTTCTGCCGCGCAAGCGCCTGGGTTATAACGCCCGGCGCGAGCGCAAGCCCGGCCTCGAAGCCTGGCGCGCATGCGTTGCATCGCTTTGCAATCCAGGGGGCCACAAGAATGAACATCGCAGGGAGGGCCGCGCTCGCCGCAGGCCTGTTGCCGCCGGCATTGATCGCTGGCGTCTATGGCGCCGGATGGCTGGTCATGTGGCTGCTCAACGTGCCCGGGCGGCTGGACGCCCTGACCTATTGGCACTACGCACAGAGCATCGACCTTGCAGCCTTCCAGCCCTTCGCCGACAAGATCAGGCTGGCCGGCTACATCGGCTTTGG
>Ga0160461_1000158_pt1 | contig 73352 bp, 70 predicted proteins | sample HID1975I_E6MG_FD_108266 | JGI IMG/M metagenome (GOLD analysis project Ga0160461, IMG submission 108266) | Enriched soil microbial communities from UW Madison campus, WI, USA - HID1975I_E6 MG | ecosystem: Environmental > Terrestrial > Soil > Unclassified | place: USA: Madison, Wisconsin...
TTTACAATCTCAAAATGCTCAATCAAGAGTTCAGGTAAAAATAATTTGAGGAGTTCGGCATCGTTTAACATTCCACAAAATTATCAATATTTTTTTTCTCCCCAAGTTTTGAGATTGATCCATATTTTTTCACAAATAAAAAAACCGCAATCAATGATTGCGGTTTAATACTGTAGCGAAGACGGGAATTGAACCCGTGACCTCAGGGTTATGAATCCTGCGCTCTAACCAACTGAGCTACCTCGCCGTTTTGGTGGTGCAAATATATAAAATATTCTACATCCTCCAAAATTATTTTACATTAAAATATTGCAAAACATCACCTACATGATTGGGCTTGCTGATAATCTTATTGTTAGCGTCTAAAATAAAATACGTTGGTGTTGCGTGAATATTGTAGATTTCGGCAAAAGAACTGTTCCACCCTCTCAATTCTGAATCATTGATCCAAGGGAATGCAGCAATTTTTGTGGTATAAGCATTTTTGTCAGTATCTAAAGACAAACCGATGATCTGAATATTTTTCGCCTGCAGATCTTTGTATTTGGTTAAAAGTTGTGGTAACTCATTTTCGCAATGCGAACAGGTTGAAGACCAAAAAACAATTACTTTCTTATCAGCTTTTACATCAGCAATTGATTTTACATTGGTATTTACCGCAGAATGAAATTTATAGGCCGGGAAAACTGCACCAATATCTGTAGCAGCATTAGACTTTAAGGTAGAAGCTAAACGATCGGTAATGGTACATTTTAAATTCTTGGCTAATGTGAGATATTTAGTTTTAAATTCAGTCATATCATACACGTCGAAAATATCAATTAATTCTGAAAGCACAGTCTGGCCTCTAGGTGTTTCAACATTTAATGTATTAATTAAAGTATCCACAGAGGTATTAACATTAGTATTTCCACCTACATTAAGATACGACACGAGGATAGGGCGTAAAAGAGACGAGCTCTCTAACATATCGTTTGATTTATCGATAAAATTTACAATTTCTTCTTTGGTAACTTTCTTTGCAGGATTATTAGAAAGAAATTTATTATAATTGGTATTATAATAATAAACAAACGGGTGTTTTTCCTGGTCGATACTTCCAGTGCCTGAGAGTCTTCCCATTTCACTGATTAATGCCTTCCCAAATTCTGTATTGTCTTTATAATATTCTTTAATTTGAACCAATGCAGGAAGAATTATTTCTTTTTTCTGCGAAGACTCCTGAATAGCATTCATCAACTCATTTGATTCATCCTGATAGATGACATTCTGAATTTTATTGGCCTTCGTTTCAAGTTTGATATTGATATTTTTATTTTCAGAAATAAAACTTACAGAATTGTTGGTATTGGGAAAATACACTTTCATCATCCCTGAATAATTAGTGGGATATTTAAATGTCCATACATTACCTTTACTTTTTTCTTTGGTAAAAATAATATCTTTGGAACCATTCAATGTATACAAAACAGCTTCTTGCTCATTAAAATCCGGCTGCGACTGGATATTTACAGAAAACTGTGCGTTCATTGAAAATGCCAACAGCATTCCAGACAATACAAATAACTTTTTCATAGTGTAAAAATAAAAAAACTCTCCGACTAATCAGAGAGTTTCAAATATTTTAATTTAATTTTTATATTTTTTGAGTTTTGTATTTTTTAGCAAAATAAGCAATTGCCAAAATTGCAACAATCATTAATACGTAAACATACATATCTATTGGAGAAGTTACATCACAGGGTTGAGAACCCTCTAGACCGCACGGAGCACCAGGCGTATCTTGAGCCTTTACAATGCTAATAGCTAATATAGAAAATATCAAAAATATTTTTTTATCAAAAAATCTCATTATACCGCTTGTTTTATTTGATTAATATTTTTGTATTTACAATATTTCCGTCATTCCCAACAACTTTTACTACATATACTGTTTTTAATGTAGAATCAAGTCTGATCACATAGTCAGCATCAGCTTTTACTGATTTTTCTGAAATAACAAGCTTTCCACTTGCATCGAAAACTTCAACTGAAGCAGACTTCCATGCCGGATCAAATCTAACGATATAATTTTTGATATTAGGATTGTATACAACTACCGTTCTAGATAGTGGTTTAGCCTCGTTAGTGTCTAATGTAACATTTTGAGGTGCGCCATAATACAGACCATAGCTAGAATTTGTTACAGGAATCACATCACCTTGACTAATTTGCACTGCCTGTCCGTTTGCTACAGTATAATAGAAACCAGTACCACCAGACAATAAATGCGTAGCAGCAGGAACTAAATTAACGTTATCTCTAATTTCAAATTTTAGAGAGGCTACATTTTGTCCGAAAACACTCAGGTCAATTCTTTTCCCAAGATAATTTGACTCATTTGCTTCATTAATATATAATCTGTAAGCAGAAGAATAGTTAGGATCAATACTACCATTAGCAGTTTCTTCAAATGTCTGAATAATTGCAGAGGTAGTAGTCATTGCCTGTACCGAATTTACATGAGCATCTGGAATATTACCTGTGGTAAAATGTGGAGCCACAACATAATATGTTTCTCCGATCTGATTACCATTGGCATCTAACGCCAAAACACCTAGCTGCTTAATATTTCCCGTATTTGTATTTTTAGCAGCAGTTACGCTATATGAAGTACCTTCGACTCTTGGAGCACTACTGAATCTTCTAAGATTATCAAAATCCATCTGTTGAGGAGTAGCATCTCTCAATTTAACCTTAAATGTCCCCAAGGGCTTCACTACTAAAGCGGCAGTAAGACTGCCCATTGGTTTGTGTGTACCTGGATCAAAAGTTACCATCTGAGGGCCAGCATAAGAAGTCGTACCTCCTGTAGTGTTATTATAGGTAACATTTTGCGGATCAACAACGATACCCCAAATATTATTAAATGCATTATTGTCATTAACAGATCCAGCCTCAGTAAAACCAATCATAGATAAATCAATGTTAGTTAAATATGGATTTGAAAACTGATAAAAGAATTGACCAAAACTACTTGTTGTTACGTTCCACGGAGTAGCATTATCAAAAGGATCATAAATATACGTATTGTACTTTTCCTGGTAAATATTTCTATTATTACCACCTGCTCCAAATGTTGCCGGAATAGATGATGGAGTTAGAGACATTGTATTACCACCATTTATCCCATCTGTATAAGGCACTCCTTTTACCGTATGTAATGTAGCAGGATTCAAAGCTGAAGCTCCCAATGTAAAGTAAGCAGTTCTGTCCGCCGCAGTTGTAGCCGAAGCAACATCTATCGTAATACCTGGAGTATTAAGACTTGTAATTGGTGAATTCGGAATAATAGAGCCATCAAACCTACGATTGGCATTGCTCCACTTAAGAATTTCTCTGCCCTGCCATCTTAAATTATTAAAATTCCCCGCCAACTCAGTACTAAGGCTCGAGAAGGTTTTCCCAATAAAAGGAATACCAATTTGCTGATAAGCACCGTGTTTTGTAGCAGCGTACTCCTTATCAACTACACCTGTAATATTACCTTGGGCAATACCTTTAATGTACAGTTGACCATAAGGAGAAGTAACTGGCGAAGCAGTATCGTTAATTCTTATAATTATATTAGATCCATCAAACTTATTTGATGCATCTGGATTAATGGTTTTCACCACATCAGAACCGCTGCCTACTACCATCATGTTTCCGTGCAAATCAATATTGCCGGAGCCTCTGGTTTGAAGACCTCCACCGTTATAAACGAGGGTTCCGTTACTTACATACATTTTAGCTGTGTCATCTACGTGAAGTAGAACCGTCTGCGCCTGAACAGATAAACCGGTTGCTAAAATCCCGATTGTTAATAAATTTTTTTTCATTGATGTATATTGTTTTTTTGTGTTAAAAAAAAATATTCGGTGTAAAGATATGACTTTTTTCTAAAAAAAAATTAAAATCACTTATTAATCAAAATATTATCTTTAGAAAGTACAATTTCGTCTTGCTCCCCTACCGTAAACATATAATCTTCTAAAACCTTCTCTGTAGTTCCGCGTAATCCTCTGGCTCCCAAACCCTTCTCCATCGTTTCATCGACAATAATTTCTACAGCTTCATCTGTGAACACCAGTTTTGTACCATCCATTTTAAAAAGTTCTACAAACTGATTGATAATAGAATTCTTTGGCTCTTTCATGATTTTTATCATCGTCTCTTTGGTCAGTTTTTCGAGATAAGTAATAATTGGAAATCTTCCTAAAAGCTCAGGAATTAATCCAAATGAGCGAAGATCGATGGCATTAATATTTTTTAAAACATATTCATCTTCTCCTACATTATTGATCTTTTCTGCACTGAAACCAATCGCCTGCTTATTCATTCTTCTTTCGATGATCTCTTTAATACCATCAAAGGCACCTCCGGCAATAAATAAGATATTCTGAGTATTTACCTGAATATATTTTTGATCAGGATGTTTTCTACCTCCCTGCGGCGGAACATTCACGATACTTCCTTCCAAAAGCTTCAACAAACCTTGTTGCACACCTTCACCAGAGACATCTCTCGTAAGACTTGGATTATCAGATTTTCTTGCAATTTTATCGATCTCATCAATGAAGACAATTCCTTTTTCTGCTTTTTCTACATCATAATCTGCAACCATCAAAAGTCTCGAAAGAATACTTTCAACGTCTTCACCTACATATCCTGCTTCCGTTAAAATCGTCGCATCAACAATACAGAAAGGAACATTAAGCTCTTTGGCAATGGTTTTAGCCAAAAGCGTTTTTCCTGTTCCCGTTTCACCAATCATGATGATATTTGATTTCTCAAGCTCTACTTCCCTGTTTTCATCTTTCGCATGAAGCAATCTTTTATAATGATTGTACACCGCAATTGCCAGTTGTTTTTTAGCCTGATCTTGCCCGATCACGTATTGGTTTAGAAACTCTTTTATTTGTTTTGGTTTTTTTAGTTCGTCAATAGACTCAGCCGGTGAAAACCCCGCTGGCGAAACCGTATCTTTTACAATCGAATGTGCCTGCTCTATACAGTTTTCGCAAATAAAGCCATTCTGTCCCGAAATCAGCATTTGTACTTCATTTCTCTTCTTACCACAGAAAGAACATTGGTTTGGATTCATTTTTATATAATATATTATGTAAAGAAAATCGTAAAAAATTTCTTTTTTACGACCTTCTTTATATTGTTAAGAATTAATAATTAAATTTTGTATTTCGGAATATTCTTCCGCTGAAAGTTTTAATCTTTCGTTTCGAAAATTCATCTCTTCCACTTTATTTAACGGAATCAGATGAATGTGGGCATGGGGAACTTCGAGTCCCACTACAGCAACTCCTACTCTTACACAAGGAATTGCACTTTTAACTTTTTTGGCAACTTCCTGAGCGAAAGCCCAAAGATTTTTGTATTCTTCAGTCTCCAAATCAAAAATAAGATCTACTTCTTTTTTTGGAACAACCAGTGTATGGCCTTTAACCAAAGGCATTGCATCTAGAAATGCCACAAAATTATCGTCTTCTGCAATTTTATATGCAGGAATTTCTCCGTTGATGATTTTCGTGAAAATTGAGCTCATTTTTTAAAGTTGAAAGTTACAATTTTTGAGTTTTAAAGTGTTATTTCTAAAACTTCAAAAGATAATTTATTACCATTTGGAAGAACGATCTCTGCAGTTTCCCCGACTACTTTCCCCAACAGACCTTTTGCAATAGGTGTATTCACTGAAATTTTACCTGACTTCAAGTCGCTTTCGTTATCAGGAACCAATGTGAAGACCTGTTCTTTTTTGGTATCGTTATTCAAAAGTTTTACTGTTGTGAGGATAGAAACTTTTGAAGTATCAAGCTGAGTTTCGTCGATTACTTTAGATGTGGTAACAATATCTTTTAGTTTAGAAATTCTCATTTCCAACATTCCTTGTGCTTCTTTGGCTGCATCATATTCTGCATTTTCAGACAAATCACCTTTATCTCTTGCTTCTGCAATCTGTTGAGTAATTTTTGGTCTTTCAATTTTCTCCAATTGCTCAAGCTCGGCTTTCATTTTATCTAATCCTTCCTTAGTTACATAGCTCGCCATAATTTTAAAATTTAGTTTTAGTATAAAAAAATAATCCGACATTTGCCGGACAATGTTTTTGCGTGTTAATCGTTATTGTTTTACAAATATATAAAAATTTATCTTCAAATGAAAAAAACTTTCTCATTCATATCAATTTTCATCTTGCTGACATTCAGCTTTTTAAATATAAACTCATGCAGTAATCGGGATGATACAGTAAGCTGTTTTCCTAATTCTACAATCAACGTAAATTTAAACCTGAATCTGGCAGCTTATAATGACCTTAACTTCGTGGGGAAACCTATTTACATAGACGAACAGCAGTCTGGCACAAGAGGATTAATTGTTGTGAGAACCCTTGACAATCCGGCATCGTTTAAAGTATATGACAGAAATGCACCTCATCTTTGCCCGGATAATAATACTACGCTTGAAATAAAGAATGGCAACAGTATATTTTGCCCGAAAGATAATGCAACATGGATCTTAATAGATGGAACTCCAACTGCCGTATCTTCTCTTCCCCCAAAAACTTATTTCTGGAATTATGATGCAGCAACAAAAAATCTAAGCTTATACAATTAATGAAGGTAGTAATACAAAGAGTCTCCGAAGCTTCTGTAAAAGTTGATGGAATTGTGGTGGGTGAAATAAATAAAGGCTTTATGCTCTTGATCGGGATTGATGAAAACGATGAAAAAACAGATGCAGACTGGCTTGTACAAAAAATTTTGAACCTCAGGGTTTTTAGTGATGAAAATGACAAACTCAATTTGTCTGTTAAAGATATTAACGGAGAGATTTTGTGCATCAGTCAATTTACTTTAATTGCAGATTACAAAAAAGGCAACAGGCCATCTTTTATAAAAGCAGCGAAACCTGACAAAGCAATTCCGCTTTTTGAATACTTTAAGGAAGAGCTTTCAAAATCTGATTTACGATTAGAGAGTGGCATTTTCGGAGCAGACATGAAAGTTTCGTTAATAAATGATGGACCTGTCACCATTGTAATGGACTCTTTTACAAAACAATAATACTTAGCAATTGTCTCTTTCTAATGGAATAACAACCCTCAATAGATTAATTCTATTAAATTCATAAAAATAACCGTGAAAATACGGTAAAAAACACCGTATTTCCCCTAATATTTAAATATACAGCAGCAAAAGTCATCTTTTATCAAATACATACTATTTTTTTTATCTAATTTTATGTACCAAAACTAGATTACTATGAAAAACTGCTACCTTATCGTAGCCCTATTGATAATGGGCTGCCATATAAATGCACAAGTGGGTATCAACACAGATAATCCCAAGTCGACATTGCATGTTCAAAAGAGAGCCGAGCTCACTTATCCGGATGGTATAATCCCGCCGAGAATTTCCGGGGATTCACTAAGACTGAAAGAAGCAGCCTATACAGTTGCTCAAAATGGAGCTATCGTTTACGTGACAAGCCCAGTAGCCACTCCTAACCCAACTGACTTCCCTAAAACTCAGGATGTAATTACTACAGGTTTCTTTATGTATGATGCATATTATACTCATCCCAATAGTACCCAAGGTGTCTGGAATAAAGTTCTCGCAAATGATTTAGGAATGTCTAAAGCAACGTATGCGGCAAAATTTACTGGAAATCTATCCCTTGTCAATATAAGCCTTGGCCTATTCAGCAGTACATTTAATTATCTGCCGTTAAGTACTACAGGCACTACTGTTACTACTGAAATTGCATCCTCACAAATTATAAATAATGAATACGTGGTACCTTCTGCCGGTATTTATCACGTCGATTACAGTTTTAGAACAGGACAGGGTGTTTCTGCTCAGCTTTTATCGAATAATCCGCCCGGAATCGCTATCGTAAAAACAGTAGGGACAGGAGGAACAGCTGTCAGTACACTTTTAGATTACAGGGTATTCGGAGGTGTCAATCTATTAGATCTATCCGGCATACTGGGACTAAATCTCGTTGTAATCAATATAACACTTACCCAAGGACAAATAAGTCATATTTACAAACTCAATGCAGGAGACAGACTACGATTTGGCCTAGTACAAGGTGGGCTTAATTTAGGAGCTATATCAGACAAGTCTGCAGAGCTATCAATTTATAAAATCAGGTAACACAAATTCATCATAATAAAAAAAGCTTTCTTAAATATAAGAAAGCTTTTGATGTTTTTGTTAACTAACTACTTTATCGTACAGGTACACTGCTGAAATTTAATGCAACTTTCAGATTCATATCAGAGCTTGTCTGGTTCTTCAATTCGTAAACAGTTCTTACGGTTAAGCCTGAGCTTTTTACTACAGTATCCAGAAAGCCGGTATCATTTAAATCTAAATTTAAACTTGAAGAATTGGTATCGATAGCCGATCTCGAAGCCACCAATTTTTCGCCAGTTCCGTTTGAAGAAATATAGATTTTTACAGATTTTAAAGCACTTAAGTTACCACCAACTGGTGAAGCAACAGAAATTTTAGCATCTGAAATTCTTACATCTTTAATTTGGGCATTGTTGTTTCCGCCCACCCAAGTCTGCACATTTGATGCAGTGGCAGTAGAAGAAACCTCTTTATCTGCAGGCACTCCCGTCGATACCAACACATTGGTGGTATAAGGAAATGTATTCTGTACAATAGACTGTACCGCACCACAACTTGCCAATGCCATTGTGGAAACTATTGCTAATGAAAATATATTTTTCATAATAATAAAATTTGAAAATTACATTTGCATAAACTATACCAATTTATTCTACTCTTACAGAAAACCGACCAACATTATCTCCATCTGCCATCAGATTCTTTCCGATGATAAGCGCAACTTCTCCTTTGCCAGAAATTTTATACGAAATATCTCTTCCAAACGGACCGTCGTATTTTCCGTCTGGTGTTTTAATTTGATTAAAACGGATATTCATATTATTATTTTCAGGCATTATGGTCGCTTTCAGTTGATCTTTCTTATAGTTTGTTATTCTCACAACTACTTTTTGGATCTTATCTGTAAATTCACATTCTAATGTGCTTGGTAATCTTTCGCCATCAATCAATTTTACGATTTCACCACTTTGGGTGCTTACATTTTCATCAGTATTAGAATGTACTGTTTGCAAAGTATCGTTACTTTTATTGATTTTCGAAGAATCTAATGCTGAAGTGTTTTTGCGTTGTTCTGAAACGATAACCGAATCTGTTTTCCTTTCTTGAGAGGGAACCGCTTTTTTGCATGACACAATCAATAAAAGGCTTACTAATAAAACTGAATTTTTCATGACAATTTATTTTTCAATGGTTTCATAATAAAAAACTTTAGATAAAAATGTGGGCGAAATTCCTAACTTACTTTTTTCTAAAACTTGCTTTTTAAGGTCAATATCTTTTTTCTCTTCGGCGTATTTTAAAAGATATTTTTCATTAAAATTAATTGAGTTTACATGATAATCGACCACAAAATCCGGACGTTTCATATTTTGAGAAGTGATGATTCCGCCCCAATTGATAAAACTGCATACTAAAACCATTCCATAAAAACACCAGCTCATCGAGTTGAAAAGAAATGCGTTTGTTTTTTGCGTCTGAATTTTCACAAAAGTCAACGTTAATCCTATTAAAGATAAAATTAGAAAAGCATAAACGCCAAGACGCTTGTAAGTAAAGCCTAAATTAACAATATATTCGGTGTTTTTTAATATTGCTGAAATGACCAAAACTGCATTCAGAACAATCCAGATTTTTACTAAGTTTTTCAGCAAACCAGCTTTCGTATCAAAGTTGAAATTGGATTTAAAATAAAACATAATCACCAAAATCGCCATTACAATCGACACGATTACTGCGCCTACTCTTTCGTGCGTTTCTTCAGATAGCTGGCTCGGTGTTTTTATGGTTTCGTAAAACTGCTCATAATTAAACGTTATGATAAAAAACAGCAGCAAAATATTTAATGAAAAGAAAGAGATCACGCCACTCATTCTTTCGGTGTTCAAATCTAGAAAAGAATAAGTGGGCTTCTGAATTTTATGTTTATCCTGAAAATCATTACTCAGAATATGATTTTGTTTATAAATCATTTTTTCTACATAATAATTCCAATAATTAAAGGCGATAAAAAATCCTAAGACAGAAATACAGAACAATTGCCAAACATTAATATCCAACTGAAAATCGGTAAAAAAGTCTGCAAAATGATCACTTCCCATGGAATAGACTCCAAAAAACACTGAAATTAAAATCAGAGGAATTCCCACAAAAGCCAACATTTTTTGCCAGACTCCGGACATATTTCTTTTCGGAAGCCAATCGTCAAAACTGAAAATTCGGCATATAAATGTGAAGCCATTGACTATAAAAACAGGAATCAGCAACAGGATTTTCAGACGTCTGTTTTTTGATCGGAAAGAAAGCAGCAAAAGTGAAACTACCAATGCCAGAAAAGAGCTAAAATCGCCGAACCAAGCAAAAGCTATACTCGACAAAATACTTGTTGCAAAAAGTAGAAAAAACGTTTTGTTGCGGTTTCTATCCGGGGTTTTAATAAGCGTTAAAACTGAATATAGAACGACTAAAATACCAAGATTCAGACCTACATTTTCGTTATAAAATAAAACGATAAATGCGATGGTGCTGAGAAATATATAGTGATGTGTTTTCATGAAATTGAGGTTAAGGTTAAGGTTAAGGTTAAGATTGAGGTTGAGGTTGAGGTTGAGATTAATAGTAGACCGGAGTTTCTTTTTGTCTGAAAAAATCCTGAATATTTTCAAAATTCTGCCATAGTAAAGATTCGAAATCAATGTGGTGAAATGCTCTCATATTTTTTCCTTTTTGATAGGCATTTCGATACATTTTATAGTATTCCGGAAGAATAATACTTCCTAAAACCACCGCTGCCAAAAGATGAGCATTGAGTTTTCCGTTTCCGAGAAGCAAAAACTGCATCGCAATTTCATCTTCGAAGTTGGTTCCGCAGCCTGTTAATAAATGATGTACATCGTGGTTTTCCATTTTAGGAATCATTGTAAAACCGTGCTTTTTATAAAACTCACCCAATTTTCGGCCTAAAGAATCTTTGTGAAACTCCAGCAATTGTTTTTCATTAAACTGCCATTGTCTTTTTTTCTTTTTGAAATATTTCCTGTACAGTTTTTGTGTTTTGTCGTAAACGAAAAGAAGGAATTGAATGCGTATTTTTTTCATAGTTTATGTATTTTAATAATAGTTTAAAAAGTAAGAGATTACACCCATTAAAGGAACTAAAAAAGGTAAAGAGACTGAAAACCAAAAGCCTAAATTGAATAGATTTTTTCGAAAGTCATCTGTATTTTCTTTGTTATAATTAAGGTCATGTTTAACGCCTAAAGAATAAAATAGATTAGCAAAAGAAATCATTACTAAATAGCCGATGCCTTGGAAAAAAATCGTAAATAATGTAATTTCAAAATCTTCATCATAAGGCATTATAAGATTTACTCCAACAATGACATAAAGAACAAATGCAATAATTCCTGAGATAAACAATCCTAAGTTATAGAGGTATCTTTTCTCATTCCACCATTCTCTAATTTGAGATTCTGTAAGACTTGAAGATGAGCTCATATTGTATTTTTCAAGTAATTAAAACCCAATTAGAAAAACCCCTAGATAGAAATACAGAATTGCAATTGGAATATTTATACAAATAATTAATGATGCTTTTATACAGTCTTTTAAGTAGGATTTATTAAATAATCCATAAATAATTAGTAACGCAATCACAACTAAATTAACTGGAGCTGCAAATAATAAGAGTACAAATCCATAGGAAGCAAAAGCCTCAATTTTAGTAAGTATATATCCAAAAAGGCAAATATTTCCTAATATGAATGAGAGCCAAAAGGATATTTTCCCTACAGTAAGAATATCTTGATTTTTCATCTTTAAAATTTTAAGCTTGAATTAAAGTAAATACCGTTATTTCTGGACGCACCATGAAACGCACCTGAAAAGAATGGCCTAACGCACGGTTGATATACAACATTCTTCCGTCTCCTAAATCAATTTCACCAGAAACATATTTCTTATTTTCTACCGGAAGAATTGGAGTAATGACTCCGGGAATTCGGCATTGTCCACCGTGAGTATGTCCACTCAAAATCCAGCCTTTATAACCGTTCCAGACATCTTTGTCGCAAACATCAGGATTGTGGCAAAGTACAAGATTGGCTTTTTCGGGAATGTAATCTTTCATCACCTTCATGGGATCAAAATTGGGAGACCACAAATCATCAAAACCTATAATATTCAATCCGTGAGATTCTGTCTGCTCATTTTTAAGCATTGTGACGCCATTGTTCTGAAGAATACGATGAATCTCTTCCGAAGAACCCAAATCTTTCCAGTTTTTTCCGTAATCGTGATTTCCGAGAATTCCGAAAGTGCCCAGCTTTCCGTAAACTGCTTTTGCCATTACTTTTTCTAAATTTTTATGATCTTCTTCTGTACCATGATTTACGTAATCACCAGTGTACACCACAAAATCCGGATTAAATTCTTTTGCTTTCTGGAAAGATTCAATTAAAAAATTCCAGTCGAATCTGTCTCCTACATGTAAATCGGAAATCTGCATCAGAATCTTTCCTTCTAATTCTTTAGGTAAATTTTTTATTGGAAGTTTTCGTTCTACAAATTCTACCCAAAAAGGCTCAATTTGCCAAGAATAAAGAAAAGGCAAAGCACCGACAGCTGAAAGCTGTAAAAGTCTTTTTAGAAATTTTTTCCTAGTCATGATTTATATATTACTTGAAATAATTTTTAGCTCTCAATATAAAACTAACTTCCGGCGAAAGGTGTTCCGAAAAGACCTACTGCAAGCTCCACCCAAGTAAGAATCAGTATAAACAAAACCACGACGCACAGAAGGATTTTGTAGGTTTTGTTTTTTACAATCCGACGAATCAAATCGATAATAAGCGCTGTTCCGAATAAAAGTATACCGGCAATAAGAAAATCGGCGGGAGACCAGTTGAATTCTTTAGAGAATAGATTCCCAAGTACCGCAAACACCAGTATTAAGGCGGGTAGAGAATAAATCATTGTTGTTTTTTGTTTTTGTGTCATCATAATATTTAATTTTATTTATTAAAAGTACTTTGTATTTCAAAGTTAATTTTCAAAAAAATATAGGTTTTATCTGCCTATTAATTTTTCTAATGCATCTAAATGTTCGGTAAACGCAGTTCTTCCCGATTGTGTTACACGGTATGAAGTCTTGGGCTTTTTGCCTACAAATTCTTTTTTCACCTCAATATAATTAGCTTTTTCTAATGCACTGCTGTGACTTGCCATATTTCCGTCTGTGATTTCAAGAAGGTTTTTCATTTCAGAAAAATCAACCCAGTCGTTCACCATAAGAACGGACATAATGCCCAATCTTACACGGCTTTCGAATTCTTTGTTGAGTTGACTGATGTTAATCATTTATTTAATTATTTATTATAAAAAAGAATGTTGAATCAACAATTCTATGTTTTGAGTCTATCATATAAATTTGGTCTCCTCTAATTGCTAATTGATTAGATTTTAATAACTTATCAGAATTAGCAGTATCAATTGTAATAATTGAATCATTCTTAATATAACTTCCACGAGAATAAGAGTTTCCTAATGCAAATCCATTTGTAAATTTATATGTTTCATCTTGCCTGAGTTCTAATTTAATATGACTTAAATCGAAGTTTTGTTCTGCCTCTAAAATAATACTGGAAGAATCTCTAATTGCAAAATATATATGCATTCCAATAGCAACTAAAACAATCAGTAATGAAAATGAAGCCAACTTAAAAACTTTTAAATCTCTTAAAACTTTATATTTTTTATATTCAATATTTAAAGCTATAACTGTAAAAATTAAAAATAATATTAGAAAAAAACCGATTATAATTCCAGCAAATACAAAATCATTGTCTTGATATTCTATTGTCAAAGCAAAATACTGTATTGCAACAAAAACTATTAAAATAAACAACAGAATTAACTTCCAGTTTTTCATGTTTATTTATACTTCTTATGCATGATCAAACCATATACAATATGCAAAACTCCAAAACCAATGCTCCAGGCAATTAATCCCCATCCCAAAAATAGGAAGGAAAGCAGCCCAAGAATAATTTGGCAATAGCCTAAATATTTTATATCCGTCAAAGTATAGCGTTCTGCACTTACCAAAGCCAATCCGTAGAAAATTAATGTGGCAGGTGCTACTAAAACAAATAGATGATGATATAGCAACACGAGACAAAATAAACCACCTGTTACCAAAGGGACGGCGAATGTTACTAAAAGTCTTTTCGTGGTTGCATCCCAGATTTTCAATCCTTTCTTTTTGCTTTTATTGGCAGTGAGAATATAACCGCTAAAAATTGCAACGACTAAAATAACAGCTCCGATAAGAACCAGTTCTTTAACGAGTTCTTTCCCGAAAATATTTCTGTCGCCATCGAAATAATCAATTCCTTCTCTCTGAAAAACAAAGTAGACATAAACCGCTCCGATAATTGCCGCCAGACCAGCAACAACTCCGGATAATCCGCTTAATGAAATAAATCTTGACGATCGCTCCATCATAGAACGAATATGCGATAAGTCTTCGTGATAGTTTTTTGATTCCATATTAAAAGAACTTTGAATTACAAAGTTATATTATATTTTGAAATAACAAAATGTTTTTTTATAATTTTTTGCTCAATGCTTTCGCAACTTTACCAATTGTCAATCCCTGAATCAGAATACTAAACAAAACCACAAAGTAAGTAGCAATAAGAAGAACTTCTTTAGATGGGCTTTCTGGCAACGATAACACTAACGCAAGCGAGAGCCCGCCCCTTAATCCGCCCCAGGCAATAATTTTTGCATCATTTTTACCAATACCAATTCTTTTGGGAAGAATTTTTAACGGTAAAAAGACTACTAAAGTCCTTATAAAAAGCACAACAGCCACGGAAATCAGCCCTAAATAAATATAGCTTTCTTCAAAATCTATCACAACAAGCACAAATGCAATGATGATAAATAAAACAGCATTTAAGATAACGTCTACCAATTCCCAAAACTTGTGGACGTATTCCTGAGTAATATCGCTCATCGCAACAGAAGTACGGAAATTCCCCACAATAAGCCCCATCACAACCATTGAGAGTGCCCCTGAAATATGGAAATAATTGGCAAAATAATATCCGCTCATCACAAATGCGAGCGTAAGTAATATTTCGGTTTCATAATGGTCGATAGATTTTAAGAAAAGATATAAAATATACCCTAAAACTACGCCCCAGATAATGCCCCCGATCGCCTCCTGAAGAAACAAAACGCCGAAATGTGAAAAGCTGAATTCTCCTGTTTTCAAAGTATCTAAAAGCGCAATAAAAACAACAACTCCGATTCCGTCATTAAATAAGCTTTCTCCAACGATTATAGATTCTGTTTTTTTGGGAACTCCTGCTTTTTTCAGAATACCCAAAACTGCAATAGGATCTGTAGGCGAAATGAGAGCCCCAAAAAGGAGACAGTAAATAAAGTTTATTTCGATTCCTAAAAAACCTGATATATAATAAGTAGCACCAGCAATAAGAATTGTAGACAACAAAACTCCCAAAATTGCGTAGTTGGCAATCGGCCTTATCTGACCTTTTATATCTTCCCAATCGGTATGCAAAGCACCGGCAAAGAGAAGAAAACCGAGTAGAATATCAATTATAATTTTATCAATCCTTGCATTTTCAAAAAAAATTTCGACAGCACTCACATCAAACCCGAAGAGAAAGTGCGAAGAAATAATAGCGATCGATAATATGGTTGATAAAAAGAACAACCCGATAACGAAAGGCAATTTTATAAACTTCTGATTGATGTAAGCGAACAAAGCTGATAGACTTATGAGTAAAGTCAGTACTAAATATATGCTCATATAAATTGTAATTAATTATTTTAAAAGCCGGAAACTCAATAAGAGTATCCGGCTTTTAAAATATGGAAATTTTACAGATTGGCATAGATTAAGATTAATTATTTCTATGATTTGAAAGATCAAAATTAGATTTTCCAAATTACCTAAAAATATCTATATAAAAGAATCCTGCTTGAAAGCAGGACTCACACAAAATTTAAATCAAAGATTATTATAGTGGGTTTTGTACAATAAGCGGATTGGCATTAATTTCTCTTCTAGGAATTAAGAACTCCCATCGAGGATCCGTATTTGCAACTGTAGATACGCTATTTATAACAACAGATGAATGATTAGCTCCCGTTCTGTCTAGACCTTGATTAAGTCTTTTAAGATCTAAAAACCTAAATCCTTCACCCCATAATTCCAATCTTCTGCTATTAAGAATTTCGGTAATATAAGCAGTTCCAGTAGTAGTTGCTCCAGTATAAGAAGGGTTTCTCTTTTTAGCAAAAAGGTTAAAAACTAATTTGGAACTTGGTTCATCGGTTTTAGCCAATGCTTCTGCTTCTATAAGATACATTTCTGCAGCTCTCATATAGGGTACATCCAATCTGCTATCCGAAGTACTTACAGCTAGAAATTTTTGACTTGTGTATGGATATTTCGCATAATTAGTAGGTAGAGAAAGAGCGGTATGAGCTCCCGTAGCATCAAATATTTTTTTTCTGAAATCAGTACTTGGAAACAAATTATAAAGCTTACTGTTTACAGCTTTGGGCGCTTGGCGAATATTTGTAGAATTATAATTTCTCGACATATAAGCACCGAAATTTCCAAAATAATCTGTTTGGTCAGAAATAATGATTGCTCCCCACATCCATTCGCCATTTGTAGCAGTATTAAAGCCCGAAGTATAGGCTACTTCATTTTCCATTAAACTAAATCCTGCTCTTGCAGATGCTGCTGAAGATGCCGCTAAAGGATAATTTCCCTGTGTTAAAGCAACTCTAGCCATTAGACCTAAGACAACGCTTTTATCAAAATGTGCTTTTGTAGCCCTACTGCTTCCTGTAAGTCTTATAAGTGCTTCACCTAAATCTTTATTGATCTGTGTATAGACTTGTTCGACAGTATTTCTAGCTAAAGGAACTTCATCGGCAACTAATCGTATTGGAACTCCTAGTTGACTATTTGTTGTACCCGGAACATATCTTTTCCCATAAATCTGCACCAACATATAATAACTAAAGGCTCTAAAAGCATAAGCTTCACCAATAGCTTTTTTTATAGTAAGTTCGTCGGCTGCTGTAGGAGCGGGAACGTTTGGCCCATTCGCAATTACTAAGTTTGCATTTCTGATAAGTGCATAATAAAACTGATAAGGATAAAAATCATTTGATGCATTTTCGTTTACATTATCCTGCCATCTTACAGTAGAAATATACCATCCATTACCAGTAGACGGAAAAACTAAATCTTCCCCTAAGGCATCCATCATTATCATTATGCCTCCTTGGCCATTTTGCCCTTGGTTGCTATTCTGTCTATAGTACATATCCCTATGCATCCCATTAATAATAGCCATAAGATTGGACGCACTCGAATATGCTGCGTCTTCTGATACTGCAGTGGTAGGATCTGTTTCAAGATATTCACTCGAACAGGATGTCATACTTAAAGCAAAAAAAGCAAATGATAATAATATTATTTTTTTATAATGTTTTTCTATATTTTTCATAATTTCTATTTTTAAAATGATATATTAAATCCTATTGTGATAATTCTAGCCGGTGTATATCTGTTTGTGGTTGTTCCATTAAAAGACTGAACAGGTTCTAATCCTTTTCTGGCTGTTTTGCTCCAAATATTTTCTCCAGACATCAATAATCGCAATGCCGTAATGCCATATTGTGAAATAACACTTTGCTTAAAGCTATATCCCAATGTTGCTTGTCTGAAAGTAATAAAATCAGATTTTATCAACCATCTGCTTGATGCTGCACCAGAACTAACGTAAGTTGCAGAATTTAAAGCAGGAACATCCGTAATCTGACCGGGAGTTGTCCATCGATTTAAAATATCTGTACTCAATGCTACTCCTTGTGGATAGCCCGACATTAAAGTTTGGTAATTGGAATCATAAGTCATCCCTCCTAATTGATAAGTAAACATTGTCGATAAAGACCATTGTTTATAGGTAACAGATGTTCCAAAACTACCAAATAAATCAGGAATTGCCGTACCTGAATAATCATATTTAGCTTTATTTTGATTTGTGGTCACTAAAGTACCATTTACAGTTCTTATATCAGCTGCGGTAGTTCCTATATAAGCATCAGCAGCCAAAAATAAAGGAGATCCATCTGCAGGATCTACACCATACCATTGTCTTAACCAATAATCGTAGACAGAATGTCCTACTGAAACCTTTTTAGTTCCATCAATAAGTTCCGTTATACCACGAGAAAGCTCAGTGACCTGATTTTTAAGAGTTGATGCGTTTGCATTTAAATTCCATGTGAAATTTTCATTTTTAATAACATCAGCATTTATTCCGATCTCAAAACCACGATTATACATAGTACCTACATTTTGGGTTATTTCGCTATCAGGTATGCCTGCTGAAACAGGTTGAGGTACCGGAAAAAGAAGATTAGTGGTAATTCTATTATAATATTCTACAGTTCCTGTTATTCTATTATTAAAAAATCCAAAGTCAATTGCTAGATCCGACTGTTTGTTAGTTTCCCAAGAAACTTTTGGATCAGCCTTAAAATCATACAAAATGCCTGGTTCCTGCGCATTATTATATCCCAAAGCATATGTACTTTTATACATATAATAACTATCTGTTCTGTCATTTCCTACTTCTCCGTAAGATCCACGCAATTTTAAGTCACTAATCGTATTAGAGTCATTCAAAAAATCTTCTCCTTTTATTCTCCATCCTGCCCCAACAGACCAAAAATAAGCCCATCTTACATCTTTAGCGAATCTTGAGGAACCATCCGCACGGTAAGATCCTGAAAGTATATACTTTGATTTGTAATCATAATTTAATCTTGAAAATACACTTTCTTTTCGGTAGTTATCCGTTTGTGAGGTGAGAGTAGTAGGAGTAACAAAATTGATTAATTCATCGTTTCCATCTACAACCTGCCCTTGCTTGTACCCAAGCATATATTCGTAAATAAATTTATAGCTTTCATGACCTAATAAAAATTCGAAATTATGTGATCCAAATTTTCTCTTATAATTCAATAATTGGTTGAAAGTAAGAGTCTGCTCAGTAAAAGTTCTTATTTCGGCAGCACCACCTGGAGCGGCATCTCCAATCACTTTATTGATGTAACGGTTTCTTCTGTTATTCTGAATATCATATCCTACGTTTGTAGATAAAGTTAAATAGGGATCCACTTTAACTTCGGCATAAGCTCTTGAAATAATATAATAGTTTTTCGAAATATCTTTATTTAAAAGCGTTTCCTGAATAATATTTCTACCTGCCGCCGCATCTGCGCCCCTTGCATTTCCAGAATCATAAATAACATCCCCAAAAGAATCGTATAAAGTTGCAAAAGTATCCGGATCGTGAGCGTAAGGACTATAAATGGGTCCTATTCTTCTTGTCCAAGAATATGGGTTAATGAATGCAGAGTTATTATCTGCTCCATCCAAAGAATTATTTCCATTGGATGAAACTCCGCTTATACTTGTTCCTACTTTTAGCCAATTCTTGATTTGAGAATCAACTTTTAACCTTGCAGTAAACCTTTCAAAGTCAGATTTAATTAAATATCCGGCTTCATTAGTATAACTAACCGAAGAAAAATATGTTGTTTTGTTAGTTCCACCACTATAATTTAATTCATAGTTTTGTCTGAATCCCGTTTTGATCAATGGGTCTTGCCAGTCCAAATCAGTATATTTCAATTTTGCGTTAGGATTTAATACACCATCTACTACCAATAGCTTATTATCTACATCAAAAACATTATTTTTTAAAACATCAGAAATCAGTCTTTCTGTGGCATATTTATTTGCATCTGCTACAGTACTCGCAGGTACAGAGGTAAGACGTCCGTTTCTCATTGCCTCCCATACAAGAGGATAATACTGATAAGCATTTACCCTGTCATATTCAGGGATTGATCTTCCAACATATCCTGTACTCATACTAAAATTAAGAGCATCCGCTCCTTTTTTTCCAGTTTTTGTAGTAATTAATATAACGCCATTTGCTGCAGCTGAACCATACAATGATGTAGATGCTGCATCTTTCAAGATATTAAAAGAGGCAATATCATTGGTATTAATTGCTGACAATGATCCGTTATATATTACTCCATCGATCACGTACAGAGGTGATGTGGTGATACCATAAGATCCTATACCTCTTATTTGAATACTGGGAGAGCTTCCGGGTTGCCCCGTAGATGTACTCACTTTTACTCCGGGACTGGCTCCATCAATAGCCTGACCAATACTTGTAATGGGACGATCTGCAAATTCTTTTGCATTTACCTGTGTGTTAGACCCAACTATTGTCTCTCTTTTTTGAGAACCATAAGCAACAATTACAATTTCATCTATCTTTTCTTCTTGAATAAGTGTATCCTTTACTTTTTGGGCATCAACAGCTTGCGCCCCCATAAAGAAGACAACAGCAGTAGTTACTAATGATAATTTTATTTTCATCTTATAAGTGTTTAATAATTTTCATCAAATATGTTAATAAATTATAATATATACAAGTTTTAATTAAAAATATTAACAATAAAACGCATTAAACACTATTTAAATAAAAAAACCTCAATTAAAAATAATCAATTATGAGTAAAATATAAATATTGAAAATCATTTATTCATATAAAGTTTTTATTTTTAATTAAAAAAACCATTGATTTCTCAATGGTTTTTTTAATTAAATTTCAGGAAAATATTACTTTGATCTTAACCTTTCTTTAATAGCCTCAATATTTTTCTTTGCAGAATCTTCAAGAATTAAACTTGCACTCATATGAATTCTTGCAGGCATCAATTCATTAAAATGTTCTGTGCCTTCCCAAGAAACTTTTTTTATTAAAGCTAAAGCATCATCGTTTCTTGTAGAGAGCGTATTTAAGAATTTTTCTAATTTAGAATCCATTTCTGCAATGTTTTCTGAAACTGAGTGATAAATATTATGCTGCTCTGCCCATTCTGCCGATCTGAAGTCTGCGTCAATTGCCATTGCCGAAAACTGTGATTTGCCGATTTTTCTTTCTACATACGGACCGATCACGAAAGGCCCGATTCCTAAATTAATCTCCGTTAAAGCCAAAGCAGAATCTTTGGTTGCAAAACAATAATCTGCTCCGCAGGCAATTCCTACTCCGCCCCCTGTAGTTTTTCCCTGAACTCTTACCACGACTATTTTACCGCAGTTCCGCATTGCATTTAAAACTTTTGCAAAACCTCCGAAAAATTTTGTGGAAGCCTCTAATTCATCGATGGCCAAAAGCTCATCAAAACTCGCCCCTGCACAAAAGGCTTTTTCACCCTCACTTTTTACAAGAATAGCTTTTACCTCGTTTTTCGCCCCTTCTTCTAAAATAGTTTGTGCTAATTTTTCGAGAATTGCTCCGGGAAGAGCGTTACTTTTTGCCGTTCCGAAAGTAATTTCGGCAATATTATTTTTAATTTCTGATGTTACAAAATCACTCATTTTAATCTTTTTCGATTTATACAAAAGTACTAAATAAAGCACTTTTGAGAAAGTTAATGCTATAATTTTTAGCACTAAAAATGTAGAAGGCAAAATCACATCCGTATTTATACGGACATAAAAATACAGTATTTATACCCTATTCTAATTTATTTAAAATCTGTTATTTTGTGGTAATTAAAAAGGTAAAAACTAATTCCCATGAAAACTTTTATTAAACGCTAAAAGTTTTTAAAACACGATTCTAAGCATAAATGAAAATTCCCTGTCATCAGGGAATTTTTTGTTATCAGAAAACGCTTATCCTATTTTTCTTCCGTAAAGCAGCATTCTTTTAAACGAATAAATTGCAGGGAATTTCTTAAATTTTTCAGCAATTCTTTTTTTATATTCACCAATAAATTTCTCTTTATTCACCTCATCCAATTTTTCCAAATACGGAATTAACGCTGAACCCGAAATAAACTGAAATAGTTTCTCTGCATCATCAACTATAATCGGATACACTTTTATAGAGATATTTAGATCTTTTAACCCTGAATCAAACATCATTTTAGCATAATCGTCCAAACTTAAAACCGGAGAAACTCTATTCCAATTTTGAAGTTGTTTTTTGTAAGGCTCTTCCGAAGCGAGTTGAAACAAAATTTGATTGAGGATATTTTCAGACTGTAAAGGCATCTGAACGGCAAATTGCCCATTTTCACTTAGTAAAGAAAGCAGTTTGGGAAACAATTTTTCATGATCGTCTGACCACTGTAAAGCGGCATTGCTAAAAATTAGATCCCACTTTTCTTCGGAGTCATATAATTCTTCAACTTTTTTTTGCTTAAAACTTAATTTATTATTGTGAAAGGAAATAGAATGTGACAGCATTTCAGCTGAAGGATCAATTCCTAAAAACTCTGCATCAACAAATTTTTCTGACAGAATATGAGTCTGTTCGCCCGTTCCGCAACCAATATCGATTGCTTTCTTTAAACCATCTGCGGAAATAAGTTCCATCAAATCAAAAAATGGTTGATAACGGATGTTTTTAAACTGATTGTAAATTTCAGGATTCCAGGGCATATTTATATTTTTAATTGGTGAAATTATTTGTTCTTTAAAGCTAGAATATATTTATCAATAAAAAGCTGCTTTTCTTTCGATTTATATTGCTGAATATATCTCGGATGTTCTAAAACCGTCATTTTTTCAAACAGATTTGCTTCCGTATTTAATTTTGAAATGAACTCGGCATTCTTCTTTCCTAAAATAAAAACTTCCGAAGTATCGAGATTCAAACTGATATGTTTTTTCAAAGATTCAATCATAAAATCTTTTACAGCATTGAAAAGTTCTTTATCATCGTAATAATTAGCATTAATCCAGGTGTTTTTTGCTTTTCGTACAATTGCTAAAGGGAAAGGTGAATTGATGTAAATATCTCTGTAAAATTCATCTGCACCGCCATAAGCCGCAATCATATCGTACATAAAAAGGGAAGAAACTTCATGCGTATGGGCTGATTCCATTTTAATTCCGCAAACACTTTCCAAACGTTTTGTATCAGTAAACGGAACGCCTGTAACTCCTGCTCCGTGTCGGCTGGGATTAATTCCGATTAAAAATTTTCTTTGAATTGAATCGTTGTAATATTTATAATAAAACTTTTCCATGACAACCATTGTTTCAGGATTATCTGAATACGGATTCAGAACCTGAAAATCTTTCGGCAATTGCCCGGAATAGTGCAAGTTTTTATTGAACTCTATAATTTTTTCAGCAAAAGTATTACTCATATAAAGAGTTTATGATAGAAAAACAAAATTTTGTGGCTGATCATTTTCATCTTCATCTTCATCCTCTTCTTCGTCACTAAGTGCCAATTCGATGTCGATAAACTGAATATACAAGCCACAGATCTCTCCTTTTGCATCATACGCAAAATACACAGGATAAGATCCGTCCCCAAAGCCACTCGCAAACATAGGAATTTGAAATGCTGTATTCGGTATTTTCCAGTTGATCCAATCACCTGCATCTCTTTGATTTTGTGGATTCTGCTGATAACTTTGAGCAAACAATTCAGCAAAATAATCATCATAAACATTGTCTACATTTAGTTCCTCTAAAAACTTATCGAATACAGGAAGTGCTTCTGCATCGGCAATACATCCCAATCCGGCATCCACATGAAATCCAAAAAAATCGTCTTCTTTTACGCCTTCAAGATTTTCGTTTCCAATCAAAGCTTCTTGATAAAGAATAGGTTTTTCGTCACTAAACTTTACCTTTACAGCAGCATATCGGTCACCCCAATCCTCCGATTTTACAACAGCAATTGTTACGGGAAAATTTCCTTTTGGAGCTTCAAGAAAATAAGGTTTTTGTTTTGAATTGAGAAATACCAAAGGATCTCGTACTACCACTTTTCCGGAAGGCAGAGAAACATTTCCGATTTCCATGACTTCCATTTTTTCACCAGCGATTTCTCTTGACGTAAAATAAGATTCCAAATCTGTAGGACAAGTAAGTATATTTTTTACTTTCTCGTACTTCTGCATCCAGCTTTCTTCCATGATAAATATTTTTTGAATTGATTTAAACATGAAAATAAGGAATTAAAATAAAGACATCAAACGTCTCGAAGTTTTTAACAAAAGATTATAAAAAAACAGCGTAACAAAAATTGCTACGCTGTTAAATTGATATATTTCCAGTTTTAAACTAATTAAATCAAACCAAACTGTTCAAAATGATGGGTGAAATGTTTTCTTTGGAAAAGCTCCATCATTTCCTTGTTCAAATGTCCAAATCTTGGATTATAATGTTCTGCAAAAGGATTTTCTTTGAAATAAACCGTAAACTCTTTTAATGTTTCTATCAACTGAGTTTTAGCTGCATCCAGATTTTTATTTTTATTCTGAGGAATTTCTCCTTCTTTCCATAAAGGATATTGAGCTCCCGGACGAATTTTTTGATCAGTATATAACCAATCTTGAAGTTTTTCTAATTTTTCAGCAGGAATCGCAGGGAAATCTTCAGGTTTTAGATTTCCGAAACCATTTCTCAATACTTCTTCCAAATGCTCAACCATTAATTGCGGAGTAAAATCTCCAAAAACAGGTTGCGTTTTTTCAGTCAAAGCATTTAATTTTTTCTGAATATTCTGAACTTTAAAATCGATAAACGGAGAATGCTTAGCAACTAATGTTAAAATTGTCGCCACACAAACGATTTCGTCCCTCTGATTAACAACTTCAACCAGCCATTTCACCACTCCGGAAGGAATATTTCTACCCTTTACACCACGATTAATTTTCTCTTTTGCCGTTAAATAAACCGTAATCGTGTCTCCTGCATAAACAGGTTTGAAGAACGAACAGTTTTCTAATCCATAATTGGCGATAACCGGACCTTTTTTACCTGAAACGAACAAGCCCGCCGCTGCAGAAAGGATAAAATATCCGTGAGCCACTGTTTTATCGAAAATAGTACCCGTTAAACTCGTAGCATCTGTGTGTGCATAAAAATGATCCCACGAAACGTTCGAGAAATTCACGATATCTGCATCAGTAACCGTTCTACCTGCTGTTTCCAGAGAATCTCCAACCTCAACATCTTCAAAATATTTCTGGAAAGGATGTTTGTCTGCAAATTTTTTCTCTGCTCCTTGCTGATAGACTTTTGTAATCGCTGTTAAAATATCCGGCGAACCTTGAATCGCTGTCTTTTGAAGAAAGAAATGAAGACCGTTCAGTCCGCCCATTTCCTCACCGCCACCCGCTCTACCAGGACCTCCATGCATTAATGTAGGAAGTGGAGAACCGTGACCTGTACTTTCTTTCGCATTATCTCTGTTTAAAACAAAAATTCTACCGTGTTGAGAAGCCATTTTCCAAGAAGTTTCTGCAACGAATTTCTCATCGTGAGAAATGATTGAACCTACCAAACTTCCTTTTCCCCTTTTTGCCAACGCTGCAGCTTCTTCCGCATCTTTGTAAGGCATCAATGTAGAAACCGGGCCGAAAGCTTCAACATCATGAGAGATATTTTTGGTGAAAGGAGAATCGTTTAAGAACAATTTCGGACTCATAAATGCACCATTTTCATAGTCTGCATCTACCAATTCATGTTTTCCGTCATAAATTAATTCGGTTTCAGTTTTTAAGATATTTATCTTTCTTAAAACCTCATCATACTGCTGTTTTCCGACCAAAGAACCCATTCTTGTCTCTCTGCTTAAAGGACTTCCGATTTTAGTTTGATCTAAAGCTTTAGATAAAGCATTCTGAACATCTCCAATTAAATTTTCAGGAACCAAAATTCTTCTGATTGCTGTACATTTCTGACCCGCTTTTGTGGTCATTTCTGTACGAACTTCTTTAATGAAAAGATCAAATTCAGGAGTTCCCGGTTTTGCATCCAACCCAAGAATTGAGCAGTTCAAAGAATCGGCTTCCATATTGAAACGAACAGCATTCCCTGAAACAGAAGGCAAAGCTTTTAATTTTCTACCCGTCTTTGCAGAACCTGTGAACAATACAGAATCTCCATCCTGAACATAATCCAAAATATTTCCAGGCTCTCCACAAACCAATTGAAGTGCGCCTTCAGGAAGAACACCGCTTTCAATCATATCTTGAAAAACTGCATTGGTTAAATAAGAACCAAATGGCGAAGGCTTCACAATTGACGGAACACCTGCCAACAATGAAGTCGACAGCTTTTCCAACATCCCCCAAACAGGAAAATTGTAGGCATTGATTTGTACAGAAACCCCTTCACTTGGAGTCAAAATGTGAGTTCCCAAGAAAGTTCCGTTCGCAGAAATTTTCTGAGTTTCACCATCCACCCAAAACGGAGTATTCGGAAGCATTCTCTTTGCCAACCCTGAATAGGTGAAGAACGTACCAAAACCTCCTTCAATATCTACCCAAGAATCTGCATGTGTTGCCCCTGTTTTATATGATAATTCGTAATATTTTTTCTTTCTTTCTAAAAGGTAAAGCGCTACTTTTTTCAACATTTCTCCACGATCGTAGAACGTCATTGAAGAAAGATTTTTGTATCCTACCGTTCTACCATAATCAAGAGCCTGTTCAAAATTCAGCCCTTCTGTATCCGAAACAGCAACCTGCTCTCCTGTCACGGCATTGTATAAAGGAATTCCGTTTCCGTTACCTTCCACCCATTCGCCGTGGATATAGTTTTTTAATTTTTCCATAAAATATTATATTTTAATTTAACGATGTATCAATCTAACAGTTTACCAATGAGGTGCCTCGAAAATAGCAGTATGGCATTATGTAATTGTTAGATTTTTACATTGGTATATTGTTACACTTATCTCGGTTCATGATAAGGAAATAATTTCACTAAACCTTCATACAAACTTCTGTGAAGAATGGTTGCGTGATTATCTGTCTCCATCATTTTATATTCTACCAACCAATTTTTCTTGTTTGATTTTTTCAGAACATCGTAGAAAGCTTCAGCATCTTTTATCATAACAGGATGTTCACCTTTTCCGACAGAAACATAAATAAATTTCTTTGTATCGGGAATTTTAGTTAACAATTGAGAAGCTTGTTTTAGAAGACTTTCATCATCCCACCACAAACTTGGACTGATGATAAAATAATTATTAAATAGTTCAGGTTTTTTCAACAAAATTTCTGTTGCCAAAAGTCCCCCAAGAGATTGACCGAAGATGTATGTATCGGTTGTTTTAAACTGACTTTCGATATAAGGTTTTAATTCTTTTTCAAGGAAATTGATGAATTTATCCGAATGTCCTGTTGTAGGATAGTCTTTCTGTAAATCTTTTAAATCGGTATGAAATGTAAAATCTCTTTTACGATCAATATTTGCAATCCCCACCACAATGGTTTCCGGCATAGAATACATTTGACTAAAGAATTGCACCAATCCTGTAACGTGAATAAAATCTTCATTCATGCTTCCATCCAACAAATAGATAATTGGGTAAGATTTTGTTTTGTCGAAATTTTGTGGAAGATAGATGTTAAGAACTCTATCTTCGTTTAAAATCTTAGACTTTATGGTTCGGATTTCTCCAATAGTCAAAGGTTTTGCATTTCCATTTTGAGCTAAAACCATACTTTGAAATGCAAACAAAATACTACAGAAAATGAGAAGTTTTTTTAGCATACTTTATTAATTGTTAATCGTCCTTTCAAAACCTCATAGGTTTTAGAAACCTATGAGGTTTGAATTGAACTCTATTTTATTCAATTGTTAGAAAATCATATTCAACATTTGACTTATGATATTCTACAAAATCTTTTATTGTGTCAAAATATTGCATCATTTCTTTTCTTTCAATTTTACTTTCTTTAGCCAAATTAATATAAGAATGATAAGATGAATATTTCCAATCATTAATATCTTCAACAAACCTGTGATTGACGGGGTTATTGTGAATATAATGTAATAATTTAATCAAATACTTTTCATCGCCTACTTTCTTGCGTTTTAAAAAATCAAGAAAAAGTGATCCTTTTCTATTGTATTTCTTATTATATGCTTTTGCATAACCATTTAATAAATTACTAAACTGTTTCATTAAATATTTATGCTCATCTTCATTTAATATTTGGTTTGAATCTTTAAACCTTATTAATAAGTGAAAATGATTGGGCATTAAACAATACGCATATATTTCAGCTATCGGAAGAATATATTTTAAAATCTTACTTAAAAAATATTTATAATTTTCATCTTCCCGAAAAATTAAATCTTTTCCGTTTGCATGAGTATAAATATGATATACATAACCATATTCAAAACCTTCTGTATTTGACATGTTTTTTCTTCATTTGTGTGTTTTAATATTCAAACCTCATCGGTTTTGAAAACCGATGAGGTCTAGCTATGGACAATCATTTCACATCATCCCAAATGCTGTAATCAACAACTTTCGTAGGAATCTGTTGAACATATTCTGTAAAGGGTTCACAAGGTAGAATCGCATCTTTTCCTTCTCTTGCCAATTCCTGATAAAGTTTTGTGCCTTCTGTTTTCCATTTAATCATTTCATCGGAAACATCACGGATAATCTTTGCGGGACTACCAACAATTAATTTTCTCGCATCACATCTGAAATTCGCAGGAACAAAAGCCAAAGCACCGATAATACATTCGTCACCGATTACAGCTTTATCCATTACGACAGCATTCATTCCAACAAGACAATTTCTACCGATATGTCCGGAATGGATGATCGCACCGTGACCGATGTGTGCAGATTCTTCCAAAATGGTTTCAATACCCGGAAAAACGTGAAGTGTACAATTTTCCTGAACATTTGCACCGTCTTTGATGATAATTTTTCCCCAGTCGCCACGAATCACCGCGTTTGGACCGATATAAACTTCTTCGCCAATTTCCACATTTCCAATAATCACCGCTTGTGGATGAACATAAGCAGAAGGCTTTATGATGGGGCGAATGCCGTAATATGAGTAAATATTCATAATTTTTAATTAAAAAATTAATTTAACAATGGATCAATCTAACAGTTTACCAATTGAGATTCTTCGACAAGTTCAGCATGATAGTGTGTAAAATTGGTACATTCATACATTGTCATATTGGTACATTGTTATACTGTTATACTGTTATATTGCTACATTATTAATTTGTTACATTATTGAAAAAGTTATACTTTTTCAATCACCATTGCATAGCCTTGTCCGACACCGATACAAAGGGTACACAATGCATATTTTTTATTTTGTTTTTCAAGTTCAATCGCTGCAGAACCGATGATTCTCGCTCCGGAAACTCCAAGTGGGTGACCAATTGCGATGGCTCCTCCGTTTGGATTTATTCTTGAATCGTCATCTTTCAACCCTAAACTTCTTGTTACGGCTAAAGATTGAGCAGCAAAAGCTTCATTCAATTCAATAACATCCATATCTTCCAATGAAAGATTCAGTCTTTTTAATAATTTTTGAGTTGCTTCAACAGGACCAATTCCCATGATCCTCGGTTCAACACCGGCAACTGAAGATCCTAAAATCTTAGCTTTCGGTTTCAACCCATATTTTTTTACAGCTTCTTCGCTTGCTAAAATTAAAGCAGCAGCGCCATCATTCATTCCTGAAGCGTTTCCGGCAGTTACTGTTCCACCTTCTTTTCTAAAAGCAGGGCGCAATTTACCTAAACCTTCCATTGAAGAACTTGGCTTGATGAATTCATCTTTATCAAAAATTTTAGAATCGCCTTTTCTTTGAGGAATTTCAACTTTTACAATTTCTTCCGCTAACCTTCCACTTTCCTGAGCTTTTGTTGCTTTTTGCTGAGACCAAAGCGCAAATTTGTCCTGGTCTTCACGGCTGATATTGTGCATTTCTGCTAAATTTTCAGCAGTGTCCCCCATTGCATCTACGCCATACATTTCTTTCATTTTCGGATTGACAAATCTCCATCCGAAAGTAGTATCAAACATCTGACTATCTCTACCAAAAGCAGTACTAGGTTTTGACATTACATAAGGCGAACGCGTCATGTGTTCTACTCCACCTGCGATGTACATTTCACCTTCTCCAGAAGCAATCGAACGGAAAGCATTGGCAACCGCCGACATTCCAGAAGCGCACAATCTGTTTACTGTTTCACCTCCGATTTTGTACGGAAGACCAGCCAATAAAAGTCCCATTCTTGCAACGTTTCTGTTATCTTCACCCGCTTGATTTGCACATCCGAAAATAACGTCCTCGATTTCCTCAACGGGAACTTCTGGGTTTCTTGCAACAATTTCTTTTAGAACGATTGCCGCCAAATCATCGGCTCTCACTTCTGATAATCCTCCACTTAGTTTTGAAATAGGAGTTCTGATGTAATCTATGATGTATACGTTGTTCATAATTAAATTAATTTAACAATGTAGCAATCTAACAGTGTAACAATGTTAAATGCCTTGATTTTTATTTAAACTTGTACTTAAAATTTTATAAATAATTTTTCCTAATTCTACAATTTGATATTCAAGCTTTTCATCAAACGGATAATTTTTGGAATGTTTACACAGATAAAGCCAATATTTGGTTTCTTCCAATTCTTTGGCTGAAATTTTTATCTTATTGATAAAATCATTTTTACTGTGTGGGTTTTGAGCTTCAAATGCATTTGCACCAATACTTGTTCCGCAACGTAACAATTGTTTTGCAATTACAAACTTTCATTTTTCTTCTAACAATTCACAAAACTCAATTATATCTAAAGAAAACTGAACTGTTTTCTGAATCAATGGATTATTTTCAAAATTTATCATTTGTGTTAAAATTTTTTATTTCATCATTGTTAGATTGCTATACTGATACATTGTTACATTAAAATTACAATTCTGTAATTTTTTTTCCGATTTTATAAACTGTTCCGACGAATTTTGCAATCATTTCTTGATTTTGATTGGTAATTTTAATGTCATAAACAGCGGTTTTTCTTGTATCATTTACCAGCATACTTTCTGCTCTGAAGACATCGCCCTCTTTCCCGGCTTTGGTAAAATTAATAATGCAGTTTAAAGCAACTGCTGCATCGCCGGTATTATTAGACGAAAATGCCAACGCGGAATCCGCAAAAGCAAAGGTAACACCTCCGTGAACGGTTTTCAACCCATTGATCATTTCTTTTTTGATGGGCATTTCCAGTAAACAATAATTTTCTTTGGCTTCGATCATTTTGATATTCATCCATTGGGAAAAATAATCCTGATCAAACATATATTCTGCAACCTGTCTTGGATTCATTTTTAATTTCTGCTTGTTATTTTTTCATATAATTCATCAGCCAATTTATCGTAAACACCCATGGTTTTACCGAGAATTATCTGCTCGTTTGACAGATTTTCTGAGTTTGATGGGTTTTCGGTTGGATAAAGAGCATTTAAATCAATCCCACTTTCATTCGCTAATCTCTTGATCAGCTCTTTATATTTTTCATTAAACCTTCCTAATAAATCAAGCTTTTCCTTATAATCATTTATTGAAGAAAGTTCCTGAATTATATATTCTTTTTCAATGAGAAGCCTTGTTTCCAATTCGGCTCTGAATCCATCTATATCCATTTTTTAATGTAATAATTTAACAATGTAACGATTTACCAATTGAGATGCTTCGACAAGCTCAGCATGACAGACAGATTGCTACATGGTTATATTGGTATATTGTTACATTTTACGTAGTAACGGGCTTTGTCTGTATCTTTCTTCCTGATATTCTTCGTAAAGATTTTGCAGGGTTTCAGAGATTTTTGAAAAACCTATTTCTTTTCCCCAAGCCAATAATCCTCTTGGATAATTTACTCCTTTTTGCATTGCCAATTCTAAATCTTCATCATTCGCAACACCTAATCTTTTTGCTTCAACCGCTTCATTGATTAGCATCGAAATAATTCTTAAAAATATTTGTTGATAAAGAGTCTCGTCTTTTTGAGCAACAGGTTTTATAGCATCTTCACTATAATCATAAAAGCCTTTTCCTGTTTTTCTGCCATGAAGTTTGGCTTCAGACATTCTTTGCTGAAGAAGAGATGGTTTGTATTTCGGGTCGTAGAAATATTCGTTGTAAACTGTTTTTGTTACTGAGAAATTCACATCAACACCAATGAGATCCATTAATTCAAAAGGTCCCATTTTGAAGTTTCCAATTGTTTTCATCGCATCATCAACTTGTTCTACAGTTGCGATGTTTTCTTCAACAATTCTCAAACCTTCACCGTAGTAAGGTCGAGCGATTCTGTTAACTATAAATCCAGGAATATCCTTTGCTATCACAGGAGTTTTGCCCCAATCTTTCATGAGGTTGTACATTTTTTCGGCTAAAGATTTTTCTGTAAGGAGAGATGGAATAATCTCAACTAAAGGCATCAAAGGAGCCGGATTGAAGAAGTGAATTCCGATGAAACGTTCCGGTATTTGTAATTCTGCACCAAGAGAGGTGATGGAAATAGATGATGTATTAGAACCAATCACACAGCTTTCTGAAACGTGTTTCTCTAATTCTGTGAAGACTTTGGTTTTAATTTCTTTATTTTCGATGATGGCTTCAATGATTAATTCACAATCTTTAAAGTCCTTCAGTTCCGTAGCAATGGAAATATTAGCTAAAATTTCGGTCATTTTCTCTGCCGAAATTTTCTGTTTATCAACCAATTTGGTCAGTGTTTTTTCCAAACCTACGGTTGCCGTTTCTACTTGTTTTGCGTTGGCGTCATAGACCCAAACTTTGCATCCGTTCGTTGCGGCTACTTGTGCGATACCAATTCCCATAGTTCCGGCACCGATAATTCCTACGTTCATAATCTAACAGTGTATCAATGTAACAATGTAACAATTTAATTGAATTCCAATAATCTAATAATTGGTAAACTGCTACATTGGTACATTGTTATATTAATTCTTATTTTCCTTTATATTCAGGTTTTCTTTTTTGTAAAAAGGCTTGTACCCCTTCTTTGAAATCTTCTGTTTCGGCAGCTTCCTGCTGTAAATCTCCTTCCAGTTCCAACTGTTCTTTCAAAGTGTTGTTGTAAGAATTTGCGAAGGCTTTTTTGGTTAATTTTAAACCAACAGTTGGCATATTTGATACTTTTTCTAAAATTTCCATTGATTTTGAATTGAATTCTTCTTCCGTGAAAACCTCAGCAACCAAGCCATACGATTTTGATTCTTCAGCTGATAATTTTTTGCCTGTAAATGCTAAATAATTTGCTAATTGTCTTCCCAATAATTTAGGCAAGAAATAAGTACCTCCTGTATCAGGAATTAATCCAATATTTGAAAATGCCTGAGAGAAATACGCTTTATTATTAGCTAAAACAAAGTCACAGATCAAAGCCAACATTGCTCCAGCTCCAACAGCAGGACCATTGACCAAAGCCACAACAGGTTTTTTGCAACGTGTAATTTCGAGTACCAAAGGATTGTAATAATCCGTCACAATTCTTCTGATGATATCGTCATCATGATGGTCGTTCCCTTGTACGAAAGCATCATCTAAGTTTTGACCTGAGCAAAAAGCTCTTCCTCTTCCTGAAATCGCTACACATCTTACCGTAGGATCATCACTGCATTCTTTAATAAAATCTTTTAGATCTCCCAAAGATGGCTTTGTAAGCGCATTCATCGTTTCAGGCTGATTGAGGTAAGCGATTTTCAGCTTTCCATCAAAATGTGACTCAATATCAAGTTGTGTGTACATAGTTTTATTTTTTTATAATTAATGTAAATTTACGCATAAAAATGTAGCAATGTATCAGTTTACCAGTCTAACAATATTTGCCGCATTCAAAATTTTTACATTTTTACATTGCTAATTGTTACATTAATCTAGTGGCATTTAAAATAATCAAAAGGTTCTAAACAGTCTAAGCATTGATACGAAGCCTTACATAGCGTGGACCCGAATCTGCTGATCTGTTTTGAATGCATAGAACCACAACGCGGACATTTTTTCGGTTTCCCGATGTGATGTTCGTCGGCTCCTTTTTCAGGAGGTGAAATTCCGTAAACACGAAGTTTTTCTCTTGCTTCATCTGTCAACCAATCTGTTGTCCAAATCGGAAACATTTTGGTGACTACTTTCGCATCCCATCCGTATTCTTTCATCAATTTAATGATATCTTCTTCAATGGTAAACATAGCGGGACAGGCAGAATAAGTCGGCGTAATCGTCACTTCGCAAGAATTCTCGCCAGTAACTTTCGCTTCTCTTACAATGCCCAATTCCACGATATTGATTACCGGAATTTCCGGATCGGGAACTAATTCTAATATTTCTAAAGGATTTTTCAATCTTTTCTAATGTGAAAGTTTATATTAATCTTACTACTAAAGATTACTAATTTTAAAAGTGCAATTCAAAAAATAGAATCCCAAATTTTATTCTGTTTTAAAATTAAATCCTCAATATTTATTTTTTGATATAATTCATTATAAATCTCAAATTTCTCAAACCAAATTTTCATCTCAATATCTTCATTAAGATCCTCTTGAAATAATTCAATTGAATCGTGGTTATCATAACTCTGACATTTTATATAATCAAAGCTGCAATTCTTAAAATTAAAATTTGACTTTTCTACGTTTATAAAATTCCATCCATAGATATCTTTATTTATAAATTTGTCAACGTAACTTGAAATTTCATTTGGCGTATTTTTTTTTACTTTTATAATATTTCCTGCTTTCTCAGAATATTTTGCAACAAATCTAAAAACATTTTCAAACTTAAAATTTGTAATATTTGGAGTTTCATTGTCACTTTCTCTTAAAAGATCGAATTTGCAGCATATATAATTTTCGATTTCATTAAACTCAATATTAATTATTGCCGCTTCATTAAGAATTGTATTCAAACCCTCTTTGATCTCTTTTGATATAACCATTTTAATAAATTATTTCAAACCTCACAAGCCGGTAAAACTACCACGTACATCCCGGATACGCTCTCTGCATATATTGCAATTCACAAAGCATAAATCCGAAATATTCGGTGTGATATCCTGTTCTTGATTTTGGCTGCATGAAATGATCTGTTGGATATTCCAATCCATAATCTGCGAAATCTTTTTCTGTGATTGAGATAAACTGATTGTACAATTCATCAACATTTGGAGTGATATTTAAAGCAATTAAATCATCTTCTCCTTCCACTTTTGCGAATAAACCTTTCGTGTATTCCCAAACATTTTCGATGGCTTTTACCAAACGGGTTTTACTTTCGTCCGTTCCCTGAGCGAAAATTTTCATCCAAGAAGCAGTGTGCGTGTAATGATATCTTACTTCTTTCAAAGATTTTTGAGCGATTGCAGAAAGTTCTTCATCGGCAGAATTTGACAAAGCTTCGTACATTAATTTCTGATACACAGAAAAAACATACACTTTAAGAATTGTCTGTGCATAATCTTCGTTCGGAAGTTCGGTTAAATGGGCATTCAGATATTCATGTTCATATCTTAAAAATGCCAAATCATCTTCACTTTTACCGTTATCGGCAACTCTTGAAGCGTAAACATAGAAGTTATTTGCCTGTCCAAGTTCGTCCAAAGCGATGTTTGTCAATGCAATATCTTCCTCTAAATAAGGACCTTCACCGCACCACGCAGACAAACGCTGTCCCATAATGAAACTGTCGTCTGCTAGTTTTAATAAATAATTATATAATGGGTTCATTGTTTAATAGTTTTAAAGACAATTAGATGATAGATGAATAGAAAATAGACCGTATACTATAAAGTCTTTTGTCTATCAGTCTATTATCTCAACGTTTTATTACATATTTTTTACATCGTTTGGAATATCGTAGAACGTCGGGTGACGGTACAATTTGTCATCAGCCGGATCAAAAAATGCTTCTTTATCAATTCCTTCTGAAGTCACAATATATTTACTTGGAACAACCCAAACTGAAGTTCCTTCTTTTCTTCTTGTATAAACGTCTCTTGCGTTCTGCAAAGCCATTTCTGCTGTTGGTGCCTGTACAATTCCAACGTGTTTGTGAGATAATCCCGGTTTAGTCTGAATAAACACTTCCCACATATCTAAATTTGCCATAAATAAAATTAATTTAACAATGTATCAGTCTAACAATTTACCAATTAAGATGCTTCGACAAGCTCAGCATGACAAATTGATTGTTACATTTTTACATTGGTATATTGTTACATTGAAATTTTTTCCTGTTTCTCTGCGAAAGCTGCAGCCGCTTCTTTCACCCAAAGGTTTTCTTGTTGCGCTTTCACTTTTGTCTGTAATCTTTTCTTGTTACAAGGTCCGTTTCCTTTTAAGATAGTCATGAATTCATCCCAAGGAAGCTCTCCGAAATCGTAATGCTGTCGTTCTTCATTCCATTTCAAATCTTTGTCCGGAATAGTTAATCCTAAAAATTCAGCCTGAGAAACCGTAACGTCGATAAATCTCTGACGAAGACTGTCGTTACTTTCTCTTTTTACTCTGTAATTCATAGAGATTTTAGAATTTGGCGAACTGTCATCATTTGGACCAAACATCATTAAAGCCGGCCACCAGAAACGATTTAACGAAGCTTGTGCCATTTCTTTCTGTTGTTTTGTTCCACGACAGAGTGCCATCAAAATCTCATAACCTTGTCTTTGGTGGAAAGATTCTTCTTTACAGATTTTCACCATCGCTCTTGAATAAGGACCATAAGAATTCCCCATCAACATTACCTGATTCATGATTGCTGCACCATCAACTAACCAACCGATCGCTCCGATATCTGCCCAGCTTAATGTCGGATAATTGAAAATACTTGAATATTTTGCTTTTCCTTCCAACATATCATCATAAGTCGCGTCGCGGTCAGCTCTGATGGTTCCGTTTCCTAACGTTTCCGTTGCTGAATACAGGTATAAACCGTGACCCGCTTCATCTTGCACTTTAGCTAAAAGAGCCATTTTCCTTCTCAATGAAGGTGCTCTGGAAATCCAGTTGGCTTCCGGCAACATTCCGACAATCTCAGAATGTGCGTGCTGTGAAATCTGACGAACCAATAGCTTTCTGTAATCATCGGGCATTACATCTTTTGGTTCTACTTTATTTTCGTCGTGTACGTATTGTACAAATTTTTCTAAATCCATAATTTTTCAATTTAACTATGTATCAGTCTAACAATGTACCAATGATTGTTACACTGGTAAATTGATATATTGTTACATTAATTTAATTATACGTCATAATTAAGCATCACCACATTAGTTGTCGGGTGACATTGACACGTCAGAACGTAACCTCTGGCTACCTCATCTTCGGTAAGCGCGTAGTTTTTCTCCATGAAAACTTCTCCTTCCAATACTTGCGCCTTACACGTACAACAAACTCCTCCTTTGCATGCGAAAGGTACAGGAAGATTGTCTTTCAATGCTTTATCTAAGATACTTTCTTTTTTAGAATTAAGGTGGAACGAATATTCATCATCATCAATGATCACCGTTACCATACTTTCTAAATTGGCAATTGCCTTGAATTCATCACTCATTTCCTCAGAATTTTCTTCGTCAGGAGCGGTAAAATATTCAAATAAAACCTGAATTGCAGGTACTTTTTTCTCTTTCTTTAAATAATCAGCAATGCCTTTAATCATCTCTGAAGGTCCACAAATGAAAAATGTAGATTCTCTTACATCGATATCTGCATATCTTTCAAACAATAAATCTAATTTTTCTGGAGAAATTCTACCTTCAAAAATCGGGTCTTCATGCTGCTCACGGCTTACTAAATAAACAACTTTCAGTCTTCCGTTAAAAGTTTCGACCAATTTATCAATTTCAGCCTTTTTCATCACATGATTCATGCTTCTGTTGCTGTAGAACAGATAAGCATTAGAATTAGGCTCCTGATAAAGACTTTCTTTAATGTTTGATAAAACCGGAGAAATTCCGCTTCCTGCCGCCAAACCAATGTAAGTTTTTACGTTTGTCGGGTGATAAGACGTATTGAAACCGCCCATCGGAGGCATCACTTCAAGAACTTCATCCATGTGAAGATGTTCGTTGAAGTAACCTGAAACTTTTCCGTTTTCTAAAAGCTTAACCAATACTTCCAGCGTGTTGCTTTTTTCACTCGGCGCATTGCAGATAGAATAAGAACGTCTCTCTTCGTTTCCGTCGATCATCATTCGGAAGTTAAGATACTGCCCCTGTTTGAATCTGAATTTATCCTTCAGTTCCTCAGGAATTTCAACGGCTACATTCACTGCATCGTTGGTATCTTTCTGAACTTTTACCGTTTTTAATTTATAAAATGAATTCATTTTGTTTTAAGTATTCTATTAATTTTTCCACCTTCGCACTTAGGCAAACTGTCCTGAGCATGAATTTTCACTTTCGTAGTGATTCCTACTCGTTTTTTTATTTCGTTTTCTATACTTTTTGCAAAGTTTCCGACAAAAATAGCATAATCATCGGTATTAATTTCAATTTGTTTGGCTTTCACAAATTCATCATCGATTTCCAGATCGATATCCAATGCTACACACATTTGCTCTTTCTCAATTGGTGTCAAATAATAATTCGGAACCACGCCTTCCACATGAGAAAATGCTTCTTCAATCTGACTTGGATACACATTTACGCCTCTTACAATCAGCATATCATCAGCTCTTCCAAGAATTGGTTTCATTTTAACCATCGTTCTTTTTGAATTTTCCTCATAATAAAGACTTGTGATATCATTAGTCCAATAACGTAAAAGTGGCATTGCTTTTTTCGTTAAAGTCGTAATAACCAAAACGCCTTCTTCGCCAAAAGGAACCGGCTGTTTTGTAATCGGATCTAAAATTTCAGGATAAAAATGGTCTTCCCAAATGTAAGAACCTCCTTTTTCCTCAAAATCTTCCATCGAAACTCCGGGACCGATAATTTCACTCAATCCATAAATATTCGTAGCGTGAACGCCTAATTTTTCTTCAATATGATGTCTGATAATCTCCGTCCAAGGTTCTGAACCTAAAACAGCATATTTCAAACTGATTTCGTCTGCTGAGATTCCTCTTTTCGCAAATTCATCAGCGATTGTTAAAGCATAAGAAGGTGAACAACAGATTACTTCCGGTTTAAAATCTATAATTAAATCGACCTGTCTCGTGGTCATTCCTCCCGAAATTGGAAGAACGCTCATCCCTAATTTTTCTGCTCCGTAATGAAGTCCAAGTCCGCCCGTGAAAATTCCGTAACCATAAGCATTGTGTAATTGCATTCCCGGTTTTGCTCCGGCTGCGTTCAACGATCTCGCTACAACTTCACTGAATAAATCAACGTCTTCTTTTGTATATCCTACAACCGTCGGTTTCCCTGTCGTTCCGCTTGAACAGTGAATTCTTTGTAATTCATTCTTCGGAACGGTAAATAATCCGAACGGATAATTGTCTCTTAAATCCTGTTTGTAAGTAATCGGAAGCTTTGTAATATCTTCAATTGTCCTTATTTTCTCAGTTGATATTCCTAATTCATCAAATTTTCTTTTATAAAAATCTGATTTCTCTTCAAGATATACAACCAACTTCTTCAATCTCTCGGATTGAAGAGTTCTCAATTCATTAAGACTAATATATTCAACATCAAACTCCATTACTAACTAACATTTGTTAGGTGTAAATTTAAAAAGAATTTGGAACATGACAAAATTTTTATGATTTTCGTCATATTTTGAATGATTCTAAATTACTTGAGACTGAGGTTGAGATTGAGGTTTAGGTTTAGGTTGAGACAAATGTTTGCGTCGAACTTATCATTCAGAATGAAAGTCTTTTGAAGATTCTCGTGATAAAAGGTTAAGATTCTTCGTTCGTCAGAATGACAAAAAAGCTGCATAAAGAGTGTTTACAAAGTTTGTCTTTATGAATGAAATGAAGTTTAGTGGAAAATTAAACTTTATAAATTTCAAGAATTTCCGGTCTTTCTGAATCATCTGAAATCTTTCCGTATTGGGCAAATTCAGTCCAGAGTTTTCTCAACTTCTTTCCGTTTTCATCAATGTATTTCCAAGGAATATTTTTTAAAATTCCAGAAGATTTCCATGCAGATTCATTTCCGAAAATGAAAGGTAAATCAATTGCATGTGCTCCTAAAAAATGATTGGCTATTTTCAAACGAGGATGAATTCTGAACAAATAAACATTGCCTCCGATTTGCGCATAGTTTTCAGCAAAGTCTTTTGCGGGTTTTCCATAAATAATTTCTGTAGTCGTACGAATTGCTCTGTTCAAAACTTTTGCAGGAAAATATTTATTTATAATATCGGAAGTTTTCAGATAAAAGGAGGTTTCTTCATCATTCAAACCAATTAAAACATCTATTTCTTTTGCTTTTTGTCTCCATCTTTCTTCTGCTTCATCTTCATTACACAAAGGCGGAAAACCATATTGTGTTCCGAAAGGCATTGCAGCTTTTAATCCGTATTTTAGAAAAGAAGGTGTACAATTTTTATAGTTTTCAATAATTTCCAGAGCATCAGATTTTCCGTTAAAAACTTGAGTGTTTTTCAGGAATTCAGCTGACATTTTTTGTCTGTTTTTTCTTAAACCTAAAGGAGCACTGTGAATAATCACTCTTTTAAATAAATCTTCAGTTCCTTCTGAAATCATAAGATGAGCAATTGCATCGCCACCAGAAGACTGCCCAAAAAGGGTAATATTTTCTGAATCTCCACCAAAAGATTCTATATTATTTTTAATCCATTTCAAAGCTTCGATTAAGTCAAACAAACCTAAATTGGCTGGTTTTTCTTCATTTCCTCCTAAAAATCCAAAAATTCCTAATCGGTAAGAAACGGTAACGATGATGATTTTTTGTTCTTTTACCCAATCTGTAGGATCTGCTGTTGGAAGATCGCCACAACCTATTTCGTACGAACCTCCATGAATCCATATGATGACAGAAAGTTTTTCGTTTTCATTAAAATTTTCAGGGCGAAAAATGGAAATATATTGGGGAGATTCATCCACCTCAAAATCATCTAAATTGGTTTTCCCAATCATTTTTTCCAGAAGCGGGCTAATATTCTGTGGACAAACCGGAGTTTTTTCAGGAAAAATAATTTCCAAATCTGAAGGCTGTACAGCAATTGGCTTTTTGAATCTTTCAGAATACGCATAGCGAATGTTTTTAGCTTTTAATATTCCGTTTTCTCTAATAGCTAAAATTTTTCCAAAAGGTGCCCGAAAAGTATATGTATTATTTCGATTTGCCGTCATCGTTTTCGCAATAGACTTTAAACTTTTTTATAATTACAATTTACAAATTTTTGTTAAAAAAACTAATCACAAATTTAATTCAGAGATTTAAACTCGCTTGGAGAAACCCCTACTTTACTTTTGAATAATCTTGTAAAATGCTGTGGATATTTAAATCCTAAATCATAAGAAATTTCACTGATAGATTTTGATGCATCAAAAATCTGATCTTTTGCCACATCGATCAGCTTATTATGAATAAATTCCTGCGCAGAAATTCCGAGCTCTTTTTTAATCAGATCCCCAAAATAGTTCGCTGAAAGATTAAGTTGTTCTGCGAAATAATTAACCATTGGAAACCCTAGATTTTTAGGCTTATCAGATTTCAAATAATCATCCAAAGATTTCTCAAACTTGCCTATAAAATTCTGATTAATATGATCACGAGTAATAAATTGGCGGTCGTAGAAACGCATGCAGTAATTCAGAAACAGTTCAATATTATTAACAATTAATGACTTACTGTGTTTATCAATGGTTTGCTCGAGCTCGAGTTTTATATTTTTAAAACATTCTAAAATAATCTCTCTTTCTTTTTCTGAAAGGTGCAACGCTTCATGAACATCGTAAGAAAAGAAATTGTACTCTCTGATATTTTTTCCCAAATTGGTTCCTTTCAATAAATCGGGATGAAAAATTAAGGCAAAACCTGCAGGCTGAATATAAGCTCCTGCATTATAAATTCCGTAAGTCTGTCCGGGAGCGATGAAAACTAAAGTTCCTTCCTGATAATCATAGCTGTGTTTTCCGTACTGCATATCGCCACACATTACGTCTTTCAGAAAAACAGTGTAAAAACCAAAGGTTCTTTTGAACTGACAAATAGGATCAGATTTTGAAAAATCTACCACACTCACCAAAGGATGCATCGTTTCCTGATTCACCATTTTATTGTATTCTGAAACGCTGTTGTATATTTCAACTTCCTGATCTTCCATGAAGTAAATTTTTATTCAAAATTACCAATTTCCTGCCTACAATTTTCACTGTAAGTAAAATTGGTAAATGATTCTGTAATTTATATAAGTACTTTTACATTAAATCTATCGAATTTTGTAAATAGAAAACAGAAATATTATAATTAATTTAAAACTTAAAAAAAATATATGGACACATTCACAGTAAAAGCTTTTGGAGCAGAATCCAAAACTGCCGATTTAGCAGAAATGAATATTGAAAGAAGAGAAGTGACAGCGAATGATATAGAAATTGAAATTCTATATTGCGGCGTTTGCCACTCTGATCTTCACACCGCAAGAAACGATTGGGGCGGAACGAAATATCCATCAGTTCCCGGTCATGAAATTGTAGGAAAAATTACAAAAGTAGGAAGCGAAGTTTCTAAATTCAAAGTCGGCGATCTTGCAGGAGTTGGCTGTATCGTAGATTCTTGCGGACATTGTAACAGCTGTAAACATGATCTGGAACAATATTGCGAAAACGGATTTATCGGAACATACAACGGAAAAGATGAGCATTTGGGAGGTCATACTTTTGGTGGATATTCTCAAAAAGTAGTGGTAGATGCAGGACATGTTTTAAAAATTCCGGCAAATCTGGATTTGGCTGCAGTTGCACCGCTTCTTTGTGCAGGAATTACCACCTGGTCACCTTTAAGACACTGGAATGTTGGTTCTGATTCTAAAGTTGCCGTTGTCGGTTTGGGCGGATTAGGGCATATGGCAATTAAGCTAGCGAAAGGATTGGGAGCGGAAGTAACTTTATTCTCAAGAACTCCGGGAAAAACTGAAGATGCAAAAAAACTAGGGGCAGATCACGTCATTATTTCTACTGACGAGGAGCAGATGAATTCTGTAAAAGGAAAGTTTGATTTAATTATCGACACCGTTCCTTACGATCATGATGTAAACCCTTACATTTCTACTTTGACCATAAACGGAACTCATGTTTTGGTAGGTTTTATCGGTAAAATGGAGGACAGCTTATTTACTCCACCGATGATTATGGGAAGAAAATCGGTTGCCGGTTCTGTGATCGGAGGTATTGCTGAAACTCAGGAAATGCTTGATTTCTGCGGAGAGCACAACATCGTTTCTGAAATTGAAGTAATCAAAATGCAAGACATCAACGAAGCGTATGAAAGAATGCTGAAAAGCGATGTGAGATACCGTTTTGTGATTGATATGCAATCTCTGTAATCTCCTCAGATTTAATTACAAATTAAGACTCTTCATTTTGGAGAGTCTTTTTTGTTTTACAAAAGTTTAATTAATCTTGTCAGCTTCAGAGAGAAATTTAACTACCTCGTCTTTTTGCTTTCGTAAAAATTCACCCCTTCTTTTGTTTGATTAACTATTTTTGATAGGGTTTCGCCCTATCCTTTTCTAAGTCGTCCTTTCAGGGCTTTTGTATTATTTCTTTACTATTTTTTTCAACACTTTTATTTTTCCGTCAATAGGCTCAATGATTTTTAAACCTAAAATCTCAGCAACCAAAGGATAAACGTTGATGTTTTCAAATTGATCAATATCCAAATTATTTTTAAATTCTGAACCCCAAGCGAAGAATATAGCATTCATTTCAGGAACAATTTTAGGATTGTAACCGTGTTTTCCTACGGAAGTTCTTTTATCTCTTTCTAAAAATATTTTTGGAGCTTTTGGGATTAATAAAATTTGTCCTATTCTATTATATCGGTCATCTTTTGTAGCAAAGTGAAGATACTTTGGTAGTTTTTTGTCCAGATAAACTTCGTAGTCCCCGTTTTTATTTGTTCTTAATTCTTTATACACCTTTTTAACCTCATAAGAGTTTTTCACGTAAACCCTCAATAAGGTCTGAGAATTGTAATAATCGAATCTTTTTTTATCAAAAAGCATAGCAGGAATCTCAAGTGGATTTCCGCCATCAACTTTTATCATTCCGTGATCGGAAACGAAAATGAAATTTACATTTTTTAAACCTAAGTGATTTACTTTCTGAACCAAATTTCCTATTGCTTCATCAATTAAGTGAACTGCTATTTCGGTTTCTTTGGCTTCGGGACCAAAATGATGCCCCGCTCCGTCAACTTCAGGAAAGTATAAGGAGATAAAGTGCGGTCTTTTATCTTCAGGTAGTTTCAGCCAGTTAATTACTTTACCTACTTTTTCTGAAGGTGTAAATTTTTCGTGATAAGGATAATAATACGTTGGCCTCATTCCACCTGCATTACTTGCCGAACCTACCCATTGCAAAGAAGCACTGATTGTTCCTTGCTTTTCTGCCAAACTCCACAGCGGAGTTCCACCGTACCATGATCCATCTTCAGCATTTTGGCGATTGCTCATTGCATACGCTTCTTTACGTTGATAATCGTAGAAAAAATTATCAATCAAACCGTGATGAGAAGGGTACAATCCGGTAATTAATGTCCAGTGATTCGGGAAAGTAATACTCGGATAACTAGGAGTCATTGCTTTTGCCTGAATCCCTTCATTTGAATATTTTAAAAGATTTTGAGCATTGTACTTTTTAGCATAATCATATCTGAAACCGTCTGCAGAAATCATAATAACATAGGGCTTCTGCATCGCTTCTGCATTATTAAAACGATTAGGAATAACAATTTGGGCCGTGTCAACTGATCCTTTCTGAGCAAATATTGTTAGTGATAAAGTGAGCATTAAAAATGCCAATACTTTTTTCATTTTATTTTTTTTGCAAAGGTAGCCTCAGTAAATTTCACAAAAAAGTTTCGTACGTTAAAAAAACATTAAGAGCAGGTTTAATTTCATTAAAAAAAAATTACTCCTAAATGGAGTAATTTTGATAAAATTACAAGACATCCCCAACCCTAAATGGCGGAAAAATGTCTTTACATTTTAAATAATAAAGCCACTTTTCAGTGGCTTCAATTTATTCTTTAATTAACTGTTGATACGAAGTAGAACCGTCTTTTAAAGTGATTTCAAAATAATAATTACCCGATTTCAAATCAGCTACACTGATGTTTTCTCCGTCAACTTTTACTTTTTTTACTTTTCTGCCTGTAGTTTCGTAAATATCAACAGATCTTATTTTATCAGCATTTTTGAAATATACTGTTTCCTTCGCAGGATTAGGATACATTTTAATCGCTTTGCTTTCAGCTTCCAGCTCGCTTATACCCAAAATTGAAAATGTTCCGCTTGTAACAGCTGTATTGGCAGATCCTCCATGTGGTGCTATAGCTAAGTCTGCTGCACCTGTAATAACACATTTGGTAGTAATACTGCCTGCCGAAGCATAATTAAACTGATTATCGTTAACCCCGTCTCCTGTTGTCATATTACGCTCATAAACCATTGAAACTATACCACCAGAAACTACGGGAGCGCTTACTACAGTCCAGTCCTGAGTGTCTGTGTTGTAAACTCCGATGCCTCCCAGATTTCTGTCGGAAAAGCCTGCGCTGCTATACGTCAAAGCATCTGTAGGAGCCCCGGACATCCCAGAGTTGGCTGCACTTCTGAATGTAAATCCAAACCATCTGTCAGAAGGTCCTGTTAAATCCAGTCTCACTTTGTTTGTTGTATTATTTAAGGTAATATTAGCGGTTACAGATTTTGAGCCAACCGTGCATGTCATCACTCCTGTAGATTTTTGCTGTGAAGAGGCCAAAAACCCAATAGTTAATAGTAAAGAAAATAATGTTTTTTTCATCTTTAATTTTTTAATAAGTTAATAATTTCGATATTTTTAGTAAATACGGCATATTCGAATGCTGTTTTACCTTGTTTATCTGCCAAATTTTTATTGGCTTTGTTTTTTAATAGTGTTTCTACGAGATCTTTATCCTGAAGCTGAACAGCATATATCAAAGGTGTAGTGCCTTTGGTATCTGCAAGATTTGGATTGGCTCCATTTGCCAATAGTTTTTGGGTAAGTTCTTTGTTATTTTTAAAAACCGCTGCCGTAAGCGCTGAACCTTGATCACTACCGTAGTTAATATCCTTTACTTTTGCCATCAAAAATTCTGCAACAGGAGTATTTCCTCTGTAGCAAGCGAGGATGAGCGGAGAAAATCCGTTTTCGTTGGTTTGATTAATAACATCGGGATTCTGCTTCATCAGCTCTTTTGCTTCTGCAACAGTTCCGCTTCTTGCAATATCAAAAATAGATTTTGCTTTTTCCTGAGCCGACATTACGGTAAAACTCAATATGAAACTTAGGATAAAAAATATTTTTTTCATTATTTTGATAGTATATAATTGTATTCAACATTTACATTTTCTGCTACTTTTTTAGTAACCATTTTAGGAATGGTCACCTTAAAATCTGCGGGTCTCGCAACAAAATTTCCCTGCATATAAATTTTGCCGTCTTTAGAATAAATTACAGCACTTGAATTCACTGCTTTATCTACTCCGTGAAAATTTAAAGTTCCCTGAACTGTGTATTTCTGTGGCGATGCCGTCAATTTTGTTTTATCAAAGTTTACAATCTTACCTTTAAAGGTTGTTTTGGGATATTTTGCAGATTCGGCATAGCTTTCATTAAAATGTTCTTCCATTAATTTAACTTTAAAACGAAAATTCTTTACCGATGAAACAGAAGCAAAATCTCCGGTATCAGCATTCACAATAGCAACATTATTATCATCCTGTGCAAAAACATCTTCAAATAATGGTACTGATGCCTCAAACGTTACTTTGCCAGTTTTGGTTGTATACTTCTGAGCCGACACAATAGATCCGAAACTTAGTATAACGATTAATAATATTAAATTTTTCATATTGTTTCTTTTAATTTTCTGTCAACCCATCGGTTTTCCATTTTGTGATGATCATAGTTTGTGATGATGATAAACTACCGCCTTGAGGCATTTTTTGAGGATCTCCGGTTGGCCGGTTAATTCTATCAATAATTTTATCAATATTATTTTTCACCTGATTATAGCCTGTCAAAGGTTGAAACGAAGCTGAACCGCCCGGCGAATGACAACTTATACAGTTGGCATCAATAATAGGTTTTACATCTTTGTTATAGGTTACCAGCTCTGCAATAGGAGTTTTGTCTGAAATCTCTTCGTAGGTTCTGCTTTCACAAGCAATTGACAGTATTGCCAGTGAAACGATGTAGATTATTTTTTTCATACCTAAAAAACTCTATAAAGATTAAACCCAAAAAAAATCTGCCCCTTTTCCCATTTTCCTGAAGCGTTTGTGAGATAACCAATATCTGAATTCAACTGTGAATTGGTAAATAAAAGCTGAAACACATGTCCCCCGGTTTCTATATCCATCCCTAAAGAGAGCGGATTTTTATAAAAACTGTGGTTATCAAAATTCACAAAATACTCGGCGTTAATTGATATTCTTTTCGAAATTTTATAACGACCGCCCAAACCTGCAAGAAATTGATTTTTATCTTCAATCACCGGCTCATAAAGGTTTTTGTGAACATACGAAGGTGTTAACTGTAAAGAAAAATTTTCGTTAAACCTTCTCGAAATCAATGCCTGAGTAAGATAAGATAGTCGGTCTCCAAATTGAAGATGCGGATAATTATCTTTGCTGAGGTCTGTATTCACCGCCATAACATTATATCCTACAATATCAACCGGAAAATTTTCACTTTGCTTGATTAATTTATATTTCGCAGCACCTTCAAAAGTTTTGAGATTAGTTTCTCGCGAAAGACTCAATGAGATATTATCTGTAACACCATAGATTACTCCCAATTTCGTAGAAGCATCATCTAACCCGAAAAAGTCTTTGAAGCCTTTGCTTACATCTCCAAAACGATGCGCAATAACAATGTACCATTCATTTTTAGCAGACAATTTTGTAGACTGACCTGTAACAATCTGAAGCGCCTTGAACGCTGGTGGTGAATTTTCTGTATTGTGTGTCTGAATGGTGTCAATATCTTTCAAAAGGTCGTCCTGAGCAAAGGTAAAACCTGAAATAAATATTGACAAAAAAAGGAAAGTTTTTGTCATACGCATAAATGTTTAATTCGTATGACAAACTTATCAACTTATGATGCTAAAATTTGGTGATAAAAGTCACCGAGTGAGTTATTTTAATCAATCAAAGTGTTAAATTTATTTTAATAAGATGACTTAGTTTCATTTAACACCCTCATTTACAAGTATTCTTATTCCTTCTTTAGTCTGGATAATTTCGCCTTCATTTTCTACTTTTTTCAGAACTCTGCTGACCACTTCTCTTGAAGTCCCCAAATTGTTAGCAATTTCTTTGTGAGTAAGTTTAATAGGATTGTTTCCGGTAATTGAGATCTGCTGTTTAATATAGCTTAAAATTCTTTTATCAAGCTTATGAAATACCGCCTCATTAACCATATTCATGACATCTGAAAACCTTTTGTCGTATTCGTGGTAAAAAAGCCTGTTGATTTGAGGATATTTGATGAGCCAGTCGAGAACGACAGAAACCGGCACCAATATCACTTCTGAGTCTTCTTCCGAAACAGCGTATATTTTGCTGATACAGTCTGAGAATATTGACGAAAATGTCATCAGACAGCTATCGTTGGGTCTGATATAATAATATATAAGTTCTCTTCCGTCGTTTAACGCAAATACTTTTATAGAACCTTTTACTAAAAATGGTACATATTTATTCTTTTGTCCTTCTCTGATAATTTCGGTTTTAGCTTTCACTTCTGTTACCACAGCATGCTTCTGAAGCTCTACCGAAAAATCATTACCTAAGTAGCCAAATTTATTTAATATAAACTCATTATTTATCATGTCATTTTATCATATCCTAAACCAAAGATATACAATTGAATGATCCGTATTGTATTTTCGTTCAAAAATTTATATAAATGACAAAAAAAAATACCCCAACTTGCGTTGAGGTATTTTATATGGTAAGATAAATCTTAAGCGTTAACGTTGTTTCCTCCTAATACGAAAGGCTCAACTTCTTTGATTTCTCCGAATTGTTGCTCGTAGTTTGTGATGTTTTGCTGAAGTGCAGCTAAAACTCTCTTAGCGTGAAGTGGAGCCAAGATTACTCTTGATCTCACGTTAGCCTGCTGTACACCCGGCATTAACTGGATGAAATCTACTACAAACTCAGATGGAGAGTGGTTTACTAACGCAAGGTTACAGTAAACTCCTGAAGCTACCATCTCGTTAAGTTGGATGTTGATGTTGTTTGGATCGTTGTTTTGATTTTGATTGTCCATTGTATAAGTTATATTTTTAAATATGAAATTTGAGATTGTGAAAGTATAAAAATAATTTCAAACCTCAAATTTCAAATCATTAATTTTAGTTAAGGTCTTCGAATTCTTTCTTAGAACCTACGATTACATTCTGATACTCTTTAAGACCTGTACCTGCAGGAATTCTGTGTCCTACAATTACATTTTCTTTAAGACCATTCAAGCTGTCTACTTTACCGGCAACTGCTGCTTCGTTTAGAACTTTAGTTGTTTCCTGGAACGATGCTGCAGACATGAACGACTTAGTTTGTAGAGCCGCTCTTGTAATCCCTTGCAATACCGGCGTAGCCGTTGCAGGAAGTGCTTCTCTTACTTCAACTAAAGCCTGATCTTCACGCTTCAACTTAGAGTTTTCGTCTCTTAGTTCTCTTGCAGTAATCATCTGTCCTGGCTTGAATTCTTTAGAATCACCAGCTTCTGTAACTACCTTAAGACCAAATACTCTGTTGTTTTCCATTAAGAAATCGTATTTGTGCTCAAGAGCAGCTTCAAGGAACTGAGTATCACCTCCATCAACGATTGATACTTTTGTCATCATCTGTCTTACGATGATTTCGAAGTGCTTATCGTCGATTTTTACCCCTTGTAGACGGTAAACTTCCTGAATTTCATTTACTAAATATTCCTGAACCGCAGTTGGCCCTTTGATCTTCAAGATATCGTCTGGAGTAACTGAACCGTCAGAAAGTGGAGAACCAGCTCTCACGAAATCATTCTCCTGTACTAAGATTTGGTTTGATAATTTAACTAAATAAATTTTTCTCTCCCCAGTTTTAGCCTCAACGATCAATTCTCGGTTACCTCTCTTGATTTTTCCGTAAGAAACTACCCCATCGATCTCTGTAACAACCGCCGGGTTTGAAGGGTTTCTTGCTTCGAATAATTCTGTAACTCTCGGAAGACCTCCGGTGATATCCCCTGTCTTAGCAGCTTTTCTTGGGATTTTGATTAAGACTTTACCAGCCTTAATTTTTTCACCATCGTTTACCATTAAGTGGGCTCCTACCGGTAAGTTGTAACCTTTTTGCTCAACACCTTTAGAATCTACCACCTTCAAAGTAGGTACGGCTTTCTTATTTCTAGATTCAGAGATTACTTTCTCTTCGAAACCAGTCTGCTCATCAATCTCCAATTGGAATGAAATACCTTGGATAATATCTTCGTATTCTACTTTACCAGCATTTTCTGCAATGATTACCGCGTTATAAGGATCCCATTTTGCAATGGTATCTCCTTTTTTCACTTTATCACCAGGTTTTACCAATAACTGAGAACCGTAAGGTACGTTGGCAATCATCAATGGAGTTCTAGATTCGTTATCAGCAACCAATCTAAATTCTGTTGTACGAGATACCACTACTTCAGCAGTGTTTCCGTTTTCATCTTCAGAAGTAATTGTTCTTACTTCATCCAATTCTACGATACCATCTCTTCTTGCAGTAATTGAAGGGTTTTCTGATACGTTTGTAGATACACCCCCTTGGTGGAAGGTTCTCAATGTTAACTGAGTTCCCGGTTCCCCAATTGATTGTGCAGCAATAACACCTACTGCTTCACCCATATGAATTGGTTTACCTGTTGCTAAGTTTCTACCGTAACATTTAGCACAGATTCCTTTTTTGGTTTCACATGTTAATGGTGAACGAACCTCAACTGCTTCAAGACCGATTTCTTCGATTCTTTTAGCTAAAGCTTCATTAATGATCTGATCTGCAGGAGCGATTAACTCATCAGTTTCAGGATCATAGATATTGTGTAGAGAAACTCTACCTAAGATTCTTTCAGAGATTCTTTCAACGATCTCATCATTTTTCTTAAGTGCAGTAACTTCTGTACCTCTTAATGTTCCACAATCGTTTTCTGTAACGATAACGTCTTGTGCAACGTCTACCAATCTTCTCGTTAAGTAACCCGCATCGGCAGTCTTAAGAGCGGTATCCGCAAGACCTTTACGAGCACCGTGAGTAGAGATAAAGTATTCTAAGATGGAAAGACCTTCTTTAAAGTTTGCAAGAATCGGGTTTTCGATAATTTCCGCACCGGTAGAACCAGCTTTCTGCGGTTTTGCCATCAAACCTCTCATCCCTGATAACTGACGGATCTGTTCCTTAGAACCCCTTGCTCCAGAATCAAGCATCATATATACAGAATTGAATCCACCTTGGTCAACTTTCATTCTGCTCATGATCATCTCAGTTAATCCAGCGTTTGTGTTTGTCCAAACGTCGATTACCTGGTTATAACGTTCTGTATCTGTAATTAGACCCATGTTATAGTTGGCTCTAATTTCGTCAACTGTTTCAATCGAAGTAGCGATCATTTTCTTTTTCTCAACAGGAACAACGATGTCACCTAATGAGAACGAAAGACCTCCTTTGAATGCGTTTGAATACCCTAAGTCTTTCATTGCATCCAAGAACTTCACAGTAGTAGGGAAATCTGTATCGGCAAGTACTCTACCGATAATATTTCTTAATGATTTCTTAGTAAGAAGCTCATTAATATATCCTGACTGTTTAGGAACGATTTGGTTAAATAAGATTCTACCTACAGAAGTTTCAGTTAATTTCGTAGTGATTTCACCGTTTTCTTTAATAGGAAGTCTACATCTTACTTTAGCGTTCAATGAAACTCTACCTTCAGCATAAGCGATTTCCGCTTCTTCCGGAGAATAGAATGCAAGACCTTCTCCCAAAACTTTCATATCTTCTGTAGAGCTCAATTCTTTGGTCATGAAATAAAGACCAAGAACCATGTCCTGAGAAGGTACCGTAATTGGAGAACCATTTGCAGGGTTCAAAATATTCTGAGAACCTAACATCAATAACTGAGCTTCAAGGATTGCTTCAGGCCCTAATGGTAAATGTACCGCCATCTGGTCACCATCGAAATCGGCGTTGAATGCTGTTGTTACTAACGGGTGTAGTTGGATTGCCTTACCTTCGATCATCTTAGGTTGGAAAGCCTGAATACCCAGTCTGTGAAGGGTAGGTGCTCTGTTCAATAGAACAGGATGACCTTTCATCACGTTTTCTAGAATATCATAAACTACAGGTTCTTTTCTGTCAATAATTCTCTTTGCAGATTTTACTGTTTTTACAATCCCTCTTTCAATCAGTTTTCTGATGATAAACGGTTTGTAAAGCTCAGCAGCCATATCTTTAGGAATACCACATTCGTGAAGCTGCAAGTTTGGACCTACAACAATTACCGAACGAGCCGAGTAATCTACCCTTTTCCCTAGTAAGTTCTGACGGAAACGACCTTGCTTACCTTTCAATGAATCTGAAAGTGATTTCAATGGTCTGTTTGATTCAGATTTTACTGCTGAAGATTTTCTTGTATTATCGAATAATGAATCTACAGATTCCTGAAGCATACGCTTCTCGTTTCTCAAGATTACTTCAGGAGCTTTGATCTCCAATAATCTCTTCAAACGGTTATTTCTGATAATAACTCTTCTGTAAAGGTCATTTAAGTCAGAAGTAGCGAAACGTCCTCCATCCAATGGAACTAATGGTCTTAGTTCTGGTGGTATTACAGGAAGTACACGCATAATCATCCACTCCGGTCTGTTGATCATTCTAGTGTTAGCACCTCTCAATGCTTCTACAACGTTCAATCTTTTCAGAGCTTCAGTTCTTCTTTGCTTAGAACCTTCATTATGAGCTTTGTGTCTCAAGTCGAAAGACAATGCATCAAGATCGATTCTTTTTAATAGCTCCTCAACAGCTTCAGCACCCATTTTAGCGATGAATTTGTTTGGATCTGAATCGTCAAGATATTGGTTTTCTACAGGAAGAGTTTCCATGATATCAAGGTATTCTTCTTCTGTAAGGAATTCCATATGATCAAAATCAGCACCGTCTAATTTCTTAGCGATACCTTGCTGAATTACCACATATCTTTCGTAATAGATAATCATATCCAATTTCTTGGAAGGAATACCCAAAAGGTAACCGATTTTGTTTGGTAAAGAACGGAAATACCAGATGTGAGCAATAGGAACTACCAAATTGATATGCCCGATTCTCTCTCTACGTACTTTTTTCTCCGTAACCTCTACACCACAACGGTCACAAACGATCCCCTTGTAACGAATTCTCTTGTATTTACCACAAGCACATTCGTAATCCTTGATAGGACCGAAGATCTTTTCACAGAACAAACCGTCTCTTTCGGGTTTGTGCGTTCTGTAGTTAATAGTTTCCGGCTTAAGAACCTCCCCTCTTGAGTCCTGTAAAATAGACTCCGGAGAAGCTAAACCGATGGTTATTTTATTAAATCTACTTGATTTATTTTTATTTGACATTTGTTAGATTTTAAATTTTAGATTTCAGATTTTAGATTAATTTTTGAATGTTGCCATTCAACATTTATAATTTAAAATTTAAAATTATTCCTCTAGTCTTACGTCTAATCCAAGACCTTGTAACTCGTGAAGTAGTACGTTGAATGATTCAGGAATACCTGGTTCAGGCATTGCTTCACCTTTCGCAATTGCTTCATAAGTTTTTGCTCTACCAATCACGTCATCTGACTTCACAGTAAGGATCTCTCTCAAGATATTTGATGCTCCAAATGCTTCAAGAGCCCAAACCTCCATCTCTCCGAATCTCTGTCCACCAAACTGAGCTTTACCTCCTAATGGCTGCTGAGTAATCAATGAGTAAGGTCCGATAGAACGTGCGTGCATTTTGTCATCTACCATGTGCCCAAGTTTCAACATATAGATAATACCTACCGTTGCAGCCTGAGTAAATCTTTCTCCGGTACCACCATCATAAAGGTGAGTGTGACCGAATTTAGGAACTCCTGCTTTCTCAGTGTACTCTGTAATCTGATCAAGAGTTGCCCCATCAAAGATTGGCGTTGCGAACGTCATTCCTAATTTCTGACCAGCCCATCCAAGAACTGTTTCGTAAATCTGACCGATGTTCATACGAGAAGGTACCCCAAGTGGATTCAATACGATATCTACCGGTGTTCCGTCTTCCAGGAATGGCATATCTTCTTCACGAACGATTCTCGAAACGATACCTTTGTTACCGTGACGACCTGCCATTTTATCTCCAACGTTTAGTTTACGTTTTTTAGCGATATACACTTTAGCCAACTTCATGATACCTGCCGGAAGCTCATCTCCGATAGAAATTGCGAATTTCTCACGGTTTTTAACTCCCTGAATATCGTTGAATTTGATTTTGTAGTTGTGAATTAATTGTTTAATCAATTCATTCTTATCGTTGTCAACCGTCCAATCTGCACCGCTAACGTTAACGTAATCTTCAACTGATGTTAATAATTTATGAGTAAATTTCATACCCTTACCGATGATTTCTTCATCTAAGTCATTGGTAACTCCCTGAGAAGTTTTACCGCTAACAAGAGTATTTAATTTTTCAATTAAACTATTTCTCAACTCGTCAAACTTAGCCTTGTAAGTGTTTTCAATCTCTTCAAGTTTAAGTTTTTCTTCAGTTCTTTTCTTTTTATCTTTAATGTTTCTAGAGAACAATTTCTTGTTGATCACAACACCTCTCAATGAAGAATCTGCTTTCAATGAAGCATCTTTTACATCACCAGCTTTGTCACCAAAGATTGCTCTAAGAAGTTTCTCTTCAGGAGTAGGGTCAGATTCACCTTTTGGAGTAATCTTACCAATCATGATATCACCAGGCTTCACTTCAGCACCGATTCTGATCATTCCGTTCTCATCAAGATCTTTTGTAGCTTCTTCAGAAACGTTAGGGATATCTGCTGTCAATTCTTCCATACCTAATTTGGTATCACGAACTTCAAGAGAATATTCATCTACGTGAATAGAAGTAAACCAGTCTTCACGTACCACTTTTTCGTTGATTACGATCGCATCCTCAAAGTTGTAACCCTTCCAAGGCATGAACGCAACGACTAAGTTTCTACCCAAAGCCAATTCTCCTTTTTCAGTAGCATAACCATCGCAAAGTACCTGTCCTTTTACCACTGTTTCACCTACTCTTACGTTTGGTCTTAGGGTAATTGTAGTACTCTGGTTAGTTTTTCTAAACTTAGTAAGGTTATATGTTTTCGTAGCAGATTCGAATGATACTAAATCTTCGTCTTCGCTTCTTTCATATTTAATAGTAATCTTATCAGCATCAACGTATTCTACAGTACCTGTACCTTCAGCATTGATCAAGATTCTAGAATCTTTCGCAACTTGCTGTTCCAGACCTGTACCTACGATTGGAGCTTGTGGCTTCAACAAAGGAACTGCCTGACGCATCATGTTTGATCCCATCAATGCACGGTTCGCATCATCATGCTCCAAGAATGGAATTAATGAAGCTGAAATACCAGAAATCTGGTTTGGTGCAACGTCGATCAAATTAACTTCAGAAGGCTCAACTACAGGATAATCCCCATCTAGACGAGCAATAATTCTGTCTGTGATAAATGTACCGTTGTCATTCAACTCAACGTTTGCCTGAGCAATTACTTTATCTTCTTCATCTTCCGCATTTAAGTAAATAGGATCTGCATTTAAATCTACAGTACCGTCATTTACTTTTCTATATGGAGTTTCGATGAAACCTAACGTATTGATTTTAGCATAAATACCTAAAGATGAAATCAAACCAATGTTTGGTCCTTCAGGAGTTTCGATAGGACAGATTCTACCATAGTGAGTATGGTGAACGTCACGTACCTCGAAACCTGCTCTTTCTCTTGATAAACCACCAGGTCCTAGAGCAGAAAGTCTACGCTTGTGCGTAATTTCTGACAATGGGTTGGTTTGGTCCATAAACTGAGAAAGCTGGTTAGTACCAAAGAATGAGTTAATAACTGATGTTAAAGTTTTTGCATTAACAAGGTCAAGAGGAGTAAATATTTCGTTATCTCTAACGTTCATTCTTTCCTTAATTGTTCTTGCAATTCTAGAAAGACCTACACCGAACTGTCCTGCTAATTGCTCACCAACAGTTTTAATTCTTCTGTTTGATAAGTGGTCAATATCATCAACCTCCGCTTTAGAGTTTACCAATTCGATCAAGTGTCTTACAATCGCAATGATATCTTCTTTTGTAAGAACCTCAGTAGTTGTAGGAATGTTTAGACCTAACTTTTTGTTTAGTCTGTAACGTCCTACTTCACCAAGTGAATATCTTTGCTCAGAGAAGAATAATTTTTCGATAATTCCTCTTGCAGTTTCCTCATCGGGTGGATCTGCATTTCTTAACTGACGGTAAATATATTCTACCGCTTCTTTTTCAGAGTTGGTAGGGTCTTTTTGTAAAGTATTCTGGATGATAGAGAATTCGTTTGAATTTTCTTTGTGAATCAAGATAGATTTCACACCAGCATCCAAAATAAGATCTAAATGTTCTTTTTCAAGAATAGTTTCTCTGTCTAAGATGATTTCGTTTCTTTCGATAGAAACTACTTCACCAGTATCTTCGTCTACGAAATCTTCGAACCAAGTGTTCAATACTCTCGCAGCCAAAGTTCTACCTTCTACTTTTTTAAGAGCAGCTTTAGAAACTTTCACTTCTTCAGCAAGGTCAAAGATCTGAAGAATGTCTTTATCAGATTCGAAACCGATTGCTCTTAATAACGTTGTTAAAGGTAATTTTTTCTTACGGTCGATATACGCGTACATTACGCTGTTGATATCGGTCGTAAATTCCATCCAAGATCCTTTGAAAGGAATAATTCTTGAATAGTACAATTTTGTTCCGTTTGCGTGGTAAGTCTGTCCGAAGAATACACCAGGTGAACGGTGAAGCTGCGTAACGATAACTCTTTCTGCTCCGTTGATAATGAAAGAACCACTGTCTGTCATATAAGGAACCGGACCTAAATATACATCTTGTACAACCGTCTGAAAATCTTCATGTTCAGGGTCTGTACAGTATAATTTAAGTCTAGCTTTTAGAGGAACTGAATACGTTAAACCTCTTTCCACACATTCATTGATTGAATAACGTGGAGAATCTACCAAATAATCTAAGAATTCCAATACAAATTGGTTTCTAGAATCGGTAATTGGAAAGTTTTCTTGGAAGGTTTTGTGCAAACCTTCTTTCTTTCTGTCCTCAGGAAGTGTGTCTAGCTGGAAAAAATCTTTAAATGACTCTAGCTGGATATCTAAGAAATCCGGAGTAATAATTTTTCCTTTAGCCGAAGAGAAATTAATTCTCTCAACTCCCCTAGTTGTTGATGTTGTTTTACTCATAAAACTTTTAAGAAAGGGTTAAAAAATATTTTGTTTTTATTCAAAAATATCAGAAAAAGAAAGGTAAAAGGCAAAAGTAACAAGGAAGAAGTGTTTTTGGCGCTCACGAAAGACCTTGGCTCTTACTACTTTATAAATGTCTCTTTCTAACTGCAACACTGGTATATCTTTTCACAGTGTAATGCAAAATATTTTTATTTTTTATCTAATGGCAAAAAAAAGCGTAAACAGTAGAAATACAGAAGACCCTTCCAAATTAATGAAAGAGCTGATTTTCAATATTTTACCGTATTATGTTTAATTTTTAGCGCCAAAAGAGACTGCAAATATACGGATTATTAATTTCATATACAACAAAAAAGCACTCATAATGAGTTGGTTATCTAAACTTAATTCATCTATTCTAAAACCACAGCAGTATATGTTTTTTCTGCAAAATACTGTAAACATTGTCAACGATAGTTTTTTCGATGCGGAAAAACCTTGGGAAATTATTTAAAAATAAAATATTATGGAATTAGCTCGATATAATGCAAAAAAAAAGCAACTACAAATGTAGTTGCTTCTTATATTTTGAAAGTAAATGATTACTTCAATTCTACTTCAGCACCAGCTTCTTCTAATTGCTTCTTAAGAGCTTCAGCTTCGTCTTTAGAGATACCTTCTTTAATAGCAGAAGGAGCTCCGTCTACGATATCTTTAGCTTCTTTAAGACCAGCACCAGTTAAATCTTTTACCAATTTAACGATAGCTAATTTAGAAGCACCTGCAGACTTAAGAATTACGTCGAATTCAGTCTTTTCTTCAGCAGCTTCACCTGCACCAGGACCAGCCATAACAACTGCAGCAGCAGCTGGTTCGATTCCGTACTCATCCTTAAGGATAGTAGCTAATTCATTTACGTCTTTTACTGTTAAGTTTACTAGCGTTTCAGCTAAATTTTTTAAATCTGACATTGTTGTAATGTTTTTGTTGATTATTGATTGATTTTTTTGAGAGTCTAATTATTCTGCAGCTGGAGCTTCTCCTTCTGCAGCAGCTTCTGGAGTTTCAGCAGCTGGAGTTTCTTCTACAGCAGGTGCAGCTTCTTCAGCAGTAGCTTCTGCAGTTTCAGATTTGTTTTGAAGAGCAGAAACAACTCTTTGAATTGGAGACTGAAGTAATCCGATGATTTCACCGATCATTTCTTCTCTAGACTTAATGCTTACTAGAGCATCAAGGTTGTTGTCACCAACATAGAAAGTTTCTTGAACGAAAGCTGATTTTAAAGCCGGCTTCTCTTCTTTTTTTCTAAAGTCTTTGATTAATTTTGCCGGAGCGTTAGCCGTTTCAGCAATCATTAATGCAGAGTTACCTTTGAAAGTTTGGAACATTTCAGAGAAATCTACTCCGTCAATTTGTTCCATTGCTTTTTGCAAAAGTGTATTTTTTACCACTTTTACTTTGATATTTTGCTTGAAAGCCTGTCTTCTGAAGTCAGAAGATTTTGCAGCGTTCAAACCGTCTAGATCTGCTACATAAACTACTTTTGCATCCTGAAGCAAGTCTTTGATCTCTTGTATCGCTACAACTTTTTGGTCTTTTGTCATTGTCTTAAGGATTATAATTAGTTAACAGATTTAGTATCGATTGCAATACCAGGACTCATTGTAGAAGACAAATAAATGCTTTTTACATAAACTCCTTTTGCAGCAGTTGGCTTCATTTTGATCAAAGTAGAGATCAATTCCTGAGCATTTTCCTTGATTTTGGCAGCATCGAAAGATACTTTACCAATACCAGCGTGGATAATACCGTATTTGTCTACTTTAAAGTCAATTTTACCAGCTTTTACTTCAGTTACTGCTTTACCAATTTCCATAGTTACAGTACCTGATTTTGGGTTAGGCATCAAACCTCTTGGTCCTAATACTCTACCCAATGGTCCTAATTTACCCATAACAGCCGGCATTGTAACGATAACGTCAACATCTGTCCAACCTTCTTTTATTTTCTGTAAATATTCGTCAAGACCTACATAGTCAGCACCAGCTTCTTTAGCTTCAGCTTCTTTATCTGGAGTTACTAAAGCCAAAACTTTAACATCTTTACCAGTACCGTGAGGAAGAGATACAACACCTCTTACCATTTGGTTTGCTTTTCTTGGATCTACACCCAATCTTACAGCGATATCTACAGAAGCATCAAACTTTGCAGTGTTCACCTCTTTTACAAGAGCAGAACCTTCTTCAAGGTTATAGATTCTTCCTTTTTCTACTTTGCTTAAAGCTTCCTTTTGCTTTTTAGTCAATTTTGCCATTTCTCTAAGTATTAAGCGTTAAAAGTTGGTTTAGTTCCTGTTACTCTTAATCCCATAGATCTAGCAGTACCTGCAACCATAGAAACTGCAGAATCCATTGTAAAGCAGTTAAGATCTGTCATCTTATCTTCAGCGATTTTTTGAACCTGAGCCCAAGATACAGCACCTACTTTGTTTCTGTTTGGTTCTCCAGAGCCACCTTTGATTTTAGCCGCATCCATTAACTGGATTGCTGCAGGAGGAGTTTTGATTACGAATTCAAAAGATTTGTCTTCGTACACTGTAATCACTACAGGTAAAACTTGTCCTGGCTTATCTTGGGTTCTTCCGTTAAACTGCTTACAAAACTCCATGATGTTCACACCTGCAGAACCCAAAGCTGGACCTACTGGTGGAGAAGGGTTAGCAGCGCCACCTTTCACCTGAAGTTTTACCATTTTAAAGACTTTTTTAGCCATTTTTTATTTTTTAAATTTGAATAATTAATGAGTTTGGAAGCATTCATTATTCAGTAGGTTACCGCACTCACATAAAGTAAACCTACTTTTCGGACTGCAAAATTATGAAATATTTTTGAATTAGCAAATACTTAACTCATTAAAATTCAGAAATTAAATAAAATTTATTTAAGAGTTTTGTACATTCAGAAAAAGATATTTTACATTCATGAAAATTAAACCTCTTCAGTAAAGCCTTATATTAAAGATTAATTGATGATTTATTGATACAAGTCATCTATTTATTTTAACTAATAAAATATTTAAACAAAAAATACCGTCCAGAATCTGAACGGTATTTATATTATATCAAAGTATTACTTATACTTTTTCTACTTGCATGTAGCTCAACTCCATTGGAGTTTTTCTTCCGAAGATCAAAACTGAAACTTCCACTTTCTTCTTATCTTCAAGGATTTTTTCTACTGTACCGTTGAATCCGTTGAAAGGACCATCGATTACTTTTACATTCTCTCCAACAATGAATGGAATTTCTGCATCGGTAGCAAATTCTGAAAGCTCATCCATTCTACCTAGCATTCTGTTAACCTCAGATTTTCTCATTGGTACAGGATCACCACCTTTGGTTAAACTTAAGAAAGAAATTACCCCCGGAATGTTTTTTATAACGTGAGGAATCTCCCCCATCAGATCTGCTTCTACCATCAGGTAACCTGGATAGTAAGGTCTTTCCTTAGGAACTTTTTTTCCGTTTCTAAGCTGAATCACCTTTTCCATAGGAATAACTACCTGAGTAACATACTGCTCAAACCCTAAACGTTTGATTTCTGTCTCAATATAGTTTTTCACTTTATTTTCCTGTCCGCTGATTGCTTTCAGCACATACCATTTCAATTCGCTCATTATGGAAAATAGTTTTTTATTAGTTGAAGCTGTTAATTAGTATTCCTAAGATGTTGCTGATTGATTTTGAAAACAACTCATCAACACCAAAAGTAAATAATGCTAAAATGACAGTAGCAACAGTAACTACAATTGTAGAAGACTGTAAGTCTGACCATTTTGGCCATTCAACTTTATGTCTGAATTCGTTATAAGAACCTTTTAAAAAATTGACAAATGAACTCATAATTTATATTTGCACGGGCACAAGGATTCGAACCCTGATCAACGGTGTTGGAGACCGGTATCCTACCATTGGACGATGCCCGTAGATAAAAAGCTTCCGAGAGTTTCCTTTCGGAAGCTTTATTTATTTTAAGATGATTAGTCTAAGATTTCAGTAACCTGACCTGAACCAACTGTTCTACCTCCTTCTCTGATCGCAAATCTAAGACCTACGTTAAGAGCGATTGGCTGTAACAATTCTACAGTGATCTCTAAGTTATCACCAGGCATTACCATTTCTACTCCTTCTGGTAAGAAGATCTCACCTGTAACGTCAGTAGTTCTTACGTAGAACTGAGGACGGTACTTGTTGTGGAATGGAGTGTGACGTCCACCTTCTTCCTTAGAAAGGATATAAACAGATGCTTTGAATTTTTTGTGTGGCTTAACAGAATCTTTCTTAGCGATTACCATACCTCTCTTGATGTCAGTTTTTTCAATACCTCTCAACAATAGACCTACGTTATCTCCAGCTTCACCTCTGTCAAGGATTTTTCTGAACATCTCAACTCCTGTAATAGTAGAAGTTAATTTTTCTTCACCCATACCGATGATATCTACAGGATCTCCTGTGTTGATAATACCAGCTTCGATTCTACCAGTTGCTACAGTACCTCTACCAGTAATATAGAATACGTCTTCGATTGGCATCAAGAATGGCTTGTCAGTATCTCTTGGTGGTTGCTCGATCCAGTTATCAACTGCATCCATCAATTCTTCAACAGACTTGAACCATTTGTCTTCGCTATCAGGAGTAGCAGCAGTAGCAGCAGTAAGAGCTCCTAATGCAGAACCTTGAATTACTGGAGAGTTATCTCCGTCGAAATCATAAGTAGACAACAAGTCTCTAAGTTCCATTTCAACTAGCTCTAATAATTCAGCATCGTCTACCATGTCAACTTTGTTCATGAAAACAACAATTCTAGGTACGTTTACCTGACGACAAAGCAAGATGTGCTCTCTAGTCTGAGGCATAGGACCGTCAGTTGCAGCACATACTACGATAGCTCCATCCATCTGAGCAGCACCCGTTACCATGTTCTTCACATAATCCGCGTGACCTGGACAGTCAACGTGAGCATAGTGTCTTTTTTCAGTTTCGTACTCGATGTGAGCAGTATTGATAGTAATCCCTCTTTCTTTTTCTTCTGGAGCAGAGTCAATAGCAGAGAAATCTTTTTTCTCAGCAAGACCTTTGCTCGCTAATACAGCTGAAATAGCTGCAGTAAGTGTAGTTTTACCATGGTCAACGTGACCAATAGTACCAATGTTCAAGTGTGGTTTGTTACGATTAAACGTTTCCTTTGCCATGATTTAAATTATTTATTTTATTGTTTTATTCAAATTTTCGGTGTGCAAATATAATGAATTTTTATATACCAAAATCTTTTTATCAAAAAAAGTTTAATACTAAACCCAGAAAGTCACAAACCAGACTGCTTTTTCTAAACAGAATGCAAATTTAAGCAAAAAAAATCAATTAAAAAAAGTGTTTGTAAAAATCCGTGGATAATTTTCTTCCGTATATACCATCAGAAATCCTTTAAAATAAATTATTATGAAAAAACTATTCTACTTTTGTATGGCTACATTTGCTTTTGTCACGGTAATCTCTTGTGACGATGACGAAAATATGATGACGATGCCTGAAGAGCCTGTTACAGCTTTACCCAATGCAATGGTGTATGGGTTAACAGAAAATAATCAGTTGGTATCTTTAAATACCAACAATTCCTCAACCTTTACTTCTACAAAATCTATCATGGGAATTCCGTCGGGAGAAAAATTAATGAGTATTGATTTCAGACCCGCTACCGGTGAATTGTATGCTGTATCCAATGCGAGCAAGTTTTATATTATCAATACTTCTACCGCCTCTAGCAGAGTTGTAAGTACAACATCTTTTTTACCTGTCATTTCGGGAACTGTGGCCTCTATTGATTTTAATCCCACTGTAGACAGAGTCAGATTAGTGACCAATACGGGACAGAATCTACGTTTACATCCTGAAACAGGCGCTATCGCAGCTGTTGATACCAATATTGCAACCACTTCATCTATTATGGGCGTTGCATATAGCAACAGCGTTTCGGGAGCAGCTTCTACCATTTTATATGATCTTGATGCTACTTCAGGAAAACTTTTTAAACAAGATCCTCCAAATAACGGAACTTTAGTAGAAGTAGGAAGTTTAGGAATTACTTTTACAGGACAAGCCGCATTCGACATCAATCCTGATAATACTCTGGCAGTAATGGCGGCTACAACAGGTATCCAAAACAGTCTATATACTGTAAATTTAACCAATGGAAAAGCGACAAGCCTTGGAAATCTTTCACAAAAAGTAATCGATTTGGCAATTCCTACAAATCCTGTTGCATATGCAGTTGATAATTCTAATGCATTGCAAATTTTTAATCCTAATAATCCGCAACCTGTAACGAAAGCAATTACCGGGCTTCAATCTGGAGAAAATATTCTAGGAATTGATTTCAGACCTTTAAACGGGCAGCTTTATGCATTAGGAAGCTCAAGCAGAATTTATACTATTAATTTAGGAAATGGCGCGGCAACCGTTGTTGGAACACAGTTACCTACTCTACTGTCAGGGACAGAATTCGGTTTTGATTTTAATCCTACTGTTGATAAAATAAGAGTCGTAAGCAATACCGGACAGAATTTAAGGCTGGATCCTGTGACTGGAGGAATTACTGCTACAGACGGCATAATTAATCCAGGAACTCCTACTTTGGGTGCAGCGGCATATACAAACAATTTTGCAGGCGCTACTACAACTTCACTTTTTGTGATTGATCATACAACCGACAAATTATATTTACAAAATCCGCCCAACAATGGAACTTTGATTGAGCAGGGATCTTTAGGCATCAATATCGACGGTTCCACTGGTTTCGATATCGGAAGCACAAGCCAAAAAGCTTATTTGGTAGCTACTACAGCCGGAACCACAAAGATTTATACAGTGAATACAACAAATGGTTCTACTACTTCTGTAGCCAATTACCCGAATGCTGTAAGAGGTTTTACAATTGGTTTAGGATTCTAAAAATAAAATCCGACATAGTTTAATATTTATAAAAGAAGCGCTGAAAAATTAATTTTTCAGCGCTTCTAACTATATAATGTAAATGAAAGATAATTTTAAATAATTTCTACTGTTTTCTTTGTTCGGTTAAAGATCCAGAAGATAATTGGGAAAATTAATAAAGTAAGAATCGTTGCCGTAATCAAACCTCCGATAATGACAATTGCTAAAGGTTTTTGAGATTCAGAACCAATTCCGGTTGACAAAGCTGCAGGTAATAATCCGATCGATGCCATTAAAGCAGTCATAATGACGGGTCTTGTTCTAGATTTTACTCCATTAAAAACAGCTTCATCCAGTTTGAGGCCATCTTTGATATTTTGATGGAACTCTGTAATTAAAATCACTCCATTCTGAATACAAATTCCCAGTAAAGCAATCATCCCAACTCCGGCAGAAATTCCGAAATTCATTTTGGTCACATGCAATGCGATGATTCCGCCAATTAAAGCAAACGGTACATTCACCAAAACCAAAAGTGAATCTTTCATGTTTCCAAAAAGAATAAATAGCAGAAAAAATATCCCTAAAATACTGATGGGTACTACTTCTGTTAAACGTGCTGTTGCTCGCTGTTGATTTTCAAACTGGCCGGTCCACCCTACTTTATAGCCTTCCGGAAGATTAATTTTTGCCACTTCTTTTTGTGCATCAGCAATGGTTCCTCCCAAATCCCGGTCACGAATCGAGAATTTAATTCCAATATACCGTTTGATATCATCACGATAAATAAATGCTGCTCCATTATTTTTTTCAATATTTCCAACTTCCTTCAGTGGAATCATCGTTCCTTCCTGCGTAGGAATCATCAGTGAAGCAATATCATTTTCATCTTTTCTATATTCGTGAGAATATCTCAAACGAATCGGGAATTTTCTTTCGCCATCATACATTTCCGAAGCTGTTTTTCCACCAAAAGCCATTTCCAGAACAGTTTGCGCATCTTCCGGCATTACACCATACGCTGCCATTTTATTTCTGTCCCAAACCACATTTACTTCCGGCTGACCGATATTTTTAATAATTCCGGCGTCACGTACTCCATCCACATCTTTTATTGATTTTAAAACTTTATCCGCCAGTTCATCCAAAGTCTGAAGATTGTCACCATAAATTTTAATTCCGTTTTCTGCTTTAAAACCGGCAACCGCTTCAGCAACGTTATCAGAAATCGGTTGAGAATAATTAAATGTTATTCCCTGATAATTGCTGAGTTTTTTGTCAATTTCTTCGGTGAGTTGTTCATAGCTGATTTTTCTTTTCCACTCATCTTTAGGTTTAAGATTTACGGCAAACTGCACAAATCCGAATCCATTCGGGTCTGTTCCGTCGTTGCTTCGTCCGGTTTGCGCCAAAACATCAGTCACCTCAGGAACGCTCATAATATCTTTCTTCAAAATATCGGCAGTCTTCAAAGATTCTTTTAAAGATGAGCTCATCGGCATTTCTGCAGTAATCCAAAGTGAACCTTCATTTAATTGAGGTAAAAATTCTGTTCCTAAAAATTTCCCTGAAAATAAAGTTACTGCTACAAATGAAATAGAAATAATTAAGCTTAATTTTTTATTCTTAAATGTAAATTTGAAACCATTCAAGACAATTCTGTCCCAGAAATTTACAAACGGATTATTCTTCTCTCTTACATTTTTATTTAAAAGCAAATGCGTTAAAACAGGAACCAACGTCAAAGTAAAAATCAAAGCTCCCAACAATGCAAAACCAAGGGTAAATGCTAAAGGTGAAAACATTTTACCTTCCACTTTCTGAAATGAGAAAATCGGAATTAATGAGGTAATGATAATTAATTTTGAAAAGAAAATAGCTTTTCCTAAACCGGTTCCGGTTTGTTTGATCCAGCCTGCTTTTGCGAGCTTATTAAATCTTTCAGTACCGTATTTTTTGGCTTTATGGTCGAGCATTACGAAAATTCCTTCAACCATGACGACTGCTCCGTCAATGATAATTCCGAAATCTACCGCTCCCAATGACAGTAAATTGGCGCTCATTCCTGCTATTTTTAAACATAAAAATGCAAAAAGCAAAGACAGAGGAATAATAATGGAAACAATTAAAGTCGTTCGCCAGTCTGCCATAAAGATCAACACAATTACCGTAACAAGGATGATTCCCTCCATCAAATTATGCATCACGGTTTCTGTGGTAAAATCCATCAGATTATCACGATCGTAGAAGGTGACCATTTTTACATCTTTGGGAAGAATCTTTTCATTAAGCTCTTTAATTTTAGCTTTCACACCCACCAAAACTTCACGTGGATTCTCTCCTTTCCTCATCACGACAATTCCTTCTACGGTATCATCGTGATTGTTTAATCCAGCTTGCCCCACTCTCGGTCGTGAACTTTCATGTACCTCAGCAACATATTTTACCAAAATTGGGTTTCCGCTGTCATTATGAATGGTAATATTGCCAATATCGTCTATCGACTGTACCAAACCAATTCCTCGCACCACATAGGCTTGTCCGTTTTTTTCGATAACATCTCCACCGACATTCAGATTGCTTTTCGTCACCGCTTCATACACTTGCAATGGTGTTAAATTATATTTATCTAAAGCTCTCGGATCGATACTCAACTCAAAAACTTTATCCTGACCTCCAAAAACATTAATATCTGCAACTCCCGGAACACCACGAAGCGCTCTGTCGATGACCCAATTCTGTAAAGTGAGAAGCTCACGGGAATCTTTTTTCTTGCTTTCTAAAGTATATCTGAAAATTTCTCCCGTCGGTCCGTAAGGAGGCTGTACTTCGGGATCAATGCCTTCGGGAAGACTTACATTTCGAAGCTGATTGTTGACCATATTTCGGGCAAACATATCATCAACTCCGTCATCAAACAGAATTTTAACAATAGAAAGCCCAAACATTGTGGTACTTCGCACACTTGTTTTTTTCTGAACCGGGCTCATCGCCAACTCAATCGGTGTGGTGACAAAACGTTCCACTTCTTCAGCGCTTCTACCATCCCATTGGGTAATAATTACAATCTGGGTATTAGTAACATCAGGAAAAGCTTCAATCGGCATATTTTTGAAACTTATAAATCCTGCAACTGCCAAAATCGCTACCCAAATAAAGGTAAAAGCCTTGTTTTTAAGTGAAAACGATATTATATTTTTTATGAATTTATTCATGTGAATAGATGTTAGATATTAGGTTTTAGTTTTCAGGCTAATCTCTAATGTTTAATTGTATCTAAATGATTTAAAAACCATTAAGAAAATGAATGTTAAAGCTGAATTAAAGAACATCAAAAAGATGACTTAGCTTTGGTTAAATAATAGGTTAATCTTAATCGCTTATGTATTCAAAATATCTTAATGGTTTGGTAAATTAATTTTTTAGAGAGCGATAAATTAACAGCTGATTATTGGTAATTACGTTCTCACCTTCCGAAAGGCCTTCTGAAATATAAGTGACCTCACCAAGCTGTTTTAAAACCTGAATTTCTTTAATCTTTACATCAGTTCTCGATTTAAAAACCACAACATAACTTCTGTCATCATCAAAAATCACGGCTTTTGAAGGAATAGAAAGTGACATTTTATTTTCAGATTTCGAAACTTTAATCGTTGCCTTGCTATCGGGAATCAACAATCCGTTGGCATTATCCAGAACAACTCTTGCTTGCATTGCATTGGTTTCAGGATCGATGATTTTGAATATTTTATCAATTTTTCCGTCAAAAACTTTATCAGGATAAGACAATGTAGAAACCTGAGCAGGCATTCCAAGGCTTATTTTCTCAATATCGGCTTCATTGATATTCATAATTGCCCAGACATTTGTAGTATTGGCAACATCAAAAATATTTTCACTCCTGTCGCTTCTCAGCTGCATATCTTTATTGATGTCTTTATGAACAATATAACCGCTGATTGGTGCCAAAACACTGTAAATATTTCCGTTCTTCACATTGTAGACCGTGCTTACCGCAGATGCTCTCTGCATTTGGTCTTCTGCTTTCTGAAGCTGGCTTTTTGCTTCCAGAACATCTCTTTCTGTATTCAGCTTTCCTTCATACATTTCTCTTGCAACACGAAGATTGTTTTTAGCAACCTGCAAATCTGTTCTTGCATCGCTTACATCTTTTTGTACTTCTGCCAGTTCGGTACTTCTTATGGTTGCCAAAACTTGTCCTTTTCTTACATAGTCACCCAGTTCCACGTTTACACTCATCACATTTCCTCCGACTAAAGGGAAAACATCGATATATGAATTGGCATCTGCAGCAATTTTACCGTAAAAACTGTAAGAATCTTCTACATTTTTATTCTCAACTTTTGCAGTGGAAATTGATTCGAGCATTGTATTACTCAGTTCAAAACCTTTTGGCTCGGGAGTTTTTGGAGCTTCAGGCTTTGAGCATGACCATAAAAGCAAAGCTGAAAACAAGGGTATAATTATTTTTTTCATTGTATTGTTAATAGAAGATTTTGGTTTGTACTAATTGATTGAGCTGAATGGCAGATTCTATCAAATCATTTTTCATATCATAAATCTGCAATGCGGTTTGGCGATAGCTTTCCATGAAATCTGTAAACTCGATCAGACTGATATTTCCGTTTCTGAAATTTTTAAGCATTCCGTCATAAACAAGATCAAGATTACTTAAGTCTGTAGATTTTATCTCCGCTAACTGATCGTATTGGGTTTTCCAGATTTGAAATGCAGATTGTACTTTCGTTTCTAAATTGAGTTTTTGGAATTCTGCGTTTTTCTGATTCTGCTTGATGGCGTAATTGGCCTTTTCTACATTTCCTTTATTGCTTTTCCATAATGGAATCGGAATTCCGACCTTCAGATTAATTTCATTGTTAAAAGTTCCGGAAGCCTGATCATATTCTGCCCCGACATTCAAATCGGGAACATTCAACGATTTTTGCCATTGTGCATATAATTTAGAATTATCAATCAGCTTTAAAATGAATAAATAATCGGCGTTGTTTTCAAGTGCTTTTCTTTTCAATTCATCATTATCGCCGAAAGGCTGTGCCGTCAAAACCAGTTTGGCTTCTTCTTCTGAAATCTCAGGCTCGATATTTTCTGTAATTCCGGTAAGCACTTTAAGATTCTGCTCAAACTCCAACAGATTTTTATTGATATTTACTTTATCATTATTCAGCTGAATAACGATGCTTTGAAGTCTCACTTCATCTTTCAGCGAGACGTTTCCTTTTGCAGACTGTACTTTGTATGCCTTCAAAAGATCGTTCATATACCCTAATTGCTTGTTGGTATTTTCAAGTTTGAGTTTTTCGTAGTAAAGATTGTAATAATTGGTGTGAAGCTGCGTTCTCAACTCTACCAAAAGTTGTGAAAACTGTAATTGCGCTAGCTCTTTATTAGATTTTGCAAAAGCGATTTCATTTTTCTTTTTGCCACCCATATAAATGAGTTGAGTAACTTCGAAACCTTTGGCTCTTCCTGCGTCTAAAAATCTTTTATCTTGGGGATTATATCCGTTGATATAACCACTCATCTGCGGAAGCTCCCATATTTTCGCCTGCAAAATATCTGCATCTGCCATGTTGATGCTGTATTGCTCGGCAAGAAGCTGAAGGTTGTTTTGCTGAAAGGCATTTTCGCACTCCAAAAGCGACATTTGCTGCTGCGCCGATATCACCGAAGAAATAACCACGAACAGTCCTGCAATTTTGTTCATTCTCTCAATTTTGATGACAAAAGTGCGGCTGCTCGATTAAAACGAACTTAAAGGAGGCTTAAAAAAAAATTAAATTTGGTTTTGGGAAGGATTTGAAATATTTTTTCTAACCATTTATTTGAAACATTAAGGGATTTAAAAAGTTAAGTTTCAGTAAGAAAAATTTAATCGATTTTAATTGCTTGAAGTGAACTCAACTTAAGGTTCTCAAATCTTTAATAAATCTTGATGGATAATTTGTCCCGCAGATGACACAGATTTCACAGATCTATTTTATTATTGAATAATATGAGATAGCCGAAAAAATTACTCTCGCAGATTGAGCCAATTAAGCAGATTATTTTCATCTTTATCAATCTGTGAAATTTACATTAAAAAGCTTTAAGCATCGAAATTTTACTTTTTAAAAATTACGCTAAACTTGTTCATGTTTTCAGAAGGAGAATTGTATTCAATATTTGCATTATGATATTCTAAAATTCTTTTTACAATTCTAAGTCCAAGACCGGAGCCGGAAATATTCTGAGAATTATTTCCACGCATGAAAGCTTCAAAAAGTTTTGGCTGCTCTTCTTCGGAAATAGTATTCCCTTCTGAAAATACATCTACTGAAAGATAAGTTTCATTTTCGGTAATTAAAATTTTCACATCAGCATTATCAGAATAGACTGCAGCATTTTTCAATAAATTTATAAAGACAATATCTAAAAGCGATTGAACTCCATTAATTATAAGAAAAGCATTTTCCTGCGTTTCCTCAGAAATAAGAAAGTCCATTTTAAGATTGGGATAACTTTTTTGAACCCGGTCGAACGATTCAAAAATCACTTCATCAATTCTTACTTCTTCATAAATACTCTGAATATTTTCTTTATCGAATTTTGTGAGAAGTAATAAAGAATTCGTGAGATCAGACAATTGATATACATCTTTCAACATCTGTTTAAGAGCAGAAAGAGTTTCAGGAGAATGCTGCTCGAGTTTAATTAAATTTTCCAACTGAAAAGCCATTCTTGTAATCGGTGTCCTGATTTCGTGGGATGCACTTGCTGTAAAATCTTTTTGTGACTGAAAAACATCATTTAATCTTACAATCATCGTATTAAAAGACTGCGCCAAAATGCTGATCTCGTCATTTGACTGCTCCACCGGGATTTGTGTTGTTAGTTTGTGAGCGGTGACCTCAGAAATTTCTTTGTTCAAATCTTCCAAAGGACGAAGAAATTTCCCCATGAAATAATAACTAAAAAAACCAATCAGTAAAGTACAGGTAATAAAAGCGGTAATTAAAAGGTATTTCAAATACTCAAGCTTCGATTTTCCGTTGGTATCGTAAGCACTGGTGAGAATGTAATAATTTTCCCCGTTGATGTTTTTTAAAGCTGCATATACTTCCGGAACCGTTTCTTCATTATAAATGTCTTTTTTCTTGTCAAGTTCAGTAAGAAGTTCTTTATTCCAGGTAACTTTTTGATCTTTAATCGTGCTGTAAATAAGTTCTTTGTTACCATTAAAAATCAAGATCGTTTCATTGAGAAGGAAATTATCTGAATTTTCATTAAAAAAGATAGGGGCTTCGTTCTCAAAATTTTTAGATTTTGAAATAAAATTGGTGGTAAACCCTAATCGCCTTACAAATCGGTCTTTAAATTCTTCCCTACGGAAATCATTGAACGAAATATAAATAATGATCAAAACAACCCCAAAAAGCAGGGAAAACGAAACACTTAAGGTAAGCGCAATCTTTCTTTTTAAAGACATTTAAATAGTTATTGGTGGTTGGTTATCAGTTGTTGGTCTGCTTATAAAGGATTTAGATAATACCCAAAACCTGATCTGGTGTGAATTAGCTTTACTTTATATTCTTTGTCGATTTTTTTTCTTAGAAAATTGATGTAAACTTCTACCGTATTGGTATTGGTGTTAAAATTATGTTCCCAGACATTTTCGGTAATCTGTTGTTTAGAAACCGTTCTACCCTGCGCTTCTGCAAGGTAAACGAGAAGCTGAAATTCTTTTAAGGTCAAAGCAATTTCGTTTCCTGCGCGGAAAACTTTTTGTTCGGTTTTATTGATAATTAAATCATCAATCCTTATAATGTCTAAATCTATATTGTCTGAAGGAACTTTTCTTCTTAAAAGAGAATTCATTCGAAGTAATAATTCTTCAAACTGAAATGGTTTCACCAAATAATCATCTGCCAATCTGGTAAACGCATCTTTTTTGTCTGAAATGTCTCCATAAGCCGAAATAATAATAATCGGTGTATTTTTATCGAAAGAGCGAATGGTTTGGCAAACATCCAGCCCATTAACTTTTGGAACATTAATATCTAAAAGATACAAATCGTAGCTGCTGCTCTTTATTTGACGGAGAAAAGTTTCGCCATCGTAAATTCTATCACAGGTAAAATGATTTGATTCTAAAAACTTACTCAATTCTGCCGATAGAATAAGGTCGTCTTCCAATAAGAGAATATTCATCAATAATATATTTATAACGAATTTAATGAAAATTTCAAGACGATTTGTTGGAATTGATTTGATGGAACCTTTAAGTCTAATGCTCAGATTTCATAAAGACTTCTTTCTAAAGTCTTTTAAACCTTATATTATGATTGATTAAAATAATATTAAACTTGGATCAATCTCAAAACTTGGGGAGAAAAAAAATATTGATAATTTTGTGGAATGTTAAACGATGCCGAACTCCTCAAATTATTTTTACCTGAACTCTTGATTGAGCATTTTGAGATTGTAAAA
>Ga0160461_1000166_pt1 | contig 71742 bp, 65 predicted proteins | sample HID1975I_E6MG_FD_108266 | JGI IMG/M metagenome (GOLD analysis project Ga0160461, IMG submission 108266) | Enriched soil microbial communities from UW Madison campus, WI, USA - HID1975I_E6 MG | ecosystem: Environmental > Terrestrial > Soil > Unclassified | place: USA: Madison, Wisconsin...
CTCTGGAAGCACAGCAGATCTGACGTATTCCTATTTCAGCGATGCGGCAGGTACACAGCCTCTGGCCAATGCCAATGCCATCACAGCGGCTGGCACTTACTATATTAAGGGAACAACAGCAGATGGATGTTGGGATACCAAGCCAGTGCAGGTAAATATCAATCCAGCACCGGTTTTAGCAATCACCAGCCCTGCAGCAGTATGTTCTGGCACCTCGGTTGACCTGACCTTGCCAGCTGTAACCACTGGTAGTACAGCAGGGCTGGCCTTTAGTTATTTCACGGATGCTGCAGCTGCAACAGTTCTTGCCAACGCAAATGCAGTAACCAGCAGCGGCATTTACTATATAAAGGGAACAACAGCAGAGGGATGTTCAGCAGTCAAGGCTGTAGTTGTAACCATAAACGCATTACCAAAAGATCCAATTATCAGCTTATCAGGACAAGCGTCAATATGTGCAGGCAACAGTGCAACAATCAGCGCAGCAGGCACAGGAATTTTTCAGTGGTATAAAGATGGCACAGCAATCACTGGAGCTGTAAGTTCCTCTTATGTGATAGCAGAGGCATCAGCTTCTGATGCGGGAACTTACAGTGCTTTGGTAAGTAATGGAATATGCACTTCAAAGCAAAGCAATTTAATTACATTGAATGTAGATAATTGTCCTGCTGTATTTACCTTAGTGAAAACAGTACTTGATGCAGATGGAGACGGCAAAGCGCAGGCCAATGAAGAGTTAACCTATAGGCTTACCGTTAAAAATACAGGAAGTGCCAAAATCGACGCTGTAACAATTAGAGATGCTGTACCAGCAAATACAACTTATGTAAGCGGGGGGACACTTACAGACGGAATAGTCATTTTTACGGCTACCAATTTGGGAGTTGACATGATCCAGAGCTTCAGCTTCAAAGTTAAGACAGCGTCAGATCTTAAAGGTATAACAACAATTGCAAACCTTGCCACAGCATCAGCAAATGGGGGGGCGGAGGTGCCTTCTAAACCGGAGGATCCTAATAATCCTGGGAATCCAGATCCTTCATGTACCAATCCTGCAGGCTGTTCGACCGATTTGCCGACAGACAATATCGCTGGCATTTCACTTGCCAAACACGGAACCTATGTGGATGGGAACGGTGACGGAAAAATTGATATCGGCGACAGAATAGAATATTCTTTTACAGTGATAAATATTGGAAGCACAATATTGAACAATATTATCGTACTTGATGATAATGCCGCTGTAGCAGGAGGACCTTTGTCTTCATTAGCCCCAGGTGCGGCAGATACCGTGACATTTACAGCCGTTCATATGGTAACGCAGGCTGATCTTGATAGATCAGTAGTCTACAACCTTGCGAAAGCAATAGGAAAAGATCCTAAAGGAAATGATGTTTCTGCAATATCAACCGATCCGCTGCCATGTACCGCATGTCCGGTAGATCCCCTCTGTCCAACCTGCAGCATCACCCCATTGACCGCAGAATCAGGCATTGCGGTAATAAAAAAAGCTGTTGTAATAGATGAGAACAGCAACGGATTTGCCGAAGAAGGAGAGACAATCAGGTATAATTTTGAGGTTAAAAACACGGGGAATACGACCTTGACAAATGTATTGATAACGGATAATCTGCCTGCAATAGTGCTGTCCGGCAGCCCGATCACTTTAGCGCCGCAAGAGATTAATGCAACAAATTTCAGCGCCGTGTATGTAATTACACGCGCTGATATCGATGCAGGATCAGTCACTAATCAGGCCTTGGCAGAAGGGACGTCGCCTTCGGGAGCAAAAGTAAATGCCCTTTCTGACGATGAAAATTTTTTAGGTGATAATCCAACAGTGGTTGATGTTGTTAACTGTGTCATAGAAGTGTTTAATGCTGTCTCTCCAAATGGAGACGGAATTAATGACGAATTCCATATACAGGGATTGGAGTGCTATCCCAATAATAGTGTTGAGATTTATAACCGCTGGGGAGTAAAAGTCTTCGAGACCTCGGGTTATGGGTCAAACAGAAACATATTCCAGGGATATTCAGACGGAAGGACAACAATCTCAAGAGGTGACCGCCTGCCGGATGGAACCTATTTCTATACCTTGAAATATCAGAATGAAACGTCAAATAGGACGCAGGAGAAATCGGGTTATTTGTATATAAAAAATTAAATTCCTTACAGGGAGCTTTTATCCCTTTTATAATCTAAAGACATATGAAAACAAAGTTTTTTTCGTTCGTTTTGATTTTGACGGCAATTGCAGGATACTGCCAGCAGGATTCCCAATTTACGCAGTATATGTACAATACGATCAATATCAATCCAGCGTATGCGGGATCACGAGGCGCTTTAAGTATTTTTGGATTATACCGCACCCAGTGGGTTGGCTTAGATGGAGCGCCCCAGACAAGCAGCTTCTCGATCAATACGCCAATCAACAACAGCAATCTAGGGGTAGGGCTGTCGCTTGTAAACGACAAAATCGGACCGACCAACCAGAACGATATATCGGCAGACATATCCTATACTGTTCGGACTTCAGCTGATTTCAAGCTCTCTTTTGGGATAAAAGGAACTGCCAATATATTCAATCTGGATATCAATAAACTAAATCCCGCCGATCAGGGAGACCCGCAGTTTCAAGACCTTCAGAACAAGTTTTCTCCCAATGTGGGAGCAGGGGTTTACTGGCATTCTGACAAGGCTTATATAGGGCTTTCGGTTCCTAATTTTATCGAAACCAACAGGTACGATGATAATGATGTTGCCATTTATAAGGACAAAATCAATTATTATTTAATGGGGGGCTATGTCCTTAATCTTGATAAGTACCAGTATTATAAATTCAAACCTGCTATACTGGCCAAAATGGTAGAAGGAGCGCCGCTTCAGGTTGATATTTCTGCCAATTTTATGTTTATTGACAGATTTGTAGTCGGAGCTGCCTACAGATGGAGCGCCTCATTAAGCGCAATGGCTGGATTTCAGATCACTGACGGATTGTATGTAGGTTATGGATATGATCGTGAAACCACAAAACTGAACAATTATAATTCAGGATCGCACGAGATATTCCTACGTTATGAATTCTTTAAAAATCATGGCAAAATGACAACTCCCCGTTTCTTCTAAAAAAAACAAATGATTATGAAAAATTATATACTTTTCGCCTTAACGATAATCTGTTTTTCATTTGACAGCTATGCCCAGGATTCCAAATTGAAATCGGGGGATAAAAAATACGATGGCTATGCCTATATCGATGCCATAAAAACCTATGAAAGAGTAGCCGACAAGGGATACAAGTCTGAAGATCTGTTTAAGAGGCTAGGAAACTCTTATTATTTCAATTCTGAGTTTGAGGGAGCAGTCAAATGGTACGGCGAGTTATTCGCATTAAACGCTTCGCCCGAGGCCGAATATTATTACAGATACGCACAGTCTTTAAAAGCAGAAGGGCAGGTGGATAAAGCCACTATAATCATGAATGAATTCAGCGCAAGATACAAAAACGATTCCAGAGCAGAGCGCTATAATGATGATGCCCATTATCTGGATGACATAAGAGCCAATTCAGGACGTTATAAAATTGAAGATGCCGGAATTAACTCAAAATATTCAGATTACGGAAGTTTTGTTTACGACAACAAAATCTATTTTGCATCGGCCAGAGATACAGGGAATTTTTCGCAGCGCAAACACAAATGGACAGGAGAATATTTTACCAATATTTACAATGCCGATCTTGACGCCCAAAGCGGAAGCACATCAAAAGTAAATAAAATAAAATCGGAGATCAACAGTCGTTTTCACGAATCATCTTCTGTTTTTACCAAAGATGGAAAAACGGTTTATTTTACCCGAAACAATTATGTCGACGGCAAAAAAGGCAAAGACGCTGGTAAAATTACGCTGGTAAGGATTTACCAGGCCAGACTTGAAAACGGAAAATGGATAAAAGTAACAGCGCTTCCCTTTACAAGCGATAATTACAGCACGGCACATCCTTCGCTGAGCCCGGATGAAAAAACGCTGTATTTTGCATCGGATATGCCTGGTACTTTTGGGCAGTCGGATATTTACAAAGTAAGCATTAACGGAAACGGCAGTTTTGGGACGCCTGTTAATCTAGGGAAAGGCATCAATACTGAAGGAAAAGAAACCTTTCCCTACGCAACCAGCGAAAACGAAATCTATTTTGCCTCAGACGGTTATCCCGGACTGGGCGGACTCGATGTATTTGTGGGACAGATTGAAGACAACGGAACCATAAGCGGTATTCGGAACCTTGGCAATGATATCAATTCACCTAAAGATGATTTCGCTTATATCATTGATCCCGTTTCCAGAAAAGGGTATTTCAGTTCCAATAAAGAAGGTGGGCAAGGTTCTGATGATATCTATAAATTTCTGGAAACAAGAAGGTTAAAATGCCTGCAGGAATTATATGGCGCCATAACAGATTCAGAAAACGGTGCTGTGCTTCCAGAAACAAAAGTGACTTTATACGAAAATCAAAAAATTATAAACTCAACGGTTTCCAATACATCGGGGCAGTACAGTTTTTCTGCAGAATGCGGCAAAACCTATACTGTAAGAGCCGAAAAACCGGATTACGCAACAAAAGAGTTAAATATAACTATTGGAAAAGCTGCCGGAAAAACCAATTTGCCAATCGCATTAGATAAATCGCTATGCAAAGTTGCAGTAGGGGACGACTTGGGAAAATGCTTTGGAATCAAAATGATTTACTTCGATCTCGATAAGTCTGATATCCGTTCTGATGCATTATTTGATCTTGAAAAAATTCTAGATGTCTTGAATCAGCATCCAACAATGAAACTCGATATTCGCTCCCATACCGACAGCAGGGCGACGGGGTCATATAACTACTCTCTGTCTGACCGAAGAGTGAAATCAACTATAAACTGGCTCATAAAAAATGGAGTGGACAAAAATCGTTTAACAGGAAAAGGATATGGAGAGACCCAGCTTGTCAATAAGTGTGCAGATGGGGTGATATGCGGTGAAGAGGAACATCAGAAAAACAGAAGAAGCCAATTTATAGTAACCGCTCTGTAAACAGCAAAACCAATATGCTTCGACTGGTCAGAAGAAAACAGAAAACACCTATTTTAAAAAAAAATATGATCCCGGCAGAAAGCAGCTGGTCCAATTTTCAATGGTTTTGTTGAATTGAAAAATTGCGGCATTTTTTAGATTTTCTTTGCGTATGACTAATTGCAAGAGCAAAGCAGGATATGAACTTTACAGCTGAAATCGCTGTTGATGATACTTCTACTTATGTATTAAAACCTGCGTTCCGATTCTGAGGAATAAACCTTTTTTTGTCTCAGCAGCACATCAAATTGGACAGTAATATTCTGCAGTTCCGTTCAATTTAATAAGGCAGATAAAAAAATAAAAGGAAAAATAAAAGTTGTAGGAATTTTGTTTATTTTTATGTAATTATTTGATATGTAGTGTTATAAGTTATGCATTTAAAGAATTCATAAAGCTTAATATTTTAATTGCCACATCAGAGGGATTTTTTTTAATGGCACTACAAATTATTTAATAGTTTTCTTTTTTATATGAAGGATGTATAACTAAGGAAGAAGATATATAACTGCTAAAATTTGATATATTATGAAAAAAAGTCTTTTTGTTTTTTCATTTGTGCTGCTATTGGCGGCATGCAACCAAACACCATCTGCAAATTCCGGTGAGAAAGCCGATATTGAGGGTGCTGTTTCGGCAGAATTCAAACCTGCCAGCATCAAGGAACAGATTGTGTACCAGCGCGCAATTGAAGCTTTAGTATGGGGGATACCTGCCGTTAATTATGACCTTATGCTTCAGGCAATGCTGGGCAGCACCAAAGGGAAACAAAATGAGATCATATTTTGGTCAAAACCCGTAGACTGGCATAATCAGACATTAACGCCAAATCCCGACGCGATTTACTTTATGTTTTTTTTCAACACAAAGGATGCCGGGCCAATAGTCATAGATGTTCCTGCGGCAGCAAATGGCTCCTTTGCCGCCAATATTGACAATATCTGGCAGATGCCCCTTGAAGATGCAGGACCTTACGGAGCCGATAAAGGCGCAGGCGGCAAATATCTGATACTTCCGCCTGACTATAAGGAAAATATTCCTAAAGGATACATTGTACTGAAAGCCGATACCTATGAGGGTTATGGATTATTCCGCTCCAACCTGCCCAGCCACAGTGATGCAGATATAGTGAATGCCGTCAATTACGGCAAACAGCTAAAACTATATCCGCTTGCTAAAGCCAATAATCCCGGCCAAACAAAATATACAGACGTGAAGGATGTGCTTTACAATTCCGTCATCCCCTACAACAGCCGGTTTTTCATCTCTCTTAACCGCATTGTGCAAAGCCAGCCTATGCTGGTGCGCGATAAGGCGATGATTGATAAACTAAAAAGCATAGGCATTGAAAAAGGGAAAGCCTATAACCCTGATGCACGAACCACCGAGATTCTGAATGCGGCGGCAAAAAGTGCGCATGACTATTTGGAAGCAATGCTTGAAAAAGGCTTCCCGCCGATAAATCCTGATGCCAAATGGGCTGTTCCCGCAATGCCGGAACTCGTTAAGGCGGGATCTTCGGGATATGCGGAATCTGATATTTATCCTACAGATGCCCGTGCATTAACCTATTCAATCGGTTATGTAGGCATAAAACGCCTGGGTACAGCGCAAATATATCTTATTGCAGGAAAAGACAGGGAGGGCCGCGCGCTTGACGGCGATAAAACCTATATGCTCCACGTGCCTGCAAATGTGCCCACCAAACAATACTGGTCGGCAACAGTCTACGACCGGACAACACATTGCCTTATCAAAAATCTGCCGCGTGCAAGCAGAGCATCGAATGCGACAGAGATCCAAAAGAACACAGATGGCTCGGTCGATATTTTCTTCGGCCCAAAATCCCCTGCAGGCAAGGAATCAAATTGGATCCCAACGGACCCTAAAGGAAAATTTGAAGTATTATTCAGGATTTATGGCCCGGAAAAGCCCTTTTTTGACAGGGTATGGAAACTTGGAGATATAGAAGAGGTTAAATAATCAATTGCTAAACTTATGGAAAAGAAACTCATCTGCGTGATCTTGATTGCAGCCTTGACGGCATGCAGCCAAAATAAAAACAGTGATGCGGAAGCATCAAATTCTAAAGGAATTGACAGTGTAACTTCAACTCAAGCATCACGTTCCTTGCCAGCAGGGCCCGACAAAAATGTAAAAATTACTCAAGAGTATGCCGCTTTGGCCGCTAAAGAGGCCTATTTTTGGGCATGGCCGCTGGTAAACATGTACAACCGCCGAATGGCTTTCAAGGATGTAAAAGAGCTGGCCTTGTCCGGACCTCTGCTTATGGCTCCGCTAAATCAGTTTACCATGCTTACCGATTATGTGATACCTACCGAACGTGCCATAGCCTGCCCGAACCAGGATGTGGTTTACGGTATTGGATGCCTTGCTTTGGACCAATCGCCGGTTGTGGTGCAGGTGCCTGATTTTGGCAAACGTTTTTGGGTCTACCAGATAGTTGATCTGCGAACCGAAAGTTTCGCAAAATTGGGAAAGATGTACGACAATAAGCCGGGATTTTATCTATTGGCAGGACCGGACTGGAAAGGAGAGGTGCCTAAAGGAATAATAAAAGTTTTCCGCTCGTCAACCAATACTGGACTCGTAGGCCCCCGTGTTTTTCTGGATGACACAAAAGAAGACCGAAAAGCAATTCAGGAGGTGCTCAAATCAGTGGTTATGTATCCCCTGTCTGATTATGACGGCAAAATGAAAACCATCGATTGGGCCAATATCAAAAAACTTCCCGGAGGCGATGGAGGAAAAGAAGAAGCGGTATGGGTGAACCCCCAGACATTCTTTGACGAGCTGCCTCTTGTGCTGGCAGATGCAAAGCCACTTCCAGGCGAGGAGGCGAAATACAAGCAGATACTTGCTGTAGTGGAAGCCGCCAAGAAAGACCCAAAACTGAAACAGGCGATGATCGATGCAGCGCTTGAGACAGAGCGTCAGGTAATAAAACCTTTAATGGAATTCCGCAGCTGGGGGATCCAATTGCCTTTTCACTGGTCAGGGGTAACGAACGGCGCCTCGTGGGGCACGGATTATTTTACGCGCACTGCGGTAGCCAAATCCAATATCCTGGTCAATGCCCCTAATGAAACACGCTACTTTTATCAGGATCTGGATTCAGAAGGTGCCCGATTGAACAGCTCCAACAAATATAAAATTACTTTTGCCAAAGGGCAGCTGCCTCCTGTTAATGGATTTTGGTCACTTACATTATATAACGAGCATCACTTTTTTGAAATCAACAAGCTCAACAGATATTCATTGGGTACAAAGAACAAGACAATGGCATATAATCCGGACGGTTCGCTCACGATTTATGTCCAGTCAGCACCAACTGAGGCAAAAAGGCAGAACAACTGGCTTCCTGCAGTGGAAAAGGGGGATTTTTCTCTTTATCTTCGCACTTACTGGCCAAAGCAGGAAGTAGTAAATGGAAAATGGACTCCCCCGGCAGTAATAAAAGTTGAATGATGCTTTGAGATTGTAGCTTTAAAAGCAGTTTGGGTTTGATATTATATTTATGACTTAAACTTGTGGCGAGATGAAAAATTAATACTTTTACAAGAATAATTAAATTTGTAAGATAATGATTACCATGACCTGCTAAAAGATTATAAATGAAATTTAAAAGCTGTATATTATGTATCATATTAATTTAAATGCCAGCCTGCAGATAGGGCTTTTGTCAGCCTTCTGCTTATTTTCCATCGGCATCTTCGCGCAAGATGCTTTACCTTCTCAGACCAGCGCACAAGAACTCGCCGATAAGCTGGCCAATCCAGTTGCCAGCCTGATTAGTGTACCGCTGCAGAACAACTTTAATTATGGCATCGGTGCTTTTAACGGATCCAAATACACGATCAATATCCAGCCTGTGATACCATTTAAACTTACCGAAAATCTGAATCTGATTACACGATATATATTTCCCGTAGTGGATCAAAGGGATATTACCGGGGAAAATACGCATCAGTTTGGCCTAAGTGATGCAACTGTCACGGCTTTTTTTGCGCCAAAATCTAAAGGTTTGATTTTTGGTTTTGGACCTGCTTTTCTGGTTCCCACCGCTACAGATAAACTTTTAGGCACCGAGAAATTTGGCATAGGTCCCAGCATTTTGGTTATGCATCAGGGGAAAGGACTTTCAGTAGGTTTCATAGCCAATCAGATCTGGTCGGTTGCCGGGAACGAAGACCGAGCCGATTTTAACAGTTTTTATACCCAGATATTTCTTTCCCACAGTTATAAAAGCGGGGCAAGTCTGGGGGTCAATGCTGAAATTACGCAGAACTGGCAGGGAAACACCACAATGATTACGTTGAACCCTTCCATAGGAGCGGTGACAAAAGTAGGAGAGCAGACGGTGCAGTTTGCTGTTATGCCGCTGATTCCTGTTGTCGGACCTCATGAAATGAAACCGGATTGGGGACTAAGAGCAGTATTGGCTTTTGTATTTCCAGGCTGACGCTTCTCAAATGATAATGAAGTTAGTATAGTAAGTGAGAAATTAATCAATTTTTGGTTTAGGTTTCTATGCCTCATATTTAAACTGGAAAAAAGGGTCAGATTGCCCACGCTTTTTTAAAGCGGCTGCCTCTTGCAAAATAATATATTTTGCATTTTGACAATGATCAAATCCCCCGCGTGCCAGTTTTTCTAAGTTAAATATGGATGACGTAAAAGAATTATTTACAGAAAATTTATTTTAATTGTTCCAGTGTACAATTGGCATCACGTCGCTGACCGTTATTCGAACATAGAATTATCTTTCAAAAGATTTAGTCTGATCACAAAATTCAGCTTAAATTTCCGCCGTCAAACTAAAAATTATTTCATAGTTTTATATTTGAGAGATACCAGAAAAATATATTATTTTAAATTACAGGCCATGGAAAAGGGGATGAAGCTGAAGGTTCGAAAAGAGCTGGACGGCAGGCAGCAGTCAAGTATTATTAAATTAAAAGGCAGTTTAATTGCAAAGGGCTACACGGAGATCATCCACATTTTGGACCAGGATGATGACTTTCATATAAATACTTTTGAGATTGAGAATGGAAGTGACAGCGAGGTACGCGAATTCATTACAGCATTTATTGCAAGGGAAAAGCTTGAGGACAGTATATCGATTTTTAAGTAAGGGGCTTTAAAATTCTGTAAAAAGCATTACAAAAAAGCACCTTATCAATCAAGAGGCGCTTTTTGATTATGTATGTGGTACTAAAAAAGCAGTTAGGGATCATTAAATATTATTTTTTAGGAGCTTTTCCCGCTATACGCTCCAATCTTTTGTGCCGAAACCCGGCACTAAAGGATTTCCTCTTCTATCGGGGCTAGGGCTGCAGCAGCGCCCTGTTTTATTCCGGAGAACTGCTATTCGTCACGACTTTTTAACCTCTAACTAATACATTAAACCTTTCAGATTTTATTGTTTTAAGATAAAAAGATTAGGAAATTAAATTTTAAATTTTGAAAATTTTATTTATAAAAATTTAAATCCAGAATCTCATATAAATATCAATGCTTTTTGTGCATTGTTTGCGCTATTTTTTTTTTTGGTACGATTCCAATAAAGGAAACGAAAACAAAAAATTACCTAATATATTAATTAATAATTTTTTGAATAATAAATGGCGCCAATTGTCTTCAATTGGCGCCATTTGGCTGTAGTGACCCCGACAGGACAAATTTCAACATTTTTTTTGGATGATTTGAAGAAATTGGCTTATTATATGTAGTTGTTTGTCTTCCAGTGGTTTTGGTAATTTGGTTTAGATGTCCTGTTGGGGATTGAAGTAAAGTTTACGCAGCTTATACATGATTTTAGCATAAAATTTATTCAGATAATTTTATATTCACCTAAAGGCCAAAAATAAATGTAGCTACATTTTGTAAACATAAGAATTAGCTAAGTAATTAAATTTCTGCAATATTATCTTTCTTGAAAAATTTTCTTCTTATGGTTTAATCCCCAATCTTTCATAGCGTATATGATAGGGGTCAAGGTATCTGCATAGGGTTCTAAGCAATATGATATTTTGACAGGATAATCGTTCGTTATAATCCGTTTGATCAGCTGGTGCTGTTCAAGTTCCTTAAGTTCTTTTGAAAGTACTTTGGGAGTTAATCCTGGAATGCTCTCTTGAATTTCAGTAAATCGGCTGTTTCCTACACCTACAGAAATAATGATGGATAATTTCCATTTTCCATTAATTACTTCAAGTGTGTCCCGTACTGGCTTAACGGTATTTAGGCACTCACAATAAGGTTTCTTTTTCGGCATGATAAATTATTTATTTCGCTTTCCTTTAGGAAAGAGCTATACAAAGGAAAGTGATTTTGTTTAATTTTGCAATATAATTAATCAAAATATTCATTTATGAATGCCGCAGGAAAAATGCTTATTGGACTTCATCTTGGAAATGGATACGGATCTCAATCGGGGGCTTGGCGTATGCCGGGAGTTGATCCCGAAAGCTATACGAGTTTTGATATTCGTGTAAAGCAGGCTCAGGCTGCAGAGCGTGGAAAATTTCAATTTATATTTTTGCCGGATGGTCCCGGTGCAGTTATGACAGATATTGAAACTGAATCTCCCGTTTTCAATCTTGATGTGATGATGACCCTCGCCGCAGTGGCCAGAGAAACTCAATATATTGGATTGGTCGCTACCGGATCAACCACTTTTAATGAACCCTTTAATCTAGCCAGACAATTTAAGGCTTTGGACATTATGAGCCATGGCAGGGCCGGATGGAATGCAATTACATCAAGCGGAGAAGATGTTGCAGCCAATTACGGAAAAAGAATTCCGTCGAGCCAAGATCGTTATGGACGTGCCCATGAGGCTATCCAACTCATTCAATCACTTTGGGGGAGCTGGGGAAAAGATGCCTGGATACAAAACCAAAACAGTGGGCAGTTTGCAAAGAAAGATCAGATTCTTCCAATCAACTTACAAGGTAAGTACGTCGGTTCAAGAGGACCTCTATACATTCCACCATCAGAGCAGGGACAGCCAATTATCTTTCACGCAGGTGGCAGCCCTAATGCACATCAATTAGCAGGACGTTTTGCCAGCGTGGTAATAGGTGCTGCATTTACAATTGAAGATGCAAGAGCGCAGCGCAATGCATTTAGAGCGGCAGCAAAAAGTTACGGTCGTGATCCGGATGAAATCAAATACATTGCCGGACTGATGACCACCATTGCCAAGGACAGACGCACGGCGCTCGATCGCCGAATACAGTTAGGAGGCAGTTCACTTATACAAAAATTTGAGTACCTGCAAAAAATGCTGGGTATTCCACTTGATCTTTCCTTGATAAATGAACCAATTTCAGAATTGCAGCTGGAAAATGCCCGTCCATCTCCTTATGATCCTCGTTCTTCCAATGCATTGAAAATTGCTAGGCAAGGCTGGTCCGTTCTTGATATTCTTGCTCACGGCGTGATAGATTACCATCCTGTAATTGCAGGGCCGGGCGTAGAAGCGGCAGATCATATGCAGTCTTGGTATGAAGCAGGTGCCGCAGATGGTTTTTGGATTTCACCAGATGTTAATTCGGATGGAATTGATGCCTTTGTGGATCAGGTTGTTCCGCTGCTACAGGAGCGAGGGCTTTTCCACAAAGAATATGAAAGCAAAACTTTGCGCGGACACCTTGGAGTTCCGGATCAGTATGGAATTGATCCAAGGGTTTAAATTGAAAATTATAACAAATGAAACTTATATAATATGAAAATAGGAATAATTGGAACCGGTGCAATAGGCGGTACGATCGCAAAAAAAATGGCACAAGCCGGTCATGAAGTGAAAGTGAATAATACAGATCAGGCTGAAAAATTAGAGGCCCGTGCTGAGGAGTTGGGTGCTACAGCAGCAACACTAAAGAATGTTGTAAAAGATGTAGATGTCATTATTTTATCATTGCCTACCATAGCAATACCAACTTTGCCTAAAGATTTGCTGGCAGGCGTTCCGGAAAATGTAATTGTGGTAGACACATCCAATTATTATCCGTTCCGTGATGCCGATATTGAAGAGATCAAAAACGGAAAAGTAGAAAGTATCTGGGTATCCGAGCAATTAGGAAGGCCTGTTGTAAAAGCTTTCAATAATTTGCTGGCAGAGACGCTGGCAAACGGCGGAAAAAACAGCGGTGCTGAAGACAGAATAGCAATGGCTGTAGCGGGTGATGATCCGCAGGCTAAAAAAGTAATTGCCGCATTAGTTAATGATGCTGGTTACGATGCAGTTGACTCGGGCGGACTTTCTGAATCTTGGAGACATCAGCCTGGAACTCCTGCTTACTGCACGGAACTTAATGAAGAAGAATTAAAACAGGCACTCTCTGATGGTGTAAAAGAAGCAGCACCGTCATTAAGAGATAAGGCTATAGCTGATCTTTCTGCCCTGCCTTCCTATCCATCACATCCAGATGTCGTAGAATACAACAGAGGATTGTTTCAAAAAGATCCTAATTCAAAATAATTTATAATGACTGCACTGCAAAATCCCATCTCATTTATTGAAAGGGATTTTGTTTTTTTATATTCCTTCTTTGAAACAGTGAACCAGAGCCATTACAATTTCGTTAAAATGTTTCATTATTGCCTACTTTTGTATCACAACCGTCTGTACTATCTGTGCGAACTTTGTCCATATCAAAATATTAAGAATTAATATCATGGCAAAAACAATTTTTATAACAGGTGCTTCCCGTGGATTCGGAAGAATTTGGGCAGAGGCATTTTTAAAACGTGGCGATAATATAGTTGCGGCTGTTCGCAATCCTGAAACACTAACCAAGCTTAATAAAGAATTTTCATCATCTCTTTTGGTGCTAAAACTTGATGTTACTGATAGAAACGAAAGTTTTGAGGCAATTGAAACTGCAAAAAAGCACTTTGGCAGTATCGACGTGTTAATAAACAATGCCGGTTTTGGACATATAGGGGCGGTAGAGGAATTAAAAGAGCAGGACGTAAGAACTCAGTTTGAAACTAATGTACTGGGATCATTATGGACTATTCAGGCAGTTCTGCCTATCATGCGCCAGCAAAAATCAGGACATATCATTCAGCTTTCAAGTGCGCTGGGTTTGAATACGGTATCATTAATGGGGCTGTATAGTGCAACAAAATTCGCTGTTGAAGGCCTTACTGAAACACTCGCGGGTGAAGTAAGCGGATTTGGCATTAAAGTTACCATAGTAGAACCAGGTGGTTTTTCTACAGATTTCTTCGGGACCACTTCTCTTGCACTCAGCGAATCAATACCAGCTTACGACGGTGTACGAAAAGATTTTTATCAGCATGCCGGCGAGCAGGATTCAGGTAACCCTGCAGCCACTGCCAAAGCTCTTGTCAAGCTTGTTTATTCTGAAAATCCGCCACTCAGATTACTGCTGGGAAAAACTGCTTTTCCCTGGGTGCAGCACACTTACTCAGAAAGACTGAAAACATGGGAATCATGGCAGGATGTGTCGGTGGCGGCACATGGTTAATGGAAGTTTAAATTAGCAGAATCTAAATTTACCGGATCTGTTTTTACAATTAAGAACAATGATACATTTCAAAAAAATCAGCGATCTGCATGAAGCGCTCGATATCAAACCTCCCCAGCACCCGCTCTTTAGTGCCGTATATGGTGAACGGGACAGTTGCAGCGGTAATAGTATTCTAGAGTTTTCATCTGAATTTTATATTATAGGATTTAAAAAATTGAAATCTGGAAGCATGCAGTATGGCAAAACAAAATATGACCATGACCGTGGTTCCATGTCCTTTACAAAGCCCCAGCAGAAAGTAGTCTTTAAAAATGTGGAATTAGAGGAAAAGGGATTTCTAATTATGATTCATGAAGACTTTTTACCGGGAACAGTCCTTTATAACGAAATTAGGAAATATAGTTATTTTGATTACGAGGTTAATGAGGCTTTACATCTTTCACCTGCAGAGGAGGATATCATTTGGAATCTGTATTTCAATATTGAAAAAGAGTACAACAACAATACTGATGAACTCAGCAAAGCTATTATCGTAAGTCATCTAGATTCCATGCTTAAATATTCACAGCGCTTTTATAAAAGGCAGTTTATAAACCGTACAGAGCTCACCGGTTCTACAGTTACGAAGTTTAACGCTTTGCTTGCTGCTAATTTTGAAGAAAGAAAAACAAAAAATATTGGATTACCAACGGTATCTCTCATGGCAGAAAAGTTGAATGTATCTTCCCGTTATTTAACTGATTTGCTCAAACAGGAAACAGGAAAGACTGCTCTGGAGCTTATTCATCTTTTTCTAATCGGCGAGGCAAAAAACTTACTGACCGAAGGCGAACTGAATATAACTGAAATTTCTCATCTGCTTGGTTTCGAAAATACGACTTATTTTTCACGCCTTTTTAAAAAAAGAAGTAGGAAGCACGCCAAATGAATTCAGGGCAAACATACTAAATTAAAAGTGGTAAACATCATAAAAAAAAGTAAGAGATATACTGAATAAAGAATTATTTAAAAATACATAAAGTTAAAAACAATAAAAAATGTCAAACAATCAAAATAAAATAGCATTAGTAACAGGCGCAAGTCGCGGACTTGGAAAAGATTCGGCTTTACAGCTGGCGAAAAAAGGATTTGATATCATCCTTACCTATCAGACCAAAAAAGAATTTGCGGACCAGGTGGTAAAAGAAATTGAAACTATTGGACAAAAAGCGTTTTCATTGCCTTTGGATATTTCTTCAACTGCCGGTTTTGACCAATTTGTAACTGAAGTAAAAGATGTTTTAGATGCTCAATTTTCTTCTGCAAAATTAGATGCGCTAGTAAACAATGCGGGTATCGGAATTAACCAAAGTTTTGAAACAACAACAGAAGAAATTTTGGATGCAATGACAAATATCCATTTCAAAGGCCCATATTTCTTAACTCAAAAACTATTACCATTACTGAATGATGGAAGCAGCATTGTAAACACTTCTTCTGGTTTGGCAAGATTCTCTTTTGCTGGATATTCCGTTTATGGCGCGATGAAAGCTGCAGTCGATTCATTATCAAGATACCAGGCATTGGAATTGGGAAGCAGAAAAATAAGAGTTAATTCCGTAGCTCCAGGGGCTATTGAAACTGATTTTGGCGGGGGCGTTGTACGTGATATTTCAGATTTGAATAAACATCTGGCTTCTGAAACTGCTTTATCAAGAGTCGGCTTGCCCGATGATATTGGAAGTGTAGTAGCCTTTCTTTGTTCTGATGATTCCAAATGGATTAATGCGCAGCGAATAGAAGTTTCGGGCGGATATAGAATATAATGGACCATTATAAAAAAAAAAGCTATTGAGCTGGTTTCTAATGGTTTTATACGTTAGTTTTATCAATCCAAAGGCTTTTGTTTTGATTAATAAAACGAGTTAAGTTATTTATAGAGTAATAAAAAAAAGGCGTCAATTGTCTTCAATTGACGCCTTTTGGCTGTTGTGACCTCCACGGGACAAATTTCAACAAAATTTATGGAAGATTTTAAGATTGGCGTATTATATTTAGTGTCTGTCTTTCATTGGCTTCATGAATTTTATTTAGATTTCCTTTTGGGCATTGATGTAAAAAATAGATTGTTTTATGGCTGTATACTAAAATACAATTCTACAAATATTTGGAGGATCTGAAAAGATTGTTATGCTTAATGTAGAATTGTCTTTATTTGGCTCTATTGCTTATTGGCTGGGATTTTAAAATAAATCTATTTGGTTTGCGAAACCCTTTTTTAACATAATGATAATTTATTTGCTTAAATAAGTCTTCCTTGGATATTGCAGTAAAAATTTCATGGTTGAAGGCTAAAATTTATTTTACATTAACATTAGTTTTTTGCTTGTAAAAGTTTCAAGCCCTAATCTCAAAGTGCAGCGTTGTATAAAGACAAAGAGAAAATATTTCAAACTCCCGATGTCATCTATTTATTTCGTTCAAAAGAAAATCCACTCTCTCTCTTATCTTTATTTTTGGAACCTCAATGACTTTGTAACCGTATTCTGAATATATTTCTTTCATTTTTGTAAATGTTAATTGAGCTTCATCCCAGCTCTGCTTCCTTTCATCATCGGTTTTATAAATTTCTTTCCAAGGTGGCAGTATAAAAACTTTGGTAATTATATATTAGATTACAGTGACTGATAAGACCATCCTACCAATTTGTAACGTTAAAAGTAATGTATTTTTATTTACATTTATGCGTCATAAAAGCATTTAAGATGGAACGGGAGCCGAATCCCGTCCTCAGTCTAGCGACTGTTTAAAAGCGAAAAGAATTATATGAGAAAATTCAAGAAACTAGGTAAATGGACAATGTTTATTGTCGCATTAACCAAATTGATTGAAGTAGTCTCAGCGCTTTGGTAGTGAGTGGTAAGACACTTTAAAATCAAGTTAAATCAAATCTAATCAAATCGAATCCTTTAGCCGAGTCGCAGACTGCCGAGAGGGAGTATATCTCCCTCTCACATCTTAACTGCTTATAAATAAAAAGCCTCTACTAATGGAGGCTTTTTTTATCTGTTTTAATAAGTAACATACCGTTGATTTCAATTATAAATATGACCATAATAAGCCATAATATAATGATCCAAAAATCCCAGTGAACAAGATACCATATATCTATAATTCCTAAAACAATATTAGCTATTACGAGTATAATAGAAATGATAACCGTAGCGGATGTTTCAATAAATAATTTAGAAAAAAATCTATTGATATATAAGCTTAATATCTTTGATAAATCAAAGACAATATATAGGATTGTTGGTGCTCCAAAAACTATTAGTAATATCTTGTATACTATATTGATTTTGTAGAACCAATCAAAAACAGGACCTACTATATACCCAAACAGCCAATTGGTTAAAATATTCAACAAATTAAGAGTAAATAATAATGCAATTGTATAGCCTATAGTAGAAACTGTTTTTAATACTACAGAATTACTTTGGCTCATAACACTCTTTAGTAGCATTTGAATTGGTGTAGTATTCTGCAGTAGCTTTATTAACTACAATTGTTTCGCCGTTTGTAAAGGTGATTCGATACACCATAACACCATTTTCATTCTTGCCTGAACTAGACTTCACTTTTTTACAATCTTCTTTTCCTGAATCACTTGAACAAGAATTAAGAATAAAAGCACTAACAAAAAGACAACTAAAAAGTTTAAAATTATTCATTTAAATAGATTTAAGTTATTTCACTCAAACCCAAAAGTGAAGTTTTTAGACACAAAAAAGCGTGGGTTCATAGCTTTATCTATCAGAGGCTTCCGACGGCCCACACACAAATAAGTACTACAAAGCCCACGCCACAGCGTGAGCATCAGTCTTATTTTTCGATGTGTGTTGAAATTGTCGGAATTTCTGATACGAAAAATAGCTAACGCTAATATTATATTTTCAAGAACAAATATATAAATCTATTCTTTTTTCTTCTTCACTTCTTTTGGATTAAATTCTAATCCTTGTTTTATTTTTTTGTTGAAATCAGAAAGTTTTTCGTTTTTTTCTTCGTTAACATCTTTTTCAAAATCTATTAATATTTGAGCGTTCTTGTTATATTTTGACTGAAATAACTCTTCAAATTGCCTTTTGTCTTTTGATATAGACATTAATAATGTAACCTCAATGATTTGCTTTTTTAAATGTTCTCTTCCTATTTCGGGGGTTAAATTTTGATGCCACTTATATTTCCAGTTTCCTTTTTCTGTTTTTCCGGTTTTTTCTCTTATTCTTGATAAAACTCCATCTGGGAGTTGTTCGTAAATATATTTTGTTGTTAAACTACCAATAAAAGAAGGTTTGTTCTGAATGTATTTTGGAATGAATGGAAGCCCCCATAAACGATATATTTCCTTATAGAACTCGTCTGTAAAAGTAAGTTGCCATTTTAATATTTCGTCAGATATATAAGCATTTAAAATCTTTTGAAGCTCGAATCTTTCTCTGTCGTATTGATATCCGGTAGCTTCATCGACAAGCGCAGTGATACCAATTTTAGATAAGCCGAGTAATAATATTTCACTTGCTCTTGCAAGAGGTAGCTGCTGTGTTTTTAAAACCTTTGCTTCTCTAGCATCTAGATACATCTTACACATTAATGGTAAGATTCCAGCGTCGTAACCTTGTGACGAAACACCATTGATTGATAAATACTCAATAGTATTGAGCACCTCTTTCAATTCCTCATTTATAAAGGGCTGAACGTTGTTTGCGTCTATAAAAGCAGGCATATTGGGCACTCTAACATCGTCCTTCATTCTGCCTCGCTTAGTCCTTCCGAAAGCCTTGAAAACAGCGGATTGTGTTATAACTCTAGTGCCATCTTCTAGTACAGCAACGTTTAATTCATTTTCGCCGATAGTAATTTTACCTTCGTGAGTTGCTTTTAAAAGTTTGTTGTTATCCATTGATTAGCTCTTTATAAGTTATACGATTCTCCATATTTGAAAGCAAGTTAGTAAATCTATTGAATTGTGTAAGTTTTCTGTGATTAAATCTGAAAACAAATTCATCAACGTATTTCTGCATGTGCTTCCTTGACCACCAGTTGTAAATTCCATTGTAGCCACGTTTCATGATTCCCCAAAATCCTTCAATGCTGTTGCTATGGATTTCTGGATTGTCAAAGTCAACATATTGCTTTTTAGAGTGGTCAACTACATGATGATCGTAATAATTATCCAAACCTCTGTAAGCATGCCATTCATCAGAAATAAATACGCTGTCCTTTTGTACATGTTTAAAGATAATAGGTTGAATGGTTTTTGCTTTAGTGTCGGCGACAACAAATGCACGAACAGTTCCATCACGTTGAAGTAAACCCAATACAGGAGTTTTGTCTTTAAAACTACGCCCTTGTGAATGTTCTACCTTCTTATCTTTGTGACGGTTTTTGTTCTTGCCTCCTACAAATGTTTCATCGGCTTCAATAATACCATCTAATTGTTCTTCATCATCAATTCCAAAACAGTTCCTTATTCTTTGAAGTAAAAACCAAGCAGACTTTTGTGTTATGTCCAACTCTTTTGATAACTGCACCGAAGAAATGCCTTTCTTATACGATGTGACTATCCAAATTGCTAAAAACCACTTCTGCAGTTCTATCTTAGTATTGTCAAAAATAGTATTAGTCTTAACGTTAAAGTATTTCCCTGTGTTCTTACATTGGTATTTATTACCTTTACATTTATAGACTTTAGAACCGGCATCGAATGGACTGATTACTTCGCCATCCCAACGCAATAGCTCTAAATGATCTATACAAGTTTGTTCATCAGGAAAAGCCTTAATAAGATCTAAGACTGATTTTATTTCTTTATTAAACATGGAAGTGTTTCTTTTTGATGTTGCAAATATAAGTAGTTTGTTACAGTAATTCAAATTTATTTACTGTATTATTGTATATAATTACCAAAACTTTTTTGTTATAGGCATACTTTTTTGATATCTCGTTTTTCTCTTTTGATATTGGAATGTTTTCCATTTTCATATAACAAATTGAATCTAAAATTCCTCTATCAAAGAAAAAGGGCATGGAACCTTCTAAATCTACTTCATCATAACTTCTCACCGAAGCATTAAACATTAATTCTGCATACAGCTCTTTATTTTTCCATGGCAATCCTTCACCGCTAACTGTAAGTTGCTGCTTAATTATTTTTCGAGCATCTTCTTGAACTACTTTAAAATTATACTTGGCCAGTTCATCTATTAAAGTTGTCTTACCAACTCCAGGACCGCCAGTAATAATATAAAAATTGTCTTTTTTCATTAGTTGAAAATTCTTTTAAATTTATTTCTACTTTTTTAAATTAACTAAATTATCTTCATCTAAACAAAGAATAAATCAACTATTAGCAACATTTGATTAGCAATCAATAACTGAAATAGGTGAGAGGGCAATTAGAATATAAGCCAATTTCTAAAATTATATAATGTAGTAAGTAGATGAAAATTAGTTTAGTACGATTTAAGAAGTGTTAATCTTGATTTAGATCATATAAGGTGATCGAATCCTGTTAAGTAATCGAATGATCAACTTAAAAACAATGTGTTACATTTCTTATAAATACATTTTTTATTTTGATTTAAAAAGACAAAATAAAAGCAAAAACGACTCAAAGTTAGTGTATCTATTAATATTAATAAAAAAAAGGCACCAATTGTCTTCAATTGACGCCATTTGGTAGAGTTCTTATGAAAAAGATATGTAAATGGCTACTGATTTTGCATAAGTAAAATAATGATCTAAAATAAAAAAAGAGACTCGAAAGTCTCTTTGGGAAATTATATATCTTCTATAAATTATTTATTTATCAATTTTTCAAGCCTCGCCATCATTTCATCTTTCTCTTTCAGCATACGTTCGTATAAAGCAATTTTTTCTTCGTGCAATTTAATAAATTGATCAATTTGATTTATTGTAGAATTGTAAAATACAGATGCAGGCTGCTGGCAATTATCAAATGTATTAGAAATAATATTTATCGCCTGCTCCTCATCAAAATTCTGAAAAGCTTCAACAGGAATTTTTAATACAGCTGAAATTTGTTTCAGAAGGCTTTCTTCAATTACATCTTTCTGCTCCAGCATAGAAATTTTCTTTTGATTCCATTCTTCTCCAAGATCATAAGCTAAAGCTTCCTGCTTTATATTAAGCATTTCTCTAAAACGTTTTACGTTTTTCCCCTGATGTATTTTCTGTTCCATAACGAATATCAATTTTTCTAAAGGCTTAAAGATAAAACCATTTTTTGAATTAAAACCTGTGTTTAAAAATAAAAAAAAATCCCATTTCGTTAGAAATGGGATTTTTTTTTGTGACGTTTACTTCACAATTTACAAATCATTTTATGAATGATTTAAAGAAATTAGCATATTTTCAAGTGAATTTGTAAGATAATTATTTTTGTTTGTTATTTCAGAGCGGTTTGTATGTATCGTAAGGGTCTAATGTTAAAATATCAAAAAAATAAAAGTTAGATTAAGCTTTCTTAGTTTGATTAATTGATAGTTGGATCGCTTTATTAGTAACCACATAAAAATAAAAATAAACAAAAAGACTTAAATAATAAACATCATAATTTAGCTATGTTACTTTGAAATTATAGTTACTGTCATAAATGAAAAACCTTCAAAACAATTTAATTTTGAAGGTTTTTTATTTATGATAAAATGTTTAAGATTATATTTTGATCTTTATCCCAGCGTTAACAACAAATCCGTCTAGGGGAGCATATATATCTTTGAATACGGGATTTGAAATACTTCCTGTGTATATGCTTCCAAATTTAGTCTGTCTAGTATCTGTAAAGTTCTCAAAATTGGCATAAACCGAAAAGTTCTCCCAAAGTCTTTCCACCATAAAACCAAAAATCCAGTAGTCTCTTCCAGTTGTGCCATCACTTAATTTTTGTGGACTGTAGTAATATGCTTCTAATCCGGCTTTCCATTTTTCTTCAATTTCATACATCAAAACATTGTTTAATCTGTGTTTTGCTGTTAAAGGATTTTCAGACTTTATTCCGTTCGTATCTATGGAAGCATCTGTATAGGTATAACCCAGAAATAACTTAAAATCTTTATATCCTAATTTTATATTTGTTTCGGTTCCTTTAGTATCTAAATATCCATTTATGTTCACAAACTGATAAACGTTATCTGGAAGAGAATTTAGTATCAATGGATTATCTACATTTGTGTAGAAAAATAACTGATTCCATGATAAAGAAAGATCTTCTGTAATTTTAGTTTTATAATTTACATCAAAGTTAAAACCGTAACTTTTTTCAAGTTTATTGAAATCACTGTTAATCGGCAGTACATTTTGATACTGGACGCGCTCACTTTCTTCAGTAAAAATAGTCGGCGTTTTGTAGCCAAGACCGCCGCCGATTCGGGATGTTAGTTTAGGATTAATTTTAAATAGTGCTGACACTCTTGGAAGCAGTGAAAATCCATAATCAACAACATAATCGCCTCGTATACCAGTTTCTATTTCTAACCATTCTTTAGCTTTAACTGTGTTTTGAATAAAAGCTCCATAAGTAATCTGATTATAGTTTCTTAAAGGAAAAGCTGCCTGGCTGTTTTCAGTAAAATTGTCGGTATATAAATTTGCGCCAGCAACCCATTCTGCAATTTTGCCGTTTTTAGAATAACTTATTTCAGAAAAAGTACTGTTCTGCAAACCGTCAAAAATATAATCAGGAATAGTTATAACACGGCTGAAATTATTAAAGCTGTTTTTAACCGTTATCGATTCCTGCTCATTAAATTTATGCGTGAGAGCAAACTGCGTACTTATTCTCTGAGTTTTATTTTTTTCGAAATAACTATCAGGATATTTACTTTGATCTTTGATGTAATCAATATTTCCACCTAAACGGTTTTCAAAAACGGTATTGACACCAAAATTAAGTTTGGTGTTTTCATTAAAATTTACAAATAGTTTAGGGTTAAAGTTAAAACGCTCAAATTTAGGTATGGCAGTAAGCTTTATATCAGCGGGATCATAGGGAGCATTGCGATCGTGAGAAGCAAAAACGGTTAATCCAATTTTATTAAACTGCTGGGAATAAAAACCATTAATATCCAAACCAAGGGCAGAAGTTCCATTGATTAGAAATCGCAATTCTCTTTCTTCGGTTGGGGTTTTAGAAACAAGATTCACTAATCCTGCAATTGCTCCTCCGCCGTAAAGGGTAGAGGCAGAACCTTTGATTATTTCAACCTGCTTTAGGTCTAATGGAGGAGTCTGCAATAATCCCAATCCGCTTGACGCGCCAGAATATAAAGGAAAACCGTCTTTTAAAATTTGTGTATATCTTCCGTCTAATCCCTGAATCCTGATAGAAGAATTTCCTGAAGTTGCAGAAGTCTGCTGGGTTTGGATTCCAGTACTCTCATTAAGCATCATACGAATATCGCCTGGTTTCATATTTGCTTTTTCTTCAAGTTCTTCTCCGGCAATAAATTCTACCCTGGTTGGAATATTGCTGATTGTTCTGGTACCTCTGGTGGAAGTAACAATTATTTCTTCCATTTCTTCAGCTTCCTGATCTTCGCTCTGCAATGCAATTTCTATAAAATTTAAGCTGGAAGGCACTTTAAAAACTGTTTTATTTGGAGTGTAGCCTTCATCAGAAATTGACAAGGTATAATTTCCATCTTTTAGATTTTCAACAATGATATTTCCGTCATTATCTGATTTGAAAACCGAATTTGTTTCTTCAATTTTTGCAGAAGCTCCTTTTACAGGTTCGTTAGTTTCAGCATTCTTGAAATGAAATTTAATGGTATTCTGTGCTTGTGCAGTGCCAATAAATGCCATTGCCACAATCAATAAAATATATTTAAACATTTATGATTTCTTAATATTAATAATAAATAATAGATCCGCATAATGAGATTAATGCAGGATAAGCTTTTTTTGTATTAAGAAATTTTAGGAGGCTGCCAGATTTTACAGATGAATGAAGAATCGACAAATTTATTGTAAGATGGTGTCTGTGAGACTTCATCCAATTTAAATTCCAATTTTTCAGTAATAATTACGGAATTCCAATTTATTGTAAAGCCAATACAGGTTCCGCAGGAATAAAACGGGGAACACTTTCCATTACATTCGTTACCGCAGTCATGTGAATCATTTTCACAATTTTTCTCTACACCGCATTCTGAGTGTTTAGCAAATGCGGAGCATGGAACTGTAGAAAGAAACAGTACGATGAAGGATAATATTGTTACGAATGATTTCACGCTTCAAATTTATAAATATTTTAGAGATTAAAACTCTATGCTATATTTTATATGAAGTCAAAAAAGCTAAAAGTGCTATAAAATTTATTATGTCAGAAAAGATATAATAAGAATCTAATTTTTACGATTTTTATTGTTTACGACGTTAAAACTATAAGATACCATTAGATAACTCCAAATTGCTATTTTATTTTCATCTATTATTTTAGGAAGATACTGCATTGAATCAGTCGATTTATAAAATGAAAAGGCATAATTAATTTCTAATTCTTTTACAGGCTTATATTTTAGTGAAATATCATTTTCAAATCCAAGAAACTTTGATACCTGCTGGCCTGAATTATTGAATAAGGAATATTGGGTGTAAAAAAGATGAAAATCCGTACGCAGCGATAATTTAGCATTTATTGGTGTTGTGGTAAATAAGTAAGGATTTACTAAACCTTTTCCACCAACATCGGCAGGGAAACGCGTGAATACATTCATGTTTCCGTTAAATTTCCAAGTAACTCCATATAAGACGTCAAAATCTCCAGATTCATTTTTAGGTAATGAAGAACTGCTTCCGCTAATTATTTCGGCTCCTAATCTCCAAATTGATTTTGGAAGGGTTAATCTAATTTCGGGCTGAAGATAGTAGGCAAATAATTTCTGGCCTTTTGGATTATTTCCAAATTGCAAATAGGTATTAAGCGTGTAATACCATTGTGTTTTTTGAAACTCAATTCTTCCTCCTATAGTGGCACGAGTATATATCCTGTCGGATGTTGTACTTTTAAGAAAATCAATTATATTCATTGAATTAAAAGAAAAATTTTCATCAGAATTGTAATGAAAATGGTTCATTAACAAGTATTTGTAACGATTTGAAGCGACGGGAGAATAAAATGCATCAAATTCTTTATTATAATTACGTGTAAATAAAAAGAAGAAATCATTAGAGAACTTTTTAGAAGAATTCATTACTCGTATTCCTTCATGGGCTCGTCCTTGCTGTGCCCAGGGAGCGTCAGAAAATAACCTGCCATTATCCAGTAAAATGCTTTGCCTTCCTAACCTAAAGTTTATCGATTTGAATTTAGTTTCAAAATACAACTGATAAAAATTAATGCTTCCTATTTTGGATGTTTTATTATCTTGATTCCAAAGATGAATTTCCTGCAGATCTGATTTTATAAGCCATTTTTCTCTTTCGTACTGTATAGAAATTCGATTTCTCTGTGTGATATAAAAATATGGATCAATTGAGTCGTTAGGGGGAAGTGTATAATTTGAAGTGTACTCAACTCTTGGTCTTATTTCTATGTTTATTGAGAAGTGCTGGGATAAGCTATCCTTTTGCTGTGCACATAATTGAAATACAGATAAAATAAAAAAAAGTAATAAGAGTTTTTTATTCGCAAGTGTTTTGATTATCATACTTCTTTTATCCTATAGAATTAGTGTATAAAATTAACAATACTATGCATATTTACAATACTATAATTAAGTTTGATAATTCGTGCTTATGATTTTTTTGTTAAATAATTGATATAAAAAAATAAGACAACTTTTTGAGTTGTCTTATAATTAATAAATTCAGAAAAATTACTTTTTACAATCTTTCGGAGCGCAAGTTCCCGAATCGTCATTACAGCAATGCGTAGAACATTTTTCAGTGCAGTTTTTCTTAGCATCAGTTTTTGATAAGTTCGCATAAGCGAAGATACTTCCAGCAGACAATACCAATGCCGCAAGAGTAATGTACATTTTGTTTTTCATAATTTTAATTTTTAATGATTAATACTATGTAAGACGTACTAATCTAAAAATGATGCAGACTTTGCTGATTTTTTTTCTAACTGCCTGAATTTTTTATTATGAATCTTCCGATAATGATCCAGTTATATCAGCATTTTCCTCCGCTGCATGATTTTTTAGAGGTAACATTCATAACATTTCCACGGCGGTCTAATTCAATACTGCAGCAATCCATAAGCATTTCCTTCAATTTGGATCTGCCTCTCTGAACCCTAGAGCGGATGGAAGGATAGGCAAGGCTGTATTTTTCTGTTAAGTCTTTCTGTTTGATTCCATGAATTTCACTGTCCATGATAATATCCCGATAGTCTTCCGGCAGCCGTTCAATGAATTTTATCAGACAACAGTCCAGGCCTTCCGAAGTATCAAGATCTGTTTCATGCATTATTTTTTGCATTATACAATCGGTCAGCTCTGATTTTTTATTATTGGAATTTTTTCTATAATAGTCAATAATGGAATTTCTTGTGATCGTGAAAATCCAGCTTTTTAGTTTGCCTTCGTCAGTTAGTGATCCTAAATTCTCGTTTATCTTTATAAAAACTTCCTGCAAAACATCAGATGCATCGTCGGTATCATTAATATGAGCCTTAATATACCTGCCCAAAATGATATAAAACTGATTGTGAATAGTATTTATTTCCAAACTCATAGATTTTATGTTCTGTTTATTAAGAAAGCAGGATTAGCAACAATTGATTTTAGCTCTGAAATTATTCCAGATATGGGCTGTTTTTGGCATGCATAAGAAAACATGAAGAATTGCCATTGCGATAGCTCCGGGTAAAAGATTTACAATTAACAAATTGAAGAAGCCTGGAGATTGATTGATATTAGAAATCATTATTTCCCCATTTTGAAAAGTAAGTCTGATGGAGAGGTAAACTGCAATTGACGCAAAATGAAACCCATTTACGAATAAATGAACAATATATTCCCAGCGCGGAAGCCCTCCCATAAACTGCCTGCTGTCTTTCTCTATAAAAGCGTCGTACCCTAGCACCATTATATCCAAAAGAACTATGGTTAAACCTATTACAAAACTAGTATGATTATCCTGTTTCAAGAACAGAAAATAAAGGATTGCCGGAAAGAAAACAGCTCTCAAAGTATGGGTAATATGCTCGGTTTTGCTTTCTTCCCGATTATGGAGCTGGTATTTGAAAATATGCAGATAAACGCCATCATATAAGGCTAAGACTGCAAAAAGAACAAGAAAGAAGGATGAAATGATAATTGCGGTTTCCATTTTATTTTAAATTGGTTATAAAAGCAAAACTATTGGAAAGTATAATCAGCAAAAAGGACAAATGTCCTCGAATTTACTGGGTAATTTCTTTTCTGATCCTGCTCAGCGTCCTGCGTGTTATTCCTAGATAGCTTGCAATGTCATTTACTGAAGCTTTGTTTATAACGGCAGGCTGTTCCTCAAGCATGCGCATGTATTTTTCCTTTGCGCTTTCATTGCACAAAACACTGGCATACTGCTCCATCACCATATACTGCCGCTCGGCAATTGACCTTCCGATATTCTGCCAGAGAGCACTCTTCTGATAGAGAATCTGCAGGTCATTGTAACTGATTGTTATAAGTTCGGTATCTTCTACAGCCTGAATGGAAAGTTCCGAAGGCAGCTGCGAAATAAAGCTCTTGTAGGAAGCCGTCAAATTATTTTCTGCGCAGAAGCAGGAAGTCACTTCTTCGGATTTTTCATTTATGTAATATGTCCTGAGGAGCCCTTTTTTTATAAAAGCGGCTTCAGGTGAGGTTTTGCCGATCTCTGCAAAATAACTGTTTCGGGTTAATGTCCTTATTTTGAAATACGGACTGTACTTTTCAAATTCCTGATCGCTGAGAGGGACGATACTCTTTAAAAATAATTTAAAACTTTCCATAGCGGGTTTTATTTCAATACATTAATATGCTTTTCTAAGCATAAACGCGTAAACGTCCGGAAGAGGACTCTCTTCAATAGCACGGGCTGCTTTTTCAATATCATAAGGAACTCTTACGAATTCCACCTTTATGCCGTCTTTTTTGGAAAGATTACTGGTTTTTTCAATGGTTACCACTGCATAGCAGCAGTCCGGATTTCTATCTTTTGGCTTTCCAACCGACCCTGCATTAATGGCATGAAAATAGCTGCCTTTTTTATTGGGATTTTCCAGTATGCGATGATACGGCAGATGAGAATGTCCGCAGATAAGAATGTCTGTATTGGAATCAAGAAAGATGTTAGTGAAATCTTTCTCATTTTTATCCTCAAGCAGATATTCCCTGTTGCTGTAAGGACTGCCATGAACCATAAGTATCTTAATGAGTTTGTTGGATGTCTGGTATTCAAGTTTAATATGGGCAGGAAGAGCAGAAAGATATTTTATCTGCTCTTTACCCACAATCTGATATGCGTAGCTTTCAATGTCATTTGAGCCGTCATTGTGTATTTCTACAGCTTTGACATCGTGATTTCCTGCAAGGGTAGGGATATGCTTTTTACGGATCTCATTTATCACGGCATTGGGGCATAAATTGTAGCCGACTAAATCCCCTAAGCAGTAAACAGCATCAATATTCTGCTCTTCAATACTTTTTAAAGTCTGCTCCAGTGCGGGGAAGTTCGCATGTATATCCGATATTATTGCAATTCTCATATTTTCTTAAGCAGTTTCTGCAGCTACCTGTTTTGTGAAATACTTTTTTCGGAACCAGAAGGCAAGGTTTACCAGTGCTATAAGAGCAGGCACTTCTACCAGAGGGCCTATAACACCTGCAAAAGCCTGTCCGCTGTTTATTCCAAACACGCCGATTGCCACAGCAATGGCAAGCTCGAAATTATTCCCTGTTGCTGTAAATGCTATAGAGGTCGCTTTTGAATAGTCAGCCCCAAAATATTTACCCGTGAAAAAACTGATGACAAACATTAAAGTAAAGTAAATCACAAGCGGTATTGCAATACGAACAACGTCCATAGGGATCTGAACAATAAGTTCCCCTTTCAGGCTGAACATTACAATAATTGTAAAAAGCAATGAAATAAGTGTAATTGGCGAGATAAACGGCACGTACTTATTCTCAAACCATTCAGAACCTTTTAAGGCTATCAAAGCATAACGGCTTATGATTCCCAAGGCAAATGGAATTCCTAAATAGATACCGACACTCTCGGCAATCTGTCCAATGCTGATATTGACTTCAAAACCATCATATCCAAAATAGGGAGGGAGAACGGTTATAAAAATATAAGCATATACACTGTAAAGCAGTACCTGAAAGATGCTGTTAAGGGCAATAAGTCCAGCTGCATACTCACGGTTTCCGTCTGCCAGATCGTTCCATACCACAACCATTGCGATACAGCGTGCCAGACCGATCAGGATCACCCCGATCATGTATTCAGTATATCCGTTCAAAAACAGGAGCGCCAATAAAAACATCAAAACAGGGCCTACGATCCAGTTCAGGAATAAAGAAGCACCTAAGACTTTAGTGTTTTTGAAAACCTGACCCATCTGTTCGTATTTTACTTTTGCCAGAGGCGGATACATCATCAAGATAAGCCCTATTGCCAATGGAATGTTTGTTGTTCCGCTGGAGAAAGAATTGATGAAATCTCCGCTGGAAGGAATAAAGTATCCTATTGCCACGCCTATTGCCATAGCAAGGAAAATCCAAAGGGTCAAGAAGCGGTCAAGGAAGCTTAATTTTTTGCGTCCGACGGCTGGTGCACAGTTATTTGCTGACATTTTATTTTTTTATTTGTGAGAATACGTAAAACATTTCAGTTCCTATCTGCAGGCTTCGCTCCAGATAAGTTTCTTTCTGCTGAGGCGTTCCGTCAGAAATTTTTGGATCTTCAAAGGTAATCGGGATTCTTTTCTCAGCACCTGCTATAAAGGGGCATCCGCCGTCAGCCTGCGAGCAGGTCATTATTGCGGCGAATCCGCTTTCAGGATTGAAGTCATCATCATAGGTTTTGGAAAAACCGATGACAGGAAGTTCGTCAGCTGAATATTTTATTGAATAAACCGGGTTTGATCCCTCTGAAAGCGTTTTGATGTTGAATCCTGAATCCTTCAAAGTCTCCGCTGCCATTGGGAAAAGGGCGGTAGCCTCTGTTCCTCCTGAATAGCATGAAACGTTTTTGATGCCGTAATAGGCAGCAGCAGTCTGAGCCCAAACCTGCGAAAGATGGCTTCTTCTGGAATTGTGCGTGCAGATTAGGTTTAGTCTGGTTTCCAGCTTACTGTCCACTTTAGTCTGAATGAAGTCGATTAATGGCTGCAGGACTGTTTTGCGATCCTCGGAGATCTGCTTAAAATCAAATGATTTAACGGTATTCTCAATTTGTGGATATAACATAGTTTTTTGGCTGTAAAGGTTTATTGATTATCTGTTTAATGATTAGCAGCATCCTCCGCCCGGAGTGCATGAATTAGCATTGTCAGTATTTAACTGAGATAATTTTACTTTAGGCTTATCAGATGGAATACCGCACTGCTCCTGAGCAAGACAGGCTGTCTGTTTATTAAGCAGAGTGAAGTTTTTACCGTTAAAATCTAAATCGTATTTGCCGATAGTAGTGTTCTGGTATTCCACTTCAATTTCATTGTCTTCAATTCCTAACACTTTTTCTGAAAGCTCAATGATGTGGATCAGTTTCTGAGGTTTAAGCCTGTGCTCGTAGTCGTTGGCATCCCAAAGCTGGAAGTTTACAACTGTTTCTTTTCTTACTGTTCCTCCGCAGTCGATGAAGTTTTTGGTAACCAAGCCTACTTCAGTTACGTGAAAATATTCCGGTACAAATGTGCCGTCCGGCAGTTCAAAATTTACAGCTTCCACTGTTTTAAGCACTTCTTTAATTTCTGAAAGTTTCATAATTTTTTATATTTAGTTAAACTATATTTTTTATTAATTAATAACGGAGCTTCTTCTTTCAAGAAGCGCAGTATCTCTCCAGATACCATTCTGTTTTCCGATTTTTTCTCTTGTTCCCAGTATTCTGAAACCTGCTTTTTCATGGATTCGGAGGCTTGCCGTATTCTCAGGAAAGATCCCTGCCTGAAGCGTCCAGATTCCTTCAGTTTCGCTCTGTCGTACAAGTTCCTTTAAAAGGGTAAGCCCGATTCCTTTTCCCGAATGTGCAGGATCCACATATACGCTCACCTCTGCAACCCCTGCATAAACGCAGCGTGATGAAACAGGTGTAAGGGCAGCCCATCCAATTACCTTGCCATCTTCCTGCATCACAACCCGGCAGGACTTAAGATGCGACTGGTCCCAGTCTTCCCATGAAGGGGCACTGGTCTGGAAAGTTGCATTGCCGGTGTCTATCCCTTTTTGGTAAATTATTTTTACCTCATCCCAGTGTTTGTCCGAAAGTTTTCTGATTTCCATATTTTTATAGATTAGCAGCATTCGCTTCTCTTTTTTGCCAAATGATCTGATATGTGCTGAAAGAAGCCTTTTATCTTTTCCAGTCCAGGTTCATTGATGCAGTAGCAGATCGAGTTTCCTTCGATGCTTCCTTTAATCAAACCTGCATTTTTCAATTCTTTCAGATGCTGTGAAACGGTCGGCTGTGAAAGGGGGAGTTCGTTTACAATATCTCCGCAGATGCAGGCATCCACTTTTAATAAATATTCCATAATAGCAATACGCGCAGGATGGCCTAATGCTTTGGCTAAAACAGCCAGCTCGTTCTGGCTTTCTGTAAAGTGATCTGTTTTTGTTGCTCCCATCGTTTTATATTTATATTGCAATATTACGATATTAAATTTTAAAGAAAAAGAATTAATTATCTTTTTTTTCTATATGTATGATTTCCGGTTCTGTCGCATCTAGATACGTTTTAACTTTGCCTTTTTTAAATTCTTAAACTCATGAATACGAAAGGGCATTGCTATCCGAAATCTATTATACTGCAGGCAGTATATTTTAAGCTTAGGTTTACATTAAGCTATCGGGATGTTGAAGAGATCATGAAAATGCGAGGAGTTCATGTTGATCATGCTACCATTCAGCGCTGGGTTTTTAAGTTTACACCTTTGCTTGAGTCAGAGATGAAGAAGAGAAAAAGTAAAGTAGGTAAAAGTTGGAGATTGGATGAAACTTATATCAAAATAAAAGGTATTTGGTGTTATTTATATAGAGCAGTAGATAAACTAGGCAATACAGTAGACTTTCTTTTGACAAGAAGAAGACAAAGAATGAGTGCTCAGTCATTTCTAATTAAAGCAATTGCTAATAATTACCGTCCAAGAGTAATAAATATTGATAAAAGCGGTTCTAATACCGCAGCGATCCAAGTCTATAACAAGCGTTCGTTCTCAAAGATTAAAATTCGGCAGTGTAAATATCTCAACAATATTGTAGAACAGGACCATCGATTTATAAAATGGAGAATACAAAACGGGTTAGGCTTTAAAAACTTTGAATCAGCAAGACGAACATTGAGTGGAATTGAAGTTGTGCATATGCTTAGAAAGAATCAGATGATTAGACCAGGGATATCTATGTTTAAATCATTCTGTAAATTAGCAGGCTAACTTTTAAATTACTTAAATTCTTATATTTGATTCTGACAGATGCGACAGAACCAACTTTACATCCCTCAAATCAAATTTGAATATCATTATTGCAGTTTTAAACTGCATGGCCTGGACCTCTGGAATATTGTTTATCCGGGTAGCTTTCTACTTTATCGTTTAATGTAAATTTTAGTAAGATGGCGTTTGAAAATTACAATTCTGGGAAATTTATCTATCTGGCTGATGACGACAGCGATGACAGGGAGTTCTTCGCTGATGCGGTGAGCGAAATTGATCCCAATGTTATTGTAAAGCAGGCCCCCGACGGCATGCATCTAATGGAAGAGCTTCTTGCACTTTCAGGCCCTGAGCTTCCCGAATTTATTTTCCTGGATATCAACATGCCTGGCAAGTTAGGGCTTGAATGCCTAGAGGAAATTAGAAGTGTTGATGGAGGTCTTAAAGAAGTGAATATTGTGATGCTCTCCACCAGCAGCGATCCGGAGAATATCCGCAGGGCATCAGAGCTCGGCGCTACGTTTTACGCGGTTAAGCCCAGCTGTTTTGAGAGGCTTAAATCCCTGCTTGAAGAGGTGCTTTCTATGAGCCTTGTTGGGGCGAGTGAAGGAAATAAAAAGTTTCTTTTGGTTTAGTTTAATTTCTTTTAGTTTAGTCATAAGTGACCTTTAATAAACTTGCTGCTATCAAAACCGATTTAATTAGCGGGCTGGGGGCATGATAATGTTTCTGCAGATCGAAATTCACCTAATGAATGTTTTGGATTATGTGGGCAATTTTTCTTTTGTTTTTTAGGAGCTAATCTCGCTATCCGTTACAATCTTTTGTGCCGAACCCCGGCACAAAAGGATTTCCACTTCTATCGGGGCTATAGCCCGTTTCGATTGAAAATTGATTTTTTATGAATGTGATGTAAAATATAAAAAGGGTGTTTTTGCGTGTATACCGTATTATTTTTAATATTAGATTTGTGGCAGGGCTATAATTTCACTGTTATTATCTTTTGGATTATTTGATCTGAATAATTTTCAACTACTGCAATAACCTGTTTAAAATAGCTGTGAAAATAATAGAGGGTAATATAATCCCGGAGCCTATGTAGTAACAGAATGCTATGAATCCTAATGTTGAAAACCGATAGAATATAGAAAACTTTAAATTTAAAATTGGATGACAAAAATTATTTTATTGTTCCTGGCTTATCTGGCATTCCTCAGCGCTGCCTATTCCCAGTCTTCGGAACATCTGGTTTTTAAAGGCGTTCCACTAGACGGGACACTTAGTGAATATGTTTCTAAAATGGAGCAGGATGGATTTACAAATCAAGGGACAGAAAATGGAACTGCAGTGCTGAGTGGAGAGTTCGCAGGCTACAAAGACTGTATTGTCGGGGTCTCAACGTTGAAGCAGAAAGATCTGGTATACAAGATAGCCGTTACATTTCCCAAAAAAGACACTTGGTCAGCGCTTTCAGGAAATTACTTCGATTTGAAAGATATGCTGGCTGAAAAATACGGCAGTGCTTCACAAGTTGTTGAAAAATTTGATTCTTCTTCACCGCCGCGAGATGATAGTACAAGGATGTTCAATGTTAAATTTGACAATTGCAAATATTTCTCTCTATGGAAAACCGATAAAGGGGAAATTCATTTATCAATCCAGCATGAAAGCGTAACGCGCTGTTATGTCCTGTTGTCCTATTCAGACAAAATAAACAGCAGTATTATCAAGACCAAAGCAAAAAGTGATTTGTAGATAAAATACCGGCCTTGGACCTTCATCGGGAAGTGAAAACCGAGACGAAAAATTAAATATACGGGCTTAACCGTCTATTTTTTCCTTATGGTACTCCCTGAGCCATTTTTCCATTTTCTGGAGCAGCTGGATTTCTTTCGGGTCGCCTGTGGGGTCTGAAAGTCCTGTGATGGTGCGGCTGTAATTGAATTTCCTGTCTTCAAAGCGGCAGGTAAATTTTGGCAGTTCATTATGGGAAACCATCCAGCTGTCGGGGCCTGTTTTTTTTATGTCAAACTTTTTCATATCTCATGCCCGTTGAGACCAGCGGCAGCTTTAAATTTATTGCAAAAAAGCAAAATTAGCGGTTTTATTTGTATTGCCGCGCGGTTTTTATCAAATATCAATTAACTCCATCTTCTGACCGCTCACGATAATTAAACCTGCAAAGTCATTTGATTTTGGAGGTTTTTTTGTAAGTTTATAATATGCAGAAGCCATAATGACGATAGTGGAAGGCTGCCATAATATAATCAGTAAATAATTTTTGAGAAACTAATTTTAAATGGCAAGAATATTTATCACCGGCTCGGCAGATGGTCTTGGACTCTTGGCAGCTGGCGCATTAATCGCTCAAGGTCATCAGGTAGTCCTTCATGCGAGAAATAAAGAGCGAAGCAAAGAGGCACTGGCTAAAGTACCTTATGCAGAAACAGTTCTTATAGGAGACCTAGCTAATATAGAGGATACAATACAGCTGGCAGAAAAAGTGAATGCTTTAGGAAGCTTTGATGCTGTTATTCACAATGCGGGTGTTTATAATTCCCCGGCGCCTGAGCTTCTTGCAGTAAATACCCTTGCCCCATATATTTTAACCTGCCTGATCAAAAAGCCTAAAAAGCTAATTTATATAAGTTCTGACATGCATGAAAGCGGGCATGCAAAACTTGAATATTTTGACAAAGTAATAGGCAAAATAACTTATTCCGATACAAAATTACATGTTCTGCTACTTTGCAAGGCAGTTGCCAGAAAATGGCCGGATGTTTATGTCAATGCTTTGAATCCGGGTTGGGTTCCGACCAAAATGGGTGGCAGAGGTGCGCCTGAGGATTTAAATAAGGGATATGAAACTCAGGTATGGCTTGCAGGAAGCAGTGATGAAAAAGTGAAGGTAAGCGGAAATTATTTTTATCATAAAAAGCCGGTAAGTTACAATCCGCAGGCTGATGATGTTTTATTGCAAGAGCGCTTTTTGTCCACTTGCGACAAGATTACCGGCATCTCGTTTTCATAAAAGATACTTTTTTTGAGAATCCTGGCATTCATTTAGAATTAGCAGAGCAGGAAAATGCCAGCAAATCTGTCGGTACCTTTTTTATTTTTTTTGAGGATCAATACATTAAAATTTTCGCTGGGAAGGTTTAATAATGTCAGGTGATCCATTACGCGATTCATCTCTGGTAATTTCATCTTCTTTATGCTCTTGGTTGCCAAGGTTCCCAATTTCGAATTCCTTACCGGATTATCTTTTTCGGGCACTATGGTTTCAAAGGTATCGCTTTGAGGCTCATGGCTGCTTTGGGTATCCATATCAGTTTGAGACCCCCTTGATGGGGCATTATCTATAAGGTTCTTTTTCTATGTCCTTCCCGGTTATGTCTTTGGGGCCGCTTTGGTGTTCCTTATAAGGGTTCTGCGGGTCATAGGGGCTGGGTGTTTTTGGCTGCGGTTTTTGGGCTTTGATCGGGTTTTGGGAATTACGGTGGTTTTTGTGGTAATTTTTGGTTGTATCTTTTTCGGTTTGATATTATTTTTTTGGAGCTTTTTCCCGCTATCCGTTACAATCTTTTGTGCCGAACCCCGGCACAAAAGGATTTCCACTGCTATCGGGGCTAGGATCTGCAACAGATCCAATTTGTCCTTGGAGAATGTAAATTTGAACCTATTCTTCTATTGTCTAGTTTATAGGCATTGCAAAAAATAAAGCATTTTTTTTAAGATATGTTTTTGCTTTTTTATGCCTTTTTAAAAAAGGATTCTAAATTTGGTCAGTATTGTAAATAGGGAAGTGATTTAGGTAGAAATTAAGATTAAAGAGTTATGGTATGTTTGAATTTCTTAACTTTGCAAAATGAAAGAGATCATAACAAGAGAAATTTCGCAGTTTAACAATGAACTGAAACTCCAGGGTTTTAAAGCGTTCCAGATAGAGGATGATGGTGCTGAAACCAGAACCTACAGCAGAAAGGAATTCTATAAAATCTGCCTCACTACAGGGAAAAGCAGGATTCATTATTCCGATAAGACCTATGAGCAGGAAGGCACGATTCTTTTTTTCGGAAATCCGCACATCCCGTATTCGTGGGAAACTATTTCCACCACTTACGTTGGTTACACTATTTTATTTTCTGAGGAGTTTTTTAAAAACTCCGAACGTTCTGAAAGCCTGCAGCAATCTTCCTTTTTTAAAATAGGGGGAACACCTGTTTTGAAAATCACAGAAGAGCAGAGAGGCTTTCTGAATACTATTTTTCAGAAAATGATTGCCGAGCAAAAAAGTGATTATGTATTTAAAGATGAACTGATTCGCAATTACATCAGTCTGATTATTCACGAATCCTTAAAAATGGAACCTTCTGAGAATTTCGAGCAAAACAAGAATGCTTCTTCCAGATTAGCATCTGTGTTTTTAGAACTGCTGGAAAGACAGTTTCCTATTGAAACCGCTTCGAATCCGCTCCAATTAAGAACGGCGCAGCATTATGCCCAGCATCTCAATGTGCATATTAATTACCTGAACAGGGCTGTAAAGGAAGTTACGGGAAAACCAACAACGACCCATATTACAGAGCGAATCATCACAGAAGCCAAGGCGCTTTTGCAGCATACCGACTGGAGTATTTCTGAGATCGCATATGCCTTGGGATTTGATTATCCAACCTACTTCAATAATTTCTTCAAAAAGACTACGGGAACCAATCCCACTGCGTTTCGTCTGGCTGAAGTTTGAATTTCTTAAGCTTTGGTTTGATAATCGTTACTTCCCTGCTTAAAGGCAGCCTTATCTTTGTATCTGAATATTTAATTCAAATATTATGTCAGATAAAGACCCTATTTCCGCTGCCTTATCATCTCAAAAAGATATTTTTGAGAGGCTTTTAGCCGGTGAGGCGATACTTCCAAACGATCCGCAACTAGGCAGATTAAGAGAAGAGGCATTTGCTGTCAAAGCATTGCTTAACCAGATGAATAATTCCTCAAATCCAGAGGAAATTACACAGATACTGAGCATAATTTTAGATACAAAAGTTCAGGATGTAACCGTTTTTACACCCCTTTACATCAACTACGGAAAACACATTTCGATCGGCAAAAACGTATTTATCAATTTTGACTGCACCTTTTTGGCACTCGGCGGCATTACCATTGAAGATGATGTTTTAATTGGCCCGAAAGTCAGCTTTATTACCGAAAGCCATCCCTTAGATCCAGAGCAAAGAAAAGGACTCATTGGAAAACCTATCCACATTAAAAAAAATGCATGGATTGGTGCCAATGCAACGATTTTGCCCGGCGTTACCATTGGAGAGAATGCAATTGTCGCCGCAGGGGCCGTAGTTTCCAAAGATGTTCCGGATAATACTATCGTGGGCGGGATTCCTGCAAAATTCATTAAAAATGTTTAACCTTAAAACATATCGTATGAAACTGAAATCTTTTCTAACCGTTATGGCTGTTCTTTTCGTTTTTTGTTTTTGTAATGCAGGCTGCAGCAAGGACAATGAAACGTTACCGAAAAACAATGAGAATGGAAATGAAAATACTAATACTAATTCAACAAGTAAAATGAAAATTACAATTGGTACAGCAGTTTTTACAGCAACATTGTATAACAACGCTAGCGCCGCTGCACTAAAAGCAAGACTTCCACTTACCATCGATATGACAGAACTGAATGGCAATGAAAAGTATTATGATTTTTCTGGTCCGCTTCCAACAAATGCTTCAGTTGGAGGCGATATAAAAGCGGGCAATTTAACGCTTTACGGAAACAATGTCCTGGTGCTTTTTTATAAAAGTTTCAACACTTCCTATAGTTATACAAAACTAGGATATATTGATAATCCATCGGGACTGGCCGCTGCATTGGGTACAGGAAATGTAGTTGTGAAATTTGAAAACAATTAAAACAGGATCTTTATGAAAAGTAATTTTAAAACAGCATTTTTATTCATCATGTTATTGGCAATGGCTATTGCTTGCAACAAGAATAAAAACCATGAAAAAACAAATGGAGATAAAAACCAGCTGACTCAAATTTTTCCAAAAGGTGAAAAAGGTTCAAAAGATTTATTTACAGGTAATGCATACAATACCGGTTTGGTTGATGCCGATAGTGTTTTTACAACAGCGGTTGGCAATGTCTATTTCGAGCCTGGTGCAAGAAGCAACTGGCACAGTCATCCCGCGGGTCAAATCCTGATTATTAGCGATGGTGTTGGTTATCATCAGATTGAGGGCAGGCCTGTTGAAATTATCAAAAAAGGGGATGTCATCAAATGCCCGCCAAATGTAAGGCATTGGCATGGTGCGAGTGCTGATGTGGGTTTGCAGCAATTATACATCGTTCCAAACACCGAAAAGGGAATTGTAAACTGGAATGAAGCGGTAACCGATAAGGTGTATAAAAGTGCAAAATAGTTTTTCAAAAAGAATTGAAATTAAATATAATTAATTATGGAAAATAATATCAAAGATAAAGTAGTAATCATTACAGGAGCAAGCAGCGGGATGGGAGAGGCTGCTGCCAAGCATCTGGCAGGATTGGGAGCAACAGTGATATTAGGGGCTAGAAGAGCTGACAGAATTGACAAGCTGGCAAAAGATATTCAGCAAACGGGCGCGAAAGCTCTTGCTGTAGAAGTGGACGTGACAGATCTGGAGCAGGTAAAGAACCTGGTTGACACGGCAGTCCGGCAATTTGGACGCGTAGATGTCATCGTGAATAATGCTGGGGTCATGCCTTTGTCTCCAATGGACCGGATAAATGTAGAGGAGTGGAACACCATGATAGATGTCAATATAAAAGGAGTGCTCAATGGCATTGCCGCTGTTCTGCCATATATGAAAGAGCAAAAGTCCGGCCAGATTATCAACACTTCTTCTGTGGCCGGCCATAAAGTATTTTACAGCTCTGCAGTTTATTCGGCTACCAAATATGCGGTTCGCGCCTTAACGGAAGGCTTGCGTATGGAGCTTAAGCCCTATAATATCCGTACCACCATTGTATGTCCCGGTGCTGTTAAAACAGAGCTATTGGAACATATTTCAGAGGCCGATATCCAGCAGGCCAACAAGGACTATGTAGGTGAAGTAGGGATTAGCGCGGACAGTTTTGCCCGTGTAGTGGCTTTTGCAATTAGCCAGCCTTCGGATGTAGACATTAACGAAATTATCTTTCGCCCAACTTCGCAGGAGCTTTAGTAAACCTCTGTACAAAATTTAGGAAAGAGATGATGAATTGGGAACAAGAGATAGCCCAGGAGTAGTATCTAAGTATTAAAAATAATTCAAACATAAAATGAAAAAAGCATTGGCAATCACAATATTGTTTCTTATAACAGGGCAATTATTTGCGCAAAAAACAAAATTAAATTCAGAAAAAATGAACACGTCAAAAGAACATTATACATTCCAATTAAGCGATAAGGTAATACGTCAGAAAGTTACATTCAAAAACCGTTATGGCATTACGCTTTCTGGTGATTTATACCTTCCAAAGAATAAAAAAACTCAAAAATTATCAGCACTAGCCATTGGCGGGCCTTTTGGAGCGGTTAAACAGCAATCATCAGGATTATATGCCAATCAAATGGCAGAACGCGGGTTTATGGCGCTCGCTTTCGACCCGTCTTATACAGGGGAGAGTAGTGGAGAACCCAGAAATCTGAGATCCCCTGAAATCAATACCGAGGATTTTAGCGCCGCGGTTGATTTTTTGGGATTGCAAAAAAACGTTGACAGGAACAAAATTGGGATCATCGGGATTTGTGGTTTTGGCGGCTTTGCCTTAAATGCCGCGGCTATTGATAAAAGGGTGAAAGCGGTTGCCACGACAAGTTTGTATGATATGACCCGGGTCATGTCCAAAGGATATAATGACTCGGTTACTCCCGAGCAAAGAACCAAAACACTGGAAACTTTAGGCGAGCAGCGCAACAAAGACGCCGAGGCTGGAAAACCGGCCGATGGGCCAAGGAACCTGCCCGAAAAATTAAAAGGTGATGAGCCGCAATTTGTAAAGGAATATTTTGATTATTACAGGACCCCGCGTGGTTTTCATGTCAATTCGGTGAACTCAAACGGAGCATGGCTTGCAACCAATCCAATAGCTTTTATGAATATGCCAATACTTGCTTATGTAAAGGAAATTGCGCCACGACCAATGTTATTGATTGCAGGTGAAAACGCGCATTCAAGATACTTTAGTGAAGATATTTTTAAAATAGCAAATGAACCTAAAGAATTAGTAATTATCCCAAATGCAGTTCACGTAGATCTTTATGACAAAGTAGATGTTATTCCGTTTAGTAGATTAGAGCGTTTCTTTAAGGATAATTTGAAATAAAATATCGCGCGGTTTTTATCAAATATCAATTAACTCAATCTCCTAGGAGCTCACGCTGATTAAACCTTCAAAGTCATTTGATTTTGGAGGTTTTTTTAAGTATAATATGCAAGCCCTGGCGGTAATCGATTTTTTTGGATTCCTTGATCTAAGTACATTAAAATTTTCGCTGGGAAGGTTTATTATTTATGCAGTTTTCCATCACGCGATTCATCCCTTGTGAGTTCATCTTCCTGAAGCTCCTCACGGCCGGGCTGCCCAATTTCGAATTCAATCCTTACTGGATTATCCTTTTCCGGCGCTATGGTTTCAAAGGGATCGTTTTCAGCCTTCCCGCTCTTTTGGGTATTCATATCCGTTTATGACCCCTCCGGTGGGTCATTCTCTATAAGGTCCTTTTCTATGTCCTTCACCGTTATGTCTTTGGGGCCGCTTTGGGGTTCCTTATAGGGGTTCTGCGGGTCATAGGGGCTGGGGGTTTTTGGCTGCGTGTTTTGGGGTCTTTGTTTTGGTTTTGGGAATTACGGTGGTGCTTGTGGTAATTTTTGGTTGTATGGGAGTTTGTTGTTTTATTTTTTAAATTAGATTATTGCTGTTTTTTTTAAAGGGTTGTAGTGGGCGGGTTGGGCGTATTATTTCATAGGAACTTTTTCCGCTAGCTCTGGCTTAATTGTCTATAATATTATCTTATGTTTAATACTTTTTTGGAGCTTTTTTCCGCTATCCGTTGCAATCTTTTGTGCCGAACCCCGGCACAAAAGGATTTCCATTGCTATCGGGGCTAGGGCTGCAGGGATATTTGTTTGTTCTGAAAACTGATATTCGCCCTCAATTGTTTAACCTCTGATTAATATATTACATCTTTAAGATTTTATCGTTTTAGGATGCGAAGATTCAGACACGATCACTTTTTTAAAGTTGGTTGTAGCTATAACTTAAATAAATATTCAATCAATTTCTGCAACTTTAAAAAAAAGTAATAAGTACTGCTGTTTTTTAAGATAAAATTTGTAAGATATTAAAATTTAATTATTACTTTTAATATTCTCTATATTAGTTGTTTATGATATTTCTGAGGAGCTTTTTTTTAGGAATTATCGTTATTAAATTGTTTTATTAGCGCAGCTAATTATAAATGGTATTTGTGGTAATTTATTATTAATATTATAAAACCCATATTATGAATAGAAAAATTAACCTGCTGACATTTATTTTCTTTTGTCTCCTATCCTGTAAACAGACATCAACACAGAGTACTGAACCCAACGCTGCTGATGGTATAACAGTATCAGCAGTATCTGATGATCCACTACCAAGCTGGAAAGAAAGTACAGTAAAAAAAGACATAATTGCTTATATCGATAAAGTAACAAAAGAAAGTCGGGATTTTATCCCGACTGAAAGTAGAATTGCTGTTTTTGATAATGATGGTACATTATGGGCTGAAAAGCCTCTGGTTCAGGAACTATTTGCGTTTTACCGTGTTAAAAAAATGGTCGGAGCAGACCCAGAACTGGCCCAAAAGCAGCCTTTTAAGGCTGTATTAGATAAAGATAAATCCTATTTTGAAAAAGGCGGCGAAAAAGCTCTTGTCGAACTAGTAGCCGCTACCCATACCGGTATGACCGAAGATGAGTTTGAAGCAGGTGCGAAGGATTTTTTTAAAGCCGCTAAATATCCTGGCAAAAATGTCCCTTTAAAGCAAATCCGGTACCAGCCCCAATTAGAACTTTTAGATTATCTACGTGCAAAAGGTTTCAAAACTTTTATCGTGACAGGCGGAACAGTAGAATTGGTTCGTGCTGTATCTGAAGATTATTATGGAATCCCCAAAGAACAGGTCATCGGAACTTCTTTCAAATATAAATTCAACGATGCCAAAGACGCAATTCAAAGAGACCCGTCCCTAGATCATTTTAATGATAAAGAAGGAAAACCTACAGCCATACAGCTTCATATAGGGCAAAGGCCTGTATTTGCCTGCGGCAACGAAGGCGGTGCCGGTGATCTTGCCATGCTGCGATTCTCTCAGGGAAGTAAATACCTTTCCTTTCAATTGATAGTAAATCATAACGATTCAATCAGGGAATACAATTATCAGGAAAAGGATAATTTATCATTAAAGACAGCCGCTAAATACAAATACCACGTAATCAGTATGAAAGATGACTGGGAGAAGGTTTTTGCAGACAAATAATCCAGGGCAGTAACTTGACGTGAATTCATAATACATGTTTACTTATCAGGCTCAAGGTATGAGTAAATTGATTAGGAAATATGCTAAATGCATTCATCACTAAGGGGAAAATAAGTTGAGGAAAACTTTACGCTTGCTTTACTGCAGCTAATCACAGGTAATAATAATGTTGCAGGTCAAATTAAATTTAATCATTAACAATATTAACACTAATGCTTCACTTTATGAAATTAGAGAAAACAATCCGAAATTGGGGGAAAATTATAGCTATTGCAGTTTTGGCTGCAGGAGTGCTTAATACCCAGCAGGCCAAAGCCCAAACAGCTAAGAAGCCCAACATTTTAATCATATTTGGCGATGATATCGGGCAATCCAATATTAGTGCCTATACCCACGGACTGGTGGGGTATCAGACCCCAAACATTGATCGTCTGGCAAAAGAGGGGACTATGTTTACCGACTATTATGCCGAGAACAGCTGTACCGCGGGTCGTTCCACATTAATCACTGGGCAGAGCTGTTACCGTACCGGTCTTTCAAAAGTAGGCATGCCGGGAGCCCCGATAGGCCTGCAGGCCCGTGATATTACCATAGCGCAGGCCCTTAAGCCTTTGGGCTACGCAACAGGGCAATTCGGGAAAAACCATTTGGGGGATTTGAACAAGTACCTGCCAACAGTTCATGGTTTTGATGAGTTCTTTGGGAACCTTTACCATCTCAATGCAGAAGAAGAGCCTGAAGATCCAAGTTATCCTTATAAGGACTCGGCATTTGTGAAATCCTATATGGTAAGGGGAGTGCTAAAATGCAAAGCGACAGACAAAGATGACCCTACGGTTGACCCCCGTTTTGGAAAGGTAGGCAAACAAATTATTGAAGATTCCGGCCCCCTGACCAAAAAGCGGATGGAAACCATAGATGATGAAACTTTTGCAGCCGCTATTGATTTCATTAAAAGGCAAAATGCCGATGGAAAGCCATTTTTCTGCTGGATGAATGCCACCCGTATGCACGCCTTTACCCATGTTCGCGAATCCCTGCGCGGGAAAAGCGGTATGCCCGATAACGAATATGCCGATGGTATGCTCGAGCATGACACAGATGTAGGGCTGATATTAAAAGCACTCGATGATCTTGGAATTGCAGAGAATACCATTGTGATCTATACAACCGATAATGGGCCCAACATGTTCAGCTGGCCTGATGCGGCCATGTCACCTTTTAGGAGCGAGAAAGATTCAAACTGGGAAGGCGCTTTTCGTGTGCCTGCTTTTGTACGCTGGCCCGGGCATATTGCGGCGGGAAAGATATCCAATGAAATCCTCTCAGGACTCGATTGGTTTCCCACAGTGCTGGCAGCGGCCGGAGAGCCTGCCATAAAAGAAAAACTTCTGACCAGCTATAAATCGCAGGGCACCACTTTCAAAGTGCACCTGGATGGTTTTAACCAGCTGCCGTACCTGACCGGTGCGCAGCCGAAATCGGCACGAAGCGAATTTTATTATTTCAATGATGACGCGGAGCTTGTATCGATGAGGATGAACGACTGGAAGATCGTTTTTCAGGAACAAAGAACCCAGGGTGGTTTTGGTATTTGGGCCAATCCTTTTACACCGCTCCGTGTTCCGAAATTATTTAATCTTCGTATGGATCCCTACGAAAGGGCCGATATTACCTCTTTTGTATACGAGAAATGGTGGGGAACCAAAATGTATATCGTAGCGGAAGGCATTCAGAAAGGGGCCGTGTTTTTGGAATCCTTTGTCACTTATCCCCCAAGCCAGGATCCGGCGAGTTTCTCCATTAATGATATAAGCGAGAACGTTAAGGACCAGATCAAGATGATTCGCTCCCAGCAGCAAAATGCAGTAAGGAAATAATAGTTATAATGGTGCCTGATTAAATAAAAGGCAGCAAAATTAAAACCTTAAACTCTTCGGGATATTGTTTTTCTTAAACTACAGATTTTTAAGCTTTGCAATACCGTTTTATTTTTGTAATTTAGTAACTGTTTCATGGAAGGGCCAATTGACTTATTTTAAGTCATTGGCTCTTTTTTAATATCCCTTTAAAGGGTTATTCTTTTTAAGGTCCTTTTCTATGTCCTTCACCGTTATGTCTTTGGGGGCGCTTTGGGGCTTCTTATAAGGGTTCTGCGGGTCGTAGGGGCTGGGTGTTTTTGGCTGCGTGTTTTGGGTCTTTGATCGGGTTTTGGGAATTACGGTGGTCCTTGTGGTAATTTTTTGTTGTATCTTTTTGGGTTTGATATTGTTTTTTTGGAGCTTTTTCCCGCTATCCGTTGCAATCTTTTGCGCCGAACCCCGGCACAAAAGGATTTTCACTGCTATCGGGGCTAGGGTAGACTTAACTTTTTGTAGCAAAATGCATATACTCCATAATGGAAGAATCGTTATTTGCTCGGATTTATTTTGAAAATTTACCTACTTTTATATTTAAATTTATATTTATTTTAAAATATTTTTCGATATGAATATTGATTACAAGGACACTAATTTTTTTAATACAGAATACATATATCGCATTCAAACCTTTGAAAAGTACCTGGCGAGTTCAATGGCATCAGAGGAGCATTATGCTAATTATAAGATTGGACTGATACCTAATATTTTCTACGGACATAATATACCAACAGTTTTAAGTCTATTCAGAAAGGAGTTCGTAGATGTAAAATCTGGAGTGGAAAGATACGAGCAGGATAATAATAATGATTTTCCAATGCTCAAATCCTTTATCAATACCGAGAGAAATTTACGGACAGTATTGGATGAAAGCCAACTTGGGGATTATACGACACTTTTAGAGCGGTCCTTTGACAATCAGAAAACAGATGCCACAGCGGCAGCGGTCAGCCGATTTTTCTTAGCAACACCGATACTAAATACTTATATCTTTCAAGTTGAAAAAGTATTTGGAAAAGGTATTCTTGATTGATTTTAATGATTATTTAAATTCTTGCGGCAGATATTCTGCTGTTTTTCAATCTCATAATTGATCCTATTATGGAGCTATTAACAGTCCTATTCACCTCTAAAGTGGATACCGTAATACGTATTAATCTTTATACAATTAGTTATGAATCCAGATGATGGTATAGAAAGATTTGTCATAGCACAGCAGAATGTTTACCACAGGGCTTTATATGAAATTAAAAATGGAAGCAAACAAAGTCATTGGATGTGGTTTATTTTTCCTCAAATCAGGGGGCTTGGTTTTACCGATTATAATCAGTATTATGGAATAAAGGACCTGAAGGAAGCCGAGCAATACCTTAATGATCCAATACTGGGAAAGCGCTTAATTGAAATTTCAGAAGCAGTTTTATCCCAACAAGGAAAAACAGCCCTTGAAATTTTCGGTAAACCCGACGATAGGAAGCTAAAATCCTGTATGACACTTTTTAACCAAATCGAAAATACAAATCCTATTTTCCTCAGAGTATTAGATAAATATTACCTGGGATTAATGGATGATAAAACAGTCTCAGTACTTAGATCTCAAGAAAATAAATAGTGAAGCTTTTATTACATTAGGCAGGTAAATTTTGGTACTATTTATAGCCTTTTATTGGCCAATAGCTATCCACATGTATATTTATTGCAATTTTTATTTTAAATTAGTAGTACAGAACCTTACTATTAAGATAAAATTTAAACACAAAAGATATGTATCAGCACACAACAATATATAAAACAGGGCAGCTGCTCTTACCTGAAAAAGTTGACAGTCATTTTATTGCTGACTTACTGCATGTAGGCCAACTGAAACTGGATTATTTTGGGATAGAGATTGACAACCATAATGAAACTCCCGAAGAAGAATCGCTGCTTGAACTGCATTTTGATACGGACCAGAAAATAGATTACAGCATGCAGGAATCGGAAATAAAGCATCTATTGTCTGAATTGCTTACCAACCGTATAGCTGAAATCAGGACTGAAGATAATGACATTTCTGTTTATCTATAATAAAGGCGTATGAAGAAGGAGCAGATTAAAAAGGAGTATATACTGGAACTTGAAACTTTGATCAAAGAGAAAAGGAAGAAATTTGAAAAGTTGAGCGGTGTTGAAAAGGACGTGGCAAAATATCATTATCTGGAGGAATTTAATGATTTTGTTGCCCTTTGTAACAGACGCCTAAATGAAATAATGGACAAGCACGGTTTTATAATTCAAAATGATAAGGAGTTTGAAGATTTCACAAGTTTTATAAAGCCAGTTGTTGAGAATCTGCATAAGAAGTACTACGAGGGTTTGGGTGGGTAAATGATAATTTACAAATCTACAAAATTCAGTTTTGCGAGCTATAGGCTCACAGCTTTTGAAATGTTCCCAGGTTTGGGAAATGAATAATTTATACTGGAAATGCGACAAGGTTCCCTTCATAGGGAAATGCAAAATCTTCAATTTTAACAGACTGGTCCAGCCATGCCGATTCATCATTTCTTTTAAGCATTATAGGCATTCGGTATTTATGGTTGTGTACATAGGACATTATTTTATTTGCCTTTGTGGTAACCATTGTATAGGTGTTTTTTATTTCGTTAGAAACAGGATCTGTCCACGAGGAATATAACCCTGCGAAGGTGAAGATTTCATCATCTTGCGAGTTGATCTGGTATTTATCCTTGCTTTTTCCTTTTTCATCGTTCCAATGCCACTCGTAGTAAGCAGAAGCGATTATCAGACAGCGGTTGTGTGTTATATTTTTAAACGATGCTTTTTCGTCTATGGATTCAATCCTCGCATTGAGTGTGTTTTTCCTGAATTCAATATCTTTTGCCCATGATGGAAGCAGTCCCCACGTATAGTCCGTTGTAATTAAACCGGGTGAGGAATTGAGGATTATTGGGATATTTGGATGCGCGAACCCATTTATAAAATCAGACTGAAGATAGTTTTCCTCGTTGTCCACTTCTGCATTAAAACGTCGTTTTACATTTTCAATTGCCGCGGACTGCTGAACATAGTAACACATAATTTTTTGATTATTATAGTATATAAAATACCTTATTTTAATAATATTAAACTTTTTGTGGGCAGTTTGGTCAATTGCCATGTGATAGATTTGCCACCAAAATGTAGTGAAGAATCGGTATCAATTTGACGTAAGGCGCATTGAAAAACTGCTTTTGGAAAATGAACATAGGAAAGATAATCTTCATCAGAAAAACAGCAATAAACTGTTTGCCTTTTTGATTATTATCATTTTTATATTTTTCACATTCTATCAAAATTAGTTCATAATTGGGACTTTACATAAATAAAAAATCAAAATTTCATCCGATGGCGTGGCAGGTTAATTTCATGTTCCTGCGGATAGGGTTTCCGGTCCGTACTGCTGATATCCTGTTTAATCTGGTTCTGCGTGACAAACCGTTTGTCTGAATCCATATATCTCGGATCGGGAACAAATGGCATTTTGGCCATTTTGTTTATCGTTATAGTTGGAAAATGATAATCAATTTCTACGGTTCCCAAAAGCAGGTAACACCCGCCCCCCTGAAAAGGATATTGGACAAGACTGTCAGGAAAATGCGCCGTGTCAAAATAGGCACCTTCAACATCAATCCATGTTCCGAAATACATATTTCCTCTTTTTGTCGGCACCTGTTTTGTGGAGATTAAATAGGCAAGCATCCTTACCTGCTTTTTATAATGTTTCAAAAGATCTTTAACCAGTACGTCACCACGATGCCGGGTCTGCAAGAGATCAAAAACAGTACAGGAAACTGGAAAGTTCAAAAGTTCAATCTCATCAAAGGCATCTTCAAAAACGGAGCGTTCCAAAACGGGGAGCTTAAATTCCTTGGCTGGCTCCTGAAGCAGCATCAAACCACGATTGGCGGGTTTAAAATTATTTAACAGCAAACTTACGAGTACCAAAAGCTGGTTTTTGGTTTGACCTGTAAAGCGGAAAGCACCGATAAAAATCAGCACTTTAATATTCTCAATTCCCATTGGGACCCTGTTTATGAAATCTTCCAGAGAAAGGTAGTCACCGTTTTTAGTACGCTCAAGGGAAATAAACTGAGCGAGCTTTGAATCAATGTTTAATAGATGCATAAACCCCAGATAGATATCACTGCCATACAAAGCTGTTTCATACTCGCTTTTATTTACGCAAGGGTTATGAATAACTGCGCCGGCCATTCTTGCCTCGTGGATGTAAATTTCTGTCCTGTAAAATCCTCCCTGATTATTTATTACCGCCACCATAAATTCAATAGGGTAGTGGACTTTTAAATAAAGGCTCTGATAACTCTCCACCGCATAAGATGCCGAGTGCGCCTTACAGAACGAGTATCCGGCAAAGGATTCAATCTGCCGGTAAATTTCCTGACTTAGCGCCTCGGGATGCCCTTTTGCGGCGCAGGAAATAAAGAAATCATCTTTCACTTTTTGCAAAGCTGCCTTGGATCTTCCTTTTCCGGACATTGCCCTGCGCAGGATATCTCCGTCAGCGGCTGATAGCCCGCCGTAATGAAGTGCAATTTTTATGACATCCTCCTGATAAACCATAATGCCGTATGTTTCCCCAAGTTGCTCCTGGAAGACGGGATGAAAATATTCAAATTTTGAAGGGTTATTGTGCCGGAAGATATATTCTTTCATCATACCGGATTGTGCAACACCTGGTCGTATAATAGAGGATGCCGCTACGAGCGTTTTATAATTATCGCATTTCAAACGTCGCAGAAGCCCGCGCATTGCCGGACTTTCAATATAAAAGCATCCAATTGTCTTTCCTTCTGCCAGGAATTTGTTGGCTGACTGCTCGTTTTTTGATAATGATGTATCGCGGATATTGATTCGAAGCCCTCTGTTTTTCTCAATTAGTTTCACTGTATCGTCAATATGGCCAATCCCTCTCTGGCTCAGGATGTCAAATTTTTCAAAGCCGATATCTTCTGCTGTATGCATATCAAAAAGCACGATCGGAAAACCCTTTGGTGGCATTTCCAGCGGCGTATAATTGGTGAGTGGCTCTTCGGAAATTAAAATACCGCAGGAGTGCATGCTTCTCATATTAGGGTATTTTTCTAGCATCATCCCATATTGCTGTACCAATTTTACAATTTCATTGGTCTGGTGCATTTTCATTGGGTTTTTGGCCAGCAGGTCCAATTCATCCTTTGGAAGCCCGAAAACTTTTCCGACTTCGCGAAAAATTGACCGGTATTTGAATTCGACATTTGTACCACAGAATGCCACATGCTCATATCCATAGCGGTCAAAGATGTATTTTAGGATTACGTCACGCTCTTTCCACGACCAGTCAATATCAAAATCAGGCGGACTTTTGCGATTTTCATTCAGGAAACGCTCGAAATACAGATCAAGCTCCAAAGGGCAAATATCTGTTATACCAAGGCAGTAGGCAATAATGCTATTGGCACCGCTTCCTCGTCCAATATGCAGAAATCCCCGGCTGTTACTGTAGCGGATGATATCCCAGGTAATAAGGAAATATCCGCTGAAATCAAGATCGTTGATTACTTTGAGCTCTTTTTCAACCCTGGCTTTTGCTGCCTTGTTTTGAGGACCGTATCTCCAAATGAGACCCTCATGTGCAAGTGTGGTAAGTAAATTAATATCGCCTTTCTTGTCTTTGGTATAATACTTTTTATTCCTTGGGGTCTGGAATTCATAATTAAAATTGCAGTCCTGGATTATTCTTTCTGTATTTTGAATAATGTGGGGATAGTCTTTGTACCATTCGATTAGCTGATCGGGAGGTATCATAAGGTCGCTTTTTTTGCAAAAATCATCCGAAGTCAGTTTTGACAAAAGCTCATTGAGGTCCACAGCTCTAAGTATCCTATGCAGATTGTATTCCCTTTTAGTTCGGAAAACCACTGGCTGCAGGACAACCATTTTTAGCTGCCTGTCTTTCCAATTGGATAACACCAATTTTTGCAGCTGGTCAGGACGAATGCCGATATACTCATTTTCTTTTAGAACGGATGGAGCATTTTCCAAAGGATAAATGATAAAAACATGCTCAAAATCAGGTGAAAATTGCGGCAAAACAATATTTTGAAAGTTATGCTGTGTTAGAAAATAGTTCATTTCGGCAAGCCCCTTAGCATTTTTGGCCAGTGCAATATAACGAAGCTGATGCTCCGAGCGGAATTCCATACCTACAAGGGGTTTTATACCTGCTGCAAGGCAGAGTTTTATAAACTCATAAATTCCGGTAACGGTGTTGATATCGGTAAGGGCCATAGCCTTAACACCAAAAGATAATGCCTGCTGTACCAGCTCTTCAACCGGAATAGTGCCATAACGGAGGGAGTGAAAGGAATGGCAGTTGAGATACATGGGATTACGATTTACGTTTTAAAATTTCATTTTTGTTGTTGGGCTTAAAGGAAGCTCCGGCGCAGCGCATTACCGCGTCAAATCCATAGCGGTTTTTCATCCGGTCCATGGCCTGATAGAGTGCCAGCATTTCTTCGGTATCCTGAAAAATATCAATCTGGTAGGTTCCCCTTACCAGTCCGCTAAAGCGCACCCCGATAAGGCGCAGCCTCATTCTTCTCTGATATAATTTATCGAACAAATCCGTTACAGTCTTGGTAAGTATATGATCGGCCGATGTGTAGGCAACCCTGCATTGTTTGGTTTCAGTATCAAAGTTGGCGTAGCGGATCTTGACTGTGACAGTGGAAGTCAGCCACTCTTCAGAGCGGAGCTGGTAAGCCAGTTTCTCCACCATCCCCTGAAGCAGCCTGTTTAATTTCGCTACATCAATTGTATCCTGGGAAAAGGTATGTTCGGTGGATATTGACTTTCTCTCGGTATAGGGTTCTACGGGATTATTATCAATGCCGTTGGCCTTTTTCCAGAGCTCTATTCCGTTTTTTCCTATCATCTGCTGAAGCGGCTCCACCGGCATTTCTGAAAGGGTTTTGATGGTCCTGATCCCAATGCGCGAAAGCAGCTGAAAGGTCTTTTCGCCTACCATTGGAATTTTCTGGATTGATAGTGGATTTAAAAAAGACTGCACCAGATGCTCGGGTATTTCAAGGTTTTGCTTCTGCTTTCCTTCACCGGTGCCGATTTTGGAAACGGTCTTATTGACCGAAAGGGCAAAGGTGAGTGGAAGCCCGGTTTGCTCGGTGATCCGATGTGCGAGTTCATTAGTCCATTTATAGCTTCCATGGAATCTATCCATTCCTGTAATGTCAAGGTAAAATTCATCAATGCTGGCTTTTTCAACGACGGGAGCTTTCTCCTGAATAATTTCGGTGATGTCATGTGAAAGCCTTGAGTATAATTCCATATCACCTTTCATAACCTTTGCCTGAGGACAAAGTTTCATCGCCATATGAATGGGCATGGCCGAGCGCACCCCAAAACGTCGTGCTTCATAAGAACAAGAAGCCACTACGCCTCTTTCGCCTCCTCCAATAATGAGCGGAATGCCATGAAGCTCAGAATTGGTAAGCCTTTCGCACGAAACGAAAAACGTATTCATATCTATGTGTACAATTGCCCTTGTCATAATCTTCTCTTTATACAGGTCAAAATTAGTATAGATTAGAACAATTTGTAAAATCAATTATGTTATAAATGATAACAAAATTAAAAATATCTTATTTTATGGGGGATTTCAAAATAGAGAAAAATGGACTTTTTATAGTTTATTCAGAATTTACGGCGGATTGAATTATGGAAATATAACGCAGAGACGATTTGTAAAAATTTATATAATGGATTCGAAAAGCAACAGGATCAGGAAGAGAAAATTAGAATAAAATTATTTCAATTGCTTAGGTATATGCCTGAACCGCCCCATAAGAGGCGGCAGCAAAATAATATAACAGTGTAAAAAGTAAAAATTAAGAGGAAAAAAATGTAGTAGTGAACTTAAAGTAAAAAAGAAATTTTGAGCTTATTCGGATTGATTTTCACCTTTAGATTCCTGTGAAGTTCGTCTAACAAGTAAGTAAAAATCTTTTAAATGCCACCATGCAGGGCACATATCAAGGCTTCCTTTGTAATTGTTTATAGTGGAGTAGCAGCTTTTGAGAAAAACCTGGGAATCTGTGATTTTCGCCCATGGTTTCCAATCCACTTTCTGAGGCGGGGGCGTGGCTTCAAAGTAGCGTTTTATTTCATCTGGAGTCATGGGACAAAATTAGGCAAAAAGTGTAAGCCTGTCAAGGGCTCAGGGGTTTTGTTGGCTTAAAATTTAAGTTGTCTTCTCTGCTTTTGTTCCAACTATACTGGCAGTCATCAAATTGCTATGCCTAATTTATTTTTACTTTTTACAATACGTTTCAAACCCCTTAGAAGGGGCATTCTCTATAAGGTCCTTTTTCTATGTCCTTCCCCTTATGTCTTTGGGGCCGCTTTGGGGTTCCTTATAAGGGTTCTGCGGGTCATAGGGGCTGGGTGTTTTTGGCTGCGTGTTTTGGGGCTTTGATTTGGTTTTGGGAATTACGGTGGTTCTTGTCGTAATTTTTGGTTGTATCTTTTTCGTTTGATATTATTTTTTTGGAGCTTTTTCCCGCTATCCGTTGCAATCTTTTGTGCCGAACCCCGGCGCAAAAGGATTTTCACTGCTATCGGGGCTAAAAAGTTGAATCCATGTTTTATGTTTCGGCTTAGTTTTTCAATAATAATTTCATAAGCGGTTGACAAAATTTTTATCTTATCCTTTCCTTTTTTATAATTTCCTGAACGAAATTATTTTGACCAGTCTTTGGCAAATTTTATCGATGCTTTTTTAAATATAATATGTTAAATAAATTTCAACGCTACAAATACAGAATTTCTTCAGATTTCATCTTCAACTTTGCTTTATAATTAATCTTTAAGATAAAAACCTATCACCTTAATTTAATCTGTTTTCTATGAAGAAAAACTACGTTTATTTTTTATTCAAAAGCGTAATTAGTAATATCTAATCTTTTCTAACATGTTAAAAACCTTCCTCTTATTTCTTTTTGGTATGACTTCGATTTGTGCACAAAACACAATAAACGATACAATTACGGTACAAGATACTGTAACCAATTTAAAATTCAATTACAAACAGTTAATCATTCCGGGAGTTCTTTTGGGATATGGTTTTATTGGTCTTGAAAGTGATCAGCTTAAGAGCTACAATGCCGAAATTAAAGAAGAAGTAAATGAGGACATCGATCATAAAGTTTCTATTGATGATTTTTCCCAGTGGGCACCTGCAGCTTCTGTTTATGCGCTTAATGCTTTTGGAGTGAAGGGAAAAAATAACCTAAAAGACCGCTCTATTATTTTGGCCAGTTCTTATCTGATGATGAGCGCTTCGGTATTTGCCCTGAAAAATATTACTAAAGTTGAAAGACCAGACGGATCTTCCAATAACTCATTTCCTTCTGGACATACAGCTACTGCTTTTGCGGGAGCCGAATTTATGTATCAGGAATACAAGGACCAATCCATTTGGTACGGAATTGCAGCATATGCTGTGGCCACAGGAACGGGACTTTTTAGAATGTATAATGACAGGCACTGGCTTACAGATGTAGTGGCGGGCGCAGGTATAGGAATATTAAGCACAAAAGCAGCGTATTGGATGTATCCTTATCTGCAGCATAAGGTCTTTAAATCCTCAAAAGAAAATAAAACCACATCGATGATTATGCCTTTTTATAACGGAAAAGAACTGGGATGCAGTTTTGTAAGGCAATTTTAAAACAGTATATAATGTAGGGATCATAAAATTAATTCCATATAGATAGACAGATTAAAGTAAGTCTATCTATGGAATTATTTTTTTTTATTAATCTACCAGAACCTGCAAAGCATTTGGGAGTAAGCTTATTTTTATTTTATTTGTTTTTAAATTATACTGTTCCCCGTCAATCTGGGCATCAATGAAGATTTTGGAAGGCATTTCAATTTCAATATCTTTTACTAAAACGTGTTCTGCGTTTTTAAATTTTTCGATCGTGTTTCGAAGCACATGATAACCCAGCATTATTTTTTCAAAAAAGGACAATTTCGAAATAATAACCATATCGAGTAATCCGTCATGAAGACTTGCTTTTGGGGTCAGGCTCATGTTATAACCCATTTCGTTAGAGTTAGATATGAATAACATCAAAGGATCTGTTTCCAGAATCTGATCGTTAAAATGTACAATGGTTTTTTGCGGTTTAAATTCTAGGCTGGAAGATAATGCAGCTTTGATGTAGGCGGGAAGTGTTCTTTTTCCTGCTCTTTCATATTTCTTGATAATCATGGCATCAATACCGATACCGATATTGCTGAAAAAGTATTTATGATTCAGCTGTCCCACATCCATCGCTGTTGTATTTCCTTTTTTAATAATAGCAATTGCCCTGTCAAAATTTCTGGGAATATTTAGGTTAGAGGCGAGTCCGTTTCCTGAACCTACCGGAATAATCCCTAATTTTATTGAGGTTCCTACAAGGCATGAAGCTACTTCATTGATGGTTCCGTCTCCACCGCAGGCAATTATATAATCGGGATTTTGTAAAATGGCAGCTTTTGTGAGTGCTATAGCATGCTTTTTTTGATTGGTATAATCAACCTCAATTATATATTTATCTTTAGAAAATTGATTCAAAAGATAGGAAGCAGACAAATTATGTTTGCCGCTTCCCGATATAGGATTGATTATAAAATGAATGTAAATCATTATTTTAAAAGTTTATTGGTAAAAAGGAAATCGGCAGTCTGGTACCACGAAATTGTTTCTTCTAAAAATGACTCGTCGATAGTAAGAGCTTTAAGACTATTATCTTTTTTGTTCCAGCAGTAAAAGGCTTGTTTCTTCTGATCGGATAAAATCATTACCTTTTCCTTTTTCATCAAAACCAATTTGCGATACGTTCCCATTAATGCCCTTTGCTCAAAATTGGCATCCAAAACATTTTTCCCAAAAAAATCAGATTCATAGTTCCAGTGAAACAAAGAAAAAAGAGTAGGCCACAGGTCGATTTGCGAGCACTGTTTGGTTATTTTTTGATTCTGATTCTCCGGTAAATTCACAATGAAGGCTGGAATATGGTAATTGGCAACATCTATTTCATCTTTTCCGGCGCTGCTGGCGCAATGGTCTGCAATGATTACAAAGACAGTATTCTTGAACCAGGGTTTTGTTTTGGCTTTTTTGAATAATTCTTTCAAAGCAAAATCGGTGTATTTTACAGCTCCCTCGCGGCTTGTTCCAGATGGAATATCAATCTTTCCCGAAGGATAAGTAAAAGGCCTGTGATTGGATGTTGTCATAACAAAATTGAAAAATGGCTTTCCGGCTTTGTATTGCGCGTCTGCCACTTTTAGCATTTTATTGAAAATGTCCTCGTCACAAATTCCCCATGCATTTTCAAACGTTACTTCGCTATCATTGATATTATTTCGGATCGTTTTAATTTCGTCGCTCAAAACGCTTCCCCGTCCACGATCGTAAATCGTAAATCCGTTGCCTCCAAAATAGGCGTTCATATTATCAAAGTAACCGTCTCCGCCATAGAAAAAATTACAATCGTATTTTCTGGATTTAAAAACATTAGAAACCGTATAAAGATTGTGATTATTAGGTCTTTTTACAATGCTCTGGCCCGGCGTGGGAGGTATGCATAAAGTAACGGCTTCCATACCTCTGACGGTCCTGGTTCCAGTGGCATATAAATCCTCAAAAAAGATACTTTTCTGGGCAAGACTATCCAGAAACGGAGTTATGTTTTCTTTGTTTCCGAACTCCTTAAGAAAACTTCCGCTAAGGCTTTCCACTAAAATAAAGACGACATTTTTATTTTCAGGGGAAGCAGCGCTGTCTGTTATTTTTCTGTGAATGGAAGAACCACTTTTAAAATAAACAGCATTATCAGCGGCCAGTTTTTTTCTTATAACACCAAAAGCTCTGTCGTTATCAATTGAAGTATAGAAGTCCACATATTTCATCTGGTTATTCCTAAAAGCAGCAAAAAAGGAATAAATTCCGGACTTTGAAATTTCAGAATTATAGCGGTTGGAAGACCATTCCGCCTGATTATTGGTAATAAAAAAAACAAAAAACAGAGCGACAATTATAGCTGAAGACAAAACTGAAAGCCTGGTTTTAAAAGTCGCTTTAGACGTAAAGGTCGTTGTAAAGGCTCCTCTTTGATAAAAAAGAAACAGAAATGCTGCACTTAACAGTAAAACCCCGCCAATTAGCAAAGGAAGCGGATAAGACTGTTTAATATTGGCTACAACTTCATGTGTATAGATAAGATAATCAACGGCTATAAAATTAAATCGGGTTTTGAATTCATCCCAAAATGTCAATTCGGCAAAAAAAGTAAATACAAGAATAAAGACCGTGAGTGATGTGAAAAAATAAATAAGGATTTTATCTAATATCGAGCCAATCCATTTATTGGGCATTAGACTATAATAAAATATACTGCAGAGTGAAATGAAAACAACAGTGCCAAAATCAAAAAACAAACCTGTCAGGAATGTTCTTAAAAGAGCAATCAAATTCCACGAAACTTCATCATATTGCCATATAAAAAAAGCAATTCTCAGCAACAGTGAAAGGGTTAAAAACCAGATAATGAAATGAAACAACAGCGAATATCTGCCGTATTTTGAAGATAATTTATTCATATATTTTTAGTATTGAAAAGCAAATTTTATAATCCAATTCTGAATTTATTTTGAATTTTGGTTTTTATTGGGAAATCATAATTTATAGCTGTAGCCAAAGCGAACTACCTGTGTCTCATAATAATCCTTGGTGGTATAGCGGAAACCCTCACCCTGGATTTCTTTTTTTATTACCAGTGTATTGAAGATGTCGGTGGCATTTAAAAATACTTCGCCTTTTCCTTTTTGCATCATCTTTTTTACACCGAGATCTGTAGAAAAGCGTGAATCAATTTTTCCTTGTGGAATAATGTCCGGTGCCAGGTAAACCATAGAAACCTGTCCGGAAAGTGTTGTGCTCAATTGAAAAGTATTGTTCCATTTTACATTTCCCGAAGTAATTTCCTGAAGACTTCCGCTATAAATTGACGGAACCGGATATAAATTGGTTACAGTAAAAGCGTCTATAGTATTTTTATATAAATTTCCATTCAGATTAAAAGAATACCAGGGGGTGAGTTCTTTTGCAAAAACAAGCTCAATGCCAAAAGAAGAACTTTCCATGGCATTTTGGAATACATTATAAATGATAGGACTGCCGGGAACCGTTGTTGCAATTCGGGTAATGGTGCCGTTTACAACCCGGTAATAAAGTGAACCTAAAAAATAGCCCTTCTTAAAATCGGTTTTATACCCCACTTCAAAGGCACTTGTGTACTGCGGACGAAGGGCAGGATTTCCTACTTTAATAATTTCAGCATCATCGTATTTAGGAAAAATACGGATATCGACTTCATTAGGCCTGTCAACGCGGCGGTTGTAAAAAGCGGTAAATTTATTTTTATCGTCTATTTTGTAAGCAAGCTTAACACTCGGAAAAGGTTCCGTATAATTATAACCGTTACTTTTATAAACAGGATGATTGGGGTTTACCTCATACTTTAGCTGTACATATTCATAACGCAGTCCGAGCTCAGCTTCAATTCTTTCTGTTTCATAAATATAGTTTCCATAAACAGCAGGAATGATTTCTTTATAGGTGGCCCAACCACCTGCATTGGCATCGATAGGGGAGTTTTCGCCAGGGAAAAACTGCATATTGGTTGGGATTTGGCGGTTTCTAAATTTAATTCCCGTTTCAAAACGACCGTATTTTAAAGGCTGGATATAATCTAAATTTAGATCGATTACTTTTTCATCTGAAAGTAATTTAAAGGCATCTTGTCCTGTAGAAGCTGGCAGAATATTATCAAAGAAATATTTTTCATCTTCCTGATGGTACGTGTAATTAATTCCCGCATTTAATTTTCGCCCTGCCTGTCTAAATTTATGCTGATAGGAAGCGCTTGCCATGACGGTTGTCTTAAGCTCATCTTCAAGAAATTGCCATAAGCGCAAACGCTGAGAATAATCTTGGTTAAAAAAAGGCTCATCACCGTGATCGATAATTTTTTCGCTTCCAAATAATCCGGAAAATGAAAAAGTATTCTGGTCGTTATAATTCCAGTCGATTCCGGTTTTAATGGTGGTAAAATGCGTGTCGCGATTTCGCTTGGTTTGCTGGTTGATTATGGTGCCGTCATCGTAGGTTCTGGTTACAAACTCATTTTTGTTCAGGGTTTCTGTATACAGATAATCAGCTTGTAAATAGGTATTTACTTTATTTTTTCTGTAATTTAAAGACAGGCTCGGATTGATTTTAGGGGTCATGTGATATTGATCCCTGATAGTGGGAAGATTTGACTTGCGCTCCCACAACGCGCCATAACCCGAACTAATTCCTATTTTACCATTGAGGCCATCCTGCTTATTTTTTTTATAAATGATATTGATGATTCCGGCATTTCCGTTTGCATCATATTTAGAAGATGGATTATTGATAATTTCAATTTTTTCGATGGCTGAAGCCGGGATATTATCCAATCCGGACTGGTTTCCAAATCCTGTGAGCGCGGTTTGTTTGCCATCAATTAAGATGGTTACTTTATCATTTCCCCTTAACTGCACTTTTCCATTCTGAACCGTAACGCCGGGCAAACTCTGCATAGACTGCAGAACTGAACCTCCGCTTTGGGTAATATTATCAGCGACTGCAAACACTTTTTTATCCATTGTAACAGGATTTTTTTGGGTGTCTGATCTCACAATTACTTCAGATAAAGTATTGATGTCTTCTTCCATTTCGATAGCTGCAAGATCCAGATAATCAGAAAGGCTTCCAATAAATACGGCTTGTGATTTTGTTTTAAAACCAATTGAAGTGACCTCCAGCGTATAATTTCCTGAATTTACCCCTGTTATAGTAAAGCGCCCATCTTCGCCGCTAACAGTCCCGAAGAAAATTTTAGGATCTTTTGGAGATTTTAAAACAACATTGGCGTAAGGTATCGCAACTTTGGATTTACTATCGGTAATAATTCCCGAAAGAATTACAGATTTTTTCTGGGCAGATAATTGCATTACGGCTATCAGCAGAAAAGAGAAGAGCAGTAGTGTTTTTGATTTCATTTGTACTATTTAAAAAAGAATAGTACAAAGCTCATAGGTGATTCTGTAGGAAGTTTGAATTTTCTAAAAAATCACCTCAAAAGTATGCAGATTATCGGTAAAGGAATAACGGATATCCCAATGGTTAATTTCGCAGATTTTTTTGATAATTGCAAGTCCCAGCCCATTTCCCTGCGATGACGGATTTATTTTTGAAAAACGGTTAAAGATGCTCTGCGCTCCGAGTGGCGTTTGCTGACCCGTATTGACAAATTTTAGTGAATTGTTTTCTATGATAATATCAATGACGCCATTTTTTATATTGTGGCGAATGGCATTCAGGAATAAATTATTCAGCAGCACTTCTGTCAGGGCAGTATTTCCTTTAGTTCTTAGAATATTTTTAAAATGCGTATTGATTTTTACATTTTTGGCTTGTGCCTGTTCAATGAAGAAATTAATGTTTTTATCAATATATTCATTTAAAATAATGGTTTCCTGTTCCAGATAAATTTCATTATCAATTTTAGAAAGTAATAAAAGGTTTTTATTGAGTCTGTTAAGCCTTGAAACATCCTTGTTAAGAGATCCTACTAATGCAGATTGTTCTCTGGTTAAGTCCAATTGCTGGAGCGTGTCAATTTTAGTCTGAAATAAAGCCAATGGGGTCTGAAGTTCATGAGCTGCATTTTCTACAAATTCTCTTTGGCTTTTATAAATAACAGTGTTTTTTTCAATTAACCGTTCAAGACTTTTATTAAGCCTGTCAAATTCGTCGATATCTGTTGCAATAAATTCAGGCGGACTATTTTTATCAATTTCAAACTCCTCAATCTGGCCCAGAGTATTGTAGAAGGGTTTCCAGATTTGTGCAGCCGATTTTTTGGATATCCAGATAATCCCAATAAGCAGGATAATGATGATAAAAAGGAACATGAAAGCAACGCTGATCACCATTCCTTCCATTTCTACCAGATTACGCTTTTCTATATAAGTATATTTTTTTCCGTTTATTTCTACCGGGGCATACAGTATGCGAAATGGCTCTTTTTCATTGGCCATGGCTTCAAAAATCATCTCACCGACGATGGAGTCTTTGTTCACGCCCATATCGGGCACAATAGTAACATTATGATTGTATTTGTTCCATGCTGCAATGTCATTGGCGGTATAATTGCTATGGCTTTCCTTTACAAAAGCCCCTTTATGAAAAAGCAGTACTTCGTCTGTTTCATAAATGTAGAGCCACTGGCAGGTATAATAAAATACCGGCGCCGCTACTAAAAGTATAATAACAGCGTAAATAAGAAAACTGTTGGTTGTTTTAAGAAGTAATTTTTTATTGCTCATTTTCCCATTTGTATCCCAGGCCGTACACCGTTTTTATATAATCTCCGCTGCCGGCCTGAGTTAGTTTCTTTTTAAGATTTTTGATATGGGCATATATAAAATCATGATTGTCCAGCATATCGGCCATATCCCCGGAAAGATGCTCTGCAATAGCCGATTTTGAAAGCACTTTATTCTCGTTGCCAATTAAAAACAAAAGTAAATCTAATTCTTTTTTGGTGAGATCCAGTTTTATATCGTTTACAGTTACTGTTTTGGAGAAAATTTCGACTACAATTTCATTAAAGATTACACTATTGCTTCCTTTAAAATTTTTACGGCGAATGAGTGCCTGCATGCGAACCAAAAGTTCAGCCAGATGAAAAGGCTTGGTCAGGTAATCGTCAGCACCCAGATTAAATCCCTCCAAACGCGTTTCAAGGTTTTCTTTGGCTGAGATAATAATTACGCCTTCGGTTTTATTTTTGGCTTTTAACTCTTTTAAGATATCAAAACCATCACCATCAGGCAACATAAGATCCAGCAGGATACAATCATAATCATAGCTGTCAATTTTGGTGCGTGCCAAATTATAGTTTTCGGCGGTTTCGCATTGAATGCCGTTTGTTTTAAAATAGTCTTTGATGCTCTGCGCAATTTCGCGCTCATCTTCAATAATCAAAATTTTCATGCTGCAATTTACAAATGAATTCTGAAGAAAATCTGAATAAAAGGACTCTTTATTGAAATTAAATCAGCCTAAAATGTTTTAAAATAGCAGATTGTAAAATTCTTACCATCGTATGACGGGGCTATAAAGGATGTCGATTTATTTTGTTCACCATGAAATAATTTCCTTGTAATATAGGGATTCATCCAGTAGGCAATTTTAGTGCTCAGAATTCCAATTCCGGCGCCTGCCGCTACATCTGTAAGCCAGTGCCTGTTGTTGTACATTCGAAATATGCCGGTACCTGCAGCCACCGCATAACCCGCCACACCATACCATATGGATTTGTCTTTATATTCCTGATATAAAAATTCAGCGCCTGCAAAAGCGATAGCGGTATGACCCGATGGAAATGAATTGTTGGAAGATCCATCGGGCCGCTCTACATTGGTAATTGATTTCAAGGCAAAAACAGTTCCCACGGTTATAATGGTTGAAGTTGCCAGAATTACAGAACGGTCGCGCATATTATTTTTTCCCTTGACCCCAAAAGCATTAAGCGCATAAACAGAAACTGCAGGAACATATCGTGAAAAATCATCTATTGTAACTTTTTTATCAATGTCTTCTGTAAATTCATCACGGATTTGAAAGTTAAAACTTTTAATCTGCCCGCTTTCAGCTCCCCAAAAACCGTATCCTATCAAAATGCCTGGAATGATAAGCTGTTTGTAATTGAAGGTGATGTTTTTAACCGTGTCATTTACTATAGAATCCTTTTGAACTGTATTTTGCCCTATGGTAAAGCACGCAAAAAGTAAGGAAACAACTGAGAGAATAAATTTTTCCATCAAATTTTTTTTAGTATATATCTTTAATAAAGTTACTACAATTTTAGATTATAAATATTCACTCCCGATCAATACTTTTCTTCCTGACTGCTGTTTATCCATAAGTACCCCAATTGCTTCCCTTTTAGTTTTTATCCAAGACCCTGTATGCTTTTGTATTATTTCAGGAGAAGAGTTAGTCCGTGTCCTTGAGCAAAAGCAAGGCCGGGCCTTTCAGGTCTTGGCAAAAAATCTCCACCCATTCTCTATAAGGTCCTTTTCTATTTCTGTGCCGGTTATGTCTTTGGGGCCGGTTTGGGGTTTCTTATAAGGGTTCTGCGGGTCATAGGGGCTGGGTGTTTTTGGCTGCGTGTTTTGGGTCTTTGGTTTGGTTTTGAGAATTACGGTCTTCACGATCGTAATTTTTGGTTGGATGGGAGTTTTTTGTTTTATTATTTGAATTAGATTATTGCTGTTGTTTTTAAAAGGGGTGGCGGGGGCAGGTTGGGCGGTATGGGAGTGCTTGTCTTTGTTTGTGCTTTGTTATCAGGCTTGTATGTAATATTATTTTTTGGAGCTTTTTCCCGCTATACGTTTCAATCTTTTGTGCCGAACCCCGGCACAAAAGGATTTCCTCTTCTATCGGGGCTAGGGAGTATTGCACAATGCTATTACAGCAATTTGGGACTAAATTAAGATCTATTATTGGATTTTCCGCCGAAAATATCAAACAGGCCAAACAACCGAGCCTTAGCGAATAGATAAAGTAAATCATCCCAAATACAAAACCAACCTTCCATTTAGCCAATTGCCCAAATCCGTTGTAGTAGCTTTTGTCGATAGCTGTTTATTTAGGTGCTATTATGAATTCTTTCCAAAATTCCATTGTTTTCAAAAGTGTTTTTTCAAAATCGATATTCTTTTCTTTATCTATCTCTATAATAAATCGAGTTACATTAAAATCGTGTCTTGAAAAATCTGAACTACAAAAATCACCCACTTTGGTAATTGTTTTTTCTTTTCGGTTTTTATCTTTTAAAATGCAATGTTTAGTTCCATTTGTAATTAATCTCATATACTCTAATTCAGGACAAAGTTTTGTTAAGTATTGTTGATAAAGAATTATTCCTTGGACGAAATTGTCATTACCTTTTTTATCAACGCTAACTTTATCTTGAAATCGAATATCATTAATAAAGAATTCTTGAAAAGTCCAGTCAGTTAAATGCCAAGAGTTTATTGCACAATTCATTGCAAATCTCGATTTAAGAGGTTGCTTATCAAAATCAGAATATTCCTCGAGTAAGTTTTCAAATATTTTTTTTGAATTATTAAAATCAAAAGTTAGTGAAGGTTTAAATTCTGGTATCATTTTCGTTTTTTTTTTTGGTATATTTCGCACTACGTCCGGTACTGCAGCGGGTTTGGGACTAAATTAAGCGCATTCTTCGGATTTGCAAGCCGAACGATAGCGAATAGGTGAGCAAATCACCCCAAATACAAAGCCAATTTTCCATTAAGTCAATTGCCCAAATGCGTTGTAGCTGTTAGCAGTAGTATTTTTAAACAGATGGAGAATGGTTATCCCTTAACTGTTCTTTTGGTTTTTTAAACTTTAGAATTTTATTAATTTCATCGTCAGATTTAGTATTTTTATAAGCGCCAAAACTTAAAATATTATTGTTCATATATGAAAAATATTTTTTCTGATGAATGTCACTATATAATATTAGATATGCACTTTTATCAAATGTGTTTAATTCAATTTCTGTTGAATCTCCAAACAAACTATATCCGATTTCGTTTTTTCTCCATGTTTTATTCTCAAAATCAGGTTGGCTTAATATTCTAACATTCAGAGCTGGCCCGCTCCCTACATTTTTGATATAATAGTTGCTATTATAGTTTTGTTCAATGGAAATTAGAGGAACTTGACGTAAAAAATCAATACGATCTTTGGATTTATTATAGTTATAAACAAGTATAGTAAAGTATATGAAAACACATAAGTTTACAAAAGTGAAAACTAAGTTTAAGTGGTCAATAGTTGTTGCTGTCATAAGCTATTATTTGTAAAATATTTGGCTAACATTGTAGTAGTTGTTACCGGTTAACCAGTTATCACCAATTATTAATTTCTTTAAAATTTTGATATTCTTCTTTGTTTTGCATTAGAAATAGCATAAAATCATCTAGGTTTATTTTACTTGAGCCAAAGCCCATATCTTTTCTGATTAATTTCATCATCTTGAAATATGTTTTAAAGTGGCTAACCCCAGGAGTTGGTCCTTGTAATTCTAATGTCCAAGCAGTATACGTTTTAAATATATTATCAGGTGCATAAAGAAACATTTCTCTCTTTGCAGTTAAAAGTCTTATTTGAATGTCTTTTTCCGTCAATGGTTTTTCTCCCATTTTACTAGCCATAGTTAAGTCCACAATTAAATATACTATTTCAGAATACAATTTATATTTTTTTTCGGACAGCTGACTTTCGATATCCTTAATTTTGTCTTTTTGATGTTGAACTCTCCAAATTAAAAAGGCACTTAAAGTTCCGAGAAAGGAAAGTAAAATTTCTTTATAAGGGATTTTTTCATCGATTATTTCGATTTTATTCTTCTCAGAAGTTTTAGAGTTTTTAGTTTGTGCGGATAGATTGATGTAGCAAAAGAGGAAAAGTATAGTGATGAATATTTTTCTCATATTTTTCAGTGTTCATTTTTGTTTGGTTTGCTGGTAACGTTCTGGTATTATAGCGGGTTTGGTACTAAATTAAGTCCATTCTGCGGATTTGCCAAATCTTCCAAAATCAATTTTCCTATTAAGTCAATAAGGCAAATCTATTGTGTAGCTGCTATACCTGCTGTTTTATCTGCTAAGTAAAGTTTTAAGTAAGTTTTCTTTTGTGGTTCCTAAAATTCTTTGTTTTTCAGAACTAAATATGTTTTCGGCACTGAATTCTAGAATATCAGGGTTTTTTTGAGAAATCTTATTTGTATTAAAATTCAATTTATACTCTGACGATTTTAATGGAGAATTTTTGCCACCAAAAATTAATGAGATATGGATATTTCCATTATTTTTTTCTTTTAACTCATCTAAATTAAAGACGATTTTTTCAGTAATACTTTCTGGTTTTCCGAAATGTAGCGTTTTAATATAATTTCCGCTTTCGAATTTATGTCCGCCCAAAGAATAATATTTCCATGAATTTGTGTCGGTAAATGAACCTTCAAAGATAGCCTCATTACAGATTAAAGTGAACTCGACATCATATTCATTTTGTAGTTCAGAAAAGTTTAGAATGTAAACAGTGATATCAAGATAAACTCTTGTATTATCATAATTACCAAATTTATCAAATGCAATATAACCCTCAATTTGGGGAAATGAGATTTTTCTAAATAATGCTTCTACCAAGTAATGTGGGGCTGGTTTAGTTTGTCCATCCAGTCTTGCCCAATACGTATTTTTGAATTGATGTGGGCTATAATTACTTTGTTGTATCTCAAAAATATATAAGTATAGATTATTGTGTTCTATTGTTTTAACATTAACATTTACCGGCAATGGAGTTATTGAATCTGAGATTTTGCTTATTAACGAATCTTTTTCTATTAATTCCATTACTAGTGATAGTTCACCTTGAAAGACAATTCTATCGTTTTGTTTTTTAGCGAGTGGTGCGCCCCAAATTAATATACCTCCATTGGAATTTAAAAACGCACAGATTCCTTTTGTAACTCCCTCAAAATTTTTATTGAAATTTCCATATTGTGCATGATATGCTTTGAATTCAATTTTATCTGATTCTTCTTGCTCTGTGATAAAGTAATCGGATATATCTGCATAAGTTAATTCATCTAAATCTTTACCAAAATAATTATACGAATAGTTATTCATTGTCTTAATTTGTTTTAAAAGTCTTGTTTTTGAATCATACTGTGGCAAAATATCAGCTAACGTTCAGGCGCTTGGCGCAGTAGCGAATCCAGCGAAAAGATTATTGTCTGATAAAGATAGTTTTTTTTCGTGGAGAAAAAACGTCAAGTTTAGTTAGCAACCAGCTATTACGCCAAACAGCTGTAAGTGGCAGTTCATTTTTTTCGATAAACTGCTATAATGTCTGATTGTCTCTTATTTTTCAAATAATCTTTCTTGATTAAATCAATTTGCCTTGAATCTGTTATTCCATCCGCTTCGATATCTTTGTCGAGCCATTCTTCTGCTAGACCTCTTTCGCTTTGTGAATCGCTTTTATCAATATCCGCATAATATATTCTTTGAAACAGATGACCTGGAAAAACTTTGTCTAAATCTCTAATGGTAAAATAATGTTTAAAATAATCATTGTTATTTGAATTTGACGGATTGTTAGCGTAGAACTTAACGGAATGTACGCCATCGTATAATAATGTTCCTGTATTTGACTTTTTTGCAATAAGTTTACCAATCTCGACACATTCTTTGAGCGTAAAAAAGTGCAGTAAATTGGAAAAAATAATTAAGGAATATTTTACGTCTGGTAAATCGTCTTTGGGAAAATTTAGATTTAAATAGCTCCAGTTTTTTAGCGTAGCTAATTTTTCGCTTTCAACTCTTTTTTTTAAGAAATCTAATTGTATTTGCTCGTTGTCAATTGCAATAATTTCCCGGTCAGTTGAAAGGAAATCAAGAAGAAATGGCGACTGTCCACATCCAATATCTACAATTGCACCGTCTATCATTTCTTTCTCATATTGACGGATTGGATTGTTCAGTTCTCGTAAAAGTTCATTATTGGTTTGTCTTTTAAAAACCAATTCCCAATATAATTTCATTGAATTGTCCATAGTTATATTTTTTAGGGGTTGTGTAGAATTGTCACTAGCATACTGGTGCTAGGCTAGGGATTAAAGAGGCGAGATTTTTCGGTTAAACACAAATTTCACAAACACAATACCGTCTTTTAATTCAACCTATAACCCCAATCTCGCCAAGCATCTGTTATAGTCAGTTTTTCTTATTTAGTTAATTTCCAATTTTCGGTGAATTAATGAAATTGTTGACATTATATCTAGTGCGTCATTTTCATTTATTTCCCAAATGATTTTTGGTGCGTGTGCTGTTGTATTTCTAAACATTCCGAAAACACCTTTTATTAAATTTCCCAAACCTTTATGCTCGCTTTCTTCTGTTTCGTTTGAAAGATTATTGATTTTGATTAACGGATTTTTTAAGGCAAAAGCTAAATCAATTAATTCTCCACCATCTTGCGTAAGTCCAGTTTTTTGTCTTATAGTTTCTGCTACACTTTTTACCGCTTCAAAAACTGAGTGAAAATAATTTTCCGCTAATAATTCTGCTTTACAATATTCATAAATTTTAGCGTGTGTATTTCTTTGCTCGAGTTTGCTTTTAAAGCGGTTTGCTTTCTGTTCGGCTTCAGAAATTGTGGAAGTGATTTCGGTTGACGTTAACTTTCCATTTTCCTTGAGTTTCAAACCAGCAAAAGATAAATATTTGTTTAACTCAAATCGGATATCTTCAAACTGTTCATTTTTTCCCACAAATCTAGCTGGATTCATTGATTTATTTATGAACTTCAATATGTTATTTGAATTATGATTTCTATTTTGAAAGTTTACAAAAGCGTTATATAATCTTTTCCATTTGGTAATTCCTGGATCACAATCGATAATTCCGACTTCAGGAAGAAACTTCCCTATTTCTGGCCCAGACAATCCGCTGTTAGTTTCGCCTAAAGTTTTGCTGATTCCTTCAATAACACTTCCATCTAGTGGTTCAAATATTCTCATTTCGTTCATTAAAATTGGCTATAACGTCTTGGTGCTACAGCGGGTTTGGGACTAAATAAAAACCATTCTTCGGATTTGCCAAATCATCTCAAATACAAAACCGACTTTCCATTATGCTTCTTTGATTAGTTTATTGTTTGTATCGTTTTATGCCGTCATTAATTATGTCAGCAAACTTAATTGTCGATGAATCAGGTAATCCAATGGCGTCTAAAATTGTCCGAGCAATTGAAAAGAATGAAGTTTGTTCATTTAAATCTAATTTATAGAGATTGCCTTTAATAAAACTTGGTACCTCTAATTCTGTCTTCGGTGCAATTGGCAAATTAAACAACTTGATTTTGTCGAGGTAATCTTTATTGTCAAAGAAAACAAATTTTCTCCAAGTGTCGGTCAATCTGGCTCTAAAACCAATTTCGGATTTTAAATCAAATTTGTTGTCTTCAAGTACTGCTTTATACTTTGAAATAATTATTAGAAGAACATAAATGAATTCAGCCCCGTCAATCATCTTAATATGCCTAACAAAATCTGTATCTTTTCTTCTCGTTATTTCTCTTGGCTCATTTTTTGAGGAATGGCGAATAAAGTGATCAAATTGTTTTACCGTTTCATAAGGAGAATAGGTGTCTCTTAAATATTCAATAACTTCTGAGTCTTTGTAATATTCTGGAACGCTACTTAAATCAAATTCATATAGTGGAATGAGAAATTTTAGGCTCCCATTTTTAAAAAGTTCTGCAGTTGTTGTTTTGTATATTAAATTATCATTTTTTAATGGGCGAATAATTAAAGAGTTTTGAGAACTGTAAATACTATTAAAACCTAAGTTTAAAGGAATGTTTTTCTTTTCACCTTCATTGTTTTCGAAAACACAATCAACGCTCTGATAAAATCTATTAGCTACTTGGTTAAAAAAATCTGTCGAATAAAAGTTCTCAAACGTAAATTCGTTATATGGTAGAGGAAACAGATATAATTCTAAATATGATTGATTTGATTCGGATTGACCTTTAGTCTCTCCATAATCAATTTTACAGAACCTCTGAATTGATTCGTAGTACTCATTGGTCTTTTCTGATAGCTTTTCAATTATATATCTGTCTTTTATTGGGTTGCTTTCGTTGTTTTCCCTTTGATAAATAACCCCTTGGCTCGTGATATAAGGTGGAGTTGGACTCTCTTCAATTTTTATTACAAAAACAAAATTGCCAGAATTAAGAGGAACTGTCTTAAAGTGGTAGATTGGTTTTGGAGCAATGTTACTTGAAATAATTTGGGAAACTTGGTCTGAAATATTTTTGTATTCATTGAAATCAATCCCGCAAATATTTGTTGCAATATTTCTGTCGTTTGCTTGGACACCATAAAAAAGCCAACCTCCTTTTGTGTTTGCGAATGCTGAAATAGATTTTACAATTTTAGCTCCATCAATTTTACTTGTTTTTTTAGGAATGTCCGCTTTAAACTCAATATACCAACCTTCACTTATTGAATTGTCAATTAATTTTTGAAGTTCTTGTTCGTCTAGATTTTCTAAGTCTTTATCAAATGGATTATATTCTGTCATTTTGTTACTGTTGTGAATCGGTTTAGTGCATAGTCGGTAACTAATTTATCCCAGCCATAAAATGGTGCCAATACGGCTTTTACAGTTGGCTTTGTGCCATTAGTATGATTTCTAAGCGAATATAAGAATAATATACTAAATCTTTTTAGCTGTGCGGCAATAGCTGTGACTTCGTAATTACCCCCTGTCCTCGATAATACTTTTTTGAGGTTCAGGGGGCAGTCTTTGGAATTCACCCTTCAAGCTGTCTGCTTTTTTCCTTAATACTCTTTATCTATAGTATCCCGATTGCTTCCCTTTTACTTTTTATCAAAGACCCTGTATGCTTTTGTTTTATTTCAGGAGCAAAGGTAGTCCGTGTCCTTGAGCAAAAGCAAGGCCGGGCCTTTCAGGTCTTGCCAAAAAATCTCCACCCATGCGGGTTGTATTTTTTGGCAGAGCCTTGCTTTTGCCGGACACTCACCTTTTTATGCTCATGAAACAAAACATAGCATACTGCGGCTCTTTAGACGAATAAAAAAAAATGTCAGAAATGAGAATTGAAATATTGAAAAAAGCAATGATGAAACAAAACAGCGCCTGCTCTCATTGCC